>Ga0210120_1000199_pt1 | contig 13933 bp, 11 predicted proteins | sample Goodyear_PhragA__FD_184868 | JGI IMG/M metagenome (GOLD analysis project Ga0210120, IMG submission 184868) | Wetland microbial communities from San Francisco Bay, California, USA, that impact long-term carbon sequestration - Goodyear_PhragA_D2... | ecosystem: Environmental > Aquatic > Marine >... | reverse complement strand
ACGGATTCGAGACCGGCGATCTCTTTTCCTGTTTTTATGGCGTGATCCACAAAATAATTGTCCAACCCATGCGAGGCGGACGCCTTGCTGTATGCGGCCGGCGCGGCCAGATGTTGCGCAATCCACCACGGCTTATAACGGAGCTGGTTATCGAAACCCTCGAGGCTCTCGCCGTTTCCCGAGCGACCGTCAGGCATGATGGTGAACATATTTTTGCGGAGCCATGCCAGGAGTTTTGGATGAATTTTCGAACGGATGTCCTGGCCTCGCGGATACTTCGCCGCAGCCTCAAATCTTTTCTGAAATTCGGCGTGCCGGGTGGGATCGAATTCGAATACAAAGCGGTTGCTGTCTTGTAACGCGACGTCATACGGCTTTGGCAAAGGGTAGTCCTTCTTACTAAGCGCATGGATCGACCCGACGAGGTAAAACGGGGCCTTTGCGTTGGTCACGCGCCATACGCAACATTTAGGAAATTTTTTCCCATGCGGAGCTGCGTTTGCCGCGAACGGGGTCAATGTCGAGACAACGAGCCATGAGATAAAACCGCCGGCAGCGCGTCGAACGGGGAAAAACATTTCCGGTTTTTAACGCGAAAAATCCGCAAGTCAAACGGTACTTTGCCCGACAGCGAGCAACAGGCCGCAGACAAGGGAGCCAGCACTGGCGAACGTCCGGCGGCATGTGATTTCTCAAACAGGAGGGCTGGAGACAGTCTGATTCCTTGAGGTGAATGCGATTTTTGATACCATAGCCAAGGCATGTCCCTCCCGGTGAAACGTTGGTCGGCAATCGCGTCGATCCTTGCTTCTTTTTTTGTCGCCTCGACAACCCTGGTAACTGCCGGCGAGTGGCAGGTCATCAAGGTAAACGGGCACGATTACCTGAGTGTCGATAATATTTCCAAGTTCTACGGCTTGCCCGCAGGAGTCGTCCCGACCGGATCGAAGATACAACCAGAGACGGTAAATCATCCCCTGGAGTTCGTCAGCGGCAGCCGGGAAGCCATGATCAATGGCGCTCGCAGTTGGTTATGCTTTCCCGTGATCGAGCAGAATGGAAACTTTCTGGTCTCGCGCACCGACGTCGCCAAGACAATAGAGCCGCTGGTACGCCCGCATCGGGTTCCAAATTTGGGCAAGGTTCAGACGGTTGTTTTGGATCCAGGACATGGCGGTTATGACAAGGGGCAGGTGAATAGAAATGGATGCGAAAAGGATTTCGCCCTCGACGTGGCGCGAAGGCTTCGGCAGATATTGAAGGCGAAAGGACTGCGCGTGATCATGACACGCGAGGGCGATTATTTTGTGCCCCTGGAAGTTCGCGCCAAGATCGCCAATGCCGCGCGCAATTCAATTTTTGTCAGCATTCATTTCAACGGCACCAATGACGACCCGAACGCCACCGGCTTTGAAATTTTTTCGTTCACGCCGCGCGGTGCGCCATCGACGTCCGATTCCAGTGTCACCTCGAGGTCCTTTAATATGCAACCCGGCAGCACCACGGACGCGGAAAGTCTGGCGCTTTCGGCCTGCATCTACCATTCACTGATCGGTCACATTCCTGAGTACGACCGGGGCATTAAACGCGCCCGATTTGCTGTACTGCGTCTGACCAAAGTGCCGGCGGTGCTGATCGAAGGTGGTTTCCTGACTGACCGTGGCGAAAGCAAACTGATCGCGAGCAGAGATTGGCGCGGCAAACTGGCGGCGGCGATCTCCGTGGGGATCGACAGCTATCGGACACTGGCGGACAAGAAGCAGCCTCCAATGCTCGTTGCGGATTATCGGAAACAAAGGAAATCGGTGCCGGCTGAACCCGCCATTCAAGACGGGAATTTGAAGGAAGCAGATGAGAGTTTGATCAACCTGGTCGGCAGATCCGCGTTTGTTTCGCCGGAGCCGACGCCTGCTCGTCCACGGCAATCCTCTCTCGAGTCTGCTCCGATCGTTCCCTGACAGGCCGGCAATCAGAATTGTCTCGTTCGCGAGCTGTCGAGTCGGATGCGGATTGGTCAATTGACTCGTCGTTTGGCTTCCCTAGCGTAATTTGAACTAACTAACGAAAGAAAGAACTCATGAAAAAACAAATCATCTACTTAATGACAGTCCTGCTGGCGACAGTCGCCATTTCCAACGCTGCGCCGCCGGACAAGGCCGCAATGGAAGCAAAGGAAAAAACCGCCTGGCAGGCATTCAAAGACAAGAACGAAGCGAACTTCAAAAAAGTTGTCGATAAGGATTTTCGCGGCGTTTACGCGGACAGCATTGTCAATATGCAGAAGGAATTGGACGACATGAAAAAATGGGACATGAAGTCATTCGAGATCAGCGATTTTGACATGTTCTCAGATGAAAAAGATGTCGTAGTTGTAACCTATATGGTGAAGATCGAAGGCACGGCTGACGGCAAGGATGCGTCCGGCACCTACAATGCCGGAACCGTGTGGAAACAGGAGAATGGGACATGGATGGCCATTTTCCACACCAACGTAAAACAGGAAGCGTCGGCAACTCAATAGCGGTCTGACGACTCGCTGGTCTTCTGAACGTTTCAAACCGTTGAGCCACGGTTAGACTCGACATTTGCCGGCCGTCCATCACGACGGCCTGCAATTTTGCGAGCGTTGACTTCACACAGCGGAGTCTTATTCTCAACGAGAGAGGAATGCGGGGGAGCCGCAATGGCTGAGAGGTCCAGTTGGACGACCCCTTGAACCTGATGCGGGTAATGCCGCCGAAGGGAGCGAGGGTCCGATGCCGGACTGACGATTTCAGCCATGCGCTTTTCCGTACATGGTTTTTACCACGATGGACACCAATCGACGCGAAACTGTAGCCGGGGTCGCTGACCCCGGTAATGGAAATGGATCTACGGAGGGCGCGGTTAACGACCGTGGCTACAATTTTCCGAAGTCCAAAAAAGTTTACATCAACGGCACGCTGCATTCTGGAATTCGCGTCCCCTTCCGCGAAATAACTCTCGCGCCAACAAAGTCCTTAAACGGCGAACTCGAGGGCAGCGCGGGTGCTTCGCCCGTACTCCTTCCCAACGAACCCATGTGCGTGTACGACACCAGTGGTCCGTGGGGCGACCCCGATTTCCGTGGCGACGTTACCCAAGGGCTTCCGCGGCTACGTGCCAAATGGATACGTGATCGCGATGACGTGGAAGAGATCGAAGGACGAAAAGTTCAACTCATCGATGACGGATTTCTTTCTGAGAAACATCGAACATCGAACATCGAACGCCCAACGTCGAATGACCAGAAGGGGCGTCCCTCAACTTCCAATTTTCGAACACTAGCCCCAAACCAGCGCCGCCCGCTTCGTGCGCGCGCCGGCAGTTGCGTGACCCAGCTTTGGTACGCGCGCCAGGGCATCATCACCCCGGAGATGGAATTCATTGCCATCCGCGAGAACGGCAAAGCTGTAGCCGGGGGCGCTGACCCCGGCCGTTCCAACGTCCAGGACAAATCCAGCGTCAACGCCGCCGGCTACAGTCGCAACTCGTTAGGCCACCAGCACCCCGGCAACTCTTTCGACGCGAACACACCACGCGAGATCACTCCCGAATTCGTCCGCTCCGAGGTCGCTCGCGGCCGGGCCATCATTCCTGCCAATATCAATCATCCCGAATCCGAGCCGATGATTATCGGCCGCAATTTTCTGGTAAAAATCAACGCCAACATCGGCAACAGCGCCGTGGCATCATCGATCGAGGAAGAAGTCGAAAAAATGCGGTGGGCCACCAAATGGGGTGCCGATACGGTGATGGATCTGAGCACCGGGAAAAACATTCACGCCACGCGCGAATGGATCATTCGCAACTCTCCCGTGCCCATCGGCACCGTGCCGATTTATCAGGCGCTGGAGAAAGTGGGAGGCCGTGCAGAGGAACTAACTTGGGAAATCTATCGTGACACATTAATCGAACAGGCTGAGCAAGGTGTGGATTATTTTACTATCCACGCGGGAGTGCTTTTGCGGTATGTTCCGCTCACCGCGCACCGCGCCACTGGCATCGTCTCGCGCGGCGGTTCAATCATGGCCAAATGGTGTTTGGCGCATCATCAGGAAAGTTTTCTTTACACGCACTGGGACGAAATCTGCGAGATTATGGCCGCGTACGATGTCAGCTTCTCGATCGGCGATGGTCTTCGGCCGGGCTCAATCGCTGATGCGAACGATGAAGCGCAGTTTGCAGAACTTTACGCGCAGGGTGAACTGACCAGGCGTGCATGGGCGCATCATGTGCAGGTGATGAACGAAGGTCCGGGCCATATCCCCATGCACATGATCAGGGAGAACATGGAGAAACAACTCGAGTGGTGCGAAGAAGCGCCGTTCTACACGCTCGGTCCGCTCACCACCGATATCGCGCCCGGCTACGATCACATCACCAGCGCCATCGGCGCGGCCATGATCGGCTGGTACGGATGCGCCATGCTTTGTTACGTTACGCCGAAAGAACATCTGGGATTGCCTAACAAGAAGGACGTGAAAGATGGCGTCATCGCTTACAAGATCGCTGCCCACGCCGCAGATTTGGCGAAAGGCCATCCCGGTGCGCAGTACCGCGACAACGCTATCAGCAAGGCGCGCTTCGAGTTTCGATGGGAAGATCAATTCAATCTTTCACTCGATCCCGAGACTGCGCGTTCTTTTCATGATGAGACCCTTCCAATGGAAGGAGCGAAATCAGCCCATTTCTGCTCCATGTGTGGTCCCCATTTTTGCAGCATGAAGATAACCGAAGACGTTAGAAAATATGCGGCACAAAAGGGGATTGATGAGAATACAGCCCTCGAACAAGGCTTGCGTGATAAGGCAGAAGAATTTCAACAGGCGGGGGCAGAAATTTATTCCAAACCATGATGAATGGAGCCGACTGGGATGAGGCGACATAGACTGGAGTTCACGGCCAGCCCGGTGAGGGCGGAGATGATGGGCATCAGATTCGTCAAACTCTTCCGCAGGAAGGCGCGAAGACCTCTCATTTCTGTTCCATGTGCAGCCTCACTTCTGCTCCATGCCTATCAGTGAGGATGTGCGCAAATTCGCGGTTGAACAAAAAAATTGCTGAAGAACAAGCGCTTCGAGTTGGCCTCGAACAAAAAGCGAAAGAATTTATAAAATCGGGCTCAAAAATTTACGCCAAGGCGTGAATCAATAGAAGCTCGCCGAATTCATAGACTCCGCAGCGCAGTGCGAGCTTGTCCAGTTCGCGGCGTTGCAGCATGAGTCGTGGAAACAATGATGATCGAATGACGCCGATACGAATTTTTCTAGTCAGCTGTGCCTGCGCAATAGGCATGAACGCCATCGCGGCCCAGCCCGAGAGTGCTACGCCATCCCCGTCGCCCTCGGCCTCTCCGGTGGAATCGGGGGCGCTTCCCACTGCGGTCGCCGAATCGCTCACCGACCTTTCAGCGCAACGCGCAACTGTTGAGCGCACGAAAATTTATCGTATCGGCGCCGATTATAGTCGATGGCTGGATCGGATTGCGAAAAATTCCGGCAACGAGTTTGTGCAACGGCTCGCTTTCGATCGTGTGACGTGGATGCGATTGATCGCGTCAATCGGCGCGTTTGCGCTGTTGTCGCTGCTCGCTGCCGCATTGGTCTGGATCGTTGGAAAGCAAGCCGGCGAAATTGAGTCACACCAGCACCAGTCCGCGGTCGCGCTGATAATATCGGCGATCCGCAAACCGGTCGCCCTTTTTGTCTGGATGTGCGGCGGTACGCTCGCACTTATGCCGATTGCGAGCGGCATCGTCGGCCGGCCTACTCGCATTTTCCTGGTCGATGTGCTTACGGCGAGCTTTTACGCCGGCCGGATCATCGCTGTGCTCTGGCTCGTCTTTCGCGCCATTCGTGCGATCGAAAAGCGAATGCGCCAGAGAGCGGAATGGACCGGCAGCCTCGTCGGTAGAGTAATCATTCCCATCTTCGGTCAGACGCTGCGCCTGGCTGTTCCGCTGCTCATGGTCATTCTGTTGCTGCCGCTGTTGCACTTGCCGGAACACTGGACCTGGGTGACTGCCAAAGGGGTCGGCATTTTGCTCATCGCCGGCTTCTCATATTTAATCATCCGGGGCATCAACGCTGTGCAGGGTGCATTTTTGAGCCGGCATCATATCGAGGCTCCCGATAATCTCCGTGCGAGGAAGATCTACACCCAGGTCTCGGTTCTTCGCAAAATCATCGTCACCGCGATAGTGATCATCGGCACCGGTTCGATCCTGATGTTGTTCGACCCGGTGCGGCAATTCGGCACCACCATCCTCGCGTCGGCCGGGATTGCCGGGATCGTGATTGGTTTCGCCGCGCAGAGGACCCTCGGCAACGTGCTTGCCGGCATACAGATCGCGCTTACACAACCGTTGTTGATCGACGACATCGTGGCAGTTGAAGGTGAATTTGGCCGGATCGAAGAGATCACGCTCACCTACGTATCGGTAAGAACATGGGACCTGCGACGTTTGATTCTCCCGATCACCTATTTCGTTGAGAAACCGTTTCAGAACTGGAGCCGTGTTTCGACTGAACTGCTTGGCGCCGTGGTCCTCTATCTCGATTATCGGGTGCCGATGGAAGCGCTGCGCAAGGAATTGAAGCGCCTCGCGGAGAACAATCCGAAATGGGATCGCCGGGTTTGCGGGCTACAGGTCACCGATGCAAAACAAAACACCGTTGAAGTGCGCGCTTTGGTCAGCAGTAGCGATCCCGGGAAAGCGTTCGATCTTCGCTGCGAAGTGCGCGAGGGTTTGATCGACTTTCTCTGTCGCAATTATCCCGAAAGCCTGCCCCGGATCCGATATTCCGGGATTGACGAGCCATCGGAAGTTGAGCGCCGCGAAGAGAAAAATGGGAAGCCCACCAACGTTCGCGGCCAGGAACATGAACGGGGATCAAAGAGCCCGGGTATGCGTTCACAACAACCAGGGGATGGCCAATCGTCCGATCACTGATTTCTGCTTTTTCCAGTTTCGCGAAATTCGCAATCATCCGGAGCTTCGGTGTTCGATTCGGTGCTCATTCAGTCAACCAGCGCAGACCGGCTGGTGCGTTCCACATCACCGGTTGCCAGGTCCAGCCGCTGATGGTCACGGCATCAATGATTGGCTGTTTCAACTCTTGCAAGTTGAACGTGTACGCCTTGGACGATTCACCGGTGGGCTTGCCGCTGGCGTCCAGTTGCACGCCGATGACGCGACGTTCCTCGAATTGAAAAAACTGCATTCCGGTGGCTGCAGTCCAGCTCAGGCGCATGTCGTTTGGGCCGGCCGATGCGTCGAACGCACTCCAGTATTCGCGCACCCGCGCCTTGTAACTCTGTTCGTCCAATGCGAGCACGAGCTTGTGTCTGCGCTGCATCTTATGTGCGCGCATAAGGTCTAACCATTGCGCATCGGCGTAACGCCAGGTGATTTCAAGCGTGTTATCGCTATGGGGCGATGCGATTACCTGGACAGGTATTTTTTGCTGATTCACTCCAAGCAACCGTTCGCGTAAAAGTGCCGCCGGTTCCCGCTGCGTGCCGGGCTGCGGCTTTTGTCGCACGCTCCACGCAGATCCCTTAAAAAACCAGAGCACTGCGAGTGACAAATTAATGACAAGAAACGCAGTCATCGCCCGCCAGTTCGACGATAGACGGGTGGAGACTTGCGTTTTCGACGGCGCTGTGGACGCCGCCGATCCGCTGAAACCAGCGGACTTTGATTCCGTTGGCAACGGACCGAGCGCGCGAATGCGATTGGCTTCGACGCTTTCCTTCGTTTGGCCGCTCCATGCGTAGAGTTCATTGCCTGCGGCGACCACGTGGTTCCATTCACCCTGGCCGTTGAAACGGCGTGCAGTCCAACCGCCGGCATCACAGCCGGTGACCTGGGCAAATTGGAAGAACGAGCCGTAACGATTCAACGCTGCTGCTGCTGCCGAAGTGTTTGCGAAACGCGCGGCGAGCGCGGATTCGCCCGCTGCGTTAAAGGAAATCCTGGCGTCGACTGCGTCGCCCACAATGTAATCGAGACCCTGTTTAGCGTCGGTGATCAAACTCGGATCGGCATTCGGCCCGAACACGATTTCCCATGACACCGGCTTCAACATGCCGGGCGCCGTGGCTGCCTGAGTCGTAGTAACTTTACTGCTCGCGGTTTCACGGACCTGGCGCATGTGAACAACCGCGTCGAGCAGGTGCACCACGGCCTGCGGCACTGCGACGATCGCGAGGAAGCCGAAGAAAAAGATCAGCGGTTTGAGTGACACACCGGCTCGCCGCATCAAAACGCCTAACAAGAGGGCGAGAAGTAGCGAGATGGCGAGAAACACGGCGACACCGATGAGCACCGGATATTCACGAAACGCGTCGAGCAGGTTGTTCATGCTGGAATAACCGGGGGAGCGGCTGACGATTTGAGACGCAGGATGAGCAGGCTAACTCCTGCGGAGATGCACCAGACGACGCCGCCAAGCATGGCGGCCAGGAACCATAATGCCATCAAACCGGAGTCTCGGCCGGGCTCGGGATACTTGATCGCTTCGCAGGCGGCGATGGCACAGGCATTCACGCCGAGAAATGCCGCGAGGGCGAGTCGTGCAAACAGTATCCATCGATTTATCCCCGGCACGGCCAGGAAAACGAAACTCAACGCAACACCGATCGTTGCAGTGAGCCACACCGCCGATTCCAGCATAATGTTGCCGGACCCGGTCGCCGGCACATTACGCGCGGCAAGCCAACGGATACCGAGATACAGCGCCACCCAATAGAGTTCCGGACCGATGAAAATACGGTGGAGGCGGTGCATGCGTAGGATTCGGTCGAAATGGAAACGCCCCAGATACACGACCACGGAGTTCAATTCAATCGCGCGTGTCCTGTAGCGTCAGCTGCCTGCTCGCGAAACCTTTCGGAGTCTCAGCTGAGAATTCTCCCGGAGAGCGCACGCTTCCAACGTGCTGGTTTCGGCATCTTGCCGAAACGAACTTTTTTAATCTGCATCTAATACCTCTGTCGTTGGCGAGCAGGACGTTGGCGAAGGCTGTTCGGCGATCGGTTGCACGGCAGGGAACGGAGTGACAGGATAAAATGACGCGACAGAGAAGTTCCCAAAGGGCACAAATTAATGACGCCTAACGACATGAACATTCGCGGGATGACCCGCGACGAACTGGACACACTGGTTGAATGGGCGGCGCGCGAAGGTTGGAATCCCGGCCTGGACGATGCCGGGGTGTTCTGGGCGACGGATCCGGAGGGTTTCGTGGCGGCCGAGATAAACGGCGAACTCATTGGGGGCGGCTCAATCGTCGCTTACGGAAAAAAGTACGGCTTCATGGGTTTCTTCATCATCTGTCCGGAATGCCGCGGACATGGTTCGGGCGATCATCTCTGGCACGAGCGCAAGCGGCGTTTATTGACGCGTCTGGACGCCGATGCGTCGATCGAACTGGATGGCGTGTTTGACATGCAGGACTATTATACCCGCGGCGGATTTCGTTTTGTCTGCCGCGATCTACGTTTCGAGGGAAGGGGAATGGATCTTCCGCAACAAGAACGCATCGTCGAGGCGAGCATTCTTCCGTTCAAACGTATCGATGCCTACGATCGGCAACACTTTCCCGCGGCACGCAGTAAATTTTTGCAAGGCTGGATCAACCGGCCGGGAGGGCATGCGCTCGCCGCAGTCGATGGTGACGAGATACGCGGCTATTCGGTGATGCGTCCCTGCCGGACCGGCTACAAGATCGGTCCTCTCTTCGCTGCAAACGCCGACGTCGCGGAGTCGCTTTTCGTATCTCTTGCCTCGCGCGTTCCCGGCGAGCCGATCTTTCTCGACGTTCCGGAGATCAACCGCGATGCCCTGGCCCTGGTCGCGCGCCATGGCATGAAAGAGGTCTTCGGCTGCGCTCGCATGGTGCTCGGTGCAATTCCCAAGCTGCCGGACGCCGAGATCTTCGGCGTTACGACGTTCGAATTGGGATAATCCTCATTGTCGAGGGCAAAGTTGTGTCGTGGAGCGCGTGGACAAAAAAGATCTCGCGAATCCCAGTCACTGCAAGGAACGAATCCGCGATTGGGAAGAATTTCCCTGACTTTCTTCGGTCGTCTGACAATCTAACTTTTTAGCCGCCTGCCGGAGCCGTGGCGGCCGACCGGCGCGTCGTTGCGGAAAGACTCAGCCGCGAGATACCGCTGAAGATGAGGCTGATGCCAACCAGCATACCGAGCACCCAGCCGGAGCTGGACGGCCATTGGGCCCAGATCATAATCGCAAGTATCAGCGTGACGATGGCATCGAGTAAAACCCAGCCCGCATTTGTTTTCTTGCGAATGGTGAAATAAAGCGCCGTTTCGAGCCCGGCTTCGATGAAGAGAAAAATCGCAATCACAAGGGTAAGAGTGACTAGTCCGAGAAGCGGATGCATCAGCATATAAACGCCGGCGAACCCGTAAACGATAGCCAGGAGCAATTGCCACAGAACACCGCCGAAACTGTGCGAGTGGAAAACGAAAATTAAATGCCACACACCGGCCAGCAGAATCAGCCACCCGACTACAAGAACAACTCCAATTGACGAAGCCAGCGGCAAGGCGATGGCGAGGACGCCGCAGATCACCATGAGAATTCCCAAAGCCATTGACCATCCGCTCCCGCTTCGGCTGGTGCTAACTGATGTATCGTTACTCATTGTAGTGAGATCGCACCCTGGCGATGGTTTTGGCGCTTCGGATTTATCGTCTGCATACGAAGCATGTTAACAACGAATCGTCACGAAGAAACACAAATTGTAACTCCGTCGGTTGTTCAGACTTAATTGTTCAAACGTAGTGATTTTTTTTCCATATTTCCGCTGAGAAAACGGCGGTTTCCATCGCTTGCTCTTTAGGACATTCACCCGACTCCAGGTCAGCCCGTCCCCTTTTGATTTATTCTGTTTTGTTCTGTTGCAGAAAAATCTGCATGTTCTGAAAATCAAAAGTCACCGCGTACGGACTGAAGAACTCGTGGCCGACCATGCCAGCGAGGTGAAAACCGAACATCTTTTCCCATGGGAACGGCCCGTCGTAAAGACCCTGGACGTTTTGCTCTTGAACGTTGCCGAATGAAAGTTGATGCACCGTGTACGGCACGATCTTTAGTGTCCCGCCACCGCCGGCTCCCTCCGTGGCTTTGTCTTCCTCCAGCTTGATCCCGGCTTCCTTAATAACTGACTCCGCCAATTTCACACCCGCGCCCACGAGTCCTGTGTCAACGAAAAGCAGCGAAGGCGGGAGCGTTTCCACGCGACCCCAGCCCACCATGAAGTGATCGCTAGCCATCCAGATAGGCACTACATCTTTCTTGAATGCCGACGTTTTGAACTCTTCCAGATTTTTGGCGGTCTTCCGGCGCAGTACAAGTTCCCCGCGGGGATAATCCATGGTGGCAAGGAAATGATAAAACAGCGTGGTCCCGATAATGCCGTTGATTTGTTTCACGCCTAAACCTTCCGAGAGTTGACGTAAGGGCAGCATTGCAACGGGCAGATTCTTGATGGTCCAGTCTCCGATGGCGAGGGATTCAATCCGTCCCTGCTGAACTTCCGCGTGCTGTCCTCCGGAAAAGGTACCTTGCACAGCGCCAAATTGCGGGACGCCCAGCTCCTTCGCAAAATCCGTGTCGAGGGCGACTTCCGAGCCACCGGTGTCGATGAAAAACGTGACCTCGTCGCCGCCGTTTACGCGCACATTCAAGATCGGTAGCGGATCGGTTTTCACAAACTTCACACGCGTACTTTCCCCCTTGCCTTGCAAATCATAGGGCTTCTGGCCCTTGAAACTTTCCAATTTGGCGACGTTCAAGGTGGGGTACTGTTCAAGAATCAGCTTATTGCCGCTCACGTCGACGCCTTTCAACGCCGCCGCCGCCTTCTGGAAATCGTCGCGACGATAAAACGCCTCGGCGAGCGTCACTTTGGCGTCGGGGTCATTCGGTTTAAGGACTAAAGCCTTTTCGAGCCATTTCTGCGCCCGGTCCAGCCGATTCGAGAGCAATGCAATGCGACCCAGCTGCAGAGTGGCGGAATATTCCCTGGGATTTTGAGCGACTATTCTCGAGTAGAGTTTGCCGGCTTCCGCAAATTTTCCCGACTGAAACAGCCGATCAGCCGAATCCGTTTCTGATTGTTTTGGTTGGGGTGCCGCGTGTCCTGCGAAGCAAGACACGGCAATAACGGCGAGTGTGACGGAAGTGGTAGCAGATTTCATAGGAAAGTAGAAATCAGCGTTACGATGCGGAAGCTGCGAAGTCTATTTTTTTACTGAGCTTTTACCTCAATTCTTCGCAACCTTCCCGCGGCGAACTCTACCTGAGGATGCAATGACAATTCTGTTGACCGCGAGCTAATCCTTTTCTCGTTGGAAAAAAATCTGGTCAGTTGTGAAACGCGCGCGCATACTCACAACCTTTTAACAGGCAAACAACGGAGGAAAACTAAAGATGCACTTAATCTGGTACATTGTTGTCGGGTTGATCGCGGGGGTCATCGCGAAATCGGTGATGCATGTGCACATGACGATTTTCTGGACAATCGTGCTCGGCATCATCGGATCGATCATCGGGGGCGGGGTGACTCACATGTTTTCGCACCCGGCAAACGAACGATTTCATCCCGCCGGCATCATTTTTTCTACAATTGGTGCGATTCTGGTTCTCTACCTTTGCATCAAGCTGCGTATCCATTTCCCGCGTGTGATCTAAATCGGAACGGATCGTTTTTGAAGATCTGCCAAGCGCGACGAATCGATTCCTTTTTCTCTGCCTAAGTTTGTAGAAATTTCGCCAGAATTTCTCGACTGCGTGGTACTTGTAATTCACGCGTCCGGCGGCGTTTCATTCAGCGCGGTTTCCATCGATACGAACCGCTGCTGATTGAAATCGTCCAACGCATCGATGAAATCCTGCGGAATATCCACCGATTCACGCATGCGCTGCACAAGGCGTTCCCGCTCTGACCTCGGCAAAGCTTCGATCTCTTTGAATTTGTTCGGCGGTCATCTCAATTTTGACGTTAGCAGAATTACTCATCTTCCAGGCGATAGTAATTATCCGTGCTGATAATCCCGAAAACATTCATCCATCAAACACGCATTTTCCGGCGTCAGGGAGCGCTCTGAAAGCTGTAGCCATGGCCGTTGATCGCGGCTTCTCGCTACAACGGCGACGCTCGCCAGCCATACCTCTCTCGCGAAGGTTTTCGTTCAAAAGTCCTCAACTCTGAACTTTTTCCCGTCGTCAGGAAACGCCTACCGCGGCGGTGACGCTTTCCCATTCCGCCGTCAGCCGGGCAACTTCATGGGTCAAAGCGGAGAGATTACGGTTGATCGCAATGGCATTGCCGCCCGGCCGGTAAGTCGCAGGATCTTCCAGCGCTGCAGCTAGTTCTTTCTGTTGTTCTTCCAGCGCCGCGATTTTCGTCTCGAGTTCGTGCACCCGTTTTTCTTTTTCGCGCCGCGCTTTGCCAATCGCATTACGCGCTTCCGCTTCCAAGCGTTTCTGTTCCTTCTGTTTTTTTAGACCGCCGGACGTTTGGGTAGCGTTATCCGGTGTCATAAGTCGGACGGCCCGGCGGTCCGTCCCTGCCAGGCCCGCCCGAGCCGACGCCGCTTTTGATTTGTCCAGATAGTAATCGTAATCGCCGGGATAAAATGTCAGGCGGCCACCACTCCCCTCCGCACCTGCGGTTACGTGCAGAACGCTTGTAGCGATGGCCCGAATAAAATGAACGTCGTGACTGATAAAGATGAGCGTCCCGTGATACTGCTTGAGGGCACCGATCAGGGCATCGATCGAGCCGACATCAAGATGTGTGGTCGGCTCGTCCATGAGCAGAAGGTTCGGCGGATCGAGCAATAACCTCACAAGGGCCAGTCGCGACTTTTCGCC
>Ga0210120_1000198_pt1 | contig 13986 bp, 17 predicted proteins | sample Goodyear_PhragA__FD_184868 | JGI IMG/M metagenome (GOLD analysis project Ga0210120, IMG submission 184868) | Wetland microbial communities from San Francisco Bay, California, USA, that impact long-term carbon sequestration - Goodyear_PhragA_D2... | ecosystem: Environmental > Aquatic > Marine >... | reverse complement strand
GGACACGGGCTCCAGAGTAGCGCGCAGAGGCCACGACTCCAAAAAGTGGGCCGGTGGGGCGCTTTCAGCGGGAAATACGCTGGACGTAGCCGGCGATCTGCGGAGCGGTGATTTTCCCCGCATGCACGCCACTCTTGAGCAGCTTGTTGCACTCGTCCGGTGTGATGCCGATGCGCACGCGGTCGCCGCAGGCCGGGCATGGCACGATCGGCATGAAGACGCCGTGCTGCCGATTGTGCTCCCACTGGCCATTGGGCGGAGGCTGGCCCTGGGACATGTAGATGATCTCAGGCCACTCGATGGTCAGCTCGACGCCGCGGCCACAGCGGTCGCAGGCGATGCGATGCGAGACGCCGTCGTTGACGACAGCGGTCTTGACCTGATCGTGGTGCTCGACGCCGTCGCCCGCCAAGCTACCGTATCCGCGCGGAATGTCATCTTGCTGCATAGTTTTCTACTCTCCGTTGCCTAGACGCTACCAGTTTGAAGGCGCTCCCTCAAGACTTGGGGGGCGTCTGCCCGCCGGCCCCGCCATCCCATGGCAGCGGGCTCTCGCGCAGAGCGGCGGCGAGCCCCATCGAGGTCAAGGAGACACCAAAGACGCCGGCAAGCGCCTCTCCGGCGCCGCTGATGAGCGCTCCGGACAGCGGCAGCTCGGCCTGGTAACCCCGCACGAAGCCCACCAGAGCGCCCATGCCGACCGGCACGAGCCAGCGCCAGCCCGTCGGCACGCGCTGCCACCAGGTGGCCGTGCGAGGGCTCTTGCGAATGGCTTGGATGAGCAGGGCCAGCACGGTCGCCACGAGCGGGTACAGGGCGCGGCCGGCTACCAGCACCTGGATCTGGGCAGCAACGTCGGTGGACATGCTCCCAAGGTCGCACAGATCCTGAATTCAGCCCAAAAAGGGGCACGTGAGCCTCACGGCTGGCTGATTTCCGGCGGCAAATCGGGGAACTGCGGACAGACCTCTTTCGCAATGAACTTCGGGGGACCTGGCCGGTTGGGGTTTTCCTCAGCGAGCCTGAGGGGCGTGACGCCGCCCCCAGGCAAGCTGGGCAAATCGAGCCCCTGCCGCTGGCTCGCCCCTCGCAGCTGCTGGCCCCAACAGCGGATGGCCCGCAGCGCCGCCAAGTTGCGGCGGTCCGCCAGCGCTCGCCGCACTTCCTCATCCTCACGAATCACACGACTCTGCTGCTGCTGCGCCCGCAAGTCCTCGATCTTCTCGGGTGCAATCCGCGACGAGTTGAAGGCATTCCAAGCGATAGCGACGAAGATACCGACGCCGGTGGCCAGGTGCATGAGGCGCGGGCTCAAGCTATGCCGCCGGTGCGTCAGAGGCCCTTCCTCAATCTTGACTGGCGGCTTCGATGCGGGCTTTGGCGGAGCGACAGAGGGCGGCGGGAAGATGTGCACCGGTGCAGCGCGCTGCAGGCGTTCGTTTTCTCGGGCGAGCTGCCTCTTGCCCTCCTCAGCAGCGTCGAGCTTCTCTTTGGCCTCCTGAAGCTCCACGAGGAGCTGCGCCCTCTGTCGCTCCGCTTCTTCGATCGCGCGGATACTAGCCGGATCGTCATGGCTGCCGGCTGGTGGTGCCGGCATCGCGATCGGCGTCTGCTTGCGTCCGATTGGAATTGCGGTGGGCAACCCATCGCGCTCTTCGCGCGGCCGCACTACCTGGGGTAGCTGTTGGCTTGGCTTACGACCCTCCTGATCCGCCATGTCGTGCTCATGGGTTAGTGGGCTCGTCAGAATGCAAAGGGCTCAGGCGCTGGCGCAGCGATTCGTCCAGACGCCCCATGTGAGGCGTCAGCGGCACCGCTTTGATGTGAGTCACGGCAATCGGCACCAGATCAACACCACCAAGGCGCAAGCAAAGCGTGTAGTCCTCACCGAGCCACTTGCGCTTGCCTTCGACGAGCTGCACGCCCGACGACGTGAACTCAATCAGATCGCTCTCGTGCGCGTCGGAAAAGCGCTCGCTCATCTCCGCCAGATCCAGCAGCTGCCGCCGCGGAATGGCGAGAAAGCCCAGGCCCGTAATCCACCGATCTTTGTGCGGGTGTCCGGCAAGCCGACCGTCCGACATGATGTAGCACGCCGACGCTGCATGCCCGGTGAAGCGGACGTGCGCCGCGAGCGCCAGCGCGCTTTCGGGAGCCCAGCCCTGATCCGAGTCGACCAGCAGCACGACGTCGAAGCGGGTATCGGCGCGCAGCTGCCGGACGGCGGCTGTGAGCGCCTTGTTGCGCGCCAGCGTGACGTCGCTGGTTCCGTACTGCTGCACGATGCCCGCGCCAGCCAGAGCTGCCGCCTGGATGCCGTCCGTGAACTCGGGCGGCATCCAGCGATTGCTGCTGTAGACGAAGAGGATGCGCTTCAAGGCGTAACGCGGGGCTGGTAGACGATCGTGTAGAGCACGGGGTCGGGCGCCGTTTGGGTCGTGCCTGAAGTATTGAGCACGTTCACGAGCACATGTCCAGCGGCATCGATCTCGGCGCTGTGCACAACGAGCGTCGTGCCGGGCGATGGGCTGTGGAAGCTCGCGGTGACCTGCCCCAAGGGCTCAGCGGGAGGATCGGGAACACCTAGATCGACCTGCAGGATGCCGTCCGTCGTCACGGATACGGTGGTGCCGGTCATGCCAGCGATCACGGGGCCATGCGGCCGCAAAGTAAGCGTCGGCGTCGTGTCCGGGAACGTGACGCCTGCCGCCCGCAAATTGGCGTAGGTCATCATGTCCATGGTGAGCGGCTGCGAGGAGTTGCAGACGAGCGTGACGCCGCTTCCGAAGGTGCAGTTCCACAGCTCCAGGCTCGTGGCGAAGGTCACCGAGCTGCCGTCGGCGAAGTTGCAATCGCGCAAAACGCCCGTGTTGCACTGCGCTGCGCCGCTGATGGTGCTGTCGGAAACGCTCCACCCCAGCCCATCGAGGTTGACGTCTCCGATGGTGCAGTTGACGAGCCGCACCGCGCCTCCGACCGTCGCGAGCGCGCTGGCTGCCGTGATGGTGCAGTTGCGCGCCTCGAGCCGCACGAACGTGATTGCGCCTGAGATCGAGAGCGACGTCAGCGTGAGATCTTCGAACTGAAAGCGAGGATCGCTCGTCTGCCCCTGAATTGTGATGTCATCGAGGATCGTGCCATTGGCGCTCAGGCCCTGAAATGCAACTGTCGGCGTCGTCGTCAGGTCGCCGATTGGCGCATCGACCGTGAGCGAGCGGCCCGGCAGTGTTAGCTCCCAGGCTCCGGTCTGGTTGGCGACCTCGGTGAAGAAGGTCGCAAAGTCCGTGTACGGCGCGCGGATCGATCCATCAGGCGTGAGCGCCGATGTCTCGTCGTAGAAGCGCTGCTGCTGGATCGGATCGAAAGCTCCTCCTCCGGTAGCGCCTGTGGCTCCTGTAGCGCCCGTGGCGCCATCAGTCCCGTCGGCACCCGTCGCGCCGGTTGCGCCCGTCGACCCACCTGAGCTGTAGATGAACCATCGTCCCGGTCCCGCTACCGGTGCCACGATGTCAGGCAGCGACTCGGCAGTCGTCGACTCGCGACGCAACATGTACAGCGAGTTGTTCTCGGCAACGGCGACGATGGCGCGGTCGCTGAGCTTGTCCGTGTTGATGGCCTTCAGTGAGTCTCGCACGCCGGAGACGGTGGCGACGCTTTGGAGGATTCGCAGCTCAGCAGGGAACGCCTTGATCGACATGAGCCAATCGTACCGGCGAGCGTGGCCTTCACCAAAAAAGGGGACTGTGGCGGCTGGCGCCCCAGAAAATCTTGCCCTCCTCAGCAGCGTCGAGCTTCTCTTTGGCCTCCTGAAGCTCCACGAGGAGCTGCGCCCTCTGTCGCTCCGCTTCTTCGATCGCGCGGATACTAGCCGGATCGTCATGGCTGCCGGCTGGTGGTGCCGGCATCGCGATCGGCGTCTGCTTGCGTCCGATTGGAATTGCGGTGGGCAACCCATCGCGCTCTTCGCGCGGCCGCACTACCTGGGGTAGCTGTTGGCTTGGCTTACGACCCTCCTGATCCGCCATGTCGTGCTCATGGGTTAGTGGGCTCGTCAGAATGCAAAGGGCTCAGGCGCTGGCGCAGCGATTCGTCCAGACGCCCCATGTGAGGCGTCAGCGGCACCGCTTTGATGTGAGTCACGGCAATCGGCACCAGATCAACACCACCAAGGCGCAAGCAAAGCGTGTAGTCCTCACCGAGCCACTTGCGCTTGCCTTCGACGAGCTGCACGCCCGACGACGTGAACTCAATCAGATCGCTCTCGTGCGCGTCGGAAAAGCGCTCGCTCATCTCCGCCAGATCCAGCAGCTGCCGCCGCGGAATGGCGAGAAAGCCCAGGCCCGTAATCCACCGATCTTTGTGCGGGTGTCCGGCAAGCCGACCGTCCGACATGATGTAGCACGCCGACGCTGCATGCCCGGTGAAGCGGACGTGCGCCGCGAGCGCCAGCGCGCTTTCGGGAGCCCAGCCCTGATCCGAGTCGACCAGCAGCACGACGTCGAAGCGGGTATCGGCGCGCAGCTGCCGGACGGCGGCTGTGAGCGCCTTGTTGCGCGCCAGCGTGACGTCGCTGGTTCCGTACTGCTGCACGATGCCCGCGCCAGCCAGAGCTGCCGCCTGGATGCCGTCCGTGAACTCGGGCGGCATCCAGCGATTGCTGCTGTAGACGAAGAGGATGCGCTTCAAGGCGTAACGCGGGGCTGGTAGACGATCGTGTAGAGCACGGGGTCGGGCGCCGTTTGGGTCGTGCCTGAAGTATTGAGCACGTTCACGAGCACATGTCCAGCGGCATCGATCTCGGCGCTGTGCACAACGAGCGTCGTGCCGGGCGATGGGCTGTGGAAGCTCGCGGTGACCTGCCCCAAGGGCTCAGCGGGAGGATCGGGAACACCTAGATCGACCTGCAGGATGCCGTCCGTCGTCACGGATACGGTGGTGCCGGTCATGCCAGCGATCACGGGGCCATGCGGCCGCAAAGTAAGCGTCGGCGTCGTGTCCGGGAACGTGACGCCTGCCGCCCGCAAATTGGCGTAGGTCATCATGTCCATGGTGAGCGGCTGCGAGGAGTTGCAGACGAGCGTGACGCCGCTTCCGAAGGTGCAGTTCCACAGCTCCAGGCTCGTGGCGAAGGTCACCGAGCTGCCGTCGGCGAAGTTGCAATCGCGCAAAACGCCCGTGTTGCACTGCGCTGCGCCGCTGATGGTGCTGTCGGAAACGCTCCACCCCAGCCCATCGAGGTTGACGTCTCCGATGGTGCAGTTGACGAGCCGCACCGCGCCTCCGACCGTCGCGAGCGCGCTGGCTGCCGTGATGGTGCAGTTGCGCGCCTCGAGCCGCACGAACGTGATTGCGCCTGAGATCGAGAGCGACGTCAGCGTGAGATCTTCGAACTGAAAGCGAGGATCGCTCGTCTGCCCCTGAATTGTGATGTCATCGAGGATCGTGCCATTGGCGCTCAGGCCCTGAAATGCAACTGTCGGCGTCGTCGTCAGGTCGCCGATTGGCGCATCGACCGTGAGCGAGCGGCCCGGCAGTGTTAGCTCCCAGGCTCCGGTCTGGTTGGCGACCTCGGTGAAGAAGGTCGCAAAGTCCGTGTACGGCGCGCGGATCGATCCATCAGGCGTGAGCGCCGATGTCTCGTCGTAGAAGCGCTGCTGCTGGATCGGATCGAAAGCTCCTCCTCCGGTAGCGCCTGTGGCTCCTGTAGCGCCCGTGGCGCCATCAGTCCCGTCGGCACCCGTCGCGCCGGTTGCGCCCGTCGACCCACCTGAGCTGTAGATGAACCATCGTCCCGGTCCCGCTACCGGTGCCACGATGTCAGGCAGCGACTCGGCAGTCGTCGACTCGCGACGCAACATGTACAGCGAGTTGTTCTCGGCAACGGCGACGATGGCGCGGTCGCTGAGCTTGTCCGTGTTGATGGCCTTCAGTGAGTCTCGCACGCCGGAGACGGTGGCGACGCTTTGGAGGATTCGCAGCTCAGCAGGGAACGCCTTGATCGACATGGTTGAGCCAATCGTACCGGCGAGCGTGGCCTTCACCAAAAAAGGGGACTGTGGCGGCTGGCGCCCCAGAAAATCTACTGGTTAGGCCGACTTTAGCTCGAGGTCGTCGACCCGGCGCGCGAGATCCCCGAGCGCCTTGTGGAGCGCCGTCACCTCGCTGTCGGGACCGTAGAGCTTGTCGGCGTATTCCTTCAGATCTGCAACAGCTGCTTGAAATGCGGCTCGCTGCTCCTCGAGAAGCCTCACGCGACTTCGGTGCTCCGCATCTCTCGCGTTGAGTTCCCCAAGCAGCTGGCGGCAGTCGTCCCGTGTCTCCACGATGGCGGCAATCGCCTCCACCATGTAGTCGGGGGCATTCTTTGCCCAGGGCTCCTTGCGGACGTCTCGGTTCTCCACGGGCACTCCTTGATCCTTGTCTTTCATACGGTCGGGTTGCGACGGCGGAAGTCGGCGTACTTCCCAGTGTCGTAGCCGACGTCGACCCAGTGAAAGTAACTGTCTCCGTCTTTGCGGATGAAGCGGTAGCGCGTGGGTGGTCGCGTTTCGTTGGCGATGTACCAGGCAAAGTCTGAGCGCGGGTGCGGGAAGGCGCCCCGCGGCTGCACCGGCACGATCGCGGTCTCGTACGCCCAGCCGTTACGCTCAGCCCAGTTCTGGAAGAGCTTGGCGTAATCTCCGGCCAAAGAGCGCGTCGTTGGCCCCCCGTAGTAAACCGTGCGCGGAAAGCGATCGAGCAGGCCTCCCATCACGCGCCAGCCCGAGGGCGCCTGGCTCAGCGGCACCGCGACGCCCTCCACGAAGACCGGCCAGTTTGGATCTTGCGGGCTGTCATTCCACCAGTACTTGTTCCACAGCTCACGCGGGGGATTGCCCGCCACGCGATAGTGGTCGATCCCAAACGTGTGCAGCACCGGCCACCAGCCGTACGGAAGCGACACCGCTCAGCTCCCTTGCACACCCGTCGAGATCAAGATCCCGATATTGGGGTTGTACTCGAGCGCGCCGCTGCCGTTCCCGAACGTGTCGCTAAAGGACGCATCGGCGCCCTCCGAATTGAAATCCCACGTTGCCCCGTCGACCTTGTAGCAAAGGATGAGCAGCTCATCGCCGAGCGCATCGAGGAAGATCGGCGCGAACGTCGGCCCCGAGGGGTTGGTTGCGTCGCTGCGATCGTAGACGCCTTGCTGCCAGACGCCGCTGCTGCCGTCCGGCGTCAGCGGCTGGACCCACGGCGCAGTGATCTTGGGCACGTAGCGCTGCTGGACGACATTGACCGATGCGGCGCCCGAAGCGGGCTCCGTCTGCTCGAAGGCTTCGACGTCACTCGCGCCTGGGATGAAGAAGAGCTTCGTGCCGCCCATTGATTCGGTGAGGCGGCGCCCGAGCTGCTCCGAGGGAAGGTGATAAGCTGATGGCTGAAGGCCTGCCTCGATCTTCCGGTTGACGTCGCGCTGGTTGCGAATGCGGAACACGAACTGGTAGGCGTAGTTAGCCGAAGGATCGCCGAGCGCGTGGATGGGCATCGGGATCATGATGAGCAGGCGTCCCCCGAGCGGCACCGGAATACCTGCGAGCAGGCCGGCCGCGAAGCCCTCTTTGCCAGCCTCCGGATCCAGCGTCCCCGGGAACGCGATAGGCACCGTGCCTTCGGCCCCTTGGTAAACATCCTCAAAGCCCTGAAAGGGCTTGAGGGGAAGCACCATGCTCATCTGCGCGTCGGAAAGAACGGTTTCACTCATCGTCTCTGTCCTTGTAGAGCTTGTAGCCAACTGCTCCCACGATGACGATACCAAGCACGCCGAGGGCGAGAGAGCGAGCCCCCTCGCTCTTTTCGGCAGCATCGAGCGAGCCGAGACCTTGAGAGCGGTACAGATTGCGTAGCGTCCCCACTGCGGCAATGCCCCCGAGCGCGCCTAGCGGTCCCGCGAGGACCGCGCCGACGCCACCGGCGGCCGCGGCGCCAATGACGCCCAGCCCCGCTCGTGCTCGGGACCAGTGCGCCGCAGGCGGCGCGGGACGCCTGGCGGGAGGCGGCATGGGCGCGGGCGCGGGACGCGGCGCTACCGGTGGCGGCGCAGGCGGCGGCGTGGGGGGCGCCCCGAACGGCGGCAAGTCGTCGAAATCCATAGAGCCCAGCGCCACCCAGAGTAAGCGCAGTCGCTTGGTTTCACCAAGAAGTGGGCTCGATGCAGTGCATTTCCCGGCGGCGCGGAGGCTGAGTCAAATTGCCCCGCCCAATCGGGAGCGCTTTACCCGACGCGGCGGCGACCGCGCTGAGCGCCCGCAGTCGTGCTTCGGCCACTGGCCGCGAGCACGGCTTCGACTCCCGGAAGATCGTGGCCCGCTGAGGATGCTAGGTGACAGCCGCTCGGGCTCGCATCGACGCGCACGTACACGTGGTAGGTGTGGGGCGAGACGGGGTGGCCGCTGGTAACGTGCGAGAAGTCACTGCGGGCAAGCGCCTCACGGAAGTGAGCGAGCCGAGCCGCATTCTCCTTGGCGCCCGTCACGGTGCGGTAGCCCCAGCTGAGCCACCAGCTCTCCGGGCTCGCCACTGCGTCTCCCGCGAGCAGCTTGTCGGTCGCGCGGCGCAGCATCTCGCATTCGTCGCTCAAGGCGCGCTTCGCCTCCTGCTCGAGGTGCGTCGCGCTGGTGAGCGCGCCGACGGCGCGCGCCAGAGCGCCGTTGCATTGGTTTTGGACGCTGCTCGCGATGTAGCTCGGGCACCCGGGTGGCACCTTGATCGGATATTCCATAGTTCCCCTCTGTGTGGTCATGCTCGTTTGTCTCAAAGGCCTAAGTCGTCGAAGCGGACGTCGGCCATGAAGTGTCCCAGTGAGTGATGGCCTAAGATTTCGACGTTTAGCTCGTTCTCTAACGGCGCGAGGTATTTGAATCCCGGATCCGCGCTATCCACTGGACGATCTCTTCTGTCGTAAAAAGACCAGGAACCATTACCGGAAACAAAGGTCAGCCGGTGCATCCGACAGAACGGCAAGAGGACCTGCAAGCGGTACTCATCCGCGTACCCGTTGACCGCTTTGATAAATGTGGCGCGCAGCTCACCGATCGTACGCTCTAGTGACCTGAGACGACGCTTGCTCATGGCGCGGTATACGCCACGTATATACCACTTTCTTCCTTCAGCGGCGCCAGATTTTTGGGAAGGCCTGATTCAGGACGCGGCGCCGGGCCTCGCACGGGGCGCACGGCTGGATGCCCAGCGCCTTCGTCCCGGCAGCAACCACGTCGCCCAGGCCGAAGTGGCGCGGGGACGCGCTCTGGTGGGCGCTGTGAGCGCTCGCGAACGCATCCACGCCGTCGGGCTCTAGGCCGTGGACGACGGCGCCACAGACCTCACAGCGCGCCAGAAAACCCTGCGGGGTCTGCTCCCACAGGATCCACCGAACTGCCGGGTGCCGGGCCATGTTTCAGCCGGAGCATAGCGCGGGTGGTCGCGAAAGTCAGCTTTCGGTGGCACCCGCGCCCGCGGCGTCCCTCGTGCACCAATTCGACCTCAAAATGGCGCGACCGCACGCGCACGCGCACGTCGGCGCCCGGCAGCACCGTTGCGATGTCCTGGAGCTTCATGGGTCGCATCGTAGGCAGCCCGCAACCTAGGGCCAACTTTCCTCCAGCGCCTGGACGAGCGGCGCCAGCTGGCGCTCCCAGCTCCACTCTTCGCGCACCGCGGCCGAGTCTGCCGTCGCGTCAGTGTGGAGCTGGAGCCAGCAGTCTCGCGCGTACTGGAGCCCCGCGGCGATGACCGCTGGATCGAGGGCAGGCGCCAGCGCACCCGGGCCATCGTCGATGGGCCTCAGCTCCGTCTCCTGAGGCACGGCCACGACGCCGCGCCCCACGACATGGCCGGCGCCGTGGCCCGTGGTGACGGTAGCGAGCACCGGCACGCCGCAGGCGCGCGCCTCCAGCGGCAACAGCCCAAACCCTTCGCCGCGCGACGGAGCGGCGAGCAGGTGGCAGCGGCAGAGCAGGAGCGCCATGTCCTCGGGCGACGCTTTCATGCGCGGCACGAAGATGACGTTCGGGGAGGGTCTAAAGTGCAGTCGCTCCTCGAGAGCGCTGCGCGCTAGCACATCGAGCACTAGCAGCAGCTGGGCGCGCTGCCACTCTGGCTTGTGCTGCAGCGCCTCCCAGGCCTGCACCAGCTCCAGTGTCCCCTTGCGCTCTCCGATGCTCGTGGAAAAGTGCACGACGGTGAAGCGTCCTTGCTGGTACTCGAGACGCGTGCGCTCGAGGTAGGGCTCGGACGGGACGATCCCAGTGATACCGTGTCGCACCGTGAGCACCGGCACACGCTTGTCGCGGTGCACCGCGACAGCGCTCCACGGCAGCGGGCTCGGCGCTCCTTCGAAGCCCATCTCCTGGAGGGCTCGCAGGATAACTCGGGTGCCCCAGGGAGAGCACGACAGCACGCGCGGCTCGGGAAGCTGCACTACGGCGTGGAGCTGCTGAGGTGGAATGTGCGTGCTATTGGGAGTCACCTGGACCCAGTGGCGCTCGTGCCGAGCACCGATGGTCATCAGCCGCACTTGGTTGAGGTCGGCCACGAAGATGCCATCGCTAGCCAGTGCGCCCGGCGGCGCGTCGTTCTCTTCTGAGCCGCCGCGTCGATCGATCGCGACGAAGCCCTCCAGCCTGTCGCCGAGCGCTCGCTGAAAGCCTCGGGAAAGCGTCACGAGCGATCCGTTGCCGATGTCGCGCCCGTAAAGCCGTACGCCCATCAGTAGATCCCCGGCCCCACGGCGCTCTCGACGAGCTGCCGCATCTGCTGACCCACAGCTTGCATCGAGAAGCGTTCCTCGTAGGCCGCCGGGCGCCGGAACTCATCCGGAGGCTCCACGCGCCGGAGCGCCTGCGCTAGGTTTTCAGTCGTGCAAACGGCCCACTGGGCGTCTCTCTCCCAGCCGTAGCTCGGATCCACGGGCGCCATCGTGAACGGTACGGCGAGATCGGTGGCCTCGACGAGATCGGCGGGGCCGCCGTACGGCACGTAGACGCAGCGGTTGCCTGCGAGCTTCGCGTCGAAGAGAGGCAGCGCGAAGGCTTCGCCGCGGCTCGCTGAGACGTAGATGTTGTTGTCGTGGTGGAGCTTGGCGATCATCGAGCGCCGCAGGCGCCCACCGACGCAGGCGACGTGCCGCTCAAGGCTTTCTGCCGTCCAGCCATTTTCTGTGGCGCCCGCGGTCAGGAGCACCCGCTCGAGGATCTCTTCGGGGGTCGGGTAGTCGCCCCATTGGCCGCTGCCCGAGTACTTGATGACGAGTGACGCCTTGTCGCCCGGCTTGAACGCCCCCAGGAATGCTTCGATGAGCGCGTCGAAGCCCTTGCGCGGCTCCCAGCGACCGATCGAATAAAACCGACGCCAGCCTTCGAAGCTAGAAGCGCGGCGCTCGAGGCACCGGTGGATCAGGTCATTGTTGACGTAGGGGTGCGGCACCACGTGCACCCGCGACTCCGGCACGCCAGCCGCAATGAGCAGGCGCGCGTTGTGCGCGGAGGGCACCCAGCACTGCTTGATACGCGCGAGCTGTCGAGCGACCCCTTCTTCGATCCGGTCGCGCTCCCAGACGCTGAAGACGATGGTGTTGTCGTAGACCACATCGCGCATCCGCAGCTGCTCTTCCGGGCTATTGAACAAAAACCCGCGTGGGATCAAGAGCTGCCGGCAATGCTCCGCGCTGCGGATCACAGCATGCTTGATGACCGGTCGCAGCGCGCTCACGTCCGTGCGCCGCAGGTGCCCGATCTCGCGCTCCACGTCGGGATCGAGGCCCGCGAGGTGCACCGGCTCGGCGACCCCGAACTCGTTGACGACGACGTTCGAGAAGGAGCGAAGGAGCACCGGGATGCCGGCCGCGGAGAGCGCCGCTGCGTGGCGGCGCACCGCAATGGCCGTCCCGTCGCTCGGCGTCTCAAACTCCCCCTGGTAGAGCACCCCGAACTCCCGTTCGGCTCGGGTGCTCGGCGCGGCGTAGTTTTCGGCGGGGGGCACGTCGCTCATGCGCGGCGGCGCCTTCAGATCGTCGACAACGTCGTCCGTGTCGCTCACTCAGATCTCCCGGATCACGCTACTGTCGATCTTGAAGCGGAAGCCGCAGCCGAGGTTGGGGCACGTGACGGCCTCGGTGAGCTGGATCGTGCCTGCCAGCGTCACGATATGCCGCGGGTTTCTGGGATTGACCCACAGCTCGCCCTGGCGCCGGGTGTCCAGCTCGAAGCGCTTGTGCCTCTGCGAGAACTTGAAGTTGTCCGTGACTCCCCGCAGCGCGCACTTGGGGCACGCCATGTTGAGCACGAGCGCTCCGACCTCGTCGAGCGTCAGCTCGCACTCGACGTAATCGAGCACCACGTTGTCGCGCGGGTGGCGCACCTCGAGCACGATGCCCGCGAAGCTCTTGTTGCCGCCGACCACGCGCTTGTACTGCTTGGCGTGCTCGGGGTCATTTTCCGCCGCACGCGTCTTCGAGTCCTCGACCGCGCGGGCGCGCTCGGCAGCTGCCTTCTGCTGGGCGAGCTGGCGCTCGTACGCGCTGGTCATCGTGCCGCCGCGCATCCACGACATCATGGGCGCCTCGACGGTTTTGGCTGCAGGCTTGTCGCTGGCGTCGTCGCTCATGGTGTCCAGGCAATTCCGTAGCGCTTTTGGATCTTGCGCTGCATCCGCGGGCGCGGCGTCGAGACGCCCGTCATCCAGGCGCTCACCGACTGCTGCGAGCACCGCAGCTCCTTGGCGACAGCCGCGCCGCTGCCCTTGCTCCTGACGACGGCCGCAAGCTGCTTTTGCGGCGCCACCTTGATCTTTGGTGCCATCTCTCTGGTCAAGACTGGTAGCGCGCTCGGCGCCTCAAAACAAGGCCCTCGGCGCGAGCGTCCCAAAAGTTGGGGGATTTTCTCGATCAAGGCACCATCGTCGAGGTGCGCGTTCTCGACATTGCCGGCCTCGCCAACACCAGTTCCGCTTTCCGGAGCGCGCTGGCAGAGATGAGCCTGGGGCTCGGGCTCGACCCGAGCTACATCGCCGCCGTCATGGCCATCGAGACGGGTCGCACCTTCTCGCCGTCGATTCGCAATCCTTACACGGGCGCGACGGGGCTGATTCAGTTCATGCCGGCGACGGCCCTGGCGCTCGGCACCACGACTGACGCGCTGGCCCGCATGACGGCCGTTCAGCAGCTCGACTTCGTGCGCCGCTTCTTCGAGCTGCACCGCTCCCGCATCCGTCCGAGCGTTCCTGGGGACTACTACTTGGCGGTCTTCTACCCTGCCTACATCGGCGCATCTCCCGACACGGTGATCTTTGGCGCAGGCGACACGGGCTACGCCCAGAACGCGGGGCTCGATCGCAACGCCGACGGGCTCATCACGGTCGGCGACGTGACCGCGACGGTCGACGGCGTCGTGGCGAGCGCCCGCACGCGGCCCCCGCTCGACGTCCCCGTGGGGAGCAGCTTCTTCGCCTGGATGTTTGGAACAGCCGTGGTGGGACTCGTGAGCGTCGCCGCCTACGAGCGTCGCCGTGACCTCACGCAGCTGACTCGGAGGCTCTGGTGAAGACCTCGAAGCAATGGATCTACGCGGGCCTGGCGCTCGTCGCGGGCGTCGGAGTCGTGCGGCTCATGAGCGGGCCTCGCATTCGGCGGGGCCTGCGCATCCTGCTGATTGGCGACAGCCTCGGGGTGGGCACCGCTCCGCATTTCGCCGCTCTCGCCAAGGAGGCGGGGGCGGAGTTCAAGTCGATCGCCATCACGGGAAGCCGCATCGACCAGTGGGCCTCCAGCAAGGAGCTGCCCAAGATCCTGGCGAGCTTCCAGCCAGACCTCGTGCTGGTGTCGCTCGGCACGAACGATGCCTACATGCGCGGGCCCGACGTGATTGCCCAGCAGCATGCGGCGCTCCTACAGCTGCTTGAAGTGCTCCGCGGTCGCGACATCGTCTGGATTGGACCGCCCACGCTTCCCGC
>Ga0210120_1000197_pt1 | contig 13996 bp, 18 predicted proteins | sample Goodyear_PhragA__FD_184868 | JGI IMG/M metagenome (GOLD analysis project Ga0210120, IMG submission 184868) | Wetland microbial communities from San Francisco Bay, California, USA, that impact long-term carbon sequestration - Goodyear_PhragA_D2... | ecosystem: Environmental > Aquatic > Marine >... | reverse complement strand
CGGGTGGTCGGCAGCGACTTCTCCGAGCCGATGCTCGAGCTGGCGCGGCGCAAGAGCGGCGACGAGGGCCTGCCGGTGGAGTTCGGCTGGGCGGACGCACTCGACCTGCCCTACGGGGACGCGAGATTCGACGCGGTCACGATCGGCTTCGGCGCGCGCAACCTCGCCGACCTCGACAGGGGCCTCGCCGAGATGGCGCGCGTGCTGCGGCCCGGGGGCCGTCTGGTGATCCTCGAGATCACGCGGCCGCAGCGCGAGCCGCTCGCGAGCTTCTACTCGCTCTGGTTCGACCGCGTCGTTCCCGTGATCGGCACGTTCGCCGGCGACTCCGACGCCTACAACTACCTGCCGAACTCGGTCCGCACCTTCCCCGCGCCGGAGACGCTGGCGGGGATGATGGAGGCCGCAGGTTTCACGGAGATCCGCTGGCTCCTGCTGGGCGGCGGGATCATCGCCATCCACAGCGCCACCAAGGCCTGATGACCCGCTCCTCCATTCCACCGCCCGTGACCGCCGTGATGGACGCCGCCAGCGCCTGGCTCCCGGCGCGCATGGCCGAGGTCGAGGACCGGCTGGCCAGCCTCTCCGCGGGCTACGGGGCGCGGCTGGGCGAGGAAGCCGAGGCCACCCTGACCGCCGGCGGCAAGCGGCTGCGCCCCCTGCTGGTGCTGATGGCCGCCGGCGAGGGAGCCGGCGACCGAGCTGTCCGGACCGCCTCGGCCGTGGAGCTCGTCCACATGGCGACGCTCGTCCACGACGACGTGCTCGACGGCGCCCCGGTCCGTCGCGGCCGCCCGACTGTCGTGGCTCGCTCGGGCAGGGACAGGGCCGTTGGGGTGGGGGACCTGCTCTTCTCGCGCGCCTTCGCCGAGCTGGCCGTTGACGGCGGGGAGGCCGAGGTCGCCGAGCTCAGCGCGGCCTCGGTCGCCCTGGCCTCCGGGGAGCTGGCCCAGCGTCACGACGCCTTCGACATCTCGGTCACCGAGGAGCGCTACCTGGAGCGCTGCTCACTGAAGACGGCCCGGCTTTTCGAGTCCGCCTGCCGGCTCGGCCGCCTCGCCTCCGGGGCTTCGGGCACCGAGGAGCTCGCCTCGTTCGGACGGGAGATCGGCCTCGCCTTCCAGCTGCTCGACGACGTCCTCGACGTCACCGGGCCGCCGGAGAGGACGGGGAAGGCTCGCGGGACGGACCTGCTGGACGGCACCGTGACGCTGCCGCTGATCCTGGCTCGCGAGCGCGATCCGGGGTTGGAGTCGGCCGAGCTGCGGGTCCTGGATCAGGCCGGCGCCGAGCGGATGTGCGACCGGATCGCGGCGACCGGGGCGCTCGAGGAAGTGCGTGGTCGCGCCGAGCAGGGAATCAAACGTGCCAAGCGGACCCTCGAGTCCGAGGACTTCTCGGACGAGGAGCGCCAGCTACTCGCGATGATCGCCGACGGGGTCGTCGAGCGGTACTCATAAGAACGACGGCCCCGGAGGGCCGCCGTTCGCAGTGCAGGGAGGTGACTCGTTGGAGTGGTGCTTCGCGCTAGAAGTCCTCTGGGAGGATGCTGTCGCTCGCCAGCGCCATGGCGAGACGATCGGCCTCTTCCTCCATGTTCGCCCGGGTGAGCGAACGAAGATCCTCGATCAGCTCCTGGCCGCCACGATCCAGCTCCTCGTCGTAGGCGTCGACCTCCGACTGTGAGTAGCTGTCCCGGCCCCACCACTCGCATTCGGGGCAGCGGAGCTCGACGTGCCAGTGCCCGTCTCCCTGTTCGTGCCAATTGGCGGGCTGAACCAGGGTCGATGAGCAGATCGGGCAGGCGTGCATGCCCTCGGCGGACTTCGTGCCCGTGTGCGTCAGGGGCTGAGTGTCTGTCCGCTTCGGATCTCCCATCGTGTGTGACATATCGGGCTGGGCGCCCGCCACCTTTAGGCAAAAAGTGGGGTTTTTTCACGTCTGCGGATAACCCCGCATCCAGCGACTTCTCGCGTTTTCGCCCTCGCAACCCCGGAATAGACTGATTCGATGGTTCTCAGCGACCGCACGATCAAGGAGGAGATCTCGGCCGGCAGGCTGGTCTTCGACCCCTACGACGAGGAGCTCGTGCAGCCCTCCAGCGTCGACATGCGCGTCGATCGCAGCTTTCGGGTCTTCAACAACTCGCGCTACCCGTACATCGACGTGCGGGAGCCGATGGAGAACCTGACTGAGCTTGTGAAGGTCGAGGACGGCGAGCCGTTCGTCCTCCACCCGGGCGAGTTCGTCCTGGGCCAGACCCTCGAGCGGGTCGCCCTTCCCGACGATCTGGTGGCGCGCCTGGAGGGAAAGAGCTCCCTCGGGCGGCTCGGGCTGGTGATCCACTCCACGGCTGGGTTCGTGGATCCCGGTTTCGAGGGGAACCTCACCCTCGAGCTTTCCAATCTCGCCACCCTGCCGATCACGATCTACCACGGAATGCCGATCGGGCAGATCTCCTTCATGCGGATGGACGGGCCTGTCGATCACGCCTACGGCGACAAAGAGGCCGGCAGCAAGTACCAGGGACAGGCGGAGCCGACGGCGAGCCGCTTCTACCTCAACTTCGACCGGCGGTAAGCGCTGCATAAAAGAATGGGGGCGAAGCGCCCGCCTGCCGCTAACATGCGGCGCGATGCCCAACGTGGGACCGCTGGAGATAGCCGTCGTTCTCATCATCGTCCTGATCATCTTCGGGCCAAAGCGCCTTCCTGAGCTCGGCCAGTCGATGGGGCGTGGTATCCGCGAGTTCAAGAGCTCCATTTCCGGGGACAGCAGCGATGACAAGGAGTCCCCCGAGGAGAAGCGTCGCGAGTTGGAGGCGAGCCAGGCCGCGCCCAGCGCTGCCGAGAGCACGCCCGCCCCCAGCGCCGCCGAGAGCGAGACCGCGGAGCCCGTCGAGGGCGAGGTCGTCTCCGAGAACAAGGCCTAGTCAATGGCCCGGCTAGGGCCGGTCGATTTCGAGGACCGGCTTACGCTCGTCGAGCACCTCGACGAGCTTCGTTCGCGCATCGTCATCTCGCTCGTCGCGTTCAGCGCCGCCTTCGCGCTCTGCTTCTGGCAGAACAGCCGCCTGCTCGACATCGCGAACGCGCCCCTGCCCGGCGACAAGACGCCGATCACCTTCGGCATCGCCGAGCCGTTCACCACGACCGTGACGATCACCGCCTACGCCGCCCTCGTCATCTCCCTGCCGGTGATCCTCTACCAGGCCTACTCCTTCGTCCTGCCGGCCCTGACCGACCGGGAGAAGCGCGTCGTCGTCCCATTCCTGATCGGGGTCCCGCTCCTGTTCGTCGCCGGCGTCCTCTTCGGGTACTTCCTGGTCATCCCCGCCGCCACGAAGTTCCTCCTCAACTTCAACGACAGCCAATTCAACATCCAGATCAGGGCGCGCGACTACTACGCCTTCTTCACGCTGACGCTCGGGATCATGGGCCTGATCTTCCAGCTACCGATAGGGATCCTCGCCGTCACCAGGCTAGGGATTGTCACCCCGAAGCAGCTTTCGCAGAACCGCCGGTACGCGATCATCATCCTCGCGGTTCTCGCCATGCTGCTGCCCGGAACCGACCCGGTCAGCATGCTGATCGAGCTGGTGCCCCTGCTCCTGCTCTTCGAGGGCAGCCTGATCCTGGCCAGGATGTTCGGCAGGCCTCGCGAGAGCGCCGCCGACCGCGACACCACCGTCTCCGAGCCACCGCCCAGCGGGGCGACGTAGGCGCGGATCCGGGTTCATCTAGGCTTCCGCCCGTGCTTTTCGACCTGCAAACCCCGCGTCGCCGCCGGGTGGTCCGAGTCGTCTTCGGCGGCCTGGCGCTGATCTTCGCGATCAGCTTCGTGTTCCTCGGCGTGGGCACCGGTGGCGGCGGCTTCAGCTTCAGCGACCTCTTCGGCGGCGGGGGCGGCAGCAGCTCGACCGCCTTCGACGGTGACATCGAGACAGCCCAGAAGCAGCTTCAGCTGAATCCGAGCGACACGACGGCACTCGCCAGCCTGGTGCGCCTCCAGTACTCCGCCGCCAACGCGAACACGGACAGCAACGGCGCCCCCACGAGCGACGGGGAGCAGCATCTTCGCCAGGCCGCCGACGCCTGGAACAAGTACGTGAAGGCGAGCAAGGGGAACCTCAGCCCGTCCGCGGCTGTCTACGCGCTCAACACCTTCGACCTGCTGGCCAGGCTGGACTTCACCGCCGCCCGAGGCGACACCACCTCCAGTGAGGCCCTTGCAGACATCAACTCGGCGGTGAGCAGTTGGAGGTCCGCCGCCCAGGCCCAGCAGGTCCTGATCGAAGCTCAGCCCAACAAGGCGACCTCCAACTCATATGCGACGCTGGCCCAGTACCTCTACCTCGCCGGGGAGACCCAGGCCGCCAACCAGGCCACCGCGAAGGCGAAGCAGGCCAAGGGGGCCAACGCCTCGGCGATCGACAGCCAGCTCAAGCAGGTCCAGCAACTCGGCCAGCAGCTTCAGACGGCGATCAAGCAGCTGACCAAGCAGCAGAAGACGCAGGGCGCTGCGGGCGGAGCTGCCGGCGGCGGTAACCCGCTTGGAGGGCTTGGCCTGGGCGGGTCCGGCACGGGCGGCCTCTAGCTCCTTCCTATAATGCCGCCCCCAACCAGGGCCGTTAGCTCAGCTGGTAGAGCAGGAGACTCTTAATCTCAAGGTCGCAGGTTCGATCCCTGCACGGCCCATCACCCATCCCACCGCGAGGTTCTAGCGGGCGACCGCGCGGATGATCAGCAGCAGGATCACCGAGCCGCCGATCGCGATCAGCCAGGTTCCGAGGTTGAAGAAGTCGTGGATGTGACCGACACCGAGGGCGCTGGCCAGAAACCCGCCGAGCAGGGCGCCGAAGATCCCGATCGCGGTGGTCCCGATGCAGCCGCCCGGCTCCGTGCGGCCGGGGATCAGGGCGCGGGCGATCGTTCCGGCGAACAGCCCCAAGATGATCCAGGCGATGATTCCCATCGGGCCGGGACCCTATCGGCCGGAGGACGCGCTCGTTAGCGCTGGCGGGGCGCGGCGTGGTAGCTCAGGTACCAGAGGACGTGGCGGGCGGCGCTGACGCCGACATTGACCGGTGAGAGCAACCTGCGCATTGAGGAAATCCTATTGGGCGCAACGGACCCCGGCCTCCGTAGATCCCACTGATCTTGCGGTCCAAAGCCGGATCCTGACGCGCCTTTGCGGGATGTCGAGGGGGCGGGGCTAGCATGCCCAACCCCATGCGCAGGCCGAGACGAAAGAGGCGCCGCCTCACCGAGCGCAAGGCCGAGAGGGTCACGATCGGCCTCGCCGTGTTCGCCGCGGGCTCACTCGGGACGCTGGTCGCGGGAGAGCTTCTGCGGATGGCCCGGCGGCGGCGCGAGAGCGGCGAGACCGACACGCCGGCGACCCTCGCCGACGCCGCCGGTTATGCGACTCGGGACACCCTCGCGGTGGCCCGCCGCGGGATCATCGCGACCCCGCACCACGAGTCCGTGCTCTTCAACATCCTGCAGGGATTCCTCGGGGGGTTCGCCTTCGCCCGGTTCTCGACCTGGGGGATTCGCAGCGGTTGGTGGCCGGCCGGCAACGTCCGCGTCAGCGGCCGTCACATCCACCACTTCGTCCCCGGCATCGTGCTCGCTTTCACCTCCGCGGTGGGGGCGCTGACGACGCGGAACGAGCGGGTGGAGTCGGCGCTGTCCATCCCGTTCGGCGTCGGGATGGGCCTGACGATGGACGAGGCGGCGCTGCTGCTCGACCTGCGCGACGTCTACTGGACCAGGCAGGGGCTGCTCAGCGTGCAGGTCAGCCTGGGCGTGACCGCCACCCTGGCGGCGACGATCCTCGGCCTGCGGATGCTCCGCCGCGGCGAGGAGAGGGGAGTCGAGGAGGGCGTGATCCCCAACACGGAGGAGCACGGGATGCGCGCGACGGGTGCGCTGGCTTGACGGCTTCGCCACCAGATCGCGACCGTAGCGGCCGCCCAACATAAGTCGCTACGCGCTTCGCGCTTCGCTCCGAAGGAGAGCGGCCTGACGGTCGCTGCCCATCCAGATCACCTGGTCGCGGCCCGGGCCGACACCGACGAGCCGCACGGGAATGCCCATGTGGTCCGCGATCGCGGCGAGATAGTCCCGCGCCTCGGCCGGCAGGTCCTCCTCGCGCCGACAGTCGCCGATGTCGCCCTCGAAGCCGGGCAGCTCCTCGTACTCGGGCTCGGCGGTGTGGATGATCGACTGGTGATACGGGAACTCGTCGAAGACCGCGCCCTCGGGATGCCGGTAGCGGACGCAGACGCGGAGCGGGTCGATGCCGGAGAGCACGTCGAGCTTGGTGACGGCGAGGGCGGTCATCGTGTTCAGCCGGACGGCGTATCGGAGCGCGACCAGGTCGAGCCAGCCGCAACGGCGGGGCCTGCCCGTCGTCGTCCCCATCTCGCCGCCACGCTCCCGCAGGGTGTCCCCGAGGCCGTCCTCGAGCTCACTGGGAAACGGGCCCGCGCCCACGCGCGTCGTGTAAGCCTTGGCGATGCCCCAGACCTCGTCGATGTCGCGCGGGCCGACGCCGGCACCGATGCAGGCAGCGCCCGCCACGGGGTTCGACGAGGTGACGAAGGGATAGGTCCCGTGGTCGAGGTCGAGCATCGTGCCCTGTGCACCCTCGAAGAGCACGGTGCGATCAGCGTCGAGGGCGTCCCAGCAGAGCTTCGCGGTGTCGGTGATGTGCGGCTCCAGCCGGTGGCCGTAGGTGGCGTAGGTCTCGACCATCGTGTGGAGGTCGAGCTCGGGGTCCTTGGCGAAGGGCCGCAGCATCTGCTGCTTGGGCTCCATCGCGGTCATGATCTTCTTGCGGAGGATCTTCGGGTCGAGCAGGTCCTGGACGCGAATCCCCAGGCGGGCCGCCTTGTCGGAGTAGGCGGGGCCGATTCCACGCCGGGTGGTGCCGATCTCGAGCTTGCCGAGCTTGAGCTCTCCGGCCGTGTCGAGCTTCACGTGGTAGGGCATGATCACGTGCGCGTTGGCCGAGATCCGCAGCCCGCTGACGTCGATCCTGCGGTGCCGGAGCTCCTCGAGCTCGCGGGTGAGCACGGCCGGGTCGATCACCACGCCGTTCCCGATCGCGCAGGTCTTGCCCGGGTAGAGGATCCCCGACGGGATCAGGTGGAACTTGAAGGTCTCGCCGTCGCGGATGATGGTGTGGCCGGCGTTGTTGCCGCCCTGAAAGCGGATCACGAGGTCGGCCTGCTCCGCGAGCAGGTCGGTGACCTTCCCCTTGCCTTCGTCGCCCCACTGGGCGCCGACTATGACGATGCCGGGCATGACCAGAGGATTATGAGTGAGCCGTAGGCTGCGTGAACCGACGAAACGAGGCGTGTATGGACGACAGGGTCAATCTCGAGGAAAAGCTAGCGATGCTGCAGGACCTTTGGGCGCCGGGCATCGTCGGATACCTGAACGACTACAAGCTGATCGTCGTCAAGGTCCGCGGCGAATTCGTCTGGCACAAGCACGACGAGACAGACGATTTCTTCCTCGTCATCAGCGGGCGGCTGACGATCCAGCTCCGCGATCGCGACGTTGAGCTCGGCCCTGGCGAGCTGTTCGTCGTGCCCCGCGGCGTCGAGCATTGCCCCAAGGCCGACGAGGAGGCGCATGTGCTTGTGATCGAGCCACGCGACACGGTCAACACTGGCGACACCGGCGGAGACCTGACCGCGGAGCCGGTTGAGATCTGACCCCGCTCCTCAGTGGTCGAGGGGGCCCAACCCGCCGCCGGTCCCCCCACCCATGGAGCTCTCGCCGAGACCGCCGGCCACGTCGGCCGAGACGCGCATGCGGCGATCCTCGCCGAACAGCAGGACCGGGTCTCCGCACATGTCGATCAGGCGAGAGACGATCCGCGTTCCGAGCTGCTGCTCGAGCTCGTCGTCCTCGAAGTTGCTGGTCAGGAGCAGGGAGCGCTGGCGCTCGTAGCGCTCGTTGACCAGGGCGTAGAGCTGCTCGAGCACCCACTCGGTCTGCTTCTCGGTCCCGAGATCGTCGAGATGAAGCAGATCGACGGTGGCGAGGCGCTCGAAGAGCTCGGAGTAGGACTGCTCGCCGAGCTCGGCGTCGTAGGTCTGGCGGATCCGGCTCAGCAGCTTGGGGAGCGAGTAGATCGCGACGGATCGCCCCGCCCCGAGCGCCACCCGCGAGATCAGCATCGCCAGCGTGGTCTTGCCGGTCCCGGAATTGCCGAAGAACCACATCCCTCGCCCGCTGTCGAGGTTGTCGCCGAGGTTCTCGCAGAAGTCGCGGACCCGCTTGACCACGAAGCCATCTATCTGGGTCACGGGCGGACGATCGAAGGAGACGCCGCGGTATTTCGCGGGGATCACCGAGTCGACGCCGCGCAGCCTCGCCTTGGCGACCATGCGGGAGCGGCACTCGCAGGGCCTGGCGACGTCCTCCGGCCCGAGGATCCAGCCGGATCCGTCGCAGATGCCGAGCCGGCAGGGCTGGCGCTCGTCCGTCGACGGGCGGGCCGCCAACTCAGGCCTCCCCGGCGTCCGCGAAGCCGTCGTCCGCGCCGTTGCCGGCCGCGAAGTCCTCGACCGGCGGGCCCTCGCCGGCCGGTTGCTCGACGGGCTGCTCGCCCCGCGCGCGATCCGCGAACTTCGGGTAATGCTCGAGGAAGACGAGGCGAACGGTGCCCACGGGTCCGTTCCGGTGCTTGGCGAGGATCAGCTCGGCGCCGCCGGGGTCCTCGGAGTCGGCGTTGTAGTAGTCGTCGCGGTAGAGGAACCCGACCACATCCGCGTCCTGCTCGATCGCGCCGGACTCACGCAGGTCCGAGAGGATCGGGCGCTTGTCGGGGCGCTGCTCCGGTGCGCGCGAGAGCTGCGAGATGGCGACCACGGGGACCTGGAGCTCGCGGGCCAGGATCTTGAGGCCCCGGCTGAACTGCGACACCTGCTCCACTCGGTTCGCTCGGGAGTCGTCGCTGCGCATCAGCTGTATGTAGTCGACGATCACCATCCCAAGTCCGTCGCTGCCGCGTCCCTTCTCCTGCGCCTGCAGGCGGCGTGCCTTGGCGCGCAGCTCGAGCAGCCCGAGGTCGGATGAGTCGTCGATCCAGAGCGGAGCGGACTCCAGCTGGTTGCAGGCCTTGACGACCTTCGGCCAGTCCTTCTGCGCGACCTTGCCCTTGCGCAGGCGGTCTGAGGAGATCCGGGACTGGGAGCCGATGAAGCGGTGGGCGAGCTCCATCTCGGACATCTCCAGGGAGAACAGCGCCACCGGCTTGTTGTGCTTGACGGCGACGTTCTGCGCGAAGTCGCAGACGAGCGTGCTTTTTCCCATGGCGGGCCTCGCCGCGATCACGACCAGGTTGCCCGGCTGGAAACCCCCGGTCTTGTCGTCGAGATCGCGGAAGCCGGAGGCTGTTCCCGTGATGTCGGAGGTGCCGCTGGCGAGCGCCTCGAGCTTGTCGATCTCGTCGTGGAGGATCTCGCCGATCTCGCGGAAGTCGACGGCGCGCTCTTCGTGGGCGACCTGGAAGAGGAGCCGCTCGGCCTGCTCGACCATCTCCGAGGGCTCGCCGTCACGCTCGGCGACCGACTGCTGGATCGTCTTCGCGGCCAGGTCGAGGCGCCGCATCAGCGAGTTCTGCTTGACGATCTGCGCGTAGTGCTTGGCGCTGCCCGGGGCGGGGACCTTGGCCGCCAGGCTGGCGACGACGTCCCGGCCACCGATCGCGTCCAGCTGCCCGTGCTTGGCCAGCGCCTCGGAGACGGTCAGGACGTCCACCGGGTCGGCGTTCTCGTTGAGGTGGATGATCGCCTCGTAGATCGTCCGGTGGCGATCGCGGTAGAAGTCCTCGGCGTGGAGGCGCACGTCGAGCAGGACGGGCTCGATCGTCGACTCGGAGACCATCATCGCCCCGAGCACGGACTCCTCTGCCTCCAGGTTCTGGGGCGGGACGATGGTCTTTCCGTTGGTCGCCAACTGGTCCTCTTTCGCGCGGCAGATCGCTCCGGCCGCCGGCCGGAACTCACACTCAAGTCTGGATAAGGGCCCGGCGGATTCCCTTCGCCCCGTTGGGTTGAACCGTCCGCGCGAGCTAGGCTAGAAAATCACAGGAGGCCCTTCCCCGCAGTCAAGTTCGGGCTATTTGCGGGCCCGGTTATTCAGGCACGAATCGTGCCTGGCGCAGAAGGGCGGTCTTTGCGCCCTACTCCTTCGCTTCGGCGACGATCGTCTTGACCGACGCCGTGACGCCGCCGCCGACCTCGATCTCGACCATGAAGGTGCCGGTCTCGCGGATCGGCTCCTCGAGGCGGATCTTCTTGCGGTCCACCTTGATGCCGCGGGCGGCCTGGATCGCCCCTGCGATCTCGGCCGAGGTGACGGAGCCGAACAGCTTGCCGTCCTCGCCGGCGCGGTGGTTGATCGTCAGCACGGTCTTGCCGAGCAGGGCCGAGGTCTCGCCGGCGCGCTCCGCGGCCTGCTTTTCGGCCTCCTCGGCCCGCTCGCGCTTGCGCTGCGCCTCCTCCAGCGAGCCCTTGGTGGCGGGCTGGGCGAGCTTGCGCGGCACGAGGTAGTTGCGCAGGTACCCGGGGGACACGTCTATCGCGGCGCCGGCCTCGCCGAGGCCGTCGACGTCCTTGAGCAGAACAGCCTGGGCCATCGGCCGGCTCAGCGCTCGCCGACGTAGGGCAGCAGCGCGAGCTCGCGCGCGCGCTTCACGGCCAGCGCGAGCTGCTGCTGGTGCTTCCGCGAGAGGCCGGTGACGCGGCGGGACCGGGTCTTGCCGCGGTCGGAGATGAAGCGGCGCAGCAGCCCGAGGTCCTTGTAATCGATCTGCTCCACGGGAATCCGCGTGTACTTGCGCGGGCGCCCGCGATCGGTGAGGCCGCGGCGCCTGCCGCGGCCGGTTGGTGTCTGCTGTCGTTGCTGTCGGGCCATGAACGGGCGCGAATGGTAGCGGCCGCGCCCCGATCGACACCGGGTCGCGACGCGTGCGCCCAGCAGCTCCCCTAGTCGGCGCCGTGCAGATGGCGCACGAGTCGGAGCGCCGGCCCGAACTCGGTGGTGGCGGGGCCCTCCTCGACGAATCCCGCACGCTCGTAGAAGGCGAGCGTTCGCTGGTGGGCGGTGACCATCAGGCGCGAATGCCCGGCCCGAGCCGCGCGGCGCGCCGCATCGTGGACGAGTGCGCTACCGACGCCATGTCGCATCGCGTGTGGTTCGACGAAGAGGTCGTCGAGTTCGGCGTCGTTCCCTGTGGATCGCCAGGTGGCGAATCCGAGGAGATGGCCGCCGGGATCGACCGCGATGCGGACGCGGCCGGCGGAGAGTGCGCCCACGTCGACGCCGAAGACGCCGGGGTTGGCGTCGAGGTCGGGCCGGTCCTCGGGCCAGACGTATGACGCACGACGGTGAATCTCACGGAGCAGATCGAGCTCTCCGCTGCGCGCGCTGCGGATGCGGTTGTGGGTCAGTGGCGCGGGCTAGAACGGGATGTCGTCGTCCGAGCCGCCGCCGGAGCTGACCGTGGCGCCCTCGAAGTCGGAGGTATCGGCCGGGACGTCCGAGCTCGGCTTGAAAGTGCCGTTGCCTCCGCCACCCTCGCCGCCGCCGGCGTTGTCCGAGCGGGAGCCCAGGAACTGCACGCTGTTGGCGATGATCTCGACGGCCTGTCGCTTCGAGCCGTCCTGAGACTCCCACTCGCGCCAGTCCAGCCGTCCCTCGACCGCGACCGGCCGACCCTTGGATAGGTAGTTGGCGCAGTTCTCTCCCTGCGCTCCCCAGACGGTGACGTCGAAGTAGTTGGGCTTGTCCACCCATTCGCCGCTGCCGCCGTCCTTGCGGCGGCTGTTGACCGCGACGCGAAGCTTGCAGACCGAGGTTCCGCTGGGAGTCGAGCGCAGCTCCGGGTCCTTGGTGAGATTCCCGGTCACGGCGACCACATTGATGTTGCTCGCAGCCAAGTTGATCAGCTCCTCTTCCTTCGATTCCGAACGTCGATCTTAAGTCGCCGCGCGGCGGGTTCTCTCCCCCGTCGGCACATAAACGCGGAACTACCGGATTCTCATCCGATTCCCAGCAGGCTCTCAGCTTTCCCCGGCAGGGTCCGGGGAGATCGGGAGATGAGGATTTCATCGGGAAATGTCTAGGCGGGCCGGCGATCGCCGCTTCGCGGTGCCCGTACTGGGCCTGATCTGCGCGGCCGCGGTCGCTGCCGCCATCGCGGTGATCGGGCCGGCGTCGGCGAAGGAGGCTCCCGAGACCGCCGTTGCGGCCCAGCGCGGCGTGGTCCAGAAGACCGTGTCCGGCGCCGGTTCCCTGCAGCCGGCGCGCGAGGACACCGTCGGGTTCAGCAATCCGGGGACGGTCTCCCGCCTCTACGTCAAGGAGGGCGACCGCGTCCACAAGGGCGAGCTGCTGGCGACGCTCGACTCCGCCGCCGCCCGTCGCGGCCTGGAGCAGGCCGAGGCCCAGCTCGCTTCGGCCGAGGCCCAGCTCGCGAGCGCCAGGGCAGGCTCCTCGAGCAGCCCCAGCTCGTCGTCTCCCTCGTCCGAGGGGTCCTCTTCGAACGGGACGAGCGCGGCCAGTCACGCGGCCGGCGTCAGCTCGGCCAAGGCGAGCCTGCTCAACGCCAAGATCTCCCTCGGCAACGCACAACGGGCTTTGCGCGCCACCGAGCTCAGGGCGTCGATGGACGGGATCGTCGCCTCGATCGGCGACAGTGGCTCACCGGACTTCATCACCCTCGCGCAGCTCGACCGGATGAAGATGCAGGTCTCGCTGAGCGAGTCGGACGTCACCGACGTCAAGGTGGGCCAGCCCGCCACCGTCAGCGTCAACGCCGTGCCCGACGAGAAGCTCGCCGGGCGGGTCACGCACATCGGTCTCCTCTCCAGCACCTCGAACGGCGTGGTCAGCTACCCGGTGACGATCGTCGTCAAGCAGACCGCGGCCGGCATCCGGCCCGGCATGACCGCGACCGCTGAGGTGGTGATCGCTCAGGTTCAGGGAGTGGTCACGGTTCCGAGCCGCGCTGTCAGCGGCACTTCGGTCACCGTCAAGCAGGGCGGCAAGGACATCCAGAGGCAGGTCACGACCGGCCTGGTCGGTGACAGCACCACCGAGATCGTCAGCGGGCTGCGCGCCGGGGCGCAGGTTGTCCTCCCGAGCGCCTCCGGCCTGGGCAGCGCCGCCGCTCAGGCGCTCGGCGGAAGGGGAGGGGCGATCTCGCAAGCCATCGGGGGCGGTGGCGGTCCCGCCGGCGGCGGCGGGGGCGTGTTCATCTCCCCGCCGGGCGCCGGGCCATGAGCTCCTCCCGCGGCGCGAAGGCGGTGCGGAGGCCCGTGATCCGCCTCGAGGACGTCGTCCGCACCTATCACCTCCCGGGATCCGAGGTCAGGGCCCTCCGCGGTGTCTCCCTGAGCATCCAGAGGGGCGAGCTGATCGCGATCATGGGCCCCTCGGGCAGCGGCAAGTCCACCCTGATGAGCATCCTCGGCTGTCTCGACGCGCCCACCTCGGGCCGCTTCCTGCTCGACGGCATCGACTTCGGTCGGATCGGCGACGAGGGGCTCTCCGACCTGCGCAACCGGAAGATCGGCTTCGTCTTCCAGAGCTTCAACCTCGTGCCGCGCACCAGCGCGATGGCGAACGTCGAGCTGCCCCTGGGCTACGCCGGCGTCGGGCGCATGGAGCGGCACCGGCGCGCCGAGGCGGCTCTGGCGGCCGTGGGAATGCTCGGGCACCGCGCGCATCTTCCCTCCGAGCTTTCGGGCGGCCAGCAGCAGCGCGTCGCGATCGCTCGCGCGATCGTCACCAACCCGGCCCTGATCCTCGCCGACGAGCCCACCGGAAACCTCGACTCCCGCTCCAGCGACGAGGTCCTGCGGATCTTCGAGGCGCTCAACGACCGTGGCAAGACGATCGTCCTGATCACGCACGAGCCGGAGGTCGCGGCCCGGGTCGACCGCGTGGTCCACCTGGCCGACGGCGAG
>Ga0210120_1000196_pt1 | contig 14047 bp, 11 predicted proteins | sample Goodyear_PhragA__FD_184868 | JGI IMG/M metagenome (GOLD analysis project Ga0210120, IMG submission 184868) | Wetland microbial communities from San Francisco Bay, California, USA, that impact long-term carbon sequestration - Goodyear_PhragA_D2... | ecosystem: Environmental > Aquatic > Marine >... | reverse complement strand
GCGGGCAAGACCAGCGACTCATCACAGCTGCTCTATCCGCAGGCGCAGGGCTGCACCTTCTGCGGCTACTGCTTCCAGGGCTGCGTCGAGCCACGGCACGCGCCGCGCAACCTGAAGGCGAAGCGCTCGACGGACAACTCCTACGTCCCCATGTTCCTGACCGCCGATGCCTGGGCCCAGGGCGGCAAGGCCGTGACCCTTCTTCCCGACTCCTACGTGGACGAGATCCTCTACGAGCAACGGGGATCCACCACCGTCGCGACCGGCGTCCGCTGGCATGACACCAACACGGGGGAGGCCCACACCGAGACCGCACAGGTCGTGGTGATGGCCGGCGGCTGCACCGAGGACCCGCGCCTCTATCTCAACAGCGGGCTGCCCAACCCCAACGACTGGGTCGGCCGCGGATACACCGATCACTACTTCGACTGGGTGTTCGGCGTCTTCGACGAGTACACCGGCAGCTCGAAGGGCGTGGGATCGTCGGCCCGCTGTGATTTCCCCGGTCACGGGGGACTCGAGAACGTGGGCCTCCCCCCGGCGCTTCAGGCGTTCAGCATGGCCTTCTCGGACAGCGGGATCCAGGGCCACTACGACAACGGCCGCGGCTTCGAGGGCTCCTGGGACGGCAGCACAGGCCGCATCCCGGGCGACGAGCTGAAGGAGATCCTCTCGGACGTCGACAAGATGCTCAACGTCCTGGTGATCACCGACGACGACGTCGAGGCGCAGAACCGCGTCGTCCGGTCATCGCTGCCGGGCGACGAGCAGGGCCCGATTCCCAAGGTGATCTTCGAGCAGCGCCAGCGCACGGCCCGGACCCAGGCAAACCGTGAGTACTGCGCCGATCAGGCGGCGCGGCTGCTGCGGGCCGCCGGCGCCACCAAGGTGATCCGGATGGACTGGCCGCCCCTGATCCTCCACGTCCAGTCGACCATGCGGATGGGGTCAGACCCCGCCGACTCGGTTCTCGACGCCAACGCGGAGGCCCGCTTCGTGGAACGGCTCTTCATCTCCTCGAACTCGGCGCTCTCCAACTGCCTCGGCGGCCCCAACCCGACCCTGACGACTCAGGCGCTCGCCACCCGGACCGCCGAAAAGATCATGGGCAAGTACTTCGACGGCGAGCCGTGGGTCGGCATCGAGACGCCTACCAGCTCGATCGACGACAAGGTCACCCAGGCCGTCATCGACCGCGGGCTCTAGCGGCCACCAGGCTGCTCCATTTCGGGAGCGAAGGGCGAAGCCCGGAGCGACTTATGCGGGGCGGCCGCTTGTGGCCGCGATCTGATGGCGAAGCCGTATACCGACTAGCTGGGTTAGGTCTCCCACCCCCGGCGCCGATGTAACAGCGGCAGGAAACCGGCCGCTCGCGGCGTAACGAGCTTTCGTCAGGCCGAGGTCGGCGGGCGTCTAAGCTTTCTGGGCGAGAAGGAGCCGGCCGGGCGAAGCGAGACCGAGGGAGTAATCCGCTGGCACGTCCCACCGAATCCAACGAGCAACTCCTCTGCAGCTTCTGCGGGAAGTCGCAGCGTCAGGTCAAGAAGCTGATCGCCGGACCCGGCGTCTATATCTGCGACGAGTGCATCGACCTCTGCAACGAGATCATCGATGAGGAGCTCACCGCACCGCCGACGTTCGAGCTCGAGAACCTCCCCAAGCCGAAGGAGATCTGGGAGGTCCTGAACGAGTACGTGGTGGGCCAGGAGGGCGCCAAGCGCGCGCTCTCCGTTGCTGTCTACAACCACTACAAGCGCGTCCAGATGGCCTCCGCCGACGAGCAGGGCGACGACGCGATCGAGCTGCAGAAGTCGAACATCCTGCTGCTCGGGCCCACCGGCTGCGGCAAGACGCTGCTCGCTCAGACCCTGGCGAAGATCCTCAACGTCCCCTTCGCGATCGCCGACGCCACGGCCCTGACCGAGGCCGGCTACGTGGGCGAGGACGTCGAGAACATCCTCTTGAAGCTGATCCAGGCCGCCGACTTCGACGTCAAGAAGGCCGAGACGGGGATCATCTACATCGACGAGATCGACAAGATCGCCCGCAAGGCCGACAATCCGTCGATCACGCGCGACGTCTCCGGCGAGGGCGTGCAGCAGGCCCTCCTCAAGATCCTCGAGGGCACCACCGCCTCCGTCCCGCCGCAGGGCGGCCGCAAGCACCCGCATCAGGAGTTCCTGACGATCGACACCTCGAACGTCCTCTTCGTCTGCGGCGGCTCGTTCGGCCAGCTCGACGAGGTGATCGAGAAGCGGATCGGCAACCACGGCATCGGTTTCGGCGCCGAGGTCACATCTGCCGCCCACAAGGACACCGGCGAGGACTTCGAGCAGGTGCTTCCGGAGGACCTCATGGAATACGGCCTGATCCCGGAGTTCATCGGCCGCCTCCCCGTCGTCGCGGCGATCCACCAGCTCACCCGCAATGACCTGATCACGATTCTGACCGAGCCGCGGAATGCGCTCACCCGCCAGTTCCACCGCTTCTTCCAGTTCGACGACATCGAGCTGGTCTTCGCCCCCGAGTCGCTCGGGGCGATCGCCGACAAGGCGCTGGAGCGCGAGACGGGCGCCCGCGGCCTCCGCTCGATCCTCGAGGAGACGCTGCTCGACGTCCAGTTCGAGCTGCCCTCCCGCGGCGACGTCCAGAAGTGCGTCGTCACCAAGGAGACGATCGAGAACGGCCAGCGGCCGATGCTGGTCACCGACGCTACCGGCGAGCATGAGGTTGTGCTCGAGGATCCGGCGCTCGGGGAACAGACCGCCTAGGTATCGGCGGGCGGGTCCTAGCGGCCACCAGGCCGCTCCACCTTGGAGCGGAGGGCGAAGCCCGGAGCGACTTGTGTGGGGCGGCCGCTCGTGGCCGCGATCTGATGGCGAAGCCGTGTCGCCAGCTCCTATCCTCTGTCCCATGAGCACTCGTTCTTCTCGCGAGCCGGTTGAGACGGTTCGGCATCAGTTGAGGCCTCTGTTCGACCAGGTGGTTCTCAAGGAGCTGGACCAGGATCGGATGCGACGGTCCGGGCTCGTGGTGCCGGCCGGCACCGATGAGCCGCCGCCCCAGCAGGGGATCGTTCTCGCGATCGGGCCCGGCCTCGACTGGTGGGAGAACGCCGGCGTGGATATGCCGGTCGAGCCCGGCGACCACGTGGTCTTCCCGTCCTCGGCCGGCGTCTGGGTTGAGATCGACGAGGAGCGCCTGCTCGTCTGCCGCGTCGGGGAGATCCTCGGCGTGCTCGAGTCGCTGGACGAGCCGAGCTAGAGCGCGGCCAGGGCCTCCGCGGCGGCCCTCTGTCCCGAGCGGACGGCGCCGTCCATGTAGCCGTACCAGTAGTCCGAGGTCTCGGCGCCCGCCCAGTGGATGCGCTTGAAGGGCGCGCGGAGGGCTGTCCCGTGGGCGGTCAGCGCGCCAGGTCCCAGGTATCCCTCGTAGCAGCCGCGGGTCCAGGCCTCGTGGGTCCAGTTCATCTCGAAGTACTCGCGCGGGTGGCGGGCGGCCTCGCCGAAGTAGGTCGCGAAGGCGTTGAGGACGGCCGCCTTGCGCTCACCCGCGGAGCGTCGCTGGTAGTCGCGCGCGGCCGCTCCCTCGATGAAGCCGAGCAGGACGCCTGGACTGCCGTCGGGCGGAGAGTTGTCGAAGGTCACTCGCACGGGCCCGTCGAGCGCCACCGCCTGACCGGTCAAGCCGGAGTCCCGCCAGTAGGGCCTGTCGTAGACGGCCTGGCACTTGATCGTGGTGCCCTGCGGGAAGCGCTGGAGCAGCTGGCGGCGGTCGGCCGGAAGGTGCGGGTCGTAGTGGATCTGGGCGGTCACCACCGGAGGCCCGGTCACGATCACCTGCTTTCCCGAGGCGGTCAGGTTCTTGGTGAAGACGCGGACGCCGTGGCGGTGCTGCTCGATCCGGCGAGCCGCCTGCTTGAGCAGGATGCGCTTCTTCCCGATCCGTTTCGCCATCCGCTTCGAGATCTGCCAGGAGCCGCCGATGAAGCGGCTGTCCTGCGCGCCATCGGGGACGTTGAAGAGCCGGTTCAGGTCCGGGGCCGTCGTCTCGTTGGTCGCGGAGGCGATGTAGAAGAGCGAGAAGAGCAGTGAGAGGTCGCTCGACTCGGCGGCGAAGACCGCCCCGATCCCGGAGTCGAACAACGCCCGGGCGTTGGGGACGTGCATGTTGGCCTGCTTCCAGGTCTCGAGCGTCTGGCCGTCCCAGGTGCCCGCGTCGGGCGCCGTCCATGGGGTCGCGACCGGCACGGTGCCGGCCATCTTGTTGAGGTTGGCGACGGCTGCGAAGACCTCGGCGACGGCGGTCGGATCCGGCGGGATCGGTCCCAGCGGGCCGCCGGATTTGTATGGGGTGAGGACGCCGTTCGCCCAATAGACGTTGTTGCCGTCGTTGTAGGTCTTGAAGGTCCCGATGCCGAGCTCGGCGGCCAGGGCCATCAGGTGGTCCTGGGTCGGACCGACCCACTCCCCGCCGACCTCGGCGATCTTGCCTTTGCCGAGCTTGTGGTTCAGGGTCCGGCCGCCGACCCGGTTGCGCGCCTCGAGGATCAGGACCGAGTGGCCCCCGCGCAGCACCTCGCGGGCCGCGGTCAGCCCGGCGAGGCCGGCCCCGATGACGATCACGTCAGCCCGGCGCCGGCGGCGCCTGTTCTTCGGCTTGCCGGCCTTCGCCTCCTCGGCGGGAGCGCCCATCGCTCCGGCGGGCAGGTAGCCGCCGAGCGCGGCGCCCGCGGCGGTCGCACCGGCGGCGCCGATGAATCGCCGCCTGCTCAGCCCGTCCTTGTCGCGGTCTCCTCCTTGAGCCACCGCGCTCCAGTCTGCCGATCCCGGCGCTCGGGTGCCGTGTGCCCACAACTAACATCGCGACGATGGACGCCAAGAGTCGCGAAACGCTCGAGGCCACGACCCGCTGGGACCCCGGCGCGGTCGAGCAGCGCATCTTCGAGCGCTGGCTGAAGGGGGGCTGGTTCCACCCTTCGGCCGAGGGCTCGCCGGATCAGAACTTCTCGATCGCCATCCCGCCGCCCAACGTCACCGGCGCGCTCCACATGGGCCATGCGCTCAATGGGACGATCCAGGACGTCCTCGTCCGGCTCAACCGCATGCGCGGCCGCAACACCATGTGGATCCTGGGTACCGACCACGCCGGGATCGCGACCCAATCGGTGGTCGAGAAGGAGCTCGCCAAGGACGGGACGCAGCGGCAGGAGCTCGGCCGGGAGAAGTTCGTCGAGAGGACCTGGGAATGGCGCTACCGCTATGGCAACGAGATCATCGAGCAGTACAAGCGGCTCGGCGCCTCCTGCGACTACGACCGCGAGCGTTTCACCCTCGACGAGGGCTATGTCAGCGCCGTCTACCGCGTCTTCGCCGAGCTCTACAGCAAGGGCTGGATCTACCGCGACAACTACATGGTCAACTGGGATCCCGGGCTGCACTCCGCGATCTCGGACCTCGAGATCGAGAACCGAGAGGTCACCGACACGCTGTATGAGATCGCCTACCCGCTCGAGGATGGGGGCGAGCTGATCGTCGCCACGGTCCGCCCGGAGACGATGCTGGCCGACACCGCCGTGGCGGTCAGCCCGAACGACGAGCGCTACCGGGAGGTGGTCGGGAAGCACGCGATCCTGCCGCTGGTCGATCGCCGGCTGCCGGTGATCGCGGACGAGCACGTCGATCCGGAGTTCGGCACGGGGGCGCTGAAGATCACGCCGGGGCATGACCCGAACGACTTCGAGATCGGCCGCAAGCACGAACTCCCGGCGATCAGCGTGATCGGAGAGGACGGGCTGATCACCGACGAGGCGCCGGAGCGGTTTCGCGGCATGACCGCCGCCCAGGCGCAGGACGCCGTGGTGGCTGAGCTGCGGGACCAGGGCCTCCTGCGCGGCGAGGAGCCCTACACGCACACGGTTCCGTTCTCGCACCGCTCCGGGGAGCGGATCGAGCCGCTGATCTCGCTCCAGTGGTTCTGCCGGATGGATGAGATGGCGAAGCGCGCGGTCGATGTCGTCACCGAGGGCAGGGTCCGCATCGTCCCCGACGGCGCCCGGCGCCAGTACCTCAGCTCGATGGAGAGGATCCCGCCGTGGTGCATCTCCCGGCAGCTCTGGTGGGGCCACCGGCTGCCCGTCTGGTACCGGGGCGACGAGACCCATGTCGGCGAGCAGCCGCCGGAGGGCGAGGGATGGGAGCAGGAGGAGGATGTGCTGGACACCTGGTTCAGCTCGGCGCTCTGGCCCTACGCCACGCTCGGCTGGCCGGACACGACCGCCCCCGAGTTCGAGGCGTTCTTCCCTACCGACGTCCTGGTCACCGCCCGCGACATCATCGCCCTCTGGGTCGCGCGGATGATCATGACCTCGCTCGAGTTCACCGGCGAGGTCCCGTTCTCGGACGTCTACGTCCACTCGGTCATCCAGGCCCCGGATGGGCGCCGGATGTCGAAGAGCCTCGGCACCGGCATCGACCCCCTCGACGAGATCGGCGAGCACGGAGCCGACGCCCTGCGCTTCGGGCTGCTCGCGATGACCTCCAGTCAGGACGTCCGCTTCTCGCAGGCGCGGGTGCAGCAGGGGCGCGACCTCGCCAACAAGATGTGGAACGCCTCGCGACTGGTCCTGATGGAGGCGCGCGACGATGTAAATCCCGCTCCTGGGACGAACCGGGTTGAGGACCGCTGGATCGCCTCGCGCCTCCAGCGCGCGATCCGGTCGGTGACCGATTCGATCGAGGCGTACGACTTCGCCCACGCCGCCCTCGACCTCTACGACTTCTTCTGGTCGGAGCTCTGCGACTGGTACCTGGAGATCGTCAAGCCCCGCCTCTACGACGGGGACGAGGAGGCCTCGGCGACGCTGCTCTGGGCGCTCGAGCAGGTGCTGGCGCTCGCGCATCCGCTGATGCCCTTCGTCACCGAGGAGATCTACTCCTACTTGCCGGAGCGGCCCGCAGAGGCGCTCGTCGTCCACTCGTTCCCGGAGGCGGACGAGGCGCTGATCGACGAGGAGGCCGAGAGCGAGATCGGCCGCGCGATCGCGCTGACCCGCGCGCTGCGGCGCTGGCGCCAGCTCGCTGAGGTTCCCGTGAAGCAGGTCCTCGCCGCGCGCGCCGACGACGCTCCGCCGCATGAGCTCGTCACCCGCCTCGCCAAGGTCGAGTTCTCCGATGACGGAGGGGAGCCGATGGCGAGCGTCGGCGGGGTCGAGCTCCTGGAGACCGACGGCGTGGACCCCGAGGCAGTCCGCGCGAGGATCGAGGAGCGCCGCGAGAAGCTGCGCGCGGAGGTGAAACGTGGCGAGGGCAAGCTGGGCAACGAGGGGTTCGTCGCCAAGGCGCCGGCCGACGTGGTCGACGCCGAGCGGGAGAAGCTCGCCGCCTACCAGGCGGAGCTCGAGGAACTGGGCGGATAGCGGGCTCCTCCGAAGAGATCCTCCGCAGGCGCGAGGTCCTGGGCTGGAAGCTGGGGCTGGAGCGGATGCGCCGCCTCTGCACGCTGCTCGGCATGCCGCAGAACCGCTTCGCGTCCATCCACGTGGTCGGGACCAATGGCAAGACCTCGGTGACGCGGATGACCGCGGCGCTGCTCGAGGCGCACGGCGTCTCGACCGGCGCCTACCTCTCCCCGCATATCCACTCCTGGCGCGAACGGGTGATGATCGGAGGCGAGCCGATCTCCGAGGAGGCGTTCGCCGGCGCTCTCGAGCGCGCCGAGCAGGCGGCCGAGGTGGCGGATCGCGCCGCCGGCGACGAGGGCCCGGTCACCCAGTACGAGCTGCTCACGGCGGCGGCGTTCGTGGCGTTCGCGGCGGCCCGCGTCCAGTACGGGGTGATCGAGGCCGGGCTGGGCGGCAGGCTCGACGCGACGAACGTGATCCCTTCGCAGCTGACGGTCCTGACGTCGGTCGGCCTGGACCACACCGAATGGCTGGGGGAGACGCTGGAGGAGATCGCGGCGGAGAAGGTGGCGGTGCTGCGGGACCACACGACGCTGATCAAAGGCGAGCTTCCGCCAGAGGCGGATGCGGTGGTCGACCGGGAAGTCGAGGGACGGCACGCGACCGCGCGCTGGGCTGTGAGCGTTGCGAGCGACATGGTCGTCGGCTACCAGGCAGCGAACCTCGCCCTCGCCCAGGCCGCCGCGGGCGAGGTGCTCGGAGAGATCGATCCGGCCGTCGCCGCCGGCTTTGTGCAGAGGCTCGCCAGCCGGCAATTCCTGATTCGAGGCCGAGCCGAATTGATGCCAGGCGATCCTCCGGAGATCTTCGACGCGGCGCATAACCCCGATGGCGCGAGGGCTCTCGCCGAGACCCTCCCCAAGCTCGTTGAGCAGGGTCCAATCGTGGCCTGCCTCGCGGTCCTCGAGGGCAAGGACGCAACGGGAATCGTCAATGCGCTGGCGCCGGCCGTTTCGCACTTCGTCTGCACGGAGGTCCCGCCCGAGGCGATCGAGGGATCGGGGCGACCGGGAGGCCGGGCACGGCCGGCGCTCGAGCTGGCGGCGCTCTGCGAGAGGGCCGGCGTCGAGGCCGAGGCCATCGCCGATCCCCTCCAGGCTTGGGGGCGTGCACGCGAGCTGGCCAAAGCCAGGCGCGGGGTCGCGCTGGCGGCCGGCAGTCACTACCTTCTGAGCTGCATATGGATAGAGAGGCCCGCTCAGAGCTCCTGACGATGATGGGGCTGGTTGCCATCGTCGTCGCGGTGGTGATACTGGTCTTCTTCGCCTTCGGCTACGTGTTCGGCCTGCTCTTCCTGTAAATCCCCAAGAAAGCTTCTGCCCCAACCGCACGCAGGGTTCTACGCACCCGTAAGGAAGTACGTACACTCGCGGCTCCCATTTTCCCATGCCTCTAGCACTCTTCGGAATCGACGGCGGGCTCGGCCTAGCCGTCAACCTGGTTGTCCTCTTCCTGGTCGTCGTCTATCTGGCGCTGATCTACTGGACGTACCTCGACGCCCGCCGGCGGATCGAGGACCCGGTGCTGATCGCGTGCGCGACCGCCGCCTCGGTGTTTCCGTTCCTCGGCACCGTCGTCTACACGATCCTGCGGCCACCGGAGTTCCTCGAGGATCGTGAGGAGCGAGAGCTGGAGCTGCGGGCGGCCGAGCTCGAGCTGCGATCGCGGATCGAGCAGTCGTGCCCGCACTGCGAATACCCGATCGAGCGCTCCTACCTGCGCTGCCCGAACTGCGAGCGGCGCCTGCGCAACCCCTGCCGCAAGTGCCACAAGCCGCTCGACCCGCGCTGGGGCATCTGCCCGTACTGCGAGACCGAGGTCCGCAAGCAGCAGCGGCCGGAGCGCGAGACGCGCCGCACCGACCGGGCGCGCGCCCAACGCGCCGCCGGGCAGCGCCAATCGGGATCCTCGCGCTCCACCTCCGACGGCCCCACCCGCCGCAAGGATCGCCCGACGGTGGCCGCGCGGCCGCCGCAGCGCCCGTCGGGCTCGTCGGGCTAGTTCCTGGCGCGAAGCAGCGAGCGGATCGTACGCGCGACATTCCGTGGATCGCCTTTGAGCTGCCTCCACGTGAAGCGGAGGACGTCGTACCCGAGAAGCTTCAGCCGCGCATCACGTGCTCGATCCTCCTCGAACGCCGATCGGCTTCGGTGCGATTCCCAGCCGTCGACCTCGACGACCACCCGGCAGTCGGACCAGAGAAAATCCACTTCGTATCGATCAAGAGGCGCATTCACTGCCGGTCTTGGGAGGCGATGACGCCGGCACATGGCAGCGAAGGCCTGCTCCAGGTCGGATCGGGCGCGGTCGGCGGCCGGGTCCTCATCGATTGGCAATCGGCGAAATTCCGCTTCGCGCCGTGTCGCCGCAAGCTCCGCCGCCGATACGACCGTCCGCAGGTCGGCCAGCGTGCGCGCCGGCTTGGTCACCGGAATGCCGTCGCGTCGCGTGCAATCGCCGGCACGGAGGCTGGAGGACCGGTGGAGCACGATCCCGGGGCGTTTCCTTTTCCCGGCGGTTCCTGGAACCGTCACATGCACCGAATTGGGCTCGGCATGGCGAGCTATTTCCCAGAGCCTGGCGGCGCTCCCGTGGCTGAGCACCGCCGCCTCCCCGGATGCAAGCACAGCGGCGATCCATCGCCCCTTGTCACTCAGGCGGGGGTGGCCGACCGCATAAACGCCACGATGAATGCGATGAAGGCGCCCGGCGGAGACGCGCTCCGTGATGCCGCTCGCCAGGACCCCGGCAGCGAGGAGCTGCTCGGTCGTGACGACGCCGTGTTGCGCGGCGGCTAGGCGGGCGATCGGCACGTCCCGCGGCGACTTGTCGCGTTCCTTCGGCATATCCGAAGAAAGGCGACAACGGCGTTCGTTTCGCCCCTGCCGCCCGAGCCGGTTCCCTTTCATCGCCGGTCTTCGTCCCTTCATCGCCGGGTTTCGTCCCTCTCCCGACGCGAATCGGACCCGTTCCGGTACGGTCTCGCGCCGATGGCGACCGAGCGCACACTGATCCTCGTCAAGCCCGACGCGTTCGAGCGCGGGCTGACCGGCGAGGTGATTGCCCGGTTCGAGCGCAAGGGGCTCCGGCTGGTCGCGCTGAAGCAGATGCAGGCCGACGTCGAGATCGCCAACGTCCACTACGAGGAGCACACCGACAAGCCTTTCTTCGGTGAGCTCGTCGAGTTCATCACGGGTGGCGAGCTGGTGGCGATGGTCCTCGAGGGACCCAACGCGGTGAAGGCCGCGCGACAGGTGATCGGCGCCACCGATCCCGTCGAGGCGGACGCTGGGTCGATCCGCGGCGAGTTCGGCACCGAGGTCACCTTCAACCTCGTTCACGGCTCGGACTCGCCCGAATCGTCGGAGCGCGAGATCCGGATCTGGTTCCCCGAGCTGTAGGGGCCACCAGGCCGCTGCACTCAGGAGCGGAGGCCGAAGGCCGAAGCGACTTATGCTGGGCGGCCGCTCGTGGCCCCGATACAGATATTGCTCGCGTCGGGTTCCCCGCAGCGCCGGGCGTTGCTGAAGGAGCTGGGCGTGACCTTCAGGGCGATCACGCCGGACGTCGAGGAGACCAGCGAGGGAGACCCTCGAGAGGTGGTGCTTGCGAACGCGCTCGCCAAGGGGCGGGCAGTCGCCGCTCGGCGGCGCAAGGGAACGCTCGTGATCGCGGGCGATACCGAGGTCGCCCTCGACGGTCGCGTCATCGGCCAGCCCGGATTCGAGGGCGAGGCCCAGTGGTGCCTGGAGACGCTCTCAGGCCGCTCGCATGAGGTCCTCGGCGCCCTGGCGCTGATCGGCCCCGATCGAGTCGACGGTGAGTTCACCGTGCGGACCGGGGTCGAGTCCACCCGTGTGACCTTCGGAGAGCTCGGCCCGGAGCTGATCGACCGCTATCTCGCCAGCGGCGAGTGGCGGGGACGGGCCGGGGGCTACGCGGTGCAGGGATTGGGCTCCGCGCTGGTCACCGGAGTGGACGGCGACGTCTCCAACGTGATCGGTCTCCCGATCGGCCTGCTCCTGCGGCTCGCTCCGGAGCTAGCGGCCACCAGCCCGCAGTAACTCGGAGCGGCGGCGCAGCCGCCGCGACTTGTGGCGGGCGGGCGCCAGTGGCCGCGAACTGATGGCGAAGCCGTGCACATGCGCCGCCAAGAATTCGCCCACTTTGGGCATTTAGAGCAAGCCGCTAGTCTGGGCTCGATTGGCCAATTTGGCACTACCGATGAGCCTCCTCTCCTCGATATCCCCTGCCCGCGACATGGCCGTCGACCTCGGGACGGCGAACACGCTCGTCTACGTCCGCGGCCGGGGCATCGTTGTCTCGGAGCCCTCCGTGGTGGCGGTGGACGTCAGCAGCGGTGAGGTCCACGCGGTCGGAGCGGAGGCCAAGCTGATGCTCGGCCGAACCCCGTCGACGATCAACGCGATGCGGCCCCTGAAGGACGGCGTGATCGCCGACTTCGAGGTGACGGAGTCGATGCTGCGCTATTTCATCAAGCGCGCGAACCACAGCCGCTTCACCCATCCGCGCGTCGTGGTCTGCGTTCCCTCCGGCGTGACCGGCGTCGAGAAGAGGGCGGTGGAGGAGGCCTGCCTCGGAGCCGGCGCCCGCGAGGCGTACCTGATCGAGGAGCCGATGGCGGCCGCGATCGGCTCGGGCCTTCCGGTCAGCGAGCCGACCGGCAGCCTGATCGTCGACATCGGTGGCGGGACGACCGAGGTCGCGGTGATCTCGCTGGGCGACATCGTCGTCTCCCAGTCGATCCGGGTGGGCGGCGATGAGATGGACGAGGCCATCGTCAACTACTGCAAGCGAGAGCATCAACTGCTGATCGGCCATGGGACCGCCGAGGAGCTCAAGCACGAGGCGGGCTCGGCTGCGCCCCTGAGCCAGGAGGTGGACATCGAGATCCGCGGGCGCGATCTCGGCTCGGGCCTGCCGCGAGCGGTGAAGCTCAACTCCGAGGACGTCCGCAAGGCGCTCGACGAGCCGATCGCCCAGATCATCGCCGCCGTCCGTGACACGCTCGACCGGACGCCGCCGGAGCTGGCCGGGGACCTGATGGAGCGGGGGATGACGCTCGCGGGGGGTGGGGCGCTCCTGCATGGCTTCGCCGAGCGCATGAGCGAGGAGTGCCAGATGCCCGCCAGGCTCGCGGAGTCGCCGCTCACCTGCGTGGCGACCGGCTCGGGCCAGGCGCTCGAGGAGTTCGAGGCGATCAAGCGAGCGCTGAAGAACTCGCGGGTGCGGAGGCGGTTCTGAGGTGAGGATCGGCTAAGGGGGAGACGCGGCCATTTACCTCTTACAGCGCCCGGAGGACATCCCGCCGCGCCTGACCAATCGACTCAATGCTCGTATAGCCGTCCTCGCCGTCGTGGTGATCGCGGCCGTCGCCATGGTGACCCTGAGGCTGTGGTCGCTGCAGATCCTCTCGGGCGAGCATTATCGCGCCCTCGCCCGCGACCACGGCGTTCTCGATGTGCGGGTGCACCCGCCGCGAGGGGAGATCCTCGACCGGACGGGCAAGGTGCTGGTCGACAACCGGACGGTGATGAGCCTCGAGCTGCGTCCCTCGGACCTGCCGAGCTCACACGCGGAGCGCCGGGCCGAGCTGCGCCGGCTGGGGAGCCTGCTGGGCCTCTCGCAGCGAGCGATCCACAGCAAGGTCCGCGAGACGCCCCAGTACGCCGGATACCCGGTCGTCCTTCGACAGGACGTCGACCGCCGCCTGCTCTTCTACATGCTCGAGAACAGGCGGAGCTTCCCCGGCGCCAGCATCGAGCGCACCTACGTCCGCCAGTACAAAGATGGCTCGCTGGCCGCCCACATTCTCGGCCTCGTCGGCCAGGTCAGCCCGCATCAGTTGACGCGCCCGGCCTACCGGACCCTGAAGCCGGGGGACATCATCGGCCAGGCGGGGGTCGAGTACACCTACGACAAGTTCCTGCGCGGGACGGCGGGGAGCGAGCGAATCCAGGTGGACGCCCTCGGCCGTCCGCGCGGCCAGCTCGGCAGCCGGCCGGCCCGGGCCGGGGACAACCTGCGGCTGACGCTGGACGCCGGCCTGCAGGCCGTCGGCGAGGCGGCGCTCCGCGCCAAGGGGCTCCCGAGCGCCTTCGCGGCGATGAACGTCCACACCGGCGCGATCCTCGCGATGGGCTCCTATCCCACCTACGACCCGTCGTTCTACACGCGGCCGCACACGAAGGCGCAGTACGACGCTTTCGGCAACCGTCCGGGCGACCCCCTCGTCGACCGCGCCGACCAGGGCGGCTACCCGACCGGGTCCGCGTTCAAGCCGATCACGGCGACGGCCGCGCTCGAGGACCACCTGATCTCGCCGGGCACGATCTTCGACGACACCGGCTCGCTGGACATCGGCGGGCTCGTGGTCCACAACGCGGGCGGGGCCGCGTACGGGCCGGTCGACATGAGCACGGCGATCAAGGTCTCCTCCGACGTCTATTTCTTCAACCTGGGGCTGCACGCGAGCGCGAGCGGCAAGCACGGCCAGATCCAGGACTGGGCTCACAGGTACGGCCTCGGCGAGAAGCCGAACATCGACCTGCCGGCGGCGGGCCC
>Ga0210120_1000193_pt1 | contig 14081 bp, 12 predicted proteins | sample Goodyear_PhragA__FD_184868 | JGI IMG/M metagenome (GOLD analysis project Ga0210120, IMG submission 184868) | Wetland microbial communities from San Francisco Bay, California, USA, that impact long-term carbon sequestration - Goodyear_PhragA_D2... | ecosystem: Environmental > Aquatic > Marine >... | reverse complement strand
GGAGAGCCTACACCACCTCCATGCCGAGCGCCGCCATGACGTCCCCGACGGTGTGGAAGGAGCCCGTCACCAGCACCGTTCCCGCCCCTTCCTGCACCTTCTCCAGCGCCGCCCCGAACTCCGGAACCAGCGTCCACGAGGCGCGCGCCGGGGGCCGGCCGCGGTCGCGGAGCCAGCGACGAAGCCAGACGGCATTCCAGCCCCGGCTGGCGGCGGTCGGGGCCACGGTGAGGATCCCCCGGTCGGCGATCCGGTCGAGCTGCACCAGCATTTCGGGCCACTCCTTGTCGCCCAGGATCGAGACCAGGGCGTGCAGCGGCCGCCGCGGGCGCAGGGTATCCATCGCTCTCACCAGCGCCCGAATGCCGTCCGGGTTGTGGGCGACGTCGAACAGCCACTTCCCCCGCCGGTCGAGCCGCCCCGGCACGTGGGCCGACGCGAAACCGGCCTCGACGGCCGCGAGCGGCGGCCGGTAGGGCGTGGGGAGGGCCATCAGGATCCCGTATGCCACGGCGGCATTCCGGCGCTGGTGCGGGCCCTCCAGGCTGAGGGGTCCGGGCCATTCGTACTCCGGCGGCAGCACCCGCACGTCGGCCCGGCCATCGGCTTGCCCGCGGGCCACGGCCTTCCGCGCCTCGCGCCGGAGCACCTCCACCAGCGCCGGATCGCGCTCGCCGACGACGAACGGCACCGCCGGCTTGGCGATTCCCGCCTTTTCCGCGGCGATGAGCTCGAGCGTGTCCCCCAGGTACTTCATGTGATCGCGCTCGATCTTCGTCACCGCGCTCACGAGCGGCCGCAGCACGTTGGTGCTGTCGAGCCGCCCGCCGAGGCCCACCTCGGCCACCACGATCTCCGCCCCGCGCGCCGCGAAGTCCGCGAAGGCGATCGCCGTGGTGGCCTCGAAGAACGTCGCCTTCCGCTCGAGGATGAGCGGCTGGAGCCGCTCGGTCCACATGGCCATCGCGTTCTCGGCGATCGGCACGCCGTCCACCCGGATGCGCTCGCGGAACGACGCCAGGTGGGGCGACGTGTACAGCCCCACCCGCCATCCCGCCTCCCGCAGCGCCGAGGCCACCAGGGTCGACACGCTGCCCTTCCCGTTCGTCCCGCCCACGTGCACCGACGGCATCACCTCGTGCGGGTTGCCGACCGCGGTGAGCAGGACGCGCGTCGTGGCGAGCCCGAACTTGATCGTCGTGGTCCGGGGGAAGAGGAACTGCAGCGCCTCTTCGTAGGTCAGCGGCATGGTCTTCCTGGGTCTCACTAGGTTCTGTCCGTCCGCGCGTAGGTCCTTTCCGAGTGCCGCGCGGTCATCGCTGCCATATTCACCACGAAGACACGAAGGCATGAAGGACACGAAGGCTAACAACAAGTCAGTTGCTGTTCTTCGTGGTCCTTCGTGGCCTTCGAGTCTTCGTGGTGAAGGGCCGCACACTCTCGACCTGGCCACCGAACGATTTCCGCCGGACCGCCGCACCATCTCGTCCCGACGCCGAAACAACAACGCCCCACCTCGTCCTGCCGGTGGGGCGTCGGATCGGGAAGACCTGCGGCGTCAGCTCAGCTCGGGGTGCTCCACGTGCGGTCGCTGCCCCTGCATGTGCCGGATCAGCCGAGCCGTGGTGTCCCGGAGCGAGCCCCGCGGGACCACGTCATCGATCTGCCCGTGCTCCAGCAGGAACTCGGCCGTCTGGAAGCCCTCGGGCAGATCCTGCCCGATCGTCTGCTTGATCACCCGCTGGCCGGCGAACCCGATCAGGGCGCCCGGCTCCGCCAGGACCACGTCACCCTGCATGGCGTACGACGCCGACACGCCGCCGGTGGTCGGGTCCGTGAGGATCGAGATGTACGGGATGCTGTCGCGGGTGAGCTGGGCGATGGCGGCGGAGGTCTTGGCCATCTGCATGAGGGAGAGTACGCCTTCCTGCATTCGGGCCCCACCCGAGGCGGAGACGAGGACCAGGGGAGCCTTCTTCTCGTGTGAGCGCCGCGCCAGCCGCGCGATCTTCTCCCCGACCACCGAGCCCATCGATCCGCCCATGAAGGCGAAGTTCATCACCCCGAGATTGACCGGCAGGCCGTCCAGCCGGGCGGTGCCGACGTAGATGCCGTCGGCCTCGCCACCCTTCTTTCGCGCCGCGGTCAGCCGCTCAGCGTAGTGCTCGAAATGCAGCGGATCGACCGAGCGCAGCCCCGGCCACAGCTCGCGCCAGGTGCCCGGATCGGTCAGCAGCTCGATGTAATCCTCCGCGCCGATCCGGCGGTGCCGCCCGCACTCGGGGCAGACGTTGAACGCCTTTTCGAACTTCTCCCGGATATCGATATGGCCGCAGCCGTCGCATTTTTCCCAGGCATCGGGCGGAATTTCCAGCCGCTCGCGCTGCGATGTGCGTGGTTTGCGTTCCTTCTTAAACCATGCCATCACGGCCATAGGTTAGGTGGGTGTGGGTCGAGTGAAGGGTACATCGGGGCCTTTGGAACCCATGGAATGTCGGGCAGTCCCGCCCCAAACGCCAGACCCCAAGAGCCAACTCATTGTCATATATCAGGATAGCCTGATTGGCGGGAGTCCCAGGCTACCCGAAAGGCCAGGCCGAGACAGAGCGAGCAGATGATGAAAAACGATCCGCCGTAGGAGAAGAACGGCAGAGGAATTCCGGTGATCGGCATGAGATTGACTGTCATGCCGACGTTCTCGAACACGTGCGTAAAGAACAATCCCAGAATCCCGAACGTCACCAGGCTGCTGAAACTGTCGGTGGCCCGCCGGGCGATCCTCAGCAGTGCGAGGAACAGGGCCAGGAAGAGCGAGAGCGCCACCATGACTCCCACGAACCCCAGCTCCTCGCCCACCACAGGAAACACGAAGTCGGTATGCTGCTCCGGCAGGAACGCGAGACGTTTCTGCGGACCCTGGGTGTACCCGGTCCCGAACCAGCCGCCCGACCCGATGGCGACCCGCGACTGGATGGCGTGGTAGCCCGCCGCCCGCGGGTCGGCTTCCGGGTTGAGGAAGGTGAGCAGGCGGTTCTGCTGATAGGGCGCCAGCCGCTGCCAGAGCGGGAGGGCGATCGTCCCCATGGCGACGTTCAGGAACCAGACCAGCAGCGAGTCGTAAATGTATGGGCGCCAGGCGACCAAGAGCGCCGTGAATGCCACCATCCACAGGCCCCACGCCCAGTTGTTGAACGCCAGCAGCAGGCTCAACCCGGGCGAGGCGATCAAGAACAGCAGCCGGGGCCGCACGCCCGCCCAGAACAGCATGGCGAAGGCGATGCCGATGAACACGATCGCGCTGCCCAGGTCGGGCTGCTTGAGCACCAGCAGGAAGGGCACGCCCACGATGAGCCCCGGCATCAGGAGGTCACGGAACGAGCGCGGCGGCTCCTTTCGGCCGGACAAGTAGCGCGCCAGCATGAGGACGGTGGCCACCTTGGCCAGCTCCGACGGCTGCCCGATCTGGTGCCCGCCGACAGACAGCCAGCTGTGGCTGCTCTGCGCCGTGCCCGCCCCGGTTCCGACCACCAGCACGATGACCAGCAAGGCCACGCTGAAGGCGTAGAGCGCCGGCGCCAGCCACTCGAGCAGCCGGAGCGAGGTGTGGAACACGACCCACCCCACGATCGTGCCGATGCCGAACCAGAAGAACTGCCGGATCCACACACCGGCGGCGTGGGTGGGGACATCGGTCTGCCCGGCCGAATAGAGCGTGAGCAGGCCGAACGCCATGAGGGCCAGGGTTACCCCGAGGAGCCGCCGATCCAGCGCCGCGCTCCTCACGGACGCTCACCGGCGCGTCGCACGCTGTCTTCCCGGGCCCGGGCCGCGGCCGAGTCGGGGTCGAGCTCGACCGGCCGGGGTGCGCTATCGGCGGGCGTGACCGCTTCGTCCAGCAGCACCTTGACCTTGATCGTGCCGACGGTGTCCGGCCCGAGGATGTATCGCCGCAGCGTGCGGATGACGTAGGGCGCCACCACCGTGCCGTGCTCGGCGAACTCCATGATCCCGCCGACCACCAGCTCCGGCTTCTCCGCCGGGGCGAAGCCGAAGAACCAGCCGTGGTCTTTCCCGTGCGGGTTCTGCGCGGTGCCGGTCTTGCCGGCCACCGCCAGGTCCGAGTGGCGGCTGGCCGAGGCCGTGCCATGCTCGACCACGGCGATGAGCGCCCGCCGGAGCCCGTCCAGCTGCGCCGGCGACAGGCCCAGTTCGCGTGGGGCGGCCGGCGCGGGCCGCACGATGAACGGCGAGGCCGCGTTCCCGTCGCCCGAGAGCCCCTCGTAGAACCGCATCATGTTGACCAGCGTCTGGGTGTTCTCGCCCTGGCCGATTGAGAAGTTCAGGGTGGTCGCCGGCGGGCTCCAGTTGCGCGGCCCGTACAGGCGGTCGAAGTAGGCGGTGGTGGCAGGGTAGATCGGATCGACTTCGTTTTCGAGATCGATGCCGCTCTTGTCCCGGAACCCCATCAGCACGCCGTCCTGGACGATGGCGTTCAGGCCCAGCCGGAGTCCGAGCTGGTAGAAGTAGACATCGCAGCTCGAGGCCACCGCGCCGACGAGGTCCAACGAGCCATGGCCCTGCTTCTTCCAACAGCGGAAGACACGGTTTCCCAGCCGGAGGCCGCCGCGGCAGGGCTCGGGCATGTGGGTGTCGAGCCCGATCAGGCCGCGCTTCAGCGCCATGGCCGCGATCGCCAGCTTGAACGGCGAGGCGGGCGGATAGCGGGTCTGGATGGCGCGATTGAGGAGCGGCCGGGCCTCGTCCTCGTTGAGGCCCCGCCAGAGGGCCCTGGAGATCCCGCCCACGAACGCATTCGGATCGTAGGTCGGCGCCGAGTACAGCGCGCGAATCTCGCCCGTCGGCGTCATGGCGATCATGGCGCCACGGACCCCAACGGGCCAGACGCTGTCGATGTAGCGCTGGAGATCGAGATCGATCGTCGTGCTGATGGGCTTGCCGGGCGTGGGCGGCAGCGCCGTGCTCGCCTCTTCCCGGACGAGGCGGCCGCGCGCGTTCACCTCGATGTAGCGCACGCCCTCCGCGCCACGGAGCGTGTCGTCATACTGCTTCTCGAGGCCCGCCTTTCCCACGATCGAGCCCAGCCCGGCGCCCGGAAAGCGGCTGGCCGTGAGGTCCGACTCGGTCACCTCGGATACATATCCGACCAGGTGCGCCACCGCCTTGCCCGCGGGGTACAGGCGCTTGGGCTCCGACTGGATCACCAGACCCGGCAGCACCGCCCGGTGCTCTTCCAGCCGCGCGATGGTCTCGAACGTCGCGTCGCCGAAGACGACCACCGGCTGGTAGCGGGCTTGCGCGAAGCGGCGGACGATCTCCGCCGCCTCGGAAGTGTCGATCGGTACGAACTGGCCCACCCGCGCCAGCACCGCCTCGAGCGAGTCCTTGTTGGGAGCCAGCAGCTTGACCGAGTAGCCGGGGACGTTCTCGGCGATGATCCGGCCCCGGCGGTCCAGGATCGCGCCCCGGGGCGGTGTGAGCGCGATCGGCCGGAGACGGTTGGTCTCCGCCTTCAGCTGGAACTTGTCGTGCTGGATGATCTGCGTCCGGAAGAAGGCGCCGGACAGCACCAGGAACGCGGCGACCAGGATCCAGCGCGCGATGTCGGCCCGCTCGCGGACGCGGTACGAGTCGAAGCCGCTCATGCGACGGAGCTCATGCGTCGAGCCGGATCGAGAACCACTCGCGGAACGCCAGGAGCACCACCAGCGCAAACAGCGCCGACGAGAGCGCCTGGAGCGGGCTGTACACCGCGAGCTCGGTGAGTACCGGCCGATCGCCGCTGCCGCTCACGAGCAGCACCAGGAAGTCCCGCAACCAGACCCCCACGGCCACGAAGGCGGCGTTGACGAGCAGGTTGTCGGCGAAGAAGACCGCCCGCGCCCACGAAGCCACGTAGGCCACGACCGTGTGCGCCAGCGCCCCCGCCCCGAAGCGGGCCGGGGTGAGCGAGTCGGCCGCGAGCCCCACCAGGAAGCCGGCCACCGCCGATGCGCCTGGCCCGCTCCGCATGGCGAACAGCATCAGCCCCACCATCAGGAAGTCCGGGCTCACCCGCGGCCCCCATAACCGCGGCCGCACGTAGAAGTGCAGGGTCACGAGCAGGAGCATCACCACCGCGAGCTGGATGCGGTTGGCGCGGGCCGGGATCATCGGGCCGTGTCTCCCGGAGCGGCGCCGGGCGGGCCGGGGACGGGCGCGGGCGGGGCAGGCGCGGGCGGGGTGCTCGGAGCCGGCTTGCTCGGAGCCACCGTACTCGGCCGGGCCGCCCCGGCCGTGTCCGGCCGCACGATCCGGCGGGGAGGCACCCGGGTGGTGTCCCGGCGGATCACGGCGATCGAGTCGGCCCTTCGCGCCCGGGCATCCCGGGCCGCCTGGGCCACCGAGTCGGCCACCCGGAGCCGCTCGAGCGAATCGAGCCGCTGGGCCTCGAGCGCCGAATCGCTCGGGAAGGCACGACCCAGGTCGCCCCCGGGCGCCAGCAGCACCAGCACGTGGCCGGCGGACCCCGGGTTGGCAGCGGGCTGGAGCCGGTAGACGCGCTCCCACCCCGCCTGCTCCCGGACCACCCCCGTCACGCTGCCGACGGGAATGCCCTTGGGGTACACCCCGCCCAGCCCCGACGAGAGTACCAGGGCGCCGACCGGCACCGAATCGCGGTAGGGCACGCCGCGGAACTCGAGGCCGCCTTCGCCGGCGGCCGATGGCGCCACCACCCCGGCGGCGTTCCCGGTCACGGTGAACGCGCTCACCCGGAACTCGGGATGCGCCCAGGTCATCACGATGCTGGAGCGCTCCGCCACGTTGAGCACGACGCCGACGAGGCCCTCGGGTGCCACGACCGGGTCGAACGCCGACACGCCCTCGCGTGACCCGGCGCTGAGCAGCAGCGTCCGCCCGTCGGTGGCCTGCGACTGGTGGAGGACCTCGGCTGCGACGTAGCGGGTCCGGAGGCGGCGGCTGAGCGACAGCAGTTGGCGGAGACGGTCGTTCTCGGCGAGCAGCGACGGCAGACCCTGGACGAGGTACGAGGCGGAGTCACGCTGGGCGGTGATGGCGCGGAGCCGGACGCGGCTGGTCTTGCCTTCTTCCGCCCGAACCTGCAGCCAGACGAGCGGCCACAGCACGGTCTCCCTGAGCCCCGCCGAGAGACTCTGGCCCCATGAGGCCGGTGAGAACACCCCGAAGAGGGAGAGACCGAGACAGACGAGAAAGAGAACGGTGTCCCGGCGCGTGTACGAGCGTTCCGACGCGCTGCCCATGCTCAGACAGACAGGACGCTGCGGTATTTCTCGTAGTCGTCGAGAATGCGCCCGGTGCCGCGGACCACGCAGGTCAGCGGGTCCTCGTCGACGTGAATGGGAAGGCCGGTTTCCTGGGCCAGCAGGATGTCGAGCCCGCGAATGAGCGCCCCGCCGCCGGTCATCACGATGCCGCGGTCGACGATGTCGCTCGCGAGCTCGGGCGGGGTGATCTCGAGCGCGCGGCGGACGGCGTCCACGATCTGCTGAATCGGCTCCTGCACCGCCTCGCGGATCTCGGCCGAGTGCACCCGGACGGTCTTGGGGATGCCGGAGACCAGATCACGGCCCTTGACCTCCATCTCGCGCTCGTCGCCGGTGGGCGCGGCGGAGCCGATCTTGATCTTGATCGCCTCGGCGGTCGGCTCGCCGACCAGCAGGTTGTAGTTCTTGCGCATGAACTGGACGATGGCCTGGTCCAGCTCGTCGCCGCCGGTGCGGATGGAGGTATCGGACACGATGCCGGAGAGGGCAATGACCGCGATCTCGGTGGTCCCGCCGCCGATGTCGATCACCATGTTGCCGGTGGGCGTCTCGACCGGGAGGCCGACGCCGATCGCGGCCGCCATCGGCTCGGCCACCATCAGCACCTGCTTGGCCCCGGCGGTCTCGGCCGAATCGCGGACGGCGCGGCGCTCGACCTCGGTGATGCCGGACGGGACGCAGACGATGACCTTGGGCTTCACCCGGAAGACGTGCTTGTCGATGATGGTCTTGAGGAAGTACCGCAGCATCTTCTCGGTGACGTCGAAGTCGGCGATGACGCCGTCCTTGAGCGGCCGGACCGCGAGGATGCCGTCGGGCGTGCGGCCGAGCATCCGTTTGGCTTCGAGGCCGATGCCCTTGATCTTGCCGGAGGCCTTCTCGATCGCCACGACCGAGGGCTCGTTGAGAACGATGCCTTCGCCCTTGACATAGATGAGCGTGTTGGCCGTGCCGAGGTCCACCGCGATCTCGTTCGCGGGGAGCCAGGACATCAGTTTCATCGAAGGAAGCTTCATCAGGTGGCCGTGAGGCGCATGGTTGAACAAGCTAAATGGGCGAGGAAGGATCGGGAAGCTGTACTGAGCCGGACGTCGTACCCGTCCATCATCCCGAGCACAGCGAGGGATGACGGGTTCACCGCATCGCACCCTCCGCCACCCGACCGGCCGACCACCCGACCGCTATCGCCCCGTGCTCCCAAACCCTCCCGCCCCGCGCTCCGTCCCCGGCAGCGCTTCCACCGGCCGGAACGTCACCTGCTCCACTCGGGCGATGACCATCTGGGCGATCCGCATGCCGCGGGTGACCTGGAAAGTATCGGCTCCGAGGTTCACCAACATGATCATCAGCTCACCCCGGTAGTCGCTGTCGATCGTCGCCGGGGTGTTCGGAAGGGTGATCCCATGCTTGAGCGCCAGGCCGGACCGGGGCCGGATCTGGCATTCGAACCCCTCCGGTACCGCGATCGCGAACCCCGTCCGGAACAGCTTCCGCTCGAGCGGTCCCAGCGGCCCCTCATCGGCGCTGGCGATGTCGTACCCGGCGGACCCCGGCGTGGCGAGGCTCGGCAGGGCGAGGCCTTCCCCGTGAGGGAGCCGGGTGATCAGTACCTCGGTCACAGGACCGAGGCGACGTCGGTCAGCGGGAGCCGGAAGGCTTCGGCCACGCCCGGGTAGACCGTCTTGCCCTCGACCACATTCAGTCCGAGCGCCAGGGCGGAGTCAGCCTTGCAGGCGGCACGCCAGCCCTTCTTGGCGAGCTTAAGTGCATACGGCAGCGTGGCATTGGTGAGGGCCAGCGTGGACGTCCGGGGCACCCCCCCGGGCATATTGGCGACGGCGTAGTGCAGAATGCCCTCGACGAAGTACGTGGGGTTCTCGTGGGTGGTGGGCTTGATGGTCTCGACACACCCGCCCTGGTCGACCGCCACGTCCACGATGACCGTCCCGGGCTTCATGGTCTTGAGGTCGCCGCGCTTGACCAGGTGCGGCGCCTTGGCCCCCGGCAGCAGCACTGCCCCGATGACCAGATCCGCCCGGCGGATGGCCTCGAGGATGTTGTGACGGTTGGAGTAGGTCGTGTCCACATTGGCCGGCAGGACGTCGTCGAGGTAGCGGAGCCGGTCGAGCGAGATGTCCATGATGGTCACGTGGGCGCCCAGGCCCGCCGCCATCTTGGCGGCGTTGATGCCCACCACGCCACCCCCGATGATCACCACCTCGCCGGGCGCCACCCCCGGCACGCCGCCCAGCAGCACTCCGCTGCCGCCGAAGACCTTCTCCAGGTATTTGGCGCCCTCCTGGACCGCCATCCGGCCGGCCACCTCGGACATCGGCGTGAGCAACGGCAGCTCACCGCTCGGGAGCTGGACCGTCTCGTAGGCGACCGCGATGGCACCGGAGTCGATCACGGCGCGGGTCAGGTCCTCGGCGGCGGCGAAGTGGAAGTAGGTGTAGATCAGCTGCCCCTTCCGCATCCGGGGCCACTCGACCGCGATCGGCTCCTTCACCTTCATGATCATGTCCGCCCGCTGCCAGACCTCGTCGGCCGTGGCGAGGATGGCGGCGCCGACCGCGGTGTAGGCCTCGTCCGGAAAGCCGCTGCCGAGCCCGGCGCCGGCCTCGATGGAGACGGTGTGTCCCGCCGCGACCAGGGCCTCGGCGCCCGCCGGCACGAGGGCGATGCGGTTCTCGTTCGTCTTGATCTCCTTCGGCACGCCGATCTGCATGGGACCTCTGGGTGGTGGAGTGTTGCGATTGTCGATGGCGAGTCATCCTGAGCGAAGCGAAGGAGCCATGCCCGGATGCATGCCCCCTTCGCTTTGCTCAGGATGACTCTGGAACCCCGAGCTCACCGCTCCGCCCCGAGCCGCACGACCGTCTGTCGCTCCGGCGCGAAGAACTCCGCTGCGACCGCGGCGATCTCCTTCGGCGTGACCGCGTCGATCTCGGCCAGCATCTGATCGAGCGGGCGGTACTCGTCGTCGTGCAGCACGAAACCCGCCAGCCGGCCCATCCGGGCGCCCGGGCTTTCGAGCGACAGCATGACCTGGCCCTTCAGCTGCTGCTTCCCGTCGGCCAGCTCGGTTGCGGGCAGTCCCTCGCGGGCAAGGCGGGCGTATTCCTCGCGGATCGCCTCGACCGCGGCGTCCGCCGTGCCCGGTTGGGTACCGATGTAGACGCCGAGCTGACCGGTCGACTGGTAGAAGTGCTTGTAGGCGAAGATGGCGTAGGCCAGGCCCAGCTCCTCGCGGACCCGCTGGAACAGCCGGCTCGACATCCCGCCGCCGAACACATTCGTCAGGATGGCGAGCGCGAATCGCCGCCGGTCGTGCAGCGGAAACGTGTCGGTGCCGAAGACGATGTGGGTCTGGGCGGAGTCGCGCTCTTCCCGCCGCTCGGCGCCCTGGACGGCAGGCGTGGCGGCGACGGGGGGTCGCGGCGGCTCCGGCGCTGCCCCCTCGAACCAGCCCTCGCGCTCGAGCACCGTGAGCAACTGGTCGTGGTTCACGTTGCCGGCGGCCGCCACCACGAAGTTCCCGCGGTAGTAGCCGGTCTGGTGCAGGCACCGGAGATCATCGGCCGAGAGCGCTGCCAGGCTCCGGGCATCACCGAGGATGGAGTAGCCGTAGGGGTGATCCGGCCACAGCTCGGCCGCGTGCAGCTCGAAGACGAGGTCATCGGGCGTGTCCTCCACGCCGTTGATCTCTTCGAGAATGACGTTGCGCTCGGGCTCCAGATCGCTCTGGCGCAGGAGCGGCCGGCGCGCGAGGTCGGTCAGAATCTCGACGGCCAGCGGCAGGTCGGCGTCGAGCGTATGGGCCTGATAGCTGGTGTAGTCGCGGCCGGTAAAGGCGTCGAGGCTGCCGCCCCGGACCTCGAGCTCGAGCGCCAGCTCCTTGGCGGAGCGGCGCTCGGTGCCCTTGAAGACCATGTGCTCGAGCAGGTGGGAGATGCCCATCTGCTCGCGGCGCTCGTGCGCGCTGGCCGTGCGCACGTAGAAGCCGGTGGCGGCCGAGCGAACACCCGGCAGCCGCTCGGTGAGGACGACGAGCCCGTTCGGTGCCGTAGTGCGGAGGAGCCCGTCGTCCAGTCGTACCGTATCCAAGATGGCGCTACTCCTTGGGCAGCAGCGCCTTCCGGGAGAGCTTCATGCGGCCGCGATCGTCCACCTCGAGCAGCTTGACCTGCACGATGTCGCCCTTCTTGACCACGTCTTCGGTCTTCTCGGTGCGGCCATGCTGCAGCTCGCTGATGTGCAGCAGCCCCTCGACCCCGGGCAGGATCTCGACGAACGCGCCGAACGCCGTCGTGCTCTTGACCGGGCCTTCGTAGGTCCGGCCCACCTCGGGCTCGGTGGTGATCGCCGCGACCATCGCGCGGGCCTTCTCGCCCGCCTCGCCGCCGACGGCGGAGATCGTCACCATCCCGCTGTCCTCGATGCTGATCTTGGCCCCCGTGGCGTCCTGGATGCCGCGGATCGTCTTGCCCTTCGGCCCGATGACGTCGCCGATCTTGTCCGGCTTGATCTGCATCGTGAAGATGCGCGGGGCGTACTTCGACAGCTCCGTTCGCGCCATCGGCAGAACCTTGGCCATCTCCTTCAGGATGTGGAGCCGGCCCTTCCGGGCCTTCTCGAGCGCCTGCTCCATGATCTTGAGGTCGAGGCCCTCGATCTTGATGTCCATCTGGATCGAGGTGATCCCCTTCTCCGTGCCGGCCACCTTGAAGTCCATGTCGCCGAGATGGTCCTCGGAGCCCAGGATGTCGGTCAGGACGGCGACCTTGTCGCCCTCCTTGATGAGCCCCATCGCCACGCCCGCGCAGGGCGCCTGCATCGGCACGCCCGCGTCCATGAGGGCCAGGGAGCCGCCGCAGACCGTGGCCATCGACGAGGATCCGTTCGACTCCAGGATCTCGGAGACCACGCGCAAGGTGTACGGGAAGTCCTCGTAGTGCGGCAGCAGCGGCTGCAGCGCCCGCTCGGCCAGTGCGCCATGCCCGATCTCGCGCCGGCTGGTGCCGCGGATCATCTTGACCTCGCCGGTGGAATACGGCGGGAAGTTGTAGTGCAGCATGAACGACTTGGTGGTCTCGCCGGCCACGTCGATGCTGTCGATCCGCTGCTCGTCGTCCGCGGTGCCGAGGGTGACGGATACCAGCGCCTGGGTCTCGCCGCGCTGGAACAGCGCCGAGCCGTGGGTGCGCGGCAGCATGCCGGTCTCGATGGCGATCGGACGGATGGTGTCGAGGTCGCGGCCGTCGACGCGCTCGCCCTTCTCAAGCACCTGCTGGCGCATGACCCGGTACTCCACGTCCTCGAGCGCGTTGCCGATCTCCCGGCCCCGGTCGGGGAAGGCCTCGAGCACCTTGGCGATAGCCGCGTCGCGCACCGCGCGGACGCCGGCGGCCCGGGAGGCTTTGTCCTTGGCGTTGATGGCGGTGGCCATCTGCGCCTCGGCGAGCTCGCGGAGCTTCTCGACGATGCCCGCGTCATGTTCGGCCTTGGTCCAGGCGATCTTCGGCTTCTTGTCCGCCTTGTCGATGACCTGCTTCTGGAGACCGATGATCTCCTTGATTCCCTTCTGCGCCACCTTCAGCGCCTCGACCACCTCGGCCTCGGAGATCTCGAGCGAGCCGCCCTCGACCATCAGGATGGAGTCGGCCGAGCCGCTCACGACCAGGTCGAGCGTGGAGAATTCGAGCTGCTGGAAGGTCGGGTTGAGGATCCAGTTCCCCTCGACCCGGCCGACGCGCACCGCGGCCAGCGGGCCATTCCAGGGCACCGTCGAGAGGGTCAGCGCAGCCGAGGCGGCGACCACGCCGAGAATGTCGGCGTCGTTCTCCTGGTCGGCCGACAGCACGGTGACAAAGACCTGCACCTCGTTCTTGAACCCTTCCGGGAAGAGCGGCCGGATGGACCGGTCGATCAGCCGCGCCGCCAGGATCTCGTCATCCGACGGCCGGCCCTCGCGCTTGAGGAACCCACCCGGGATCTTGCCCGCGGCGTAGGTCTTCTCGCGATATTCGACGGTGAGGGGGAAGAACGGGAGGGTGGAGATGTTCGGGGATACGGTGACGGCGGCCAGCACCATCGTGTCGCCGAAGCGGAGCAGTGCTGAGCCGGCGGCCTGCTTCGCGAGGCGGCCGGTTTCCAGTGTGAATGGACGTCCGGCGAACTGGGTCTCGATCCGTTGTACGGTCACGACCTTCTCTCTCTCTGATCTCGGGTTTCTTTGCTGCTCACGGACACATCAATGCACAGAGGGCGTCCCGATGCGTGGATCAGGACGCCCTCTGCGGCGTACCGTGCTTAGTGACGGAGACCGAGCTGCTCGATCAGCGCGCGATAGGTCTCGAGGTCACTGCGCTTGAGATAGGTCAACAGCCGGCGGCGGGTGCCGACCATCTTCAGGAGACCGCGCCGCCCATGGTGATCCTTGGGGTGGGTCCGGAAGTGATCGGTGAGCGAATTGATCCGCTCGGTGAGCAAGGCCACCTGGACCTTGGTCGAGCCCGTGTCGCCCTCGTGGGCCTGGTGCTTGGCCGTCACGGCCTGCTTGTCGAAGCTCATGCTGCCCTGGTCCTCTTTGCGTTTGGCGGCGTAATCCGTTGTAGCACGGTAGAATAACGCCGGTGGGGGTTGGGGACAAGGGCGGCCGGGGCGGGCGGACGGGCGGATGCTCGGGCATAGTTCTGACGCTGCTCCCCCTCGTCACCCTGAGCGCAGCGAAGGGGGCATAGGTCGAGGCATGTCCCCTTCGCTGCGCTCAGGGTG
>Ga0210120_1000192_pt1 | contig 14096 bp, 8 predicted proteins | sample Goodyear_PhragA__FD_184868 | JGI IMG/M metagenome (GOLD analysis project Ga0210120, IMG submission 184868) | Wetland microbial communities from San Francisco Bay, California, USA, that impact long-term carbon sequestration - Goodyear_PhragA_D2... | ecosystem: Environmental > Aquatic > Marine >... | reverse complement strand
CCCGCCGCTGGCGACGACATGTGCCGTCCCGACCGCGATCTCAGCCGGGGTGCCCTCGGGCAGGTCGACCGGCAGGTCGATCGACGCGTCCGCGGCGGCACGCGGCCCCGGCGGGCGGGCGTCGCTGGCGGGGCGGTCCGACCCGGCGGAACCAATTCGGGACTGGTCTGGCCGGCCCGGATCGGTGCGGGGCGTGCCGAAGACGGTGCCACTCGGCTTGCCGCCAGACGGCCCAGCCGGCATCGGCCCGACGGACGCCGAACCGGCCTGGCCAGGGCCAGATTGACTAGGCCCAGATTGACCAGCGGGCTGCGCCAGGCCGGACAGTGGCGGGCCGCTGCGGGATGGCACGGCCGCGGCGGTGCCGGTGGCTCGGGCGGCGGATACCGCAGCCGACCCCCCGTCCGGCGCCGAGCCCGTCGGCTGGCCGGCGGGTGGCTTCACCCGCGCAGTACCCGTGGCTTTGGCTCCTCGTGCGTCGGCGCGCGCGGCCGGGACGGCCCGGCGCAGCCCGGCGCCGCTGGTGGCCAGGGCCGCGCCGGCAACGCCCGTCCCGCTGCGGGCGCGACTCGCGACGGTCTCCAGGCGGGCCAGCGCCGCGGGCATCGCTCGACGCCGATCCAGCCGTCGACTACGGCGGGCGGCGAGGGCGAGCGTCACCAGCACCGCGGCAGCAGCCACGGCGGCGAGGCCGAGCGCGATCTTGCTCTGCGCCATGATCTTGGCAAAGCTGGTCGTGGGCGCCGTGGTTGCCACGGTTGGCGGCGCGACCTCCCCGGATGCCGACGACGTCGGGAACGTGACGCCGGCTGCCTCCAGACCGCTGGCCATGGAGATCGGCGCGAAGAACCACGCCGCCTTTTGCGAACCGATCGCGGCGCGATGCGCGCGCGGCCCGCCGGCGACCAACGGATAGAGGTCGTAGACGGCCGTCTTGGTCGATCCGGACGTCATGGTCACGGTGTAATCCGGGCCGAGTTGCACCCGAGTCGACGGCATCACGTTTCCAGTGGCCGACTTCATCCACTCGACCTGGGCGTAGACCTGCGCGTAGCGGGTCGGATCTTCGGTGGACCTGATCACGATCGGTGGGCTTACGCCCGGACCGGTGATGGTGATCGTCAACACCGGTCTGCTCGCCTTGGGACTCGGTTTCGCCGGCGCTTGCGCGCTCGCGGCCATGGCAAACGACAATGCCCCGAACATCGCGGCCGCGAAGACGGCCACAGCGGTGCGCGCGATCATGCCGATGGCTCGCGGCGTCACAGTACAACTCCTCGCGGTGGCCGGCGGTTGCGCCGTCGCCTGTCGGCCGGCGGACGAGCACCTGGTCAGGCGCGCCGCCGGTGACAGGAATTCAACACCAATCCACCCCGTGATGAGGGGACGGTCGGCTTCACGCCGTGTCGGCCGCGCGCCGCACACGCTCCAGGGTACGGTCTCGACCCAACAGTTCAATGGACTCAAAGAGGGGCAATCCGACGGTACGGCCGGTGACCGCCACGCGGATCGGCGCCTGTGCCTTGCCGAGCTTGAGGCCGCGCTCCGCGCCGATCTCCTCGAGCGTTGCCCTCAACGTCTCGGCGGTCCACTCGGCGACGTTGCCGAACCCCTTGTGGACAGCCCACAGCAGTTCGGTGGCGCCGTCGCGCATTGTCTTGATCCAGGACGAATCATCGATACGCGGCTGGGCCAGGAACAGGAAATCCACATAGTCCACTATTTCCGACAGGACGCTGATCCGTGTCTGGGCCAGCGGCGCGGCGGCGGCGAATACCACCGGGTCGAAGTCGCCCGGCGCCCACGGCGGCGGCGCGATGGTCGCGGTGCCGGTCAGCCACGGCTGGCAGGCGTCGACGAACTCCTCGGGCGCGAGCGCGCGGATGTAATGACCGTTGAATGCGCGGAGCTTCTTCTCGTCGAAGAACGCGGAGGACGGGTTCACGTCCTCGATGCGGAACTCCTCCTCGATGACCGACCACGGCACGATCTCGCGGTCGCCGGACGGCGCCCAGCCGAGCAGCATCAGATAGTTGCGCATGGCGTCGGCGACGTAGCCCTCGTCCCGATACATCTCCAGGGCGACCTTGTCGCGTCGCTTGGACAGCTTCTGCCGCTTCTCGTTCACCACGACGGGCACGTGGGCCCACACCGGCGGCTCGTGCCCGAGAGCCTCCCACAGCAGTTGCTGCTTCGGCGTGTTGGACAGGTGCTCCTCGGCGCGGAACACATGCGTGATGCCCATGGTCATGTCGTCGACGACGTTGGCCAGCAGGAAGACCGGCGAGCCGTCGGAACGGGCGATCACGAAATCCTCGATCTTGGCGTTGTCGAAGGTCGGCTCGCCTCGGATCAGGTCGACCACGCGCGTGCGACCCTCGTCCGGCGTACGGAACCGCAGCGCACGACCTTCGCCTGGGCCGAGGCCCCGGTCCCGGCAAAACCCGTCGTAGCCGGTGTACTTGTTGCCGGTACGGGCTTCGATCTGCTCGCGCGTGCAGTCGCAGTAGTAGGCGCGGCCGGCGGCGTAGAGGCCGGCCGCGGCTGCCTTGTGTTCGTCGGCGTACGCGGACTGGAAGTACGGGCCTTCGTAGTGGCCCCGCTCGATGCCGATCCAGTCGAGAGCGGACAGGATGCCCTCGGTCCACTCCGGGCGGTTGCGCGCCGCGTCGGTGTCCTCGATGCGCAGCACGAAGGCGCCGTTGTGTTGCTTGGCATAGATCCAGTTCTGCAGCGCCGAACGGGCACCGCCCACATGGAATATACCGGTCGGAGATGGGGCAAATCTAACGCGAACCGTCACGTGATCAGACTAAGGGTTCGTCGCGGCAACCGATCCATGGGGTTTCAGCGTCTAGATAACGGCAAGTACCCTTCACTCGACTCACCGGCCCGGGCAAGCGAGGACCTAGATGACCATCCGACCGCGTACGTCGTCGCGACGCATAGCCGCAGCTCTGATCGCTGGCGGTGCGCTGTTCCTCGCCGGTTGCTCGGCATCGTCGGGTGCGCATTTCCGGGATTCCGGCAACGGCGGAACGAATGCGGGTGCCGCGGTCACGAGCCCGCCGGCCGATCCGTCCAACGCACCGGGCGCCCTGACGGTGACTCCGGCGGCGAATAGCAGGAACGTCGCGCCGAATGAGTCCGTCAAGGTCGCCGCGACCGCCGGCGCCACTGTGACGTCGGTCACCGTTAGCGCCGGATCGTCGACAATCAAGGGAACGCTCGCCGCCGACGGTAAGTCGTGGACCTCGACCAGCGCCCTGAAGTTCAACACGACATACACCGTCACGGTCAGCGGCCAGAACCTGGCCAACGGACAGACGCAGACCACGTCGACGTTCACCACGGTGAAGCCGGCGAGGACGGTGTCGCCGCACCTGATCGCGAACGCGTTCGAAGCGCTCCACAACGGTGCGACGTACGGGGTCGGCGAGCCGATCATGGTGCATTTCGCGTACGCGATCCCGACGAGCGAACGGGCGGCGATCGTCGACGCGCTGACCGTGAAGTCGTCCCCGCAGGTCGACGGCAGGTGGCACTGGATCAACTCGCAGCAAGTCGACTACCGCGGCGAGGACTACTGGCCGGCCGGCGCCACCGTGACCGTCAGCGCGAAGCTGTACGGCGTCAACCTCGGCAAGGGTGTGTACGGCGGCGCGAACGCCCGCGCCACCATTCACATCGGCGACAAGCACTACGCGGTGGCCGACAACAAAACGCACATGATGAAGGTCTACATCAACGACAAGCTCGTGAAGACCGTGCCCGTGAGCATGGGCATGGGCGGCTCGACCCGCGGCGCCCAGGGCCAGCTCATCAACTACTGGACGCGCAGCGGCCCGCACGTCGTGATCGTGAAGTCCCCGACCGTCACGATGTCGTCGGCGTCCTATGGCATCACCGACCCGACGTCACCGTTCTTCTACGCGCCGGAGACGGTGCACGACGCCGTCCGGATCTCATACAGCGGCGAGTTCGTGCACCTGCGAACGTGGACGGTCGACGACATCGGCAAGGTGAACACCTCGCACGGCTGCATCAACGTCGGCGTCGCCTACGCGTCGTACATGTACAAGTTGCTGCGAACGGGCGACATCGTGGACGTGGTCCACACACCGGTGAGGGTGAGTTTCGACAACACGGTGGCCGACTGGGCCGTCCCGTGGTCCCAGTGGAAATGACGGTGACCGCGCCGGTCGGGTGACCTCAGCTCTGTCAGCGGTCAGACGGATGCGGCGGCCTGATCGCCGCGTGGTAGGGGCACAGCGTGATTTCCGGCGGTGCCTTGGTCAACTCCGCCAGCGCGCTCGCGTCGGCGTCGGTCATCGGCGTGTAGACGACGAGCCGTGTCTCGGGGCTGGCCGAGATCCCGAGGCTCGTCGCCGTGGTATTGACCCGCGTTTCGCCGACGTTCTGTACGAAGATCTTGACGCGACTGCCCGGGCTCGCGACGTCGTGATCGGCCCACATCTCGGTGAACGTCGGGCTCACCGCGCTCAGGCGCTCGACGAATGACGTCCACGCCGGTTCGCCCAGGTGCCGCCCGAACGACGCGCGGAATGTCGCTACGAGCGTGCGCACCTCGGCGTCCCAGTTGCCGACGACCGAGCAGCAGGGCGGCACAACGAACAGTTGCCACAACGCGTTGCGCGTTTCCGGCGGCGCGTTCGTGAGTCCGGGGAACAGCGCTTCATAGGTCGCGTTCCACGCAAGCACGTCGTAGCGGCCGTTGTAGACAACCGCGGGCACCGGTACGAGCGCGTCGAGGATGGTTTGGATCTCGGCCGGCAGGCACTCCGTCGGGGCCGACGGCACCGCCGGTACGTCGGCCAGCCGGTAGAGGTGCTCGCGTTCGGCTTGGTCGAGTCGCAGCGTACGAGCGATCGCATCGAGGACCTGGGTGCTGGCGTGAATCGGCCGGCCCTGTTCGAGCCACGTGTACCAGGTCACGCCCACGCCGGCGAGCTGAGCCACTTCCTCGCGGCGCAGGCCCGGCGTACGCCGCCGCAGGCCGGCCGGGATGCCGACGTCGGCCGGCGTGATCCGGGCCCGACGACTGCGCAGGAACTGCGCCAGGTCGTCGCGCCGCCGAGCCTGTATGCCGCGGGGCGTTGCCGGCGTTGCCGGCGTTGTTGCCGTTGTCGATAGCTCGGTCGCGGGGTCAGAGTGGATCGAGTTGGCCATGGTCACCGTTCCATCCTCGCGAGCGCACTCGTCCCATGCCAGGTGGTGCCGGTACCAGGATAAGCCGGCACTCCCCACCAGTATCGGCCCCGGATCAACCTAGTGGGCATGACTACAGCGCCTACTCGTAACGCGGAAGACTACCCAGGCCGGTCCGTCGGGCGATCCATCGTCACGCGCGACGGGGACGATATCGACCTGGTCGAGGAGCTCGACGCCACGTCCCGGAGGCGCTCGCGCGATGTCCGGCCCGGCCTGCTCCTCGCGATCGTGCTCGCCGCCCAGCTCATGGCAATCCTCGACGCGAACATCGTCAACGTCGCCGCCGCTACGATCCGCACCGATCTGCACGCGAGCGGTGCCGGGCTGCAGCTCGTGCTGGCCGGTTACACGATCGCGTACGCCGTATTGCTCATCACCGGCTCGCGGACCGGCGCGATGATCGGCGCACGCCGAGCGTTCCTCGCCGGCCTGGCGATCTTCACGTTCGCGTCCCTCGCCTGCGGACTCGCCGCCAACACGACCGAACTCGTCGCCTTCCGCTTTGTCCAGGGGGCGGGCGCGGCACTGCTGATTCCGCAGGTATTCAGCCTGATCCAGCGCAACTTCACCGGCGCCGCCCGGGCCAGGGCACTCGGCCACTACGCGGCCGTGATCGCGGTCGGTATCGTCGCCGGCCAGGTGCTCGGCGGTGTGCTCGTGGACGCGAACCTATGGGGCAGCGGCTGGCGGCCGGTCTTCATGATCAACGTACCGATTGGCTTGGCGCTGTTGGCACTAGGCGCTCGCCTGCTGCCGGCGGATGACCGGGGCGTTGCACGCCGTCTCGACCTGCCCGGCCTGGTGACACTGGGCGCGTCGATCCTGGCGTTGGTGGTCCCACTGGTGTTCGGCCACGACGAGGGGTGGCCGGTGTGGGGATGGGTGACGCTCGGCGGCTCAGCGGTCGCACTCGGCCTGTTCGCCGCCGCCCAGCGCCGGGTGGCGGCTCCGCTCATGCCGGGCCGGTTGTTCCGTGCTCCGGGTCTGGTGCCGGCGCTCGTCGCGCTGTTCCTGGTACTCGGCGCCTATGGCGGATACCTGTTCACCGTCGCGCTGCATCTGCAGTCCGGCCTCGGCTACTCGCCGCTGCGCGCCGGTCTCACGTTCGCGCCGATGGCGGTCTGCTTCGGCGCCGCCAGCCTCAACTGGCGCCGCCTGCCGGAGCGCTGGCACCACCACGCCATGGTCGCGGGCATCCTGGTCGCCGCCGTGAGCATCGCCGCCGTCGCGTTCGCCCTGCGCGGCGGCGCACCGGGTGCGTTGTTCTTCGCGGTCCAGGTGCCGTTCGGGCTGGGGTCCGGGTTGGCTTTCTCACCGCTGATGGCGGCCGCCCTGGCGGGGGTACGGCCGGCCGACGCCGCCGACGCCAGCGGACTGGTCACGACGATCGTGCAACTCGCACAGGTGGTGGGGCTGGCCGCGCTGGGGGCGGTCTACCTGTCGCTCGCGCCCTCGCACGGCTCGTCGCACGCGATCGTGGTCGCGCTGCTGGTCGAGGCGGTCGCCACGGCGTTGGCGGCCGGGGCGGCGCTGCGGCTGCCTCGTACCGGCAAATAGGCGCCGCAGCAGGCGCTGCCCGCCCCACCAGGCGTGGGGCGGGCAGTTGGTTGCGCCGGTGTTGGCGTTGCGGGCGCAACCGTCAGCTGTCGCCGCCGGTCTCGCCGACCGGTGCGGCCGACACGTCGTCGATCGCGTACTTGACCGCGGCATCTGCCGGCGCGGACGCCGGCACCTCTCCGCGGCGCGCAAGCAGCCGCAACGTCGCCACCACGATCGACTCGGCGTCAATGTTGAAGTGCCGGCGTAGCGCGTGCCGCGTGTCCGACATGCCGTAGCCGTCGGTGCCGAGGCTCGTGTAATCGGTCGGCACCCACCGCGAGATGAGGTCCGGAACCGCGCGCATGTAGTCCGACACGGCCACAACCGGACCGCCGGTGCCGGCCAACGCGGACGTCACGTACGGCACCCTCGACTCGTCGGCCGGGTGCAGGAGATTGTGCTCCTCGCACTCGACCGCGTCGCGCCGCAGCTCGGTCCAGGACGTCGCCGACCACACGTCGGCCGCGACCCCCCAGTCGTTTGCCAGCAGCTGCTGGGCCTTGAGCGCCCACGGTAGCCCGATGCCGGACGCGAGCAGCTGGGCCCTGGGCGGCTGGCCCTCGGCGCCATGCCAGTCGACGGTCGGCGCCGGCGCGTAACGGTAGAGACCCTTGAGCAGCCCCGGTACGTCGATGCCGCCCTCCGGCTCGGCCGGCTGCACCATCGGCTCGTTGTAGAGCGTCAGGTAGTAGAAGACGTTCTCCGGGTCGTCGCCGTACATGCGACGCAGGCCGTCCTCGACGATGTACGCCGACTCGAACGCGAACGCCGGGTCGTAGGCGACGACGGCCGGGTTCGTGGCCGCGATCAGGTGCGAGTGACCGTCCTCGTGCTGCAGTCCTTCGCCGTTCAGCGTCGTACGACCGGCCGTGGCACCGAGCAGGAAGCCGCGGGCCATCTGGTCGGACGCGGCCCACAGCCCGTCGGCGGTGCGCTGGAACCCGAACATCGAGTAGAAGATGTAGAGCGGGATCATCGGCTCGCCGTGCGTGGCGTAGGACGAGCCGGCGGCGGTGAACGACGCGACCGAACCGACCTCGTTGATGCCCTCGTGCAGGATCTGCCCGCTCGTCGACTCGCGGTAGGACAGGAAGAGTTCCTGGTCCACCGGCGTGTAGTTCTGCCCGTGGGGCGAGTAGATCTTCGCCGTCGGGAAGAGCGAGTCCATGCCGAACGTCCGCGCCTCGTCCGGGATGATCGGCACCCAGCGCGCCCCGAACGCCTTGTCGCGCATGAGGTCCTTCAGCAGCCGTACGAACGCCATCGTCGTGGCGACCTTCTGCTTGCCCGAACCCCGCTTCGCGTCCTTGTACGCATCCGGCTTCGGCAGGTCGAGCTTGCGTGGCGTGTTCCGGCGCTCCGGCATGTACCCGCCGAGGGCCTTGCGGCGCTCGTGCATGTACGCCATCTCGTCGGAGTCCTTGCCGGGGTGGTAGTACGGCGGCAGGTACGGGTCGGTCTCCAGAGCCGAATCCGGGATGTCCAGATAGAGCCGGTCGCGGAAGCCCTTGAGGTCGTCCAGCGTCAGCTTCTTCATCTGGTGCGTCGCGTTGCGGCCCTCGAAGTGCGAGCCCAGCGTCCAGCCCTTGACCGTCTTGGCGAGGATCACGGTCGGCTGGCCGGTGTGATTCATCGCCGCCTGGTAGGCCGCGTAAAGCTTGCGATAGTCGTGCCCGCCGCGCTTGAGGTTCCAGATCTGCTCGTCGGTGTAGTTCTCGACCATCTTGCGGGTGCGCGGGTCGCGGCCGAAGAAGTGCTCCCGGACGTACGCGCCATCATTGGCCTTGTACGTCTGGTAGTCGCCGTCCGGCGTCACGTTCATCAGGTTGACCAGGGCGCCGTCGGTGTCGGCGGCGAGCAGCGGGTCCCACTCGCGACCCCAGATCACCTTGATCACGTTCCAGCCGGCGCCGCGGAAGAACGCCTCCAGCTCCTGGATCACCTTGCCGTTGCCGCGCACCGGGCCGTCGAGCCGCTGCAGGTTGCAGTTGATGACGAAGGTGAGATTGTCGAGCTCCTCGCGAGCGGCGGCACCGATCGCGCCGAGCGTCTCCGGCTCGTCCATCTCACCGTCGCCGAGGAACGACCAGACGTGCTGCTGCGACGTGTCCTTGATGCCGCGGTGGTGCAGGTACCGGTTGAACCGGGCCTGGTAGATCGCGTTGAGTCCGCCGAGGCCCATGGAGACGGTCGGGAACTCCCAGAAGTCCGGCATGAGTCGTGGGTGCGGGTAGGAAGGCAGTCCGCCGCCAGGGTGGGACAGCTCCTGACGGAACCCATCGAGCTGATGCTCGGTCAGCCGGCCTTCGAGGTAGGCCCGCGCGTACATGCCCGGGGAGGCGTGGCCCTGGTAGAAGATCTGGTCGCCGCCGCCCGGGTGGTTCCGGCCTCGGAAGAAGTGGTTGAAGCCGACCTCGTAGAGCGACGCGGAACTCGCGTAGGTCGAGATGTGGCCGCCGACGCCGACGCCCGGCCGCTGTGCCCGGTGCACGAGCATGGCCGCATTCCACCGGATGTAGGCCCGGATGCGCCGCTCGACGTGTTCGTCACCCGGGAACCAGGGCTCGGCCTCGGGCGTGATCGTGTTGATGTAGTCCGTCGCGGTGAGCGGAGGCACAGCGATCTGACGTTCGCGCGCGCGTTCCAGCAGGCGCAGCATGACGTACCGGGCACGCTTCGCCCCACGTTCGTCGATGACGCCGTCGAGCGACTCGACCCACTCGTTGGTCTCCTCGGGATCGATGTCGGGCAGCTGACTCGGCAGGCCGTCACTGATCACCGGCCGTTTGCGCTCGGAAGTGGCCACAGTTAATCCTCGTGGGTTGAGTGAGCGCCAGTGCAGGTGATGTGACGCTCGTCAGGTGTCGCGTTACCTTCTATCCTGCCCTCCCGGCACGCCAGCGTCACGTTCGTAGCCCGTCACAGCGACGCACGCCACCTACCCGGCGGTAATCTTCGCGGCGAAGCGGCTCACTTGTCCGCCGTGACCGGCTCAGCTGCCGCCCGGTCGGGAGCCTCGCCGACGTCGGCCCCATCGCCGGCCTCCGGCGGCTCGGCGCCGGCGAGAGGATCCGCGAGGATGCGCCCGAAGGCCAGCTCCGCGGCGCCGATGAGGGGTGCGTCGTCGCCCAATTCGGGGGTACGGAGGCGCAGGTGCTCGCGGCACGCGGGCAGGGCGTTGCGGTTGACCCGACTGCGCACTTGTGCCGCCGCGGCGAGATAGATCTCGCGCAGCGTGCCGCCGAACAGCACCGTTTCCGGGTTGAAGATGTTGACGAGATTGGCCACACCGAAGCCGAGCCATTCGCCCACCTGCCGGACGGCGGCCTGGGCGAGGGCGTCGCCACGGGACGCCTCGTCGACAACGGTCAGAATGCCCTCGCGTCCGGTCCCGCTCCGGTCGGCCGCTCGCAGCAGCGCGTGCTCGCCGATCTCGGTCTCCCAGCAGCCGCGTGATCCGCAGCTGCAGGCGAGGCCGTTCGGATTGACGACGATGTGGCCGACCTCGCCGCCGTACCCGCCGTGACCCGCGACCGGCCGGCCGCCGGCGATGATGCCGCCACCGATGCCCACGTCGCCGTGCAGGTAGATCAGGTTGTCGGAGTCGGCCGCCGCACCCCGGGTGTGTTCCGCGAGCGCGGCGAGGTCGGCGACATTGCCGATGGCGATGCTGGAACCCTCGGCGACGATGCCGTCGAGCGCCGCCCCGAGCGGTTCGTCGACCCAGCCGATATGCGGGCCGAGGCGTACGACGCCGTCTTCCCGGCGGACCATCGCGCTGACCGAGACACCGCTGCCGACGCAGACCGCGTCCGGGGGAGTGGCCCGCTGCATCTGCTGGACGAACTCGGCCAGTGGCGCCACGGCCTCGGCCGGCGAGACGTCGCCCCGACCACGGACGGTTTCCCGCCGGTCGAGGACCTTCCCGCCGAGCCCGACGCGGGCCGCGGTGAGCCGATCGACACCGATCGCGAACGCGTACACGTAGACCCGGGTCGACTCGGGCCGGACAACCAACGAAGGTCGTCCGGCCCGGCCGTGGTCACTCGGCAGCCCCTCCCGCACCAGGCCGGCGGCGACCAGGTCGGTGGTCAGGGCGCCGATCGTGGATCGGTTGAGGCCCAGTTCTGTGGTGAGTTCCGCCCGGGACAGCGCGCCGCGCACGTGAACCAGCCGCAACAGAGCACCGAGGTTCTGTCGACGGATTTCCTCCTGGCTCGGGCCTGCGCGCATGAACTTGGGACTTCCTCACGTCGGGGGGTGGACCCGCCGCGATCAGCAGGACGATGCCGGTGACGATGTACTTGCGGTCGGTGTCGAATCCGAGGAGCCCCATGCCGTTGTCGATCACCGCGATCAGGGCACCGCCGATGACGGCGTCGATCACGCGGCCCTTGCCGCCGAAGAGGCTGGTGCCGCCGATGACCGCAGCACCGACGCCGTACAGCAGTGTGTTACTGCCACCGAGGTTGGAGTCGACACCGGAGTTACGGGAAGCGGCCACCACACCCGCGATCGCGGCCAGCGTCGAACAGAACATGAACGCCGAAATGCGCAGCCGATCGACCCGGATGCCGGCTCTCCGGGCCGCCTCGGCGTTTCCTCCGATCGCGTACATGTGCCGGCCGTACGCGGTCCGGGACAGGATGAAGGTCAACACCACCAGCAGGATCAGGATGATCGGCACGATGATCGGTACGCCCTTGAGCGAGATGACCAAGGGATTCGGGCTCCGCTCGGAGTTCAAGGCGAACGTGGCCAGACCGCCGATCACGACGATCGCGAACACCTTGGCGGCCGTGACGGTCCATGGCTGCGGAATGAGACCGCGCCGTCGGCGGCCCTGGGCCCTCAGCAGCTGCGTGCCGGCGTAGATCACGACGCATAGTGCGAAGAGGGTCCAACCGGCCCACACTGACATGCTGCTGCTGTTGATCTTGATGATCGTCTGATTGTGGATCGTGATGGCCGTGCCGCCGGATAGGAACAGCAACTGGACGCCCTGCAGGCCAAGGAATGCCGCGAGCGTGACGACGAACGAGGGGATGCCGACCTTCGCGACCAGCGTGCCAAGTACGACCCCGATGACGAGGCCGACAGCGATCGCCGCGAGGATGCTCCAATACCACGGCCAACCGTGCTGGGTGAGCAGCACGGCCATCACCGTGGCACAAACGCCGCTGGTGAATCCGGCCGAGAGGTCGATCTCGCCGAGCAGCAACACGAACACGAGGCCCATCGCGATGATCGTGACCTGAGCGCCCTGCTGGAACAGGTTCGCGAAGTTGCGGTCGGTGAAGAAGCTGCTGCTCGAGATGCCGAAGATGATGCAGGCGACGACGAGGCCGCCGACCGCGGGCAGGGCACCGACATCGCCGCCGCGCACCTTGGCAAAGTATTCACGGACGTAACCGCCGAGATTGTTCTCCGCGACCGGCGCGGGCGTCGTCGCGATGGGCTGCTCTTCCACCGTGGTCATGCCTGCGCTCCGTTCATGTCGATCGTGCCCGCGCCACCGGCGGACGCTCCAGCGGTCGCCGGCTTGATGCCGAGCTCGCCACTTCGCCCGGCCGTGATCAGCTCGACGACCTGTGAGAACGTGACGTCGCTGGCCTTGACCTGTGCGGCCATCTGCCCGAGATAGAGGGTGGCGATGCTGTCGGCGACGGCGAACACGTCGTTCATGTTGTGCGAGATCAGAACGACGGCGAGACCGTTGTCGGCGAGTTGCCGCACGAGCTCGAGCACCTGCGCCGTCTGCGCGACGCCGAGAGCGGCGGTCGGCTCGTCGAGAATGACGAGCTTGCCGTTCCAGAGAACCGCCTTGGCGATCGCGACGGTCTGGCGCTGCCCCCCCGACAGGCTCGACACGAGCTGGCGCATGGACTTCACCGTACGGACGGATAGCTGCTCGAGCGTTTCGGCTGCCATCTGCTCCATCGTCGGTTCGTCGAGGACGCCGCGCGAGACCTTCTCGCGGCCGAGGAACATGTTCTGGACGATGTCAAGGTTGTCGCAGAGCGCGAGATCCTGGTAGACGATCTCGATGCCGAGGTCGGCGGCGTCGCGCGGTGTATGTATGTGGACGGGCTTGCCGTCGAACTGGTACTGACCCGAGTCGGCGGCGTAGATGCCGCCGATGCACTTGATCAGAGTTGACTTGCCGGCGCCGTTGTCGCCGACGAGCGCGGTGACCTCACCGGCGTTCGCCGCGAAGTCGACGTCGCGCAGGACTTGGACGGCACCGAAGCTCTTGTTGACTCCGCGTACGTCCAGCAGGGGTGTCGTTGCCACGCTCAAAGCTCCTCATCGCCGCCGGTGCAACGGGTGGGACTGCCGAACTCGATCGTTGCCAGCGCACTGGCGGCGTTGTGGGCCATAGGCATGCTGCCTTGCGGCTGACGCTACGCGTCGGCAGTAAGCATGCTGCCTTGCGGCTGACGCTACGCGTCGGCAGTAAGCATGCTGTCTTGCGGCTGACGCTACGCGTCGGCAGTGATCGTGCCGGCGGCTCCCGATGCGACGTTAGCCGCACCGGGAGCCGATTGGTGATCGGTCGCTCGGCGGTTGTCCGGCCGCCTAGTGGACCTTCGCTACTGAACGCCCGCGGCGGCGCACTTGGCCACGTAGGCACCGGTGCACAGCGCGGCCTTGGTGGTGCCACCGGCCGCGACGACATCGTTGATGTTCGCCTTGGTGATCAGTTCTGGCGTCAGCAGCACCGACGGGACGTTCTGCTTGGTCGTCGGGTCAACGGTCACCTGGGTCGGAGCCGGGCTGGCCTTGCCGGTCTTGGCGAGCGAGATCGCCAGTGCCGAGGCAGCGTCGGCTTCCTTCTTGGTGTCCTTGAAGACGGTCATGCACTGGTCGCCGTCCATGATGTGCTGCAGACCCTGGACGGTCGCGTCCTGGCCGGTCACCGGGATCTGCGTCTTCTCCTTCTTCAGGATGGAGATGACCGAGTTGGCCATACCATCGTTCGCCACCAGGACGCCCTTGATCTGCGGGTTGGCGGTGAACATCTGCTCGAAGATCGTGCCAGCCTGGGTGTTGTCCCAGTTCGGAACCGACTTGTTCGGGCCCTTGACGTACGTCCCGTTGGCGTACAGCGGATCGAGCACCGAGTTGTAGCCGTCTGCGAACTGCGTCGCGTTGTTGTCCGTCGGCGCGCCGTTGAGCTCGGCGACCATCGGCTTCGTCGCCTTCGCCGCGGTCAGGCACGCCTGGAGGCCCTGGCCCTGGAGCTGCCCGACCTTCTTGTTGTC
>Ga0210120_1000190_pt1 | contig 14129 bp, 15 predicted proteins | sample Goodyear_PhragA__FD_184868 | JGI IMG/M metagenome (GOLD analysis project Ga0210120, IMG submission 184868) | Wetland microbial communities from San Francisco Bay, California, USA, that impact long-term carbon sequestration - Goodyear_PhragA_D2... | ecosystem: Environmental > Aquatic > Marine >... | reverse complement strand
CGGACTGTCCGGTCTGCGGGCATCTGCCGACCGCTACCCCGCGCGGGCAGGGCGAGACGAAGGCCGGGCGCACGTAGCCCCCGCCCGCACCGCCGTAGAGGTTTTCATCGCGACACGAACCTCTACGGCGCGCCGGTAGATTGGGGGCATGCGCCGTCTGATCCGGCTCGTCCCAGCGACCCTATGCTTGGTCGCGATCGCCGGCTGCGGCTCCTCCGGCGACTCGAGCGAATCGAGCGGCGGCGTGCCGACCGCGAGGGCGACGACGCCGCAGGCGCCGCCCGGGGCGTCGGCGAAGAGCTGCGGGGGAATGACGGTCGAGGGCGCCGAACAGGTGCGGGCGACCGGTGTTGGCTGCGACACCGCCCGCCGCGTCGTCGCCGCCTGGGCGAGCGACGAAGCCTGCTCCACCCCGACGGGCGAGTCCCGCTACTCTTGCTCGGTGGACGGATACCGCTGTCTCGGCGCCATGAGCGAGCATCGCATCGCGGTCAGCTGTGCCCGACAGGGAAGTTCGGTCTCCTTCCTCGCCCGCCGCGGCTGAGCCGGTCAGCTCGCCTGGCGGCGGCGCAGACGGCGGCCGAGCGGATCGACGAACAGCGCCAGCCAGAGGAAGGATGCGAGGTTCGGGGCGACCAGCGCCACCGGAATCGACAGGAGGAAGACGGCGGCGACGAACAACGCCCGCTGCCGACCGTCTCGCGCTTCGTCCTTGGGCATCTGCGAGAGGCCGGCGCGTTGCGCGTAGGCGGCCATCAGGACGCCGACGAGGACGATCCCCGAGAGGTTGATCGAGTAGAGGACGATCGCGGCGCTGTCGCCGCCGTGGTCGCCGAGCACCTGGGCGCTGAAGGGGAACAGAGCGACCCAGCCGAGATAGAAGAGGTTGACCCCGAGCAGGCGGCCGTCGAAGCCGACGACGCCGGCGAAGAAGCGATGGTGGACGATCCAGAAGCGACCGATCACGGCGAAGCTGATGACGTAGGCGAGCAGGTCCGGCCACTGTTCGAGCAGGTATTTCGTCAGGTCGTCGGCCGGGATGTGCTCAGGGACCCCGAGGTTGAGCACCAGCAGGGTGATCGCGATCGCGAAGACCCCGTCGCTGAAGGCGACGATGCGGGAGAACTCGACCTCATTCTCCTTCCGCAGGCGCGCTTGCCGCTCCCTCGTCACACCCCCAATCATCGACCCCGGCCGCGACGGAACCGGCCGGCCCCCTCCCCCGGAACCGCGCCGCCCAGTGCCGTGTCCGGTGACGTTTGCCCGGTTCTGGCGCAGGTATCGTCGTGGCCGGCAAGGACGCAGGCCCGAAGGCGTGGCAGCGCCACGTCGAGGGGTCGAGGACGCCGCGAGGCGCGGCGAGGGCAAGCCAGAGAGGACGAACGTTGCCTGATACGGCACTAGAATGAGGCGAGAGCGCCGGCGTAGCTCAGTTGGTAGAGCACTTCATTCGTAATGAAGGGGTCCCCGGTTCAAGTCCGGGCGTCGGCTCTGAAAAGCCCAGCAAATAGCCATATTTAGCGGGCGGCGGTTCTGGGCTGGACGAAAGGGTCGGCCCGGCCTGGGCTGAGCGCGGCCGACCCGGCGCGGGCTACTTCACCAAGCGCACGGCGGAAGCCTGGCTGCGCGACGTGCTGGAGGGAGCTCGGCGCGGGACGCTGCCCGGCCTGGTCAAGACCGATGTGACGTTCGCCGAGGCGGCAGACGAGTGGCTGCGCTACGTCGAGCATGACCGTGGCCGTAAGCCCTCGACCATCGCCGGCTACCGAGCATTGCTCAACTCGCAGCTGCTCCCCGTCTTCGGCGAGAAGCCGATCGAGTCGATCACGACGCCGGAGATCGAGGCGTGGATCGGCGGTATCGATCGCTCGCCCGCGACCCGGACCAAGGCGCTCGTCCTCATGCACGGCATCTTCAAGCGGGCGAAGAAGGTCTACGGGCTGCCGCTGAACCCGGTGGTCGAAGTCGAGAAGCCGCCGACCGCGCAGAGCGGCGACATCGAGGTCTTCTCGGTGGAGGAGGTCATGGCGCTGGTCCGCGCCGCCGCCTCCGAGCAGGACGCCGCGATCTATCTGACCGCCGCCTTCACCGGTCTGCGCCGTGGCGAGCTGCTCGCGCTGCGCTGGCGCGACGTGGATTTCGAGGGCCAGGTGATCCGCGTGCGGGCGAGCTACGCAGACGGGGCGCTGACCACCCCCAAGTCCGGCAAGGTCCGCTCGGTCCCGATGGCGCCCGACGTGGCCGAAGCCCTGGCGAAGCTCGGCCGGCGCGAGCGCTGGACCGCCGACGACGATCTCGTCTTCGCCGGCCGTGCCGGCGACCACCTCGACGGCCGCGCCCTACGCCGCCGCTACGACGCCGCCCTCAAACGAGCCGGCCTCCGAAGGCTCCGCTTCCACGACCTGCGCCACACCTTCGGCACCCGCATGATCGCCAAGGCCGACATCCGCCGTGTCCAAGAGTGGATGGGCCACGCCGACATCCAGACGACGATGAAGTACCTCCACTACGCCCCGCGGGAGGGCGACGCCGCGCTCGTCGCGGCAGCGTTTGAGTCCGCAGCACCCCATCCGCCGATCCAATCTCGATAATCCTTCGCGGTGAAGACAAACTATTACATAGATGCCTTCAACCTTTTCTACGGATCGCTGAAGGGGAAGCCCGTCAGGAAATGGCTCGACCCGGCTGCGCTGTTCGGGCGAATCTTCCCCGACAACGAGATCCATCGAATCAGGTACTTCACGGCGAGGGTGGAAAATCGCCCGCCGGATTTCCAGCAGCCCGAGCGACAGGCCGCGTACTTCAGAGCGCTTGAAACGATTCCCGACCTCTCCATTCACTACGGGCAGTACCGCACGAGGCCGACCTACATGACGCTGGCATCACCGCCCCGCCGCGGCCCGAAATCCGTACGTGTCCTCAAGACCGAGGAGAAGGGTTCAGACGTGAACCTGGCCTCCTACCTGCTGCTCGATGCCTTCCGCCAGGACTGCGAGGTCGCGATCGTCGTCTCCAACGACGCCGACCTGAAAACGCCGATCGAGCTGGCGATCAGTGAGCTTGGCATCGACGTCGACGTCCTCAACCCACACGCGTGGAAGAGGCGCAGTCGCGACCTGAAGCCGACCTTTCTCAAGCAGCTCCGCCAGGGGCCGATCGTCGCCAGCCAGTTCGCTCCTGTCCTACGCGACTCGCTCGGCGAGATTCACAAGCCAGAGGGCTGGTAACGCCCCCTGAAATCGCTGAGGCCCGCCGAAGCGGGCCTCGCACCCAGCCACCGAAGCGACTGGGGGGATGGAAGGAAGACTACCGAGAACGCCCGGTCGGATCAAACCCGGGCACGCGATGACGGCTACCTACCGCCGATTCCCAGCGGCCGGCCCAAGCACCGCGCCGCGAGCTGCTGTCACCTGCCGATGCTCATGTCGTTGTCCAGCTCAAGCGAAGCCGAACGCCCTTGCTGTAGCTGAAGCGTCCGCTGCTGCTCGGCGAGCCGGGAGCGCTGCGCGGTCCAGTCTGCGCGCTCGAAGCCGTCCACCGGCTCCTTGCCGAGCGCATTGTCCCGGTCCTTGATCCCGTGCTCCTGGCGGTAGCCCTCGATCGCGGCGACGCCGCGATCCCACGCCCTGCGCATAGCGAGGACCTGTTCGGCGAGCGGAAGCTCCGTGCGGGCCTGGCTGCTCTCCGCCGGGGGTCTTTCGCCGACCTGCTCCAGTCGTCGCTCGCGTACTTCCCGCGCCAAGTCCTCCATGGCCCGCAGGCGCCCGATCTGCTCGGCGTGCAGCTCACGCTCAGCGGGCGACAGGGATTCGAGCGCCCGGCATTTGTCGGTCGCGCCTCGCAGCTTCCCCTCGACCTCGGCGAGCGCCCGGGCGGCGCCGGCATGGCGCTCGTCCGCCCCGAGATAGTCGGCCCCGACCTCGACCGTGCGGGCCTGGTCGATCCCTTCGAGCACGACGCGGCGCGCCTCGGGATCGACCTCGGCGATCTGCCAGCGCTCGCGGTTGTAGAGGTCGGCGGCGCGGTCGTCGACGCGGGTGATGACCTGATCGCCGGCGGCGAACCTCGCTTCGCCGACGGCTCTTCTTCGCGCTGTTCGCGGGCGCTAGTTGAGCGGGGTGCCGGCGAGGCTGGCGACCTTCCATTTGCCGCCTTCGTTCGCCATCGCCATCGCCAGGATCGTGCCTTCGACGCCCTTGTAGATGACGAACGAGCGGTCGCCTTCGACGCGCAGCGAGCCGACGTCGGCCTTCTCGGCTTCCTGCTTCATCGCCGACTTGGCCGCCGGGTTGGTCAGTTTTTCGAGGATCCCGGCGCAGCTCGTGTCCTTCAGCTGCTTCGCCTGGGCGGCGAGCTGCTCGAACGATTCGACCACCGACTTCGCCATGTAGTCGCAGGCGGCGGCCCAATTGCCCTCGGCGCGCGCGTCGAGGAAGTTGTGCAGGGCGACGGCAGCGTCGTTGAATTCCTGCCGGCCGGCCTCTTCGCCGAATTCCTGGATGCTGTTGTCGCCGCCCTTCTGGACGTACTGCTGCGAGCCGCCGCCGGAGTCGTTGTGCTGCTTGGGCTTGAACCTCGCCGCTTCGCCCTTGCGCGAGGATGCTTGCGATTCGCCCTGCTTGCCTGCGCCGGCCTTGCCTGCGCCGCCCTTCGTCTCGCTCTTGGCCGAGCCGGAGCCGCCCGAGCCACGGTCCGCCTGCGGCTGCGCCGCTTCGGTCGACGTCGACGAAGGGCTCGAGCTTTCGCCGCTTCCGCCGCCGCAAGCAGCCAGGCCGGCGGCCAGAAGGAAGACGGCGAGAGCCCCTGCCAGGGTCTTCGAAACTCTCCTCACGCATCGGAGTCTAGAGAATCGCCTGTTTGCGCCGTCGCGAACAAGGAGGTCGCGAATGCCGCGCCGGCGGTTAGGATCAGGGGGGAATGGCAGAGGGGATCTCAATCGTTCTGGCCGACGACCACACCGTCGTGCGCCGCGCGCTGCGGGTGCTGCTCGAGGAGGAGGACGGCTTCGAGGTGGTCGCCGAGGCCGAGGACGCCGACGGCGCGATCCGCTACATGCGCGGGCACAAGCCCGACGTGCTGATCCTCGACCTCAACATGCCCGGCAGGCCCAGCCTGGAGGCGATTCCGGAGATGCGCGAGGCCTCGCCGGACACCAAGATCGTCGTCCTGACGATGCAGAAAGAGCCGGCCTTCGCACGCCAGGCCCTGCAGCTGGGCGTGCTCGGCTACGTGCTCAAGGAGGCTGCCGACGACGAGCTCGTGCAGGCGGTGCGGCGGGCCGCCGCGGGTGAGACCTACCTGCAACCGGCGCTGGGCGCCAAGCTCGCCTCCGAACCGGAATCGACGACGAGCGATCTGAGCGAGCGCGAGACCGACGTCCTGCGGCTGATCGCGCTCGGCCACACCAACGCAGAGATCGCCGAGAAGCTCTACATCAGCGTGCGCACGGTGGAGACCCACCGCGCCCACATCCAGCAGAAGCTCGGCGTCTCCAGCCGCGCCGAGCTAGTCCAGAGCGCGCTCTCCCGCGGACTGGTCGAGACCTGAGCCGCCGGCGCCCGCGGGCAGCAGCGGGACAGAGGCGAGCACCCGCGTCCCCGCCCCCGCGCGCGATTCGATCTGCAGCTCCCCCCCGGCCAGTTCGATCCGCTCACGCATCCCGGCGAGGCCGAAGCCGCTCGTGCCCACGGTCGGGTCGAATCCCTTGCCGTCGTCGGAGACGAGCACCGCTAGCCGGTCCTCGCCGGCACGAACCTGCAGCTGCGCCTGCCCGGCCTTGGAGTGCTTGGCGACGTTGTTGAGCGCCTCCTGCGCGAGCCGGTAGACGACCGTTTCGAGCTCGGAGTCGAGCCGCTCGGAGTCGATGTCCAGGTCCAGGTCGAGGTCCAGGTCGATCCCGACGCCGTGCTCGACCCGCCCAGCCAGGTCTTCCAGCGCCGCGACCAGGCCGAGCTGGTCGAGCGTCGCCGGGCGCAGCTCGCTGATCAGCCCCCGCAGCTCTTCGATGTCGCGGCCGATGTCGCCGATCGCCTCCTCGACCGCGTCGGTCAGGCGCGCCACGTCGCTGCTCTTCAGCGCCGAGGAGAGCGCGACCCGGCGCGAGCCGAGGCCCTGCAGGACCGAGTCGTGCAGCTCGCGCGCCCAGCGCGCCCGCTCGCGCTCGGTCGCCTGCAGGCGCTGGCGCAGCTGCTCCTCGGTCACCGACTGCACGGTCGCCACCGCGGTCGCCGCGCTCGCCGCCGCGGCATTGAGCAGACGTTCGTCTTCCGGGTAGAAGTCGGGGCCTTCCTCGAGCCGGTCGAGGGCGACGATCGCGCCGAGCCCGCGGCCGCGGAAGTTGAGCGGCGCGTGCAGCGCGGCGCGCGCCTCGACGCCGATCTCGCGCGACGCGGCGAGCGCTGCGTCGGCGCTCCTCCCCTCGAATCGCGCGTAGCGGCCGACCGGGGCCGAGCCGCACACGCCAGCCGCCGCGACCACCTCGTGGCGCGCGCCGTCGTCCAGCAGGACGAGCAGCGAGCCGGCGCCGACCAGCGCCCGCACCCGCTTGGCGATCGTCTCCAGCACGCGCGCGGGGTCGGTCTCGCCGCCCACCGCGCGGGCGATCTCGGTCGTCGCCTCGAGCCCGTGCACGGCCCGCTCCAAAGCGCCGCGTTCCTCCTCGGACTGGCCGTAGAGGCGCACGTTGAAGATCGTCACGGCCGCCCATTCGGCGAGAATCGTCACCGCTTCCTCGTCGGCCTCGTCGAAGTCCCCGCCCTGCTTCTCGGTCAGGTAGAGGTTGCCGTAGGCCTGGCCGCGGACGATGATCGGCACGCCGAGGAAGCTGTGCATCGGCGGATGGCCTGGCGGGAAGCCGAAGGAGCGGGGATGCTCGCCGACCTCGCGCAGGCGCAGCGGCGCCGGGTTGCGGATCAGCTCGCCGAGCACGCCGCGGCCGCGCGGCAGGTCGCCGATTCGCGCCCGCGCCTGGTCGTCGATGCCGACGTAGATGAAGCGTTCGAGCTCACGTCGGTCTTCGTCGAGCACGCCGAGCGCCGCGTAGCGGGCGCCGGTCAGCTCCCGCGCCACCTCGACGACTTCGCTCAGCACCGCCTCGAGGTCGAGCTGGGCGACCAAGCCCCTACCGACGTCGATCAGCCTTCGCAGCCGATGCTCGTCGAGGACGTCGCGGGCCATCGATCAAAAGTAGCGCAGGTTCGAGCCGCCGGACCGGTTTCGTGACCTTTACGTCAGCAAAGTGTTCTAAGCTGCTCACGATCTTCTCGGTCCGGGGAACAGCCACGGTAGGCGCGCTGGCTGCTGCGCTGCTGCTGACCCTCTGCTGCGCAAACGCGACGCCGCAGGGGCGGATCGTCGTGCACGGCGCGGCTGCGGGCTCGACGCTGCACCTCAGCATGCGTGGCTCGCACCTGTTCGTGCGCGGCCGGATGAGCCGCTCGCGCCCCGTCGGCTGTCGCTTCGTGCGCAGGCGCTCGCTGGCGGTTTGCGGCCTGCGCAACGTCGGCGGCATCGAACTCGACCTGGGGCCGCACGGCGATTTCGTCGAAGTCGAAGACAAGCTGCCGGTGCCGCTCACCGCGCGCCTCGGCGGCGGCTCGGACAAGTTCATCGGCAACGGCGAGCCCGATACCTGCTACTCGGAAGGGGCGCGTCGCAACCGCTGCGTCGGCGGGCCCGGCGACGACATCTGCATCACCGGCAACCGGAACAGCGACTGCGTCGGCGGCGCCGGCAACGACTACTGCCAAACCGGTGCCGGCAGCGACGGCTGCTGGGGAGGGCCCGGCGACGACGTCTGCCGTATGGGGTCGGGCCAGGACGGCTGCCACGGCGAAGGCGGGCACGACAAGCTCTACGGCGGTCCCGGCGCCGACCAGCTCTACGGCGGCAAGGGCTATGACCGCTGCGACGGTCTGCCCGGCCGGGGCAAGTCGCACGAATGCGAGGCCGGTCCCGGCCGCTGAGCGAAGCCGACCGCATTCGGGCGCCGTGTCGATTTAGCCTTCCCTCGTTCGTCGCATGGGTAGAGGCAACCCACGAGCGAAGGAGATGACCATGCGATTCATGATGTTCATGTACCCCGGAATCGACACGAACGCCGAGAGCTGGGAGCCCAGCGCCGAGGACGTCGCCGCGATGACCGCCTACAACGAGGAGCTGAGCAAGGCGGGCGTGCTGCTCTCGCTGGACGGGCTGCGGCCGCCGGCCGACGGCGCACGGGTCCGCTTCGGCGGCGGCACGCCAACCGTCACCGACGGGCCGTTCGCCGAGGCGAAGGAGGTCGTCGGCGGCTACTGGCTGATCCAGGCGTCCTCCAAGGAGGAGGCGGTCGAGTGGGCCACGCGCTGCCCGGCCAACGAGGGCGACTTCATCGAGGTGCGCCGGGTCTTCGAGATGGAGGACTTCCCCGAGGACGTCCAGGAGGCAGCCGAGCTGTCGGAGAGGCCGCCCGAGCAGAGGTGAGCGGGGCCGGCGAGGCGGGCCGCGCGGTCGACGCCGTATGGCGGATCGAGTCGGCCCGCCTGATCGCCGGCCTGGCACGGATGACCGGCGACGTCGGGCTCGCCGAGGACCTGGCGCAGGACGCGCTGGTCGCGGCGCTGGAGCGCTGGCCGCGGTCGGGCGTGCCGGAGAACCCGGGCGCCTGGCTGATGGCCACGGCCAAGAACCGGGCGATCGACCTGGCGCGGCGCGGCAAGCGCTTCGAGGGCCGCCGCGAGCAGCTCGCCCGCGAGGCGGGCTTGCGGATGGCGATGGACGCGGCCGGGCACGAGGCGGAGGCGTCGGAGCTCGGCGACGACCTGCTGGCGCTGATCTTCACCTGCTGCCACCCGCTGCTGTCGACCGAGGCGCGGGTGGCGCTGACCCTGCGCCTGCTCGGCGGGCTCGGCACGGAGGAGGTCGCGCGGGCGTTCCTGGTCTCGGAGGCGACCGCGGCGCAGCGGATCGTGCGGGCGAAGCGCCTGCTGAGGGAGGCGCACGCGCCGTTCGCGGTTCCGCAGGGCGAGGAGCTGGACGAGCGGCTGCCCTCGGTGCTCGAGGTGATCTACCTGATCTTCAACGAGGGGTATGCGGCGACCGCCGGCGAGAGCTGGATGCGGCCCGACCTCTGCGAGGAGGCGCTGCGCCTCGGCCGGATGCTCACCGGGCTGGCGCCGCGGCAGGCCGAGGTGCATGGCCTGGTCGCGCTGATGGAGATCCAGGCCTCGCGGGCGCGGGCGCGGAGCGGCCCCGGCGGCGAGCCGGTGCTGTTGCTCGACCAGGACCGGGCGCGCTGGGACCCGCTGCTCGTGCGCCGCGGCCTGGCGGCGCTGGAGCGCGCCGAAGGGCTCAGCCGCGGCGCCTTCGGCCCCTACACCGTGCAGGCGGCGATCGCCGCCTGCCACGCGCGGGCGCGCAGCGCCGGGGAGACCGACTGGGGCCGGATCGCCGCCCTCTACGACGCGCTCGCCCGACTCACCCCCTCCCCCGTGGTCGAGCTGAACCGCGCCGTCGCGACCGGCATGGCCTTCGGCCCGGCGGCGGGCCTGGAGCTGGTCGACGCCCTGGTCGAGGGCGGCGAGCTCGCCGACTACCACCTCCTGCCAAGTGTCCGCGCCGACCTGCTCGCGAAGCTCGACCGCCGCGCCGAGGCCCAAGCCGAATTCGAGCGCGCCGCCACGATGACCGAGAACGCCCGCGAGCGCGAGCTGCTGCTGGGGCGGGCGGCGGAGCAGGGCCGGTCCCTCGGCGATCGATCGCCGAAAGGTCCTTGACCAATGGCCCGGCCGTGGGATACTCGTATCGGGCAGGGGACCCCTAACCCGGAGGAGTTGAGATGAAGTATTTCGTCAGCGCAACGCCCGGTCCGATGCCTCCCTCGCCCGATCAACTCGACGCCGCCATGGCCTGGCTCGAAGACAAGCTCGATGACGGGACGTTCGATTGCATATTCGGGTTCGTCGAGGGTGGCGGCTTTTCCGTCGCCAACGCGGATTCCCACAGGGCCGCCCTGGAGCTCATGGCCGATTACCCGCTGTTCGAGCTCGTCACCTGGGAGGTTCGCCCGGTGCTCGAGTTCAAGGAGGGGATCGACACCGTGCGAGCGAAACTCGTCGAGGCCCAGGCGGCCATGGGCGGCGGCTGAGGCCGGCGCCTCTCTCGCGTCAGAGGCACGCAGCGCTCCTGGCTTGAGAATCCAGGAGCGCCTTGCGGCGCCAACGGTGGTCTACCGCCCGCCGAGTACGAGGCCAGGCACCGTGAGCTTGAGAGCTCTGGGGTGACGGCGCAGACCGGAGATCACGTCGGCGAAGTGGTCTCTATGTGCAATGAGGTAGTGGCAGAGGATTGACATATCAAGTCAAATAAGCCGTCTCCAACGAAGCCGGGGCGGTTCAGGCCGTGCGTCCCTTACCGCTTGCTCGGGGTGCGGGGTGGCGCGTGAACTGTGTGCCGCACCGCTATCACGAGCCGCATTTGCTCAATGGACGGAGCATCGTCAATGCGGCTCCAACCGCCCGGTAGCTGTCCTTGGCTGCCGATTCTGCTTCAGGCCAGCGCTGCTTCCATTTGGCTTGCTCAACGGGCGAGCTTTCAGCGGGCGCTGGCTGATGCGGCATGTCTCTGAGAGCGTCCAACGAACGAAGCGTCTCGTAGGTCATTCGGACCTGGTTCCACCGGTCGTCGCCCAGTACCTCGGCAAGGTCGTCGGAATACTGACTCCAGGCGCGATCACGGGGTGAATCGCCGGGTGGCCACCAAGCCTGTCGTTTCAACGCAGAATCGAGGATTGACGCGGCATCGAGCAGCTCTCCGACCACCCCCGTAATCGCACGACACTGGCGAGCCGCGACCAGCCGCTTCTCCCGCTTGCGCGCGAGCAAATCATTCAAGACCACTCCCGCCAAAGTGCCAAGCACGCCCACAACTCCCACGGCGAACAACGTTGCCGGATCGTTCGCGTCATTCATGGGATGACAAATTCCACCATGGACGGGAGACAGATCGGCCATGTGCCGGGAGCCCTAATGCCTGACTTCAAAGCGAACGCGCGTTTAGTTGCAGGCTGGCGTTCAACCTCTCCGCGAAAACTGACTCAGTGAGCAGCCAAATCGGGCTTGAGAACCCGGGTGCTGCCGTCCGCTGAGACGAGGACGACCGAAAGACCTTCGTCCGCAGCCCGCTCGATCTCGTGGCCCGCGAAGGGCGTATCGGCGTCGATGAACGCCGCCCGTTCGGGGTATGGCGAGCGTCCCTCGATGGCAAGGTCGATTGCTTCGTTCATCACCTTGGCGGCGGGAGAGTTGTCGCTGTCGGCGCTCATTGGCTTTCCCATCCTTCGATCATCTGACGGAATCCACCTTCGATCTCCTCGATTGCGGCGCGCATTCCTTCTCCAAGAGTACCGCTGTGGAAGGGCGTCCCTGGCTGCTTGCCCTCGCTGCGCGTGTGGCGGTGCATCTCGTTGTGGCCGTGGGCGCTGTCGTAGACCCGGATCGTCTCGGTCCCCTTCTCGGTGTCGAGCAGCAGGACCACCGCGTAGTCAACGACATCGCGGCCCTGCGTCGTGAACTGAACGCGCATCAGCACCCCGAGGGCGTGATCGAGGACCCGGCGGTAATAGGCGCTCATGGTCGCCGGACAGTAGCCGCATGCTCTTGTGCGCGTTCCGCCGGGGCCTCGGCACCGATCCTGGCGGGCGTTTCGGGTGCCAGTCGGGTGCCAGTCGCGCCCGCGCGCAGCCGGATTCAGCCGGGGACAACCGGAACGACGATCATCCGGCCGACTCCTCCAAACGGCTCTGCCAAGCCCAATTGGGCTTCAAAAAGCGGGACTGACGGGACGAAGCTCGAAACCTGACTTGGACACCGCGTGGCGTCGCATTCGTGAGCTTCACGCCAGACGCCCTAGCGGGTCGCAAGACACGGTCCGGACCAGCCACGCCGTACACCAAGTCAGGACTGCCCCCGCTCAACGGTGGCAACCAGGGTTCCGTAGTGGGTCGGGTCAACGGTCTCGATCATGTCAAGGAGGTTCTGAATCGCAGTCTGACCACCTCTACTGATCGACATATCGAAGTTCAGCACGCCATCGCTTCTCACGGCATGTGAATGAGTCTGAACAAATCGAAGGATTGCGGTCTTCTTCGTCTCGTCGTAGTCGAGATGGCCAATCTTCTGGTTAAGGTTCTCGTGGCTCGGCACCTTGAACGCTAGGAAGGTCTCCAAAAACTTCCGACCGATGTTGGGGAAATTGTAAATCGACTCAAGCGAGCCGTCATCGTTGAAGGCTCGAAGGAGGCTGAAGAGATAGTGGTACTCGGACTGAAACTCCATGAGGAGTTTGTCCAGTGGAGCAAGATATGCTTCGCGCTTGCCGTTCGACTCTCGGTTGTTGACCATATAGAAGGATCGCTGAGCTTTCTTGGTGTGAAACAGCCAATTTTTTACCAGCCGCATGAACTCAAAATTGTGAGTCAGAATAAATACCTGCTTAGCATTTGCAACTGACTCTTTGAGAAAGGCGAATGCCTGAAAGAGGGAGTTTGCGTCAAGGCTTGACACCGGATCGTCGATAACGACGATTCCATCTTCAAGGGAGAACTCCTGGTCGGACAGATGAACGACGAAATAGACGAACGCTATTGCGGTCCTCTCGCTCTCGCTCAAGTCATCCGCAACCTCCCCGGATCGCGTAATTTGATAGCCATCGCCACTGACCTCAAAGGCCAGCTCATCTCGTCCTAAGAACAGGGCAAGCTTCTCATTAATCTCCTTGCACGCCGCGTGCGACGAGGAAACCTTCGCGCGAGCATCGGAGAGGCGCTTGGCAAGTTCCTCGATGCCGTGGTCATCAGCATTGGCAGGGTTACCCTTGAGGACCATCTTGATAGCTGCATCAGCACTATCGATGTCTCCTTGCAGATCCTCCACATCGTCATAGATCTCGCTTAGATAGTGTTCCTTCAATGTGCCGCGTGCAACGGCGGCCTGGTTATCAAAGTCTTTTGACTTCGAGTTGTGCTTTTTGAGCTGTGCATTGAGTGCAGCGATAGCATCAACCAACTCTTTAGGGTCCGGCGTAATCGAGATTGTCAGCTGCTCGGTCGTGTGGGACTTCTTTTCTGCGACTCGATCCCCAAGCCCATGAAGATCGGTACGCAGGGCATCTCGGGCCGAAGCGAATCGGTCACTGCTTCTCTGATATTCGTCTGCCAACTCGTCATAGAGATTTGATGCCTCGCGTACACGAAGCCCATCTAGCCGCGTGGAGATGTCGCTGAGCCTCCCGCGCAGTTCATCAACGGAGCGTTTCAGCGCCCGATCAGCGTCGTTGAAATGAGCGGCAAGCGCCTGTTGGCGACTGTCCGGGATGTTCTGAGCGCAAAACTCGCATTGCATCGAGCTGTGTGTCGCGTGTAGAGATATGCCCTCCTCAACCCAACGCGCGATATCGGGGTGGTCGGCCAACCGCTTGATAACCTCGGAGCTAACGGTCTGCTTTAGGAGGGCGGAGGCTTCGTCACATATTGCCTTGACCTCGGCCCCGAGGTCGGCATTCTCCGGCAGCGCGTCTAGCTGGGGCTTTTGTTGCTGGTTTAGCGTTGCCTTGAGCGTCGCCAATGAATCGGCCGTCTGTAACTGTTTGGAAGTCAATTCTCCAAAGTCGGATTCAGCGTTTGGGCGTCGGTATACCCGAGTGGATTCACCGGCCGTATTCTGGCTAATAGTTCGCGCGACATCCGTGAACAACTTGTTCTTACGCTTAGTCAGATTGTCTCGCTCAGACTGAAGGCGACCCAACTCTTCCTGCTTTGACTTAAGCGTTCGATCATCTTGGTCGATCTGCTTGACAAGCTCCGCATTCTCCGCACCGAGAACGAAGATCGGCCTAGGCCCGTCAACCCGGTCGATATTTGCGCTGACATAGTCTCGATTGAACACCCGCACACGCTCACTGCAATGTGAGCCCTGCTTCCACGTTCTGGATTCCGTGGCGATCTCGTATTGAAGCTGGGGGTACTTGTCTAAGCCACCAGCTTCGAGGGAACCGAAGAGCTTGGCGAGCGTCGTCTTACCGGCGCCATTCCAACCGTATATCAGGTTATAACGGCAGAAATCGTGCAGGCTCGAATCCCACTTGTAGTCGCG
>Ga0210120_1000189_pt1 | contig 14211 bp, 11 predicted proteins | sample Goodyear_PhragA__FD_184868 | JGI IMG/M metagenome (GOLD analysis project Ga0210120, IMG submission 184868) | Wetland microbial communities from San Francisco Bay, California, USA, that impact long-term carbon sequestration - Goodyear_PhragA_D2... | ecosystem: Environmental > Aquatic > Marine >... | reverse complement strand
CCGCCTGCAGGCGGGGGCGCTCCTCGCCGGCCCCGTCGGCTGGCTGGTCGTCGGCTACCTCGGCTCGCTCGTCGTCCTGCTGATCGCGGCCTTCTGGACGGTCGACCCGCTCTCCGGCGAAGTCGTCCAGGGCTTCAGCCTGGAAAACGTCGAAGTGCTGTTCGACGAACCGGTCTACCGCAGCATCGTCGGCCGCACGGTGGCGATCGCCGGGCTGGTCACCCTGACCGACGCCGTGCTCGCCTTCCCGATCGCCTTCTACATGGCGAAGCTGGCGAGCCGCCGCGGCAAGGCGCTGCTGCTGATCGCGGTGCTGGTGCCGCTCTGGTCGAGCTACCTGGTCAAGGTGCTCTCCTGGCGCACGATGCTCTCCAACGACGGGGCGATCGACTGGGTCCTGCAGCCGTTCGGGCTGCACGGGCCCGGCTACGGCAACGTCGCCGTCTGGCTGGTGATGAGCTACCTCTGGCTGCCCTACATGGTGCTGCCGATCTTCGCCGGGCTGGAGCGCATCCCCGACTCGCTGATCAGCGCCTCCGAGGACCTCGGCGCGGCGCCGTTCACGACCTTCCGCCGGGTGATCCTGCCGCTCTCCTTCCCCGCCGTCGTCGCCGGCTCGATCTTCACCTTCTCGCTGACCCTCGGCGACTACATCACGCCGCGCCTGGTCTCCAACAACCAGTTCATCGGCAACGTGATCTTCAACAACATCTCCAACAACCTGCCGCTCGCCTCGGCGCTCGCGCTGGTGCCGATCGTGGTGATGGTCGCCTACCTGCTGGTCGCCCGCAAGCTGGGGGCCTTCGAACACGTATGAGGGCGCGATGAGACTCTCCAGACGAGCGACCCTGATCCTGCGCGCCGGCGTCGCCGTCGGCCTCGCCTTCATCTACGTGCCGCTGCTCGTGCTGGCGCTCTACGCCTTCAACTCGAGCAGCATCCTCAAGTGGCCGCCGCCGGGGCTGACGCTCGACTGGTTCGGCAAGGCACTGGAAGACGAATTCGCCCGCGAAGCCTTCCTCACCTCGCTGAAAGCGGGCGCGGTCGCGACGACGATCGCCCTGGTGCTGGGGACGCTCGCCTCGCTCGCCGTCGCTCGCCGTCGCTTCTTCGGCCGCGAGACGATCTCCTTCCTGGTGATCCTGCCGATCGCCCTGCCGGGCATAGTCACCGGCGTCGCGCTCAGCAACACCTTCACCCAGGTGCTCGGCGTCGACCTCAGCTTCTTCACCGTGATCGTCGGCCACGCCACCTTCTGCATCGTCGTCGTCTACAACAACACGATCGCCCGCCTGCGCCGGCTCTCGACCTCCTTCGAGGAGGCCTCGGCCGACCTCGGCGCCCATACCTGGCAGACCTTCCGCTTCGTCACCCTGCCGAACCTGCGCAGCGCCCTCGGCGCCGCCGCCCTGCTCGCCTTCGGCCTCTCCTTCGACGAGATCATCGTCACCACGTTCACGATCGGCGCCGGCGAAGAAACGCTGCCGATCTGGATCTTCCGCAACCTCTTCCGGCCCAACCAGCTGCCCGTCGTCAACGCCGTCGCCGTGCTCGTCGTGCTGATCTCGATCCTCCCCGTCTACCTCGCCCACCGCCTGACCCGCGAGGAAGGCGGACCCGCGGCCGCCCGCGGCGGCGCGGTCGAGGCCGAGGCGACGGCGGTCCCCTGAGCGGCCGTCCCTACTGCCGCGCCAGCTTCTCAGCCTGCTCGGCGCCGACGTAGGGGGCGAGCGTCAGCTCGACCAAGTCGGGCAGCAGCTGCTCGAGCTGCTCGCTGCGGCCGGCGCTGACCTCGCGGACCACCAGCGAGACGATGCCGCCGACCAGCGCTTCCTCGGTCGCCTCCGGCAGCGGGTGCTCGCTGCCGTGCTCGGGGCGGCCGGCCTTGAGGATCTCGACCAGGCCCTGCATCGAGGCGCGGTGGCGGGCCGCGATCTCGCCCCCCGCGGCGACCGGCTCGATCATCACGAGGCGCGCCAGCTCGGGCTCGCCGGCGAGGAAGCGGAGCAGGGTCGCCAGCGCCGCGCGGACCTGCTGCGGCCAGTCCTCGAAGGCCTCCGCCGCGGCCCGCATCGAGGCGGCGATGTGCTCGGCGACCATCTCGTAGGCGGCGAGGAAGCACGCTTCCTTGTCCTCGAAGTGCTCGTAGAAGGTGCGGCGCGAGACCGAGGCGGCCTTGGTGATGTTGGCGACCGTGGTCGCGTTGTAACCGCGCTCGGCGACCACGTCGACCAGCGCGGTGACGATCCGCTCGCGCTGGTTCTGGACGACGAACTCGCGCGGCAGGCCGTGACGGCCGGCGGGCAGTCTCGGCGAAGCGTTCTCTTTCTCCCCCGCCATGCTCTGAGCATTATCTAACGCAGCGGCTGCACCGCCAACTCCTCCTCGGCGGCGCGCTGCCCGAGGTAGGGCATCGTCGCCAGGTAGATCAGCTCCGGCAGGAACTCCTCGCCGCGTGCGATCGAGCCGGATTCGACCCTCGAGAAGATCGTGTTGTAGACGGCGCCGGCGGCGATCTCCGCCGTGCAGCGCGAGGCCCGCCGCTCCCCCTCGATCTCGCCGCGACCGCCGTCGAGGAAGTCGGCGATCCGCGCGACGACTCGGTCGCGCCGCTCCAGGGCGCCGCTGCCCGAGCCGTTGACGGAGACGACGAGGAAGCGGGCGCGGGCCGGGTCCTCCTGCAGGAAGCGCATCGCCGCCGTCCCCGCCGCCCAGATCCGGTCGTGCCAGCTCTCACGGCCCTCGGAGACCGTCTCGACCCGGCCGCAGAGCTCCTCCATCGCCTCGTCGTGGATCGCCAGGAAGCAGTCCTCCAGGTCGGCGAAGCAGCGGTCGAAGTGGGTGCGGCTGACGTCCGCCCGCGCGCAGACCGCCGCTATCTCGATCGTCAGGAAGCCGTATTCGGCGACCATCTCGACGATCGCGGCGGCGATCCTCTCGCGCGCCGGATCGCGTCCTCTGCGCGCAGCGCTCACATCGGCCCGGCCCAACTCCCCGCGCTCGGCGTGAACGGTCCGGCGGCCACTACGCGGCCGCCCGGGCCTGCGCAGCCTCCGCGGCGCGCGCCGCCTCTACCTCCCCCACGTACGGCGTCAGCGTCACCTGCAGCATCTCCGGCAGCAAACTCTTGAGCTCCTCGGCCCGGTCGGCGAGAAGGCGCTGGTGGATGAGCCACATCAGCCCCCCCGCGATCGCCGGCTCGAGCCCGTCCGGCAGCCGCTCGGCCCGCGGGTTGAGCTCGCGCCCCTCGCGCAGCTTCGGCGCGGCGCTCTCCAGCATCGCCTGATAGCGAGCGAGCGACTCGGTTCCGGCCGCCTGCGCCTCGACGATGCAGAGCTTCGCCCGCGCCGGCTCGCTCACCACCATCTCGAGCAGGACCTCGAGCCCGGTCGAGATCTGGTCGACCCAGGGCTGCTCGGAATCGACGAGCTCGCCGAACACCTCGCCCGCCCCCGCGACGGTCTCGTCGAAGGCGGCGAGGAAGCACTCTTCCTTGTTCGCGAAGTGCTCGTAGAAGGTGACCAGGGCGACGCGGGCCGTCTTCGCGATCAGCTCGATCGTCGTCTTCTGGTAGCCGCGCTCGGCGACCAGCTCCGCCGTCGCCAGCAGCATCCGCTCGCGCTGGTTCTGCGAGACGAAGTCGCGCGGGATCAGGTGCCGCCCGGGCGGAAGCTTCGAGAGGCGCTCCGAAAGCGAACGGGAGTCGGCCATGCCAGAACGGTACCAAAACATGCATCTGATGTCTACTTGCTTTTTCTCCAGAAAACATTGCGTTCTAGTCGCCCGCGTTTCTAAAAGCTGCTATACCTGGACAAAAGGTTTATGTTTTCGAGTCCAGGCGACAGCCCGCAGGTCGTCCCCTTCCCCGGCTTTCACGGCCACCATCGCCAGCCGCGCGAGCGGATCCTCGAGGCGATGCTGGCCGCGAGCGGCGAGCTGGGCTTCGAACGGACCGCCGTGCGCCACGTGATCGAGCGCGCCCACACCAGCCGCGCCACCTTCTACAAGCACTTCGAGGATCGCGAGGACTGCTTCGCCCAGGCCTACGAGGAGACGACCGAGTGGCTCTACCGCCGGCTCGCCGCGACCGCCGCCCGCCAGCCGACCTGGCGCGAGGGCCTGCGCGCGGCGCTGGCCGAGCTGCTCGAGCTCTGCGCCGGCCGGCCGGCGATCGCGAAAGCGCTCGTGGTCGAGGTCCATGCCGCGGGGGAGCGCTCGCTCGCCCAGCGGCGCGATCTGATGGAGCGCCTCTCCCGCGCGCTCGACGGCGCGCGCCGCGAGATTCCCTCTCGCCAAGCTCCACCTCCTGTTGCTTCCGACTTCATTGTAGGGGCGGTCGATACGCTCCTGGCCGCGAAGCTGATGGACGGCGACGCCGCCCGCGCGCCGGAGATGCTGCCCGGCCTGCTGCACTTCATCGTCATGCAGTTCCTGGGCGAGACGGCCGCCTGGGAGGAGCTGACGGCGGCCCCGCTCGCCACCTGGAAGGCCCGCCGCGCCGCCGCCGGCCAGATGCCGCCCGGGCGCTGAGCCCTAGAGCGGGATGTTGCCGTGCTTGCGCTTCGGCTGCTCGACGCGCTTGGACTGCAGCATGCGCAGCGCCTTGACCAGCTTCGGCCGCGTCTCCTGCGGCTCGATGACGTCGTCGATGTAGCCGCGCTCGGCGGCCGAGTAGGGGTTGGCGAAGTGCGCCTTGTAGTCGTCGATCAGCTTCTGGCGGCGTTCGTCGGGCGTCGGCGAGGAGGCGATGTCCCTGCGGTAGATGATGTTGACCGCGCCCTCGGGGCCCATCACCGCGACCTCGGCGGTCGGCCAGGCGACGTTGTAGTCGGCGAGCATGTGCTTTGACGCCATCACGTCGTAGGCGCCGCCGTAGGCCTTGCGGGTGACGACGGTGAGCTTCGGCACCGTCGCCTCGGTGAAGGCGTAGAGCAGCTTGGCGCCGTGGCGGATGATCCCGTTCCACTCCTGGTCGGTGCCGGGCAGGAAGCCGGGCACGTCGGTGAAGGTCAGGATCGGCACGTTGAAGGCGTCGCAGGTGCGGACGAAGCGGGCCGCCTTCTCGGAGGCCTCGATGTCGAGCACGCCGGCCAGGTGGGCGGGCTGGTTGCCGACGATTCCGACCGGGAAGCCGTCGAGCCGCGAGAAGCCGCAGACGATGTTCTTGGCGAAGTGCTCGTGCACCTCGAAGAACTCCTCGTCGTCGACGATGCGGGCGATCACCTCGCGCATGTCGTAGGGCTTGGAGGGGTCGTCGGGGACGATCGTCTGCAGCTCGGGGTCTTCGCGGTCGGGATCGTCGGCGGGGCCGAAGCGGGGAGGCGGCTCGAGGTTGTTGGAGGGCAGGAAGCCGAGCAGGTAGCGCACGTCCTCGAGACAGCTCTCCTCGTCCTCGGCGGCGAAGTGGGCGACGCCGGACTTCGAGTTGTGGCTCATCGCCCCGCCCAGCTCCTCGAACTCGACTTCCTCGCCGGTCACGGTCTTGATCACTTCCGGGCCGGTGATGAACATGTGCGAGGTCTCTTTGACCATGAAGATGAAGTCGGTCATCGCCGGCGAGTAGACGGCGCCGCCGGCGCAGGGCCCCATGATCAGGCTGATCTGCGGGATCACGCCCGAGCATTTGACGTTGCGCACGAAGACGTCGCCGTAGGCGCCGAGGCTGACGACGCCCTCCTGGATCCGCGCGCCGCCGGAGTCGTTGATCCCGATCACCGGCGCGCCGACCGCGGCGGCCTGGTCCATCACCTTGCACATCTTCTCCGCCATCACCTCGCCGAGGCTGCCGCCGAAGACGGTGAAGTCCTGCGAGAAGACGAAGACCGGACGGCCGTCGACCGTGCCGTGGCCGGTGACGACGGCGTCGCCCCAGGGCCGTTTCTTCTGCATCTCGAAGTCGTAGGTGCGGTGGCGGACGAAGGTGTCGAGCTCCTCGAAGGAGCCTGGGTCGAGCAGCTTCTCGATCCGCTCGCGCGCGGTCATCTTGCCCTTCGCGTGCTGCTTCTCCACCGCCTCCTCGGAGGCGGAGTGGATCGCTTCGGAACGCAGCTCGCGCAGGTAGGCGAGCTTCTCCTCGTGGGTGACCGGATTCCTCTCGCGCACGGGCGCGGGAGTCTATGAGAAGGGCTGCTTCTGCGGCTCCGCGAGGCGGTCGAGGAAGCGCTCGAGGTCCGCCGGCTCGAACCCGGCGCCCTCCGCGGCGCGGACCTCGACCCGCGTGCCGAAGCCCTTCTCGGCCATCGTCACCTCGACCCCCTCGAGCTCGGCGACCAGCTCCGCCAATTCCGGCTCCGACTTCATCAGCGTCCTCGCGACCTCGATCATGCCGCCGCGTTCGACCGCCGGCGGCCCAATCCTGCCGCCGGAACGACCTGAACGAGTCCGTTCAGCGGACGATCCTGAAGACGGTCGTGCGGCGCTTCGACCTGAGGCGCGCGCCGTCGCTCGCCTGGGCGGTCAGGCGGTAGCGGCCGGGCGGCAGCAGGCGCCTCCGCTTTCGCCTGCCGATACGGCCGTGGAAGCGGATCGCGACGTTGCCGGCCCTGCGCACCCGGCGGCGGAAGGAGAAGCTCCTGAGCTTGCGATGGCGGTGCCGCGCTCGGCCGGCGCGGGCTCGACGGTGCCTGCGGTGCCGGTGCCTCGAGCGCTTGGGGCGGAGTCGCCTGACGACGAAGCGCACGGTCGCCGGCTCGGAGAGGTGGAACCGGATCCTGGTCCCGCGCTTCCGCCTCCAGATCCGCGGCCTCACCCTGAGGTGGCGCAGCACCGGCGCCCGCTTGCTCATCGTCACGACGGGGCTCGGCGCGACGCCGGGCGCGGCCGGGCCCACGCGCAGGTAGAACGGGATCTGGCCCTTGTTCCCCTTCGAATCGGTCGCGGTGACGTAGACGAGCTTGCTCGACTCGTCGGCCGCGGTCGGGTAGGTCCACGTGTATTTGCCTTCCCCGTCGTCGACGACGCTGCCGACCGAGGCGCTGAGCGAGACCGGGTCGCCGTCGGGGTCCTTGTAGGTGCCGGTCACCGACGCCGTCTCGCCGGGGGCGACGAGCGGTTCGGCATCGTCGACGTTGACGTCGGGCCGCTCGTCGCCGTTGGGATCGGTGACGACGAGCTCGCTGAGCATCCCGTTGCCGGCGTGGAAGAGGATGTGGCAGTGGAACAGCCAGCGCCCGAGCGCGCCGCCGGGCGTCGTCCCGTCGGCGAGCGCCCGTTCGCCGAGCTTGACCTTGAAGACGACCCGGTAGTGCGGCGGGACGTCGAGGATGTCTTTGTACTCGGGGTCCGGGAACACGTAGTCGGCGCCGCCCACTTCCGGGTAGTACGGCGCATGGTCCATCATGATCGGCTCGAAGGAGAAGCCGTGCAGATGGAAGGTGTGGTGGGCGCCGGTCGTGTCTTCGATGCTGAGCAGCAGGACGTCCCCGGGCTTGGCGTACCGGGTGGAGGCCAGGTGGGGAATCTTCATGTAGCTGTATTCGACGTCGTGGACCCCGTAGACGCCGTCGACGCCGAGGCCTTCGGCGCCGTTCGAGGTGAACGCGATGTGCGGGTCGGCGCTGCCGAGCTTCGGCGGCGAGAATTCGGCCGGGTCCAGCAGCGAGTCGGTCGGTTCGCCGAGCGGCTGGACCGGGTCGCCGGCGGCAAGCCGCAGTTCGGTGCCGTTTTCGATCTCGTACGGCGGCGTGACCGGCGCGCCGGTCAGGTTCAGGTGCATCACCGGGACGGTCGGGATGTTGACGAAGCCGCCCCCGGTGCGCTTGAAGTCCTCCGTCCACAGGGTCAGCACGCCGCTCGTCGGGGTCGAGGGGATCGCCGCGACCACGTCGGCGCGGCCGCCCGGAGGCAGCAGGATCTCCCCTTCGTCGTATTCGGTGTCCCAGAGCCCCTTGATGCCGCCTTCCTCGATCGCGCGGTCGAGCAGGCCCCCTTCGCCGCCGACGCGGTAGAGCGGCACCATTTCGCCGTCGGGGGTTGTCAGCTGGAGGCGCATGTAGCGGATCGTCGCCGTGTTGGCGATCTCCAGCCGCAGGCCCTGCCCCGGCCGCACGCTCATCGTCGAGGCGCCCGCTTCGAGCGGCCCCGGTTCGTATCCCTCGTCCTTCGGTCCCCCCGCGCGCCCGCCGACGAGCCTGCCGTTGGTGAGCACGATCGTGCCCTCGTTGGTCCGGCCGGCGTGGAGCCTGGTCTGGATGTTCGGGATGTCGCCGGCGGCGAACGGGCCGCGCGGGTTGCCGTCTTCGTCGGCCGGATAGGGGTTCTCGACCCCTTCCGAGGTGACGGCGGGGCCCTCGCAGAGGTTCTCCGGCGAGGGTTCGGCCTGGGTGGGCAGGGAATTGGGGACGGTGCTGCCGGCCCAGGGCGCCGTCACCCCGGGCGTGTCGTCGCTGTTGTCGTCGTAGACGTGCGGCTGCCCGGCTTCGACGCCGGGATTGCTGCCCGGCGCCCTGCACACGGTCGTGTCGCTGAGGTCGATCTTCCGCGTATCGGCCGGCGGCGGCAGGATGCCTGCCCCCTGAAGCGCCGCTTCGTTCGGGTCTTTGACGTAGATCATCCCGTAGAGGCCTTTGAAGACCTGGTCGGTGGAGGCGTGGTGGTGCGGGTGATACCAGAAGATTCCGGGGCGAGTAACGGTGAATTTGTAGATGAACGAACCGCCCGGCGGGACCATGTCCTGGGTGTACGGGGTCCCGTCCTCGCCGTTGGCCAGCTCGATCCCGTGCCAGTGGATCCCGGTGGCGTGCGCGAGGTGGTTGTGGAAGTGGACGATCACGGTTTCGCCGAGGTTGAGGTCGAAGGCCGGCCCCGGCACCTCGCCGTTGTAGGTCTGCGCGTGCGCCTGCAGGCCGTTGCCCAGTTCGACCGTCGCTTCTTCGGCGGTGATCGTGGTCTCGACGACGTGCGGGTCGGGATTGGTGTCGACGACCGCCGGCGGGCTGTAGGGGTCGCCGCCCGAGGTGGCCGAGACGGGCGCGTTGCCGATTGCGAGGAAGACGATGGCTACCGCGGCCGCGCAGGCCGCGGGCACGACGAAGCGACCGCGGCGCGTCGCACCGGGACGGCCGACCCCCCTTGCACGGGTCCCCCTTCCTCCCATTGACTCAATAGTAGGAATAATCGCGCCCCCCTGCAACCGTCAGTTGGGAATCTCGACCTTGAATACCCCACGCAGGCGTTCGTCGTCGCGGGTGCGTGCCACAACTCCTACTTCCAGCGTTCCGGGTTCGAAATCGACGTCGGCCGCGAAGCGCGAATCTGCCAGCCGGCGCACGGGCAGGCGCTTTGGCGGCTCTCCGTTGGGAGCGGCGGTGACCACCACGCGGTCGATCGGCAGTGTGGTTTCGAACACCGTGAAGGTGCTCAGGTAGATGCGCCCCGGTCCCGGGCTGTCTGGATTCGGCGAAATGCGTATGTAACCGTTAACGGTTTGCATGGTGTACACGGGAGGTTTCTGCGATCCCGGTATGTCGAGCACCGAGACGAACTGTTCGGGCACCGGTAGGTCGAGCTCGAGCGGCACCTCCACCACGTCGCCGTTGCGTTCGACCGACACCTCGACCCCCCAGCGCCCGTCGAAGGCGAGGTTGGGCCCGGAGCCGGTGTAGGCCCCCGCTGCGTCCTTCCTCAGCTTCAGCGTCGACGGCTGGACCCCCAGATCGTCAAGGGGAGTGAAGCGAAGCGTGACGCCTTCGGGGACGATCGTCTCGCCGGAGCCGTAGCCCGCGACCTCGACCGTGAACAGATTCGGGCCGGGGCTCGAGGAGGCGGTCTTCAGCTTCACCTGGACCGTGTGCCCGAAATCGGCCCCCGAAGCCTCGAGGCCGGGTGGCGCGGCCTCCGCCGAGAGCGGCGGCGAGAGGGTGCCGAGCAGCGCGGCGGCGCCGATCGCCGCCGGCGCCACCGCGAGCTCGAGCTTCGCCCTGCGCCGCAGGGCGCCGATCTCGCCGGCCGACAGGCGATCGCGGCGCGGCCTGTTCCTGGCCGCGATCGCCGCGATCAGGAGCACGAGGAGGGCCTTGGCGAGGACCGCGCGCCCGTAGCCGGTGTGGAGCAGGTCGCCCCACGAGGTGAGCTCCTCGACCGAGCGCAGGACGCCGGTGACGGCGACGACGAGCAGGCAGAGGAGGGCGAGGGTCGAGAAGCGCCTCACCGCCGCCTCCCTCGCCGCGGTGGATGCGCCGCGAAAGCCGAGCAGCAGCGCCGCCAGGCCGCCGAACCAGACTCCGGCGGCGGCGAAGTGGGCGACCTGCGCGGGCACGGCGAGGCTCGCGGCCCAGTCGACGGCGCCCGCGTGGCCGGCGTCGACATGGGCGACGACGAGGGCCAGCGCCGCGACGATCGCCGCCGCCGGCCATCGCCGCCGCTCACGCGGCCCGCGTCCCGCGGCGAGCAGCGCAATGCCCGCCGCCGCGAGGGCAGCCGCGCGCCAGGCCAGCGCTTCGCCGACCGAGCTCTCCAGCAGCCCGCCGACGGAGGACCCGGCGGTGCTTCGCTCGGCCGCGCCCAGCAGAACCAGGCCGACCGCCGCGAGCGCCCAGCCGGCGGTGGCAAGGGCCAGGTCGCTTCCGGAAACGCCGCCGAAGCGCGCGACCGCGGCGGCCGTGCCGCCGATCAAGGCGACGACGCCGAGCAGGAAGACCCAGCGAGCGACCAGTTCGAACCGCGAGCCCGCTTCGGTGCTCGTGCCTTCACCCTCCGCAGCGCCGCTCGGCGGCGTCCTCACGCCGAACGCGAACGTCCCTTCGGTCAGGTGGCCGTCGACCGACGAGATCGCCTTCCAGCTGACGGTGTAGACGCCCTTGCCCAGCCGTCGCAGGGGGACTTCCAGGGTGAGCGGGTCGTCGCCCGGCGAGCGTGCGCTGCCGCGCTGCTCGGGCCGGCCCCCGGCGCCCTGCACGTCGATCTCCGACAGCGAGACCTCCGGCCTCTCGGAGAGCGCGAGCCGCACGGCTTCCGGAGCCGCGCCGAGCGTCGCCCCGGCGAGCGGTTCCGAGCCGACCAGGCCGGCGTGTGCGAAGGCGCTCGACGGCAGGACCGCCATCCCCACGGCGACGGCCGCGAGGGCGCCGGCGGCGCGCAGCCTCAGGATCGGCCGCTTCCCCGCCTGCGGGCGGCCACCAGCCCCGCGGCGCCGGTCAGCAACCCGACCGTGCCCACGGCGAGCGCGAGCAGGGCCAGCGTGTGGGCGTCATCCGCCCGGCGTTTCGCGCCTTCCACCCGCTGCGCTTCGCTGCTCAGCCGCTGCGTCAGTTCGCCCGCCGAGGGATCCTTGACCGGGAACTCGTTGCCGGCGTCGGCTTCCACGCACTCGAAGGTCGACTCCGAGCAGGTCGCGCTCACGTCGAGCGAATGGCCGTGAACAGCGCCCGTCACGTGGAACCTGTAGCGACCCGGCCGAGTGGGCGTGAGCGCCGCTTCCAGCCTGCCCGGTTCGGCGGTCGGCAGCATCGGCAACGAGGCCGAGGTCCCGCCGTAGGCGACTTCGACCGACAGCGCTCCGGCCGGAACCGCCACCGGGGAGCCGGTCTGCCCGCCGGCGACCGTCAGCTCGACGGAGTTGTCGGCGCCGACCCGCGGCGGCTCTTCGCCCCAGCCGAGCTCGACCTCGTACGGGCCCACCTGCTTGACGAGGTGCCCCTCCGCCGTTCCGGCGCCAACCGTCAGAAACGCGGACAGGGCGGCGGCGAGGACGATTCCCCGCGACCGCCTCACCCCCGATGGGCCCTTCGCTTCTTGTGCCGTCGCCTGTGATGCCGCCTGCGGTGCTTCTTCCTGCCGCACTTGCGGCGCCAGCGCCTGACCTTCTTCCCGTGCTTCCTGACCACGACCCTGACCCGCCTGCAGCGCCGGCGCTTCTTGACGCAGCGCACGGCGCCGCCGACCGTCTTCTTGACGAAGCCCTTCGCGCAACCGGGCGCCGCCGACTTCGGCGCCTGCGGGATCGTCACGGGCGTGGGCACGATCGAGATCGGCGTCGACGTCGACGTCGTGAGCGGGTTGACTACCTGCCAGCTGTACGCGGCCGTGGAGCCGAGGTTGCCGGCCCTGTCGGTCGCCCGCACCTTGAAGGTGTAGCCGCCGTCGGCGAGGCCGGCGTAGCTCTTGCCGGAGGACGTGCAGGAGGCGAAGGCGTCGGCGGCGCCCGCCTGCGCGAGGCTGCATTCGAAGGTCGAGCCGAGCTCGTTCGATTCGTAGGTGAAGGAGACGCTTCCGGCGCTCGGGTTGGACGGCCGGTCCCCGATCGTCGTCGTCGGGGGCTGCGTATCCACCGTCCAGGTGTAGCTGGCAGGCAGCCCGGTGCCCTGATTGGTGACGGCGCGCACCTGGAACGTGTGGGTCCCCTCTTCGAGCCCCGAGGCCTGGAAGGGCTGCGAATCGCAGTTGACGAAGTCTTCTTCGTCGAGCTTGCATTCGAGTTCTTCGACCGTGCCCAGGGCGTGGTAGGTGAAGCTCGCCGAGGTTGCCTTCGTCGGGCTTTCCGGCTTCGTGTCGATCGCCGTTTCCGGCACCACGCAGCGCGTCTCCGTCACCGGGTCCGCGTTGTCGCGCGGGTTCGGGGTCTGCTCGCTGAAGTCGGTGGCGCTGTCGTCGCTGTCGTCGCGTCCTTCGAGGAACGTGGGGCAGAAGGGGGCGATAGTGCGCCGCAGCGCCTTGCCGGCGCTGACGCCGCCGGGGCTGGCCGGATTTCCGACCAGCAGGGACGGCACATGGGAGGGCAGCGGGCCGGTGAAGTTGCCCCACGCCACGCAGTCGGGCGGTTCGCCTTCGACCCAGCAGACCGCACCGCCCGCGGCGGAGAGGTTCATGCTGCTGTCGGCCTCGTCGGTGCCGGGGCCGCTTGGGAACGCAGCTTCGTAGCCGGAGCCCGTGATCAGGATCGTCGAGTTGGCGCGGCTCGTCGCGCTGCCGTTGGTGGGAAGGGTGAAGTCGTCGGTGATGTTCCCTTCGTGGTCGTAGGAGACGAGGTGGTGCCCCCCGACCTGGTACTCGCCGTTTTCCAGCAGCTGCAGCTCGACGTAGCCGGCGGTTCCGTGCGGATAGACCTCACGGATCTTCATCAAGTGGAACGTCGCCGACGCCGGCGCGGCAAACAGCAGAACTCCAGTGAGCACTCCGGCCGACAGGAGGCCGAACCGTCCCGCACGACTACCTCGCATCACGCCCCTCCCTTTCGTGTCCCTGGGGTACCCGCATGTGTACTGGGTATCTACACGTTTATCACAGGCTGGGGATCGCCGAGCGCGCTTCCTCCGGAGCTGGACGACTGTCTCTATCCTTGGAGGACGCCATGCCGCCGCTGAGATCACGAACCGTCACGCACGGCCGCAACATGGCCGGCGCCCGGGCGCTGCTGCGCGCCGCCGGGGTCGCGCGCGAGGACATCGGCCAGAAGCCGATCGTCGCGATCGCCAACTCCTACACCCAGTTCGTGCCCGGCCACACGCACCTGAAGCCGGTCGGCGAGGTCGTCGCCGAGGCGGTCCAGTCGGCGGGCGGGGTGCCGCGCGAGTTCAACACGATCGCCGTCGACGACGGGATCGCGATGGGCCACGGCGGGATGCTCTACTCGCTGCCCTCGCGCGACCTGATCAGCGACAGCGTCGAGTACATGGTCAACGCCCACTGCGCCGACGCCCTCGTCTGCATCTCCAACTGCGACAAGATCACGCCCGGCATGCTGAACGCCGCGCTGCGGCTGAACATCCCGACCGTCTTCGTCTCCGGCGGCCCGATGGAGGGCGGCACGGCGGAGCTGGTCGACGGCACGGTGCGCAAGCGGCTCAACCTGATCACCGCGATCACCGACGCGGTCGCCGAGGACGTCAGCGACGAGGACATGGACCGGATCGAGGAGGCCGCCTGCCCGACCTGCGGCTCCTGCTCGGGGATGTTCACCGCCAACTCGATGAACTGCCTGACCGAGGCGCTCGGGCTCTCGCTGCCCGGCAACGGCTCGACCCTGGCGACGCACACGGCGCGCCGGCGCCTATATGAGGACGCCGGCCGAACGGCTGTCGAGATCGCCGGGCGCTGGTACGAGGACGACGACGAGAGCGTGCTGCCGCGCTCGGTCGCCACCCGCGACGCGTTCGAGAACGCGATGACGCTCGACATCGCGATGGGCGGCTCGACCAACACCGTCCTCCACCTGCTCGCCGCCGCCCAGGAGGCCGGGGTCGAGTTCGCGATGCACGACATCGACCAGCTCTCGCG
>Ga0210120_1000188_pt1 | contig 14285 bp, 16 predicted proteins | sample Goodyear_PhragA__FD_184868 | JGI IMG/M metagenome (GOLD analysis project Ga0210120, IMG submission 184868) | Wetland microbial communities from San Francisco Bay, California, USA, that impact long-term carbon sequestration - Goodyear_PhragA_D2... | ecosystem: Environmental > Aquatic > Marine >... | reverse complement strand
CCGGGCGGGGCGGTCCCTGTTACTGGCCGTGACCGACACGGGCCACGGGATGGACCGGGCGACGCTGGCCCACGTATTCGAGCCGTTCTTCACGACCAAGGGGATCGGCCAGGGCACCGGCCTCGGGCTCGCGACCGTGTACGGCATCGTGAAGCAGTCGGACGGCTACGTCTGGGCGTACAGCGAGCCGGGCCGGGGGACGACGATCAAGATCTACCTGCCGGTGACGGAGGAGCTCGCCGAGCCCGTCGCGCACGAGCGCCCGGTCCACCCCGCGGCCAATGGCGAGCTCATCCTGATCGTGGAGGACGACGGACCCGTGCGGGCGATCGCCGCGCGGACGCTGGTGGACGTGGGCTACCGGGTACTGGAGGCGGAGAGCGGGGCGATGGCGATCGAGCTGCTGCGCCGGACCGTCGACCGGCCCGCGCTCGTGCTCACCGACGTGGTGATGCCCGGAATGAGCGGCTCCGAGCTGGCCACGGCCGTCGCGCGGCTGGCGCCGGGCACGCCCGTGCTGTTCACGTCGGGATATACGGACGGGGAGATTCTGCGACGCGGGCTGCTGGAGCCGGGGGCGGACTTCCTGCCGAAGCCATTTTCACCGGAAGCGCTGGTGCGGGCGGTGCGGGTGAGGACGACCGCCGGTGCCCCGACGTCATCCTGACCTCTTTCCGCACACGAACGGCACGATTGCCGCCGTCCCCCGCGCGTACTCCACGTACTCCGGAAACGTCTCCCGCATCCGCCCTTCCTCAGCCTTGCTCTTGACCGCGAACGACACCCCCGCCAGCACCAGCGCCAGGAGTCCGCGCCACTCCCCGATCGTCACCACCGTTCCCAGGAACGCCAGCAGGATTCCGCTGTAGATCGGATGCCGCACGTACCGATAGGGCCCGGTGCGCACCAGCGCATGGCCCTCCTTCACCACGACGCTCGCGCTCCAGTTCCGGCCCAGGTGCCGGCGCGCCCACACGGTGAACCCGAGACCGCTCGCGAGCAGGACGACGCCGAGCACGGGGAAGACCCACCCGACGGGGAGGAAGCGCCGGGTAAGCACCTGCGGTATCCAGCGCGGGGCCGCCAGGAGCAGCGCCGCAAGCATCAGCGGAGCCCGATGTCGCAGCTCGGCGGCGAGCGGCTCGCGCGAGCGCGTCGGCTTGACGTTCCGGGCGCTGAGCCACCAGTAGACCAGCCAGGCAATCCACAGCGTCGGGATCAGCGTGCCGATGACGAGGTCGAATGCCGACATGAGGGGAATATAGGGGAGCCGGGGCGCATCCCCCGAGGCGTTGCGGCGGCGTGCCCAAAGCTATAGCCTCCGACGGCGAGTTCTTCTTTTCCTGCACGCAGTTCTGCTTCAGCGCCCAGCGGAGACTCTTCCCCGGAGACCGCCCATGACCACGACCTCTCCAGCCAAGCCAGCCACCAGGAGCGAGGCCGCCGAGCGCGAAGCGCTCCTGGCCGCCACCCGCAAGCTGGCGCCGGTCATCCGCGAGCACGCTGCCGCGGCCGAGCGCAATCGGCGCCTCTCCCCGGAGGTGATCCGAGCGCTCACGGACGCCGGATGCTTCCGCCTGCTCCTGCCCCGCTCGCTTGGCGGGCTGGAGGTGGACCCCGTCACCTGCTCCCTGATCGCGGAGGAGATCGCGAGCATCGATAGCGCCACGGCCTGGGCGCTCCAGGCCGGCAACGTCGGCGGCTGGTGGGCGGCTCGCCTGCCGCGGGAGGGAGCCGAGGAGATCTACTCGAACAACCCCAGCGCCGCGATGTCCGCGGCCTTCCACCCGCCGCAGCAGGCGCGCGAAGCGGCGGGAGGCTACCGCATTGCCGGTCGAGGTCCGCTGGCCAGCACCGTCCACGACAGCGAATGGCTGTTCCTGACCGCCTTGGTGATGGACGGCGACCACCCCCGGACCACCGATGGCATCCCGCACGTCATCGCGCTGGTGCTGCGGACGCGGGAAGTCGAGATCGTCGACACCTGGGACTCGCTGGGCATGCGGGGGACCGACAGCAACGACGTCGTGATCCACGACGTATTCGTGCCCGCGAGCCGGACCTTTCCCCTCGTCCCCACCTTTCAGGCCGGGCCGCATCACCAGGGTCCGCTCTACCGGATCCCGACGATCGCGGCCGCGTTTTTCACCATCGCGCCGATCCCACTCGCCGTCGCGCGCAGCGCCATCGGCGAGGTGCGGGAGCTCGCGCAGCGCAAGACGGCGTTCGGATTCGCCCGCCCGCTCCGCGACCGGGCCGTAGTCCAGGTCACCCTCGCTCAGGCCGAGGCGATGCTGCGCGCCGCACGGCTCCTCTACTACGACACGCTGGGTGCGGCCTGGGAGCGGACGCTGGCCGGCGCCGAGCACACGCTGGAGCAGAAGGCGGATCTGCTGCTGGCTGCCACTCACGCCACGGCCACGGCCGCCACCGTGACCGACATGATGCACCGCATCGCCGGGACCAGCGGGATCTATGCGCGGAGCCCGCTCGAGCGCCACCTCCGCGATGCCGCGACGCTGCGGCACCACGGCTTTCTCTCGGAGAACCGGTTCGAGGCAGTCGGCCAGGTGTACTGCGGGGTGGCGCCGGAGTTTGCGATGCTGGCCTTCTAGGGCCCTCTGAACGCCGGTCTCGCCGGGCGCCGCATCCGGCGGGTTTGCTCATGGGCTGCGAGTGCGGTAGCGTCCGGCATGCTGAAGCTCAACCACCGGCTCGCGTGGCTCATCATCGGCGCGTGGAGGGCCGCCGTCGCCTAGACGATCACGTCCGCGGCGCTGATCATGGCCGTGGTGTTCGGCTACTTCGCCTTCAGCCGCGTGCTCCTCATGCAGTTCCTCGGCTTCGGCCTGGCGGTGGCCGTGGCGCTCGACGCCACCATCGTCCGGGTTCTGCTCGTGCCGGCGATCATGGACCTGGCAGGACGCTGGAACTGGTGGCCCGGCCGCCGCTGAGTCCCCGCAGCACCAGCATCGAGTCTCCGAACTCATGGGTCCGATAGCGCTGGACCTCCAGCAATCGTCCGGCGGCCGCCAGTGTCCGGTCGTCCGCGAACGCGCGGAGGAGCTGGTAGTGCGAGGTCGCCGGCTCGTGCACGCCGGTCAGGATCCCGTCCACCGCGTGGAGCCGCGTCGCGGGCCCGATCCGCTGCGTCGCCGTGCCCGGTCCGGAGCGCACCGCGCCGTCGGGCAGCGCCGCGTGCTCGAGCGCCCGCACCACCGTCGTGCCGATCGCGATCACGCGCCCACCGTCACGCCGCGTGCGGCGCAGGCGGCGGACCGTCTCGATGGGAATGTCGTAGGGCTCGTCGAACGGCAGCCGCGCATCGAGGACCGGGTCCCCGGTGGAGGAGATGCCGGCCGCGTGGGTGAGGGTGGCGAAGCCGATGCCCCGCGCGCTCAGACGCGTCAGCGTTTCCCAGCGCAGCGCGAAGCCGGCCGACGGCGGCTCGAACGCCACCGGACGCGCGGCGACGGGCGTCCACACGTCCCACAGGGCGAGCGGCACGGGGACATGGGCGTACTGGATCGGATGCCCGTGCGCGGCGATGCCGGACCAGACGTCGCCGACGTCGCCCTCGAACGCCAGGCCGGCCAGCCGGGGATGACCGACCAAACCGGTGATCGTTGCCCGGAGCGGGCCTAACAGGAGCAGCTCACCCGGATGGAGCGGTGGAGACGGCGGGCGGTCCTCGGTTGGCGTGTGCCAGTCGCCGGCGCCGAACGCGAGGGCGACGAACCGGCGCACGTCGTCCGGGCAGAGCGAGGGACGGCCGGCCAGCCGGATCTCGATGGGCTGTCCGGTCGGCTCGTGGGTGCCCGTGAGGCTGGCCGGAATGGTGGCGGCGTCATTCGCGATCAACAGGTCGCCGGGGCGGAGGAGCCCGGGGAGGTCGTCGCGGGGGAGGCTCTGGATGGCGTCGTCGGCGACGACGGCGAGGAGCCTCGCGCTCGTGCGCGCGCCGAGCGCCGCCCGAGTCATCCTGAGCGGAGCGAAGGAGGCATACCCTCGGTCATGCCCCCTTCGCTTCGCTCAGGGTGACTCGCCAGAAGGGCCGCGAGCGTCGACACGATCACGCCCAGCACCTCTCCCGCCGCCACCGCCGGATCCTTGAGCGTCGCCCGATCCGCCTCCGGCACCGCGAGCGCGTGCAGTGGCGTGTCCATGTCGCCTGGATCGAACGACAGCACCCGGATCCCCAGATCTCCGAGCTCCTGGTCCCAGATCTCCCCCAGATGCCGGAGCCCCGCCTTGCTGGCGCCGTACGCACCCCACCCCGGATACGGCTGCGCCGCGGCGTCGCTCGAGATGTTGAGCACCACCGAACCCCTGCCCTCCCGCGCCGAGGCCGCGAGCGCCCCGAGGAGCGCGCGGGTAAGCCGGAACGGGCCGACCAGGTTCGTCGCCAGCGCCTGCTCCAGCGCCTCGCATTCGGTGTCCGCCAGCGGGGCGAGCGGCACCGGGCCCAGGCTGGAGGCATTGTTGATCAGGACGTCGAGGCCGCCCAGACGGCCTGCGGCCTGGAGGGCGATGCGGTGGATGGCCGTCTTCTGCGCGATGTCGCCGACGATCCCGACCGATCCCGGCAGCGTCCGCGCGACCGATTCGACCGCTGACGCCGTGCGGGCGACGAAGCCGACCCGCGCACCCCGGGCGTGGGCCGCGCGAACCAGCGCGAGGCCGAGCCCCGAAGTGCCGCCGGTGACGAGGATCCGCCGGCCGGCCAGGGATTCAGGATGAAATGAGTTGCCATGACTGCGTGCGAAAGACATCGGGGACCTCCGAGCCGGCAGGATCATTGTTTTCCAAGCACTAGCTTTGATAATAGAAGGACGATAGAGTTCCGCAAGAGGGCCCTTGGATAATAGATTCCACGAGCGTCGGGTCGATCATCCACCGACCGTCCGACCGTCCGACCGCCTGACCGTCCGACCACTGGAGCCGCCATTGGCAACGAATCCGCTGCGCATGCCCGACACCGCCCTCCCCGGCGACCGCATCCTGCTCGCCCTCAAGACCCGGGGCCCGCTCTCGACCGCCGACCTCGGCCAGGTCCTTGGTGTCACGGGCGAGGCGGCTCGCCAGCAGCTGGTGCGGCTCGAAGCCGAGGGGTTGGTCGAGGGACGCCGCGAGGCCGGCGGCGTGGGCCGGCCGCGGCAGAGCTGGTCGCTCACCGCCCAGACCCAGGCCCGCTTTCCCGACACCCATCCCGAGCTGACCGTCCAGCTCATCGGGAGCATCGAGCGCACGCTCGGCGCGGCCGCGCTCGACCGGGTGATCGACGCCCGGCAGGAGGAACAGCGGAAGGTCTATCTCGACGCCCTCGGCGGCGCCCGGAGCCTTGCCGACCGGCTCAGGCGACTGGCCGCCGTACGGTCGGCCGAGGGATACATGGCCGCGGTGCGGAAGGCGGGCGATGGGTACCTGCTGATCGAGAATCACTGTCCCATCTGCGCCGCGGCGCGCGCGTGCCAGGGATTCTGCCGGTCGGAGCTGGGGTTGTTTCAGAGTGTGCTGGGCGAGGAAGTCGAGGTCGAGCGGGTGGAGCACGTGCTCGCGGGCGGACGGCGCTGTGCCTATAGTATTAGAAGCGTGCAGGGATTCCGCACTGGGTCGTCACAGTCGTAGGCCGTTCAGTATTCGTCTACAGCGCTTCGCCGGAGGACCCCATGCGCATCGTGATGCTGCTCCCTCTCGCCCTCGCGGCGGCCGCCGCCGGAGGGTGCCGAACCGCCTCCGAGGGGACGGAGGATGCGGCGTTGAGCGTGCCCCAGCGGGATCTCACGCTACAGCAGACACCGGCTCCCGAGGTCGAAGTCGCGTCGGCGGTGGAGCTGGCGGGCGCCCGGACCCACCGCCCGGCGGCACAGCACACCCGGCGCGCGCACCGGCCGATAGCGGTACCGCAGCCCGAAACCGGCGCGCCGGAGGCCGCTCCCGCGGCGCTCGCACCGGCAGCCGCGGCGGCTCAACTCGCGCCTGCGGCCCTGGCTGCTGATGCTCACGAGACTGCCGACCCTCATGCGCTCGCGCCGGGACAATCTGTCACCATCATTCCGGCGAGCACCGGATCGGCGGCGCCCGGGGATTGGACCGACCAGCGCCCGTCAGGGCGAGAGCGCGGAGTCGAGATGGGCGGCGGCGGGGGTGGACACGGCGGCCGCTGCAAGCCTCGTGGTACTGGCATGCCGGGACGCGGGCTGCCTGCGGCTTTTCGCTAGGCGGGGGTAAGCTGGAGGGTGTCTCCGTCACGATGACGCCTGCTCCGCCGCAATGATCGCCCCGAACCCCTCGAGCGCCGTGCGATACTTCGGCGCCCATCCGCTCGCGCCCCTGAGCTTCCGGTTGGAGACTCGCGGCGACCGCGCGATCGTCCTCCCGACCACGCCGCCGAGCGGTGTGGCCCAGCGGGGCGGTAGCCGGGGCGGCCGCACACTCAACGCCCGCGCGAGGCCGTTCGCCAGCTCGCGCCGGCGCATCGGCTCGTCCTCGACCACGTTGTAGATACCGGCCGGCACGCCGAGCGCGGCGACCACCGCCCGCGCGGCGTCCTCGTGCTCGGCCCACGAGCAGAACCCGTCCGGCCGCCCGAAGAGCGCGAACCACCCCCGCCGGACACCCCCGATCAGGGTCGCGGTGAACCCATCGCCAAAGCCGTACAGCATCCCGAATCGGAGCACCAGTCCGAGGCGCCCGGCCCGCGTAAAGCGCTCGGCGCTCGCCTCTGCGTCGAGCGCGGTACGGTTGTAAGAGGCTGGTTGCACCCTCGAGGATTCATCGAGCCACGCGTCGCCGCCGTCGGCGTAGATCGGCGCGAACGACTCTTGGATGACCCGCTGCCCCGTGCTCCCGGCGAGGACGGCGCGGGCACCCTGTCCTTCGAGGTGCGCGCGCTTCTCGGCACTCCGGCCGACGGCGAAGACCTCGTGTCCCGCCTCGAGCATGAGCGGCACCGCACGGCTGCCGAGGACGCCGGTGGCCCCGGTGACGAAGATGCGCATGGTCACCGGACCGCCAGCCAGAGCGCCCACGAGACCATCACGACCGCGAGGCCCATCTTGATCGCCACCGCGGCGGCCCGGCCGAGCACGGCGCCCCAGCCCGCTCGGACGGCGCCGGCGGATGCGCGGTCCCGCGTGTACTCGAAGACCGCCGCCCCCACGAAGGCCCCGACGAACCCGCCGATCACCGACCCGATGACCGGCACCGGCACACCCACGACAGCGCCGATCAGGCCGCCGACGAGCGCACCCCAACCGGCCCGCCGGGATCCCCCGTACTGCTGCGCGAAGCGAAATCCGATCCACGCCTCGACGGCCTCGCCGAGGGCGGCCAGGCCGATGATCAGCGCCAGGAACCCCGCGGTCAACGTCTGGAAGTCGGTGAGCCAACCGTACGCGAGGATGCCGAGCACGATCACCCAGAGGCCGGGGAGGCCGAGCGGGATCAGCAGCAGCCCGACGACTCCGGCCACAGCGAGGATGAGCACAGCGAGGGAATGGTCCATGACCGAATTCTAGACGATCTCAGGGCCCCCGTGTGCGAAAATCCGCTGCCCGCTCGCTCGTCAGGAAGCTCCACCCCCCCGGCATAGAGCCACCGGATCCACACCCGCCGCATCGGCCACCGGACCCACCGCGCTTCTCACCGACAGGCTCGGCGTGGTGGACCGCACCCGCAGGCCGGCCAGCGGGTCCTCCGGCTTGAAGGTGATCGACTGGATCAGCCAGTTGTCCGGGACGTTGACCTTCCAGTCGATCTTGCCGGTCGCGGGATCGACCGTCCCGAGGCTGTTGAAGGCCCCGTTGATTCTCTGGCCGGTCGCCCAGATACCGCCGCCGGGGCCGGAGTAGTCCAGCTCGACGCAGGCCAGCGCCTCGGTCTCGGGCAAGTCGCCCAACGAGCTCCAATCGCCGCTGTCCGCATCGCACGAGGTGATCGTCTGGCCCAGGTCGGGGTCGATCGCCATCGCGACGGAGTGGGTGTTGAAGGCACGGGGGCCGTGATTAGGATTTAGTGACATGCTATTGCTACGTAAGACCGGCCGAGGTACGCCCACCTGACCCAGCCCGCCGAACGCCTAGATCCGCCCGCTCCACCCGCTCCCACGAGCGCCGAGGCCATCGGCCTCTGGACCGTCGTCAAGGAGTCCCTCCGGGGCGAGCTGCACCACGACTTCACCGAGGGCCCGATCGGCCGCGCCATTCTGCTGCTCTCGATCCCGATGGTACTGGAAGTCGTGCTCGAGAGCGTCTTCGCCGTCGCCGATATCTTCTGGGTCTCCCATCTCGGTCCCGACGCCGTCGCGTCCGTCGGCCTCACCGAGTCGCTGCTCACCCTGATCTACGCGCTGGCGATGGGTCTCGGTATCGGCGCCACCGCGACCGTCGCCCGCCGGATCGGCCAGAAGGACCCCGAGGGCGCCGCTCGCGCCGCGGTGCAGGCGCTGCTCCTCGCCCTCATCGTGTCCGCCATCCTCGGCACGGCGGGCGCGCTGCTCGCGCCGCGGCTGCTGGCCCTCATGGGGGCGTCCCCTTCCGTCATCGCCATCGGCCGCGGCTACGCCACCATCATGCTCGGCGGCGAGGCGGCGATCATCGTGCTGTTCGTCGTGAACGCCGTCTTCCGCGGCGCGGGCGACGCGGCGGTCGCCATGCGCGTCCTGTGGCTCGCCAACACCATCAACATCGTGCTCGGCCCCCTGCTCATCTTCGGCGTGGGGCCCTTTCCCAGGCTCGGGGTCACCGGCGCCGCGATCGCGACCACGACGGGCCGCTCGATCGGCGCGCTCTACGCCGTCGTGCGCCTCTTCCGCCACGGGAGCCGCGTGCCTGCCGCGCGGCGCCATCTGGCGCTCGACCTGGGCGTGATGGCGCAGATGCTCCGGCTCGCGGCCTCGGCATCGCTGCAGAACCTGATCGGCATGGCAAGCTGGATCGGGCTCGTCCGGATCCTGGCGGGCTACGGCAGCGAGGCCCTGGCGGGGTACACGATTGCGGTGCGGCTCATCATCTTCGCGCTCCTCCCCTCGTGGGGCCTGAGCAACGCCGCGGCCACGATGGTAGGCCAGGGGCTGGGTGCGCGGAAGCCCGACCGCGCTGAGACTTCGGTCTGGCGCGCCGGGCGCTACAATGCCGTCTTCCTCACCGGCGTGGGTCTGGTCTTCCTGTTCGCGGCACCGCTCCTGCTTCGGGCGTTCACCGCCGACCCGGAGGTAACCGGCTATGCCGTCGCCTGTCTCCGCATCGTGGCGATCGGCTTCCCCTTCTATGCCTACGGCATGGTGCTGACCCAGTCGTTCAACGGCGCGGGCGACACCTGGACCCCGACCTGGCTCAACTTCCTCTGTTTCTGGGTGTTCGAGATCCCGCTGGCGTGGACGCTCGCGGGCCCGGCCGGGCTCGGCCCCTCGGGCGTATTCTGGGCGATCATGGCCGCGTTCTCCCTGCTGGCCGCGGCGAGCGCCGTGGTGTTCCGGCGAGGCGCGTGGAAGATGCGGGCGGTGTAGCGGGCGGGCGGACGGTCAGACGGTCAGACGATTGATAATCGAGGGAGGCGAGGGCGATGGGCACAAGCAAGCGGACGCAGGTTCTGAGCGTGGTCGCCGCGGCGGCCTTCGCCCTGACCACGATGATGCTCGGCTACCAGAAGATCGGCCTGCCGCCGGTGGTGATCGTCGGCGGGTCGAGCGTGATCGCCCTGGTGATGTGGATCAGATATTACCTGCGGAAGCCGCTCGCCCCCGACGTGATCCTCCCGCTCTTCCTCCTGACGGTCGCGGCACTCGAGATCCACATGGCCGAGGAGTACCTCACCGGCTTCGGGCCGGCCATGAGCCGGCTGTTCGACATCAGCTGGACCGAGCGCGGCTTTCTGATCGTCTTTGCCTTCGTGGGGCCGGCGCTGTACTCGCTGACTGCGCTCGGGCTGTTCTACCGGGTGCCGTTCGCCGGTTTTCTGGCGTGGTTCATCTTCATCGGACCGGGCGTCGCCGAGTTCACCCATTTCATCTTTCCGCTGCTCCAGCCGGCGATCCAGCCCGACCTGCCCGGCACGATCTCCCAGGTCGTCTCGAACGGCCGGTTCGTCGCGGACATGCGGAACTACTATATCGGGACGACCGGCCGGTACTACTTCCCCGGCATGTACACCGCCGTGCTCCCGATGATTCCCGGCATCTGGGCCATCGTGCGGATGGTCCGGGCCCGTCATCCGGAACCTTAGCGATCGCGGGAGGCGTTGCCATGCGAACCTGGCGCGTCGAACCTGCCAATGTCGTGTTCCGTCGCGCTCATCCTCGTCGCGTCTGCCGCGACGCAGCTCGGGAGTCTCGACCGCCCGAGTCGTTCTGCGCAGAGCGAACGAGCGAACCCCTAACGTCTGCCGCCTTATGCCCGCTGCCAAACGAACCCTGACCGTCGCTGCCGTCCTCCTGGCCGCCGCGGTTGCCGGCCTCGCCATCGCCAGCTGTCACGAAATCGCCATCCGCCTTGCGCCGAAGAAGCGCGCCGCTACCGTCCGCGCCGCCGCTGCCCTGACCGCCGACTCCCTCTTCTGGCGCACCCTTCACTCGGCGGACTACGACGGCATCCCCCGCGCCGCGGAGGCCCTGACGGCCGCGTATCTCGCGACTCCGACCGACGCGGGCACGGCCGCCCATCTCGCCTGGCTGCACAACTGGCGCATGGCGGAGCGGGCCCGGCGCGACTCGGTGCCGGCCACGATCACCGACGACATCGTCCTGGCACGCCGCTATTTCGAGGAGGCCGTGGCGCTCGACCCTTCCGACCCCCGGACCCTCGGCTTCCTGGCCGGTCACAGGCTGGCCGAAGGAACCCTCCACCAGGACGAGCGGCTCACGCGCCGCGGGTACTTCACCCTGCTCGCGGCGATCGACGCCTGGCCCGAGTTCAACCTGTTCACCGCCGGCTACATCATGAGCCGCCTGCCGAGCGACTCGCCCCGATTCCGACAGGCGGTCGAGTGGCAGTGGCGGAATCTGGACAAGTGCATCGAGTCCAGGCTCGACCGCGCCAATCCGGACTACTCCAGGTACATGCGGCTCGAGACCCGGACCGGGATGAAGCGCGTCTGCTGGAACTCATGGATCGCGCCGCACAACTTCGAGGGCTTCTTCCTGAACATGGGCGACATGCTGGTCAAATCGGGCGATTGGCGCACGGGGGTGAAGCTCTACGAGAACGCGCGGCTCTCCCGGCAGTATGCGGCGTGGAAGTTCCGTTCCGTGCTCGACGAACGCATCGCGCGCGCCCGCGCGAACGTCGCCCGGTTCAACGCGGCGGGACCGGCCCGTGACGGGCTGATGATCAACTCCGCATTCGCCTGCATGGCGTGCCATCAGGAGTGATTCGAGGCCGGATGAGGGAAAGTGGGAACGGGGGAACGCGGGAAAGACGCAGAGGCGGAAGGTCGGAAAGACGGAAGGTTCTTCCCCGCGCCTCCGCCTTCCTATGTTTTCCTTGTTTCCCTTATTCCCTCGTTCCCTCTTTCCATCCCTCTCACCCGACCACCCCATGACCCCAACTACCCAAGCCCTCGCCGGCAAGATCGCCCTGGTCACCGGCAGCTCGCGGGGCATCGGCGCGGCGATCGCCCGGCGGTTCGCCCGGCACGGGGCCAGCGTCGCCGTGCACGGCCGGGACCCGGCGGCGCTGGTCGCGGTGTGCAGCCAGATCGAGCGGGACGGCGGCCGTGCGATTCAGGTGGCCGCCGACGTCACCTCCTACGCCGAAATCGAGACGATGCGGCTCCGGATCGAGCGGGAGCTCGGGCCGATCGACATCCTGGTCGCCAACGCCGGCGGCAGCCCGATCCCGCCCGGGCCGGTCGAGGAGATCCGCGAGGAGGGCTGGCGCGCCTCGGTCGACGGCAACCTCACGGCGACGTTCCTGACCATCAAGAGCGTCCTGCCCGGCATGAAGCAACGAAGGAGCGGCCATATCGTCACCATGTCCTCCACCGCGGGCCGCCGGGCGCACGTTCGATCACCCGTGGCGTACGCGGCCGCCAAGGCCGGCATCGAGATGCTCACCCGCGACCTCGCCCTGCAGGCCGGCCCCTTCGGCATCCGGGTCAACGGCCTCGCGCCCGAAACCATCCTCACCGAGCGGAACATGGAACTCATGCCGGACTCTCTGCGCCAGTCGCTTGTCGAGCTGCACCCCGTCCGGCGCCTCGGTACGCCCGAGGACGTCGCGGGCGCGGCGCTGTTCCTCGTGTCGCGGGACGCGGACTGGATGACGGGCGTGATTCTCGACGTCGCGGGCGGGGCCCAGTGACGGCGCCCCGCCGCTCGTCTCCGCTCCCGCTGGTGATCGCGGGCGGGCTGGTCGCGGGCACGTTCGACATCGTCTACGCCTGCGTCTTCTGGGGGGTGAAAGCCGGTGTGCCGGTCCGGCGGATCTTCCAGTCGGTGGCCGCGGGCCTCCTCGGCAAGGCCAGCTTCGAGGGCGGTGCCGCCACCGCCGCGCTCGGCCTGGGGCTGCACTACTTCATCGCGTGCTCGATGGCAGTCGCGTATTACCTGGTGGCCCGTCGCGTACCGCCACTCCGCGAGCGCCCCGTGCCCTACGGCGCCGCATACGGGTTACTGCTCTACGGGATCATGAACTACGTCGTCGTGCCCCTCTCCGCGGCAGGAGGCGGCGGTGCGAAGAACCCGCTGTGGGTCGGGCTCAGCATCCTGGTGCACATGTTCCTCATCGGGGTGCCCATCGCTCTCTTCGTCCGGGCCGCGCTGAGGGAAGCACCCACCCTCCAGCCGGCGCTGAGAGGCTGACTCCACCGGCACTTCGTCCCGGGCTCTTGCTGGCCCTCCCGACTCCAAGGCTCCACATTGGGGAGAGCGGTCCACGCCCCAACAGGAGTCCCTATGCCCGCCGACGCGTCCGCCCCTCCGACGCTGCCCATACGCAAGCCCCGCGACAACGAGATCGACGTCCACGGCCTCACCCACCCCGGCAAGGTTCGAGCGGACAACCAGGACCACTTCCTCATCTGCGCCCTCCGAAAGCAGATGGTGGTCCAGTTGACGAGCCTGCCCGATGTCGACCACCTGATGGCGGACGGGGAGCGGCTTGCGTTCCTCGCCATGGTGGCCGACGGCGTGGGCGGCGGCGCCAAGGGGGGCGAGGCCAGCAAGGTGGCGCTCGAGGCGGTCACCCAGTACGTCACCCGCAGCATGCGCTGCTACTATGCCGCCGCCTCGGCGGACGACCAGGAGTTCTACGACGCGCTCAAGGAGGGCGCCGCCCAGAGTCACGCGGAGCTGCTCCGCCGCGGCGAGGAGAATGCCGACTACCGCGGCATGGCCACGACGCTGACCCTCTTTCTCGGTGTCTGGCCCCGCGCCTACCTGCTCCAGGTGGGCGACAGCCGCGCCTACCGCCTCCGCGAGGGCGAGCTGACCCAGGTCACTCGCGATCAGACCATGGCCCAGGAGCTGGTGGACGCGGGCGTCATGTCGCCCGAGCTCGCGGCCGGTACCCGGCTGGCCCACACGCTCTCGAGCTCCATCGGGGGCCGCCAGACCGACCCGCAGGTCACCCGGTACGACAGCAACTGGGGCCAGGTGCTCCTCCTGTGCAGCGACGGCATCACCCGCCATGTCACCGACGACCGCATCCGCGATGTGCTCCGGTCGATGACGTCGGCGAAGCAGGCGTGCGAGGATCTGCTGGCGGATGCGCTCGAGGGCGGCGGGAGCGACAACATCACCATCGTGGTGGCGCGGGCGCTGCAGCGGGAGGAGTAGCCGCCATCGGCCCTGTGTGGTGGTGGGAGCGCCCTCGGCCGTCTAGAGTACCTGTCATGCCGACCCCCCGCATCCTGGGCCACATGGCCCCGGACACACCGTCCGATCTCACCGTCACGACCGGCGGCCGTGCCCGGCGCCTGCCCGACGACCTCCTCCGCCAGGCCTCGAAGCGGCTCCAGATCCTGGCACTGGTGGGCGCCGGGCTCTGGGTGCTGGGCCCGGCATTGGGGCACCTGGCGCTGCATATGGCCGAGCCCCAGAACCACGAGTGGACCCAGTTCCGGGTCCTTGACGGCATCGCGGTGTTCGCCTTCGCGACGTCGATCGCGCTGTACTACTATGTCGGCCACACCACGCGCGATCCCGCGTTCGTGCTCGACCTGTCCCTGGTCTACCTGGTGCTCACTGCGATCGACCTCGGCGTCATGGCTCACTGGGGGCCCGTATCGGTGGCGCCGACCATTCCCCGGCCGATGATCACCTGGATCGGGCCGGTCATGCTGATGAC
>Ga0210120_1000186_pt1 | contig 14506 bp, 14 predicted proteins | sample Goodyear_PhragA__FD_184868 | JGI IMG/M metagenome (GOLD analysis project Ga0210120, IMG submission 184868) | Wetland microbial communities from San Francisco Bay, California, USA, that impact long-term carbon sequestration - Goodyear_PhragA_D2... | ecosystem: Environmental > Aquatic > Marine >... | reverse complement strand
GGTGGAGATCCAGGCGCTCTGGCTCAACGCGCTCCGCATCGCCGAAGCGTTCACGTCCGAGTACCGGCCGACCTTGAACCTGGGCCTGCGGTCGTTCCACGCGCGCTTCTGGAACGCCGCCGAGGGGTGCCTGCACGACGTGGTGGATGCCGATCACCAGCCGGGCACGGTTGATCCGACGCTCCGACCGAACCAGGTGCTCGCCGTCGGCGGGCTGCCGTATACGATCGCCGATGCCTCCATCGCCCGCCGCATCGTGGACACGCTGGAGACGCGGCTCTGGACGCCGCTCGGCCTCCGGACGCTGTCGCGGGAGGACCCGCGATACGCTCCGCGCTACCAGGGCGACGTGCGCTCACGCGACGGCGCCTACCACCAGGGCACCGTGTGGCCCTGGCTGCTCGGCCCGTTCGTCGAGGCGTGGGTGCGGGTGCGGGGAGACCGCGCCGCCACGCGGCGAGCGGCTCGGCGGCGCTTCTTCGACCCCCTGCTCCAGCACCTCGGCCAGGCCGGCCTCGGACATCTCCCCGAGATCGCCGACGCCGAGCCACCGCACGCGCCGCGTGGCTGTCCGTTCCAGGCCTGGTCGGTGGGCGAGGCGCTGCGGCTCGATCTCCAGGTGCTCGCGGCCGCGGTACCGATGCGCACACGCCGGATCAGCGGACCGCATGCCGAGCACCGCTGAGCGCGGTCCCGCGCTCTGGCGGCGGCACTGGCCGGAGTACGCCATGGAGGCGGCTCTGCTCGGCGGCTTCATGGTGTCGGCGTGCCTGTTCTCCGTGGTCCTCTTTCATCCCGGCTGGACGGCGGCGCGCCTGCTGCCCGACCCGCTCGCCCGCCGCGGGCTCATGGGCCTGGCGATGGGCTCTACCGCGATCGCCCTCAACTACTCGGCCTGGGGCAAGCAGTCGGGCGCGCACTACAATCCCGCGGTCACGCTCACGTTCGCCCGCCTGGGCAAGGTCATGCCCTGGGACGCCGCGGCCTACATCGCCGCCCAGTTCGCCGGAGCGGTGCTGGGCGTGCTGGTGGCCGGCGTGCTCGTGCGAGACATGCTGGGAGATGAGGCGGTGCACTTCGCCGTCACCCGGCCCGGCATGGGCGGCCCGGCGGTAGCCTTCGTCGCCGAGGTTGTGATCTCCTGTCTCCTCATGACCGTCGTGCTGACCGCGTCCAACCACGCGACGGCCGCCCGGTTCACCGGCGTGTTCGCCGGCCTGCTGGTGGCCACGTTCATCACCATCGAGGCGCCGCTCTCGGGCATGAGCATGAATCCGGCCCGGACCGTGGGCTCCGGTTTCTGGGCGCACGACTGGACGGCGGTCTGGGTCTACTTCACCGCGCCGCCGCTGGGCATGCTGCTGGCGGCCGAGCTCTACCTGCGCCGCTGCGGCCGCGATCGAATCTTCTGCGCCAAGCTCCATCATCAGAACGGGAAGCGCTGCATCTTCTGCGAGACCCGGGCCGGGAACCTTTCGCAGGACGCCCGCATTACATCCCGCGACACGGATCCACTTCCCATTCGACTTCGTTGAAGGAGCAGACGGATGAAGCGTCAGACCTGGGTTCTCGGCCTCGCGGTACTCGGCGGCATCGCCTGGTATGCCTTCCGCCCCGAGCTGCTGTTCGTCCGCACGCACGTCGACGAGGCCATGCCCGTCGCCAGCGGCGCGGCCCCCCTGTCGCAGTCGACCGCCGGAGCGAGCGCAGCCGCCGCACCCGTGCTGAGCGGGCAGTTTCATTCGGTGGCCCACGAGACCCATGGCCGAGCGACGGTTCACCGCCTGGCGGACGGCCGCGTGATCCTCCGCCTGGACGACTTCACGACCTCCAACGGGCCCGACGTGCGGGTCTACCTGGTCGCCGCCGCCGATGCGGCCGACAATGCGGCCGTGACGCGTGCCGGCTTCGTCGAGCTGGGCAAGCTCAAGGGCACCGACGGCGACCAGAACTACGACGTGCCGTCCGACCTCGATCTCGGCAAGTACCGGGCGGTCACGATCTGGTGCAAACGGTTCAGCGTCAACTTCGCGACCGCTCCACTCACGCCCAATTCCTAGCCAGGAGTCGTCCATGTCGTTCGCACGCAGCGCGGCCCTCGTGGCCGCCGGCATTGCCCTGGCGGGGGGCGCGTCAGCCCAGGATGCCGCCACGTTCACCATCCGGGTGCAGAACATCTCGCACGGCGACGCGCTGAGGCTGTCGAACGGGAAGTCCGCGCCATTCGTCTCCGCGCCGGTCCTGTGGGTCATCCATTCCGGCAGCACCAATCCGATCTTCGCGGCGGGGAAGCCCGACGAAGGCGCGGGACTGGAGCAACTGGCGGAGACGGGGAACCCGAGCCGGCTGCTGGGGACGCTCAGGTCGAGAACTGGAATCGTGCAGGCGGGCGCGGACGCCAGGCCGGTCGGTGCGGCCGCCGACGGGCCGATTCCTCCGGGACAAGGGTACGAGTTCGAGGTGACGGCGCGTCCCGGCGAGACCCTCTCGACCGCCTGGATGTTCGGCCAGTCCAATGACCTGTTCTACTCGAACGATCGCCCGATCGCGCTGTTCACCGCCGCGGGCAAGCCCATGTCCGGCACGATGACGGCCCAGCTCTCCCTGTGGGACGCGGGGACGGAAGTGAACGAGGAGCCGGGGCTCGGCCCGAACCAGGGCCCGCGCCAGGCCGCGCCGGACGCGGGTGCCGCGGAGCACGAGGGTATCGCGCACGTCCGCGACAAGTACAGCTATCCCCGCACCAGCGACGTGCTGCTGCTGACGGTCACGCCCGCGGGTGACGCGATGAGCGCCAAGTAGTCACGTAGTCGAGGGCAGCACCGAATCATTGGCGAGGGGGATCGGACTCGCACGTCATCATGCGCTCAGGGCCAGCTATCGAGGAACGCTCGAGATGCGAACCCGGAAATCGCACGGTCACTCGGGTCCACTCCCACTCGCCAACCACCGCCCCGTACCGACACAACAGGTGCACTCATGCCTTCATCTCACTACGACGTCATTATCATCGGCACGGGCGCCGGCGGCGGAACGCTCGCCCACCGGCTCGCCTCGTCCGGCAAGCGCATCCTCCTGCTCGAGCGCGGCGACTACGTTCCCCGTGAGCCCGACAACTGGAGCACTCGCGCGGTCAATGTCGACGGCAAGTATCAGACGAAGGAGCAGTGGCGGGACAAGGCGGGCAAGCCGCTCCATCCACACACCAATTACGGCGTCGGCGGCAACACGAAGTTCTACGGCGCCGCGCTGTTCCGGCTGCGCCGGGAAGACTTCGGCGTCCTCCGTCATCACGGCGGCGTCTCGCCCGCCTGGCCCATCAGCTATGACGAGCTGGAGCCGTACTACACCGAAGCCGAGCACCTCTACCAGGTGCACGGCGCGCGCGGCGAGGATCCGACGGATCCGCCGGCGAGCGCGCCGTACAAGTACCCCGCCGTCAGCCACGAGCCGAGGATCCAGCAGCTGAGCGAGGACCTCACCCGGCTCGGCCTCCACCCGTTCCACACCCCGCTCGGCATCATGCTGGACGAGCGGAACCGGCCGCGGAGCCGGTGCATCCGCTGCGGCACCTGCGACGGCCACCCGTGCCTGGTGAACGCCAAGTCCGACGCCCACATCGTGTGCATCGAGCCGGCGCTCGGCCATCCCAACGTCACCCTGCTCACCAACGCGTACGTCACCCGGCTGGAGACGAACGCATCCGGGCGGGAGGTGACGCGCGTCGTGGTGGAGCGGGACGACCAGCGCGAGAGCTACAGCGCCGACGTCGTGGTCTCCTCGTGCGGTGCGATCAACTCCGCGGCGCTGCTGCTCCGATCGGTGAGCGACCGGCATCCGCGAGGCCTGGCCAACGGCTCGGACGTCGTGGGCCGGCACTACATGGGGCACATCAATTCGGTGCTGATGGCGCTCTCACGCTGCCCCAACCCGACCATCTTCCAGAAGAGCCTCGCGGTGAACGACTTCTATTTCGGCTCGCCGGAATGGGACCATCCGATGGGGCACATCTCGTTCGTGGGCAAGCTGGACGGCGTGACGCTCTCGGCCGGCGCCCCCGCCATCGCCCCGGGGTGGACGCTGGACCTCATGGGCAAGCACTCCCTCGACTTCTGGCTCACGTCGGAAGATCTGCCTGATCCGGAGAACCGGGTCACGCTGGACCGGGAGGGGAAGATCGTGCTGGCCTACACGCCGAACAACGGCGAAGGTCACCGGCGGCTCGTGGCCAAGCTCGAGAGCCTGATGCAACAGCAGCGCGCCTGCCAGATCCACGGGCACGAGTGTCATCAGGGCCTCTTCTCCCGCAACCTGTTCGTCGGCCAGCAGATTCCGCTGGCGGGCGTGGCCCACCAGAACGGCACCATCCGCTTCGGGGACGACCCGGCCACGTCGGCGCTGGACCGGAACTGCCGGGCGCACGAGGTGGACAATCTCTATGTGGTCGACGGCAGCTTCTTCCCGTCGAGCGGGGCGGTGAATCCGGCGCTCACGATCATGGCCAACGCGCTTCGGGTCGGAGACCACATCCTGGACCGGCTGGGCGCGAAGGCGAGCGCCTTGGCCGCGAGCGCCTCGGCTGCGGGCACCAGAATCGGGACCACTGCGGGAGCCACCGCATGATCCCGCGGTATCGTTTCCCCGGCGGCGTGACCGGGCTCCTTCGTGGTGCCCTGGCCGCGTTGCTCTTCGCCGCACCCGCCTGGGCACAGGCACACCAGCCGTGGACCGGGCGGGGCGTCCGGACGGCGCAGGTGCGGTCGGCGGACAGCGCCCCGCCCGCCGTGGTCGCTCCGACTGCCGGCGCCCGGGCGGTGACGATGGTGGGGCTCACGGTCTCTGACATGGAGCGGTCGGTCGACTTCTACACCCGCGTGCTGGACTTCGAGCAGACGTCGGATCACGCGGCGGGCGGCCCTGCGTACGAGGCTCTCGACGGCGTGCCGGGCGCCCGGCTCCGGGTCGTGCGCCTCCGCCTGGGCGAGGAGTGTCTCGAGCTGACCGAGTACGTCACCTCGCGCGGGCGCCCGGCGCCCGCCGACTCGCGCAGCAACGACCGCTGGTTCCAGCACGTGGCGATCATCGTCAGCGACATGGACCGGGCTTATGCGCGGCTGCGGGAGTTCAAGGTACAGCAGGCCTCGACCGCACCGCAGCTGCTGCCGAAGACGATTCCGAACGCAGCCGGCATCCGGGCGTTCTACTTCCGCGATCCCGACGGCCACCCCCTCGAGATCCTGCAGTTCCCGCCAGACAAGGGCGACCCCAAGTGGCAGCGCGTCAGTGGACGGCTGTTTCTCGGGATCGACCACACCGCCATCGTGGTGCGGAGCACGCCCGCAAGCTTGGCGTTCTACCGCGACGTGCTCGGCTTCCGGGTGGCCGGCGAGAGCTTCAACTTCGGGACCGAGCAGGAGCACCTGAACAACGTGGCGGGCGCCCGGCTTCGCATCACCGGGCTCCGCGCCGCGGAGGGCCCGGGCATCGAGTTTCTGGAATACGTCGCGCCCACCGACGGGCGCCCCTATCCGCCGGACGAGCGGCCCAACGACCTGGTACACTGGCAGACGACCGTCCGGGTGCCGGACGCCGACACGGCTGCGGCGCTGGTCCGGCGCGGCCATTTCCGGCTCGTGTCGACCGGAGCGACAGAGCTGCCCGACAGCGCGCTCGGGTTCAGGCGCGGGTTGCTGGTCCGGGATCCCGACGGTCATGTGGTTCAACTGGTAGCGCCCTGAGGAATGATTATGCCGACCACCACGCAGCCCCCCAGCAAGCCGCAGCCGGGCGATCTGTCGAGCCGAGACCCGGCCGTCTCGGCGACGATGAAGGCCATCGCCGTCATTCCCGGCCAGGCAAACACCATGCACGTCCGGGAGGTGCCCCGGCCCTCCGTCGCCGAGGTGCCCGACGGCCGAGGCGTGCTGGTCAAGGTCCTGCGCGTCGGGGTGGACGGCACCGACAAGGAGATCAACGCCGCGGAGTACGGCGCCGCCCCTCCAGGCTTCGACTATCTCATCACTGGCCACGAGAGCTTCGGCCGCGTGGTGGAGACGGGTCCCAACGTGACGGAGCTCAGCGTCGGCGACTACGTGGTCGCGACGGTGCGCCGCCCCGGGTCGAGCATCTACGACCGGATCGGCACCTACGACATGACGACGGACGACATGTATTACGAGCGGGGGATCAACCTGCGGCACGGATTCCTGAGCGAGTACTACGTGGACGACCCGGAGTACATCGTGAAGATCCCGCCCGGGCTCAAGGACGTCGCGGTGCTGCTCGAGCCCACGACGGTGGTGGAAAAGGGCATCGCGCAGGCGTACGAGATCCAGCGGCGCCTCCGCGTCTGGCGCCCCAGGAAAGCGGCGGTCATGGGGGCCGGCACGATCGGCCTGCTCGCGGCGCTGGTGCTTCGGCTCCGGGGGCTCGAGGTGACGGTCTTCGGTCGCACCGCGGCCCCCTACCTCAACTCCGACCTGATCCAGAAGCTGGGCGCCCGGTACGAGTCCACGGTCACCACGCCGATCGGCGAAGGATGCCGCCGCCACGGGCCGTTCGATCTCATCTTCGAGGCCACGGGTGCCTCGTCGGTCGTGTTCGAGAGCATGCGCGCGCTCGCCAAGAACGGCGTGCTGGTGCTGTCGAGCGTCACCGGCGGCGACCGGATGATCGAAGTTCCGGCCGACCGGATCAACCTGGAGTTCGTGCTGGGCAACAAGGTGATGGTGGGAACGGTGAACGCGAACCGGGAGTACTTCGAGGCGGGCGTCAAGGACATGACGCACGCGGAGTCCCAGTATTCCGGCTGGCTCCGGCAGCTGCTCACCCATCCGGTGCAGGGGCTGGAGAACTGGAAGGCGCTGCTGGACACGCTCACGACGGCGAAGGGCGCCATCAAGGTGTACTGCGAGGTGGGGGAGGACGCGTGAGCGCGATGCCGCCCGTGCTCGAGCCGGCAGCACCGCCACCGGCCACTCAGACCGGCACCGCCGCGCGCCGCGAAGCTCGGCTCCGTCCGGAGTTCGCGGCGCTCTACCCGGGTTTTGGAGCCGGCGAGTGGGCGCCGGCCGCCATGGTCGCGGACCGGGCGCTGGCGCAGACGCTGCTGCGAGCCGGCGACGGCACCTTCCGCGGGCGCGTGCTGCTCGAGGCGCACTTCGAGTTCCGGCACGGCACGGCGCTCGGCGGAGAGCGTCACGGCCTGCGGCTCAGACGGAAGGCGTAACGCCGGCCGAGACTGGCGCACCCGCCGGCCGGGGCGCAATATCTACGCTGCCGAGCTCGCAGCGCGGGTATGCTTCCAGCCGCCGGGATCTTCATGACCGTCATCCGCCACAAACTGACCGGAGAGCCGCTGCACGAGGTCTCCGGGGATACCCTTCGCGGCGCGGCCCTGGACCATCTGGTCCTCCTGGGCGCCGACCTCCGCGGCGCCGACCTCCGCGGCGCCGACCTCCGCGGAACCGATCTCTGTCAGGCCGACCTCCGTGAGGCAGTCCTCGACGGCGCCGACATCCGGGGCGCCGACTTCACCCTCGGCACGGTGGCCGGGGCGAGCTTTCGGGGGGCCGATCTGGCTGACGCCCGCATGCAGGCGGTCAACCTCGAGATCTCCGGCACGGCGGGCACCCGGTTCCAGGGCGCCGATCTCGGGCGGGTGAACCTGAAGAACTCGAACCTCTCGGGCTGCACGTTCGCCGACGCGGAGATGCGCCGCATCGACCTCACCCACACCAATCTCTCGGGCGCCATGCTGTCCGGGGCAAACCTGCTGGAGGCGAACCTCAACTACTCCAACCTGCGCGGGGCCGACCTCAGCCACACCATGCTCGTGTGCGCCATGTTGACCGAGGTGGACTTGCGGGACGCGGGTCTGCGGGACGCCGATCTGGCCGGCGCGGTGTTCAGCGGGGCGATCCTCACCGGCGCCGATCTCTCGGAGGCGCATCTCTCCGGCACGGTGTTCGCCCGCTGCGGCGACCTGCACCGCGCCGTGGGGCTCGATAGGGTGACGTATCTGAATCCGTCGTGCCTGGACGTGGCGACCCTGCGCCTGTGCCTCCAGGGGCTGCCGGCGGTCTTCCTCCAGGGCGGCGGCCTCGAGCCACGGGAGATCGAGGCGCTCAGCGCGGCGTACGCCTAGGCTCCCTGGCCGCCGTTCTTCGGCGGGGAGAGCTGGGCCAGGATCCGGGTCAGCAGATCGGGCGGTGCAGCCAGGTGGCGCAGCTTGTGCTTCACGCCGTCGAGCACGCTCGCCTCGAAGGTGAACTCGCGCGTGCAGGCATCGCAGATGTGGAGGTGCTCCTCGACCTTCCGCGCCTCATCGGCGCTGAGCCTCCGGTCGAGATAGTCGTCCAGGCGGCGGAACACCTCTTCGCACGTGTGGCGATTCAGGCGGCGGCTCATACCTGTACCCCGGCGAGAGGGGCGCCTACGATCCCGTCTTCCTGCGCGATCTGCCAAAGCGCCTTCTGTAACATCTTCCGACCTCGATGCAGCCGCGAGCGGACCGTCCCGACGGGGCATTCGAGCACCCGGGCGATCTCCTCGTAGCTCAAGTCTTCCATGAAAAAAAGGGTCGAGACGACCCGGTACTCGTCGGGCAGGCGGTTGATCGCCTGGACGACGCGCTCCGTCCCCAGCGCCTCGAGCAGCTGGGCGGCCGGATCGGGGCCCTGCACGGGAAATCCTGCCTGACCGGACCGCGCGTAGAGATAGAGGTCCGGCGTGTCGTCCAGATCCGAAGTCACCGGGCGGCTCTTCTCCTGGCGCCGCTTGGAGTAGAAGCAGTTGGTCAGGATCTTGAGAAACCACGCCCTGAAGTTCGTTCCGGGGGTGAACGAGGCGAACGCCCGGTGGGCCAAGAATGCCGCATCCTGCACCAGATCCTCGGCGTCGGCCTGGTTCCGGCTGAGCCGCAGGGCCACGCCGTAGGCCGTGTTGAACACCGCCGAGAACAGGGACTCGAACGATACCGCGGCAGCGTCGAGGCTCATGGGGGCTGGCATGTCGGAATGTACCTGCGACAGAATAGGCACGCCGGACCCGGGATCAGGTGGTGACAGTAGCGACTCTGGGTGAAATGCGCCCGGAGGTCAAGGAGTTCCCACCGGGACCAGGGAGGCGGCCTGGACCGGGGCCCCTGGCCTGACCCCGGGGACGCCTACCCGGATCCGGTACAAGCCGGTGCTCGCCGTGAGGTACAGGGTGCGCCCGTCGCTGCCGCCGAAGGTGAAGTTGGCATCGTGCTCCGGGGGCACAATCCGTCCCAGCGCCTTGCCGGCGGGTGAAAGGATCCACAGGCCGCCCGGAGCCGACACGTAGACGTTGCCTTCGACGTCCACCTTGATGCCGTCCAGCGCCACCGGCTCGGGGTCGCCGGTGAAGTCGTGGAACACCTTCCCCTGCCCCAGGGTCCCGTCGGGATGCACCTCGTAGCGCATGAGCACCTTTCGCTCGAGGTCCCAATTGTCGACATACAGGTACTTCTCATCGGGCGAGAAGGCGATGCCGTTGGGGCCACGCAGGTCCTTCGTGAGGAGGGTCACCACCCCGTTCACGGCCCGGTAGACACCGCTGAAGGGCAGCTCCTTCGCGGGATCGTCGAAGGCACCCGGCAGCCCGAACGGTGGATCGGTGAAGTAGAGCGACCCATCGGAGCGGTAGACCAGGTCGTTCGGGCTGTTGAGCCGCTTGCCCTCGTAGCGATCGGCCAGCACGGTGATCGCGCCGGTCCGCTCGAGCCGGGTGACCCGCCGGTTGCCATGCTCGTTGATCGTGAGCCGGCCCTCGGCGTCGAGCGTGAGCCCGTTGGACCCGGGCTGGTGGTAGCGTCCGATGTCCACGCCGCGGTAGCCGCTCTTGGTCCGGTATACGGCCACCGACCCTTCGGGCGACCAGCGGTAGATCGTGTTCGCGTTTGGGTCGCTGAACAGCAGGTAGCCGTCGGGGTGCCACACCGGCCCCTCGGTGAACTGGAACCCACCCGCAAGCTTTTCGAGCCGCGCACCCCGCGAAACGATGCGGTCCAGTTCGGAGCTCAGCCGCACGACCTTCGCGGGAGCGCCGGTGGTGCCGCCCCATCGGCCGGGCGGATAGAAGTCGAGCGTAGCCGACCGGACCCAGATGAAATTGGCCGGCGGCTGCGAGACGGGACCGTTGATGCCGAAGATCGCGAGCTGGATCTGCTGCCCGGGGCGCGCATCGGTGGTCAGCACCACGCGATTGGGCGCGTTGAACCCCTTGATGGTCTGCCCGCCGGTCTGGCCCAGCACCAGCGGCAGCTTGCCGTCCACCCAGATCTCCGCGTAATCGTCGAGGACCAGCTCGAGCAGCACGGTGGACCCGCTGACGTCGAGGTCGCCGACTTTCTCCGGCAGGGTCACCCGGGTGCGGTACCAGTTGAAGGCGAGGCGGCCGTGGGACCGGCGCTGCTCCAGGGCGGCCGGCGCGATCGCCTCCCAGCCGGAGTCATCGAAGTCGGCACCCTGCGCCTGCGGGGTGATGTCGTTGGTCCGGTTGGGGGCGCCGGTCGCGCGGAGATCGGAACCCGGATCGTGGTGCTCGACGGTGACGATGCCGACGTCGCTGTAGCGCCACTGCGCCTGGACCAGGCGGGCGCCGTCGTCGGTGCGGAGATCCACGACCGCGGCAGGGAGGACCGCCGGCACGTCCGGGGCCGACTGACACCACGCGCTCGCGGGAGCGAGGGCGAGCGCGAACGCGGCCACTGGGAGCAGTCGCCGATTCATGGAGCCGTCTCCATGGCCACCTGCCGGCTGGCCTGCCGCACCTTCACGACGTAATAGAGGAAGGGCGCTTCGACGTCCTTGAACCAGTGCGGCGTGCCGTTGGGGATCACGACGACGTCGCCGGGCTCGAGCCGCCGGGTGTCGCCGCCACGGATGCCGCTCCCGCGACGCTCCTCCGGCCCGGTCGGCTTCACGTCCAGCGCGATGCCCCCGGTGACCAGCGTGGCCGACCCCCGCAGCACGTACGCGATGTCGGTGTCGCGGGTGTGAATCTCGGCCATCCCCGGCCCTTCCCGCCGGCTCGCGTGGATCTTGTAGTCGCCGACCTCGACGAGCGGCACCCCTCGGGCGAACGCGGCGCTCACCTCGTCGTGCCGGAGGAGCGTCACCTTGGAATCGTCGGCCTGCGCCAGCAGCGCGCGGGACGGCAACACCGTCATCGCGGCCAGCGAGATCAGGATGGAGGGGCGCATGATCGGCCTCACTTGCCCGCGCTGGTCTTGGCGACCAGCGCACCCGCACCGGCGATGGCAATCGCCGCGTCTCGCGCGGCGCTCGACGCACCACTCACGCCGATGGCGCCGACTACCTGGCCGTCGACCACGATCGGCTCGCCGCCGTTCAGCGGTGCCGACCAAGCGTTGAGGAGCGGCGTGCGGCCGCCGACGATGGCGTCCTCGAGGATCTTGGTGGGCTTCTGGAAGAGCGCTGCCGTCCTGGCCTTCTCGGTGGCGATGGTCGTGCCCATCGGGAACGTGGGCTGTATGCGCTCGAGGTACATCAGATTTCCGCCTTCGTCCACGACGGCCACCGAGGCGCCCTCGTTGCCTTTCCTGGCTTCGGCGGTGGCCGCGGCGGCGGCGGCTTTGGCCCCCTCCAGCGTCAGCCCCTTCTTGGTCTCGACGACTTGTGCCTGACTGCGATCGCTCAGCGCCAGCAGCGCGGCGAGCAGGACGACGGCTTCGACTCTCATGGCCTGGAGCTCCTCACGGTGGAAGGGCGGCGTTGCATGCCGCTCTAATGCCACCGGGGGAGAATTGGTTCCAGGCGGGTCGGTTTCGGGCTGACGGCGTAGGGTCTGCCTTGGTCGGCAGGCACCGCTGCAAGTTGATCTTCGGCTTCACCACGGAGACACGGAGAACTACGGAGACTCGCGGAGAACGGCAAGGACTATGTAGGTGTACTGTTCACCCCAGTCCCATCACCGCCCCAGTTCGCACGCTCGGGTCTCTATGGCGTCCTTGGCGGACTTGAGATCCCCTCCGTGGATCGCCCGGTACTCCTTGATCGCTTCGATCTTCCGCCCCGCTCGAAGGAACTCATCGATCCGCTCCGCTGAAGGTGGGGCCGTTCCCAGGCGAGTCCGACTCGAGGTCATGCCTCAACGCATGCCCCCTTCGCTGCGCTCAGGGTGACGACGGTTTGCGGCAGCGCACCGATACTCCGCCCACCTGCCCGCCTCACCACGGAATCCCATAGTCCTCGCCGTGGTTGCTGGACGCCCCCCACATCGTGCCGTGCGCCGCGTCGAACAGAATGCCGTTGATCGGGCCCGACGTTCGGGGCCGGACCTCGAGCGTGTAGCCCATGCTCTGGAGCCGCGCCCGTACGCTGTCGGAGGTGGACGCCGCGACCAGCATCAGGCCCGGCCGCGACTCGTGCGCGCCGAACGACGAGCGCATCTGGTAGCTGTTGATGTTCGGCGCCTCTGCCGCCTGCTGCGGCGTCATGCCGAACTCGACGATGTTCAGGAAGAACTGGAGCAGGTTCTGGTCCTGCGAGTCTCCGCCCTGCACGGCGAAGGACAGGAACGGCCGTCCGTCCTTCAGGGCCAGCGTCGGCGTCAGCGTGACGCGGGGCCGCTTGCCCGGCTCGATCACGTTGTACGGGCCGTCTTCCGGACGGGTGACGAAGCTCTGCGCCCGCTGGCTCAGCCCGACGCCGGTGCGGCCCGCGATTACCGCCGGATCCCAGCCGCCGCTCGGCGTGATGGATACGACCCACCCCGCTTCGTCCGCGGCCTCGATGGACGTCGTGCCCGCGGTGAACTGTGCGTGGAACGCCGAGTCGCTGATCGATGAGCTCTGCGAGGAGGCCGGCCGGTCCTGGTCGCCGCTCTTCTTCAGCGTGTCCGGCGCGGCGAGCACCGTCCAGTGCCCGAGCAGATCGGCGAAGGGATTGGTGCCGCCCTGGAACGGGTACGGGTCGCCCGGCTTCACGGTGGAGTCGTTGCGGGAGCGGTCGATGAGGGCGAAGCGCGCCCGGGCATATTCCTTGGACAGGAGCCCACGCACCGGCTCGGCAGGGGGGAACGCGGGATCGCCGTAGTAGAAGTCGCGGTCGGCGTAGGCCAGGTTCATCGCCTGGTAGAGCGTGTGGATGTACTCGGGCGAGTTGTAGCCCATGCGCCTGAGATCGGCGTTCTCCAGGATGTTCAGCGCCTGGAGCATCACCGGCCCCTGCTGCCAGATCGGGAGCTTGTAGACCGTGATGCCCTTGTAGTCGGTGCTGAGCGGCTCCTCGGTCTTGACCTTCCAACGGGCGAGGTCCTCGAGGGTGAAGAGCCCGCCCTCCTCGCGGACTCCGCGCACCAACTCGCGGGCGATGTCGCCCTTGTAGAAGCGGTCGTAGGCAGCGTAGATCGCCTGCTTCCGCGTCTTGCCCGCCGCGAGCGCCTGCCGCTCTGCCTCGACCAGCTTCCGGAGCGTGGCGGCGAGGTCCGGCTGGACGAAGACCTCACCCGGCTCGGGCGCCTCGCGCGCGGCGCCGAGATGAGGCAGGAAGACCGCGGGCGAATACTTCCACTGCTTGAGCAGCGCCTTGTTCTTCTCGAAATAGTCGGCGGTCTCCGCCTCGATCGGGTAGCCGTCGGCCATCTGGATGGCAGGGGCGAGCACGTCGGCCAGGCGAAGCGTACCGTACTCGGCGAGCATCGTCATCAGGCCACCGGGCGTACCGGGCGTGACCGCGGCGAGCGGTCCGTACTCGGGCGGGTAGCGGTAGCCCTTGCCGCGGTAGAAGTCGGCGGTCGCGCCGCTCGGCGCCACACCGAGGGCGTTGATGCCGATGACCTTCTTGAGCTTGGGGTGGTAAATCAGCGCCTGGGTCTCGCCACCCCACGAGAGCACATCCCACATCGTCGTGACCGCGCCGAGCATGGCGCAGGCGGCGTCCACGGCGTTGCCGCCGCGGGCGAACATCATGGCGCCGGCGGTGGCGGCGAGCGGCTTGCCGGTGATGGCGATCCAGTGCCTGGCGTGGAGCGGAGGCTTCTGGGTGCGCTGGGCGTGGAGGGGAACGGCGAGGACGCCGAGCGCGACGAGGGCGAGGCGGAGGGGGAGTTGGGTCATGGCTCTCATGCTACGTCCGCCGCGCGCGCGCCGCCAGCCGCCGGCCGCGGGCATCGGCTGCAAACTGAGATTCGGCCTCACCACGGAAGCGCGGAAGACAGCAGGGACTCTATGGGTGCGCTGTTCACCAGGCGATGTCGGGCTGGACCTGGAAGACGTCGGTGATGGCGGCGTCGAACGGCTGCTGCCACTTGCTGGCCGGCGGGTACAGGCGCCGGCGATCAGCCGGGAGCCCGCCGCCGCAGCAACAGCACCCCACAAAGAGCGAGCCCGCCGAGCGCCAGGAACGCGAGGACGGTCCAGAGCAGGAGCCGGTTGAGCATCGCCCCTGTCTGGGCGATGGAGCGGCGGGTGATGCTGTCGATGGCCGCGATCGTCGCGACGCGCTCCACCCGGATGGCA
>Ga0210120_1000185_pt1 | contig 14509 bp, 11 predicted proteins | sample Goodyear_PhragA__FD_184868 | JGI IMG/M metagenome (GOLD analysis project Ga0210120, IMG submission 184868) | Wetland microbial communities from San Francisco Bay, California, USA, that impact long-term carbon sequestration - Goodyear_PhragA_D2... | ecosystem: Environmental > Aquatic > Marine >... | reverse complement strand
GCGGGTGAAGGGGATTCCGCAGATCGGGCTCGAGATCAACAAGACGACGGTCATCAGCTCGGACGAGGCGCTGTTTCTCACCGAGGTGCCGAAGACCCTCGCCGTGATCGGCGCGGGCGCGGTGGGCTGCGAGTTCGCCGACATCTTCCATGCCTTCGGCACCAAGATCACGCTGATCGAGGTGTTGCCCCGGATCCTGCCACTCGAGGACGCCGAGGCATCCGACGCCCTGGCCAAGAGCTACAAGAAGCGCGGCATTGCCGTGTATGCCGGCGCCAAGGTGACGAAAGCCACCGTGGCCGCGGACAAGGTGACGCTCGAGCTCGAGACCGCTGGCAAGAAGGAATCGGTCGAGGTCGAGAAGGTCCTCATGGCGGCAGGCCGGGCGGTCAACACCGAATCGATGGGGTTCCAGGAGGCGGGCGTCCAGCTCACCGACCGCGGGTTCGTGAAGGTGAACCTCGCGACGCTCGAGACCACGTCGCCCGGCGTGTACTGCATCGGCGACGTGGCCGGCCCGCCGATGCTGGCGCACAAGGGGAGCCGCGAGGGCGTCCACGTGGCGGAGCTGATCGCGGGCGGCCATCCGCATCCGATCAAGTACGACAACGTCCCCAGCGTCACCTACTGCCACCCCGAGGTGGCCAGCATCGGGATGACCGAGGACCAGGCGAAGGAGCGGAAGCTCGAGTACCAGGTCGGCCGCTTCCCGTTCAGCGCCAACGGCCGGGCCCGGAGCACCAACGAGACCGAGGGCTTCGTCAAGATCATCCGGGACAAGAAATACGGCGAGATCCTCGGGGCGCACATCGTCGGCAGCCACGCCTCGGAGCTGATCCACGAGCTCACCGTGGCCCGCGAGAACGAGTACACGGTCGAGGAAGTCGATCTCGCCATCCACGCCCACCCGACCCTCTCGGAGGCGATCGCCGAGGCGGCGCTCGACTCGATGGGACGGGTCATCCATATCTGACCGTGGGCCCCATCCGCTTGGTCGGGCTGGCGATGGGGTCCGCGGTGGCGTTCGGGCTGGCCATCGTGAGCGCCACCGTGCTCGGTGTCGATCTGCTGCGGTCCGAGTCGCCCTCCCCCGCGCCCGAGCTCGGCGCGCCGCTCTATCTCCTCTTCTTCGGAACCATGGCGGGGGTCGTGCTCGCCGGGGTCGTGGCATGGCGGGTCCTCGACCCCATCCTCTCCATCTACCGGCGCGGCGGGCTCAGCGTGGTGAGCGGGCTCGCCACCGTGGTCGCGATGCTGCTCTGCATTCCCGTCCACCAGCTCGCCGGCCGCGTCGGGCTCGGCGCGCTGGCCATTGGGGCGCTCCTGCTGTCGCTGCTCCTCGGCCGGATGGTGCGTGCAGCGGAGGCCGTATGAGCGCGCGGCTGAGCGTCGTCGACCTCGGCCGCCGGCCCTACGCCGAGGTGCTGGAGCTGCAGCGGGCCCTCTGCCGGCAGCGGATGACGGGTGAGCGGCAGGAGGACCTCCTGCTCCTGGTGGAGCATGAGCCGGTGGTCACCCTGGGGCGCGGCACCCGTGCGAGCAGTCTCCCGCTCGCGCCGGCCGAGCTCGAGCGGCGCGGGCTCGAGGTCGCGGAGGTCGAGCGCGGCGGCGACGTGACCTACCACGGACCGGGCCAGCTCGTGGGATATCCGGTCCTCGACCTCCGCGAGCACCGGGAAGACCTCCACTGGTATCTCCGGCAGCTCGAGGCGGCGCTCATTGGGGCGCTCGGCGCGCTGGGCGTGGCGGCGGAGCGCTCCCCGGGGCTCACGGGCGTGTGGACGCGCGGGCGCAAGATCGCGAGCCTGGGGATTCACGTGAAGCAGTGGGTGACGTTCCACGGCTTTGCGCTCAATGTCAGCACCGACCTGAGCGGGTTCGAGCTAATCGTCCCGTGCGGGATCGAAGGCGTGGTCATGACGAGCGTCGCGGCGGAGCTCGAGCGGGGGGATGCGGCGGCGCTGTGGGAAGAGACCCGCGAGGCGGTCGTGGAGGCGTTCGGAAAGACGTTCGGGTATGAGGGAGTGGGACGCGGATCCGTCATCCCGAGCGCAGCCGTCATCCCGAGCGGAGCGAGGGACCTTGCCCGCGACGCTCGAGCCATTCCCGGGCAAGGTCCCTCGCTGCGCTCGGGATGACGATCGACAGCACTACCACCGCCAAGGAGCCCCACACCCCATGCCCGACCGCATCGACGTCCGCGACACCGGCCGCGAGCGCCTGCCACCCGGCCAGATCATCACCCACAAATGGCCGGTGCTGCACTATGGCACCGTACCCCGGGTCGACCTCGCCACCTGGCGCTTCGAGGTGCGTGGCGCGGTTGAGCGGCCGCTCTCATTGAGCTGGGACGAGCTGCTGGCGCTCCCTCGCCGTGAGACCGCGTGCGACATGCACTGCGTCACCCGGTGGAGCCGCTACGACAATGTGTTCGAGGGGGTGCCGGTCCAGGAGGTGCTCGCGCGCGCGGGGGTCAAGCCCGATGCGGCCTATGCGCTGGTGCACGCCGAGCAGAGCTACACGACCAACCTGCCGCTGTCGGACCTCGACCGGCCCGCCAACCTGCTCGCGCTCTCCCACAACGGAGAGCTTCTGACCCCGGAGCACGGCGGGCCGGTGCGTCTGCTGGTGCCTCACCTGTATCTCTGGAAGAGTGCCAAGTGGGTGACGGGCTTCCAGTTGCTCGAGGAGGATTATCCGGGATTCTGGGAGCAGAACGGGTACCACATGCGGGGCGATCCGTGGCAGGAGGAGCGGTACGGGCGGCCGGATCCGGTGCGGATGCGACGGGGGCCGCGATGACCGTGCGGTATGCGGGGGTATGGCCCCTTCGCCCGGTGGGCTCAGGGCGGGTTGGGCGCGGGGGATTTCGATTGGTTTGAGTCTTGTTTTTGGCGCCCAACCCGGTTTTCCTGTCTAGCATGGCAGAATCGCCCCGACGTCCGACGCCAGAGGCGCAGGCGGACCAACGGATCGCCGACATCCTGCGTGCCGCGGACAGCTGGTCCAGGGAGGCTCCACGGGCCCTCACCCCGGCGATCCGCGCCGTCTGCATCCGCCTCGCCGAGATGGTCGCCGATCAGCGGCACTACCTGTCGCCGCTGCCCGAGCCGCAGGAGAGCGAGCGCCGCACCGTCCTGACCATGGTGGCCGATCGCCTTCGCTCCAGCTCCGTGACCCAGGGACTGGACCCGCACCTGAAGGCGCTCGAGGAGCTGGAGCTCCGCTCGACCGGCTCCTGGTCGACGGTGGCGACTGCGCAAACCGAATGGATCACCACCGCGATCCGTTATCTGGAGAGTTGCGCCGGGGCGCTGCCCGCGGACGAGCGACCCGATCCGTACTGGGCGGACGACGTCGTGGCGGGGATCATCGCCTCGGCGCGGGCACTCATCGGAATCGACGAGCTGCACGCCCGCACCGAGGCGCGCTACTCCGGCCCGGTCAAGCGGATGGCACCGGAAGAGGAGAGCTAGCCGCGGAGGCGCCGGCGGCCGCGCCCTGCTCGGCGAACAGCTCGAAGAACCGTCCAAAGATCTCGATCCCGCTCCAGAGCTGAGCGAGGTCGAGTTTTTCATTGGGGGAGTGGAGCCCGTCGTCCGGCAGCCCGATGCCCGTGAGCAGCACCGGCGCGCCCGAGAGTCCGAGCTCGGGGATGATGGGGATCGACCCGCCGGCCCGCACGCGCACGGCAGGCCGTCCGGTCACCGCCGCGAAGGCCTCGTCCAGCACCGCGAACGCCGGGTGGTCGACGTCGACCCGGACCGGATCGCCGCCGTGGAGGAGGGTGACCTTCACCTCCGCCCACCGCGGCGCCAGCGCGGCCACCGCGCGCTCGAGCTGCTTTCCCACCTTGACGTAACTCTGTCCCGGCACCAGCCGCAGGCTCACCTTTGCCGTCGCCTGCGCGGGGATCACCGTCTTCGCCCCCTCCCCCACGAAGCCGCCCTTGATACCGTGGATTTCGAACGTAGGCAGCGCCCACACCCGCTCGAAGATCGAATACTCCTTGAGCCCGGTGAGCACCTGCCCGGTCACTTCGTCCCGGAGGAAGGCCGCCTTGTCGAAGGGGAGCTGCTTCCAGGTCTTGAGCTCGTGCTTGGTCGGGGGCTCGACGGCCTTGTAGAGCTTGGGCACCTGGATCTCGCCATCGGCGTCCTTGAGCCTGGCCAGGATCCGGACGAGGGTTTCGAGCGCGTTGGGCGCGACGCCGCCGTAGGTGCCGGAGTGCAGGTCGCGCTCCAGGGTCCGGACCGAGATCTCGGCATAGCAGAGGCCCCGGAGCGCCGTATACACGGCGGGCCAGCCGGGGGCGTAGTATGACATGTCGCAGACCAGCGCGGCGTCCGCACGGGTGCGCTCGGGCTCCGCCCGCAGCAGGTCGGCGATGACCTGCCCGCCGCACTCCTCTTCCCCCTCGAAGATGAAGCGGACGTTGAGCGGCGGCCGGCGGTCCGCATCGAGCGTCGCCTCGTAGGCCTTGAGCAGGCAGAAGACCTGGCCCTTGTCGTCGGCTGCGCCGCGGGCATAGAGACTTCCGTCCCGCACGGTGGGCTCGAACGGCGGCGTGAGCCACTCCTCCAGCGGATCGGGCGGCTGGACGTCGTAATGGCCGTAGATCAGCAGCGTGGGCCGGTCCGGCACGCTCGGACTCTCCGCCCAGACCACCGGGTGCCCCTGCCCCTCGATGATCTCCACTGTGGGACAGCCGAGGCTCATGAGCTCGTCCCGCAGCCATTCGGCGGCGCGGCGACAGTCCGCCGCGTGGGCAGGCAGAGCGCTCACACTCGGGATGGAGAGGAACCCGGAGAGCTCGCCCAGCATGCGGGTCTGTTCGCGGGCGACGAAGCTGGTATCCATGGAAGGCAGTCCCGGAAAAAGGTAGAGCACGTGATCGCGGGGAAAGCTACACGCCATGGGGAAGTGCGCGAGAGGGCGCGTGACCTGCCTCACCGCTCGGGGCCCCCAGGCCGCCCTAGGATCGTGGTCCTTGGATCCGGGATGCCGGACGGCTGCGACTGCGGTCCGCCCGGCCCCCACGGTGGCAGGAGGCAGGATGTCGAGAACTCACCTCACCGCGCTGGCCCAGGACTCGTCCTCCACGACGCCGACGCGTCCGGACACGTCGGGCTATACCACAGGTGCCGGCGGCGTCGATACCAGCGCCAGTCCCGGCCGCGTCGGGGCCTCGGACACGGCCGTCGGCGGCGTGGTCGACACGTCGATCGGGAAAGCCGGCGACAGCTCCACCTTCACCCCTCCAGCGGGCGCTGACACCTCGAGCACCCCAGGAGGCGCCGGCACCGACAGCACGACACCGGGCGGCGGCGATACCAGCGGCATGCAGGGCCGGAGCGGGTCTGACAGCGCGAAGCAGAGCGCTGAGGCGGAGCCGAGGCGGTCGGGAACGGATGGTATTGGGGCGTCCGATTCGGGGGGTGGCGCAGAACCGGCGAATTAGAGCGATCGCAGGTGCTCGAGTCACCCTGAGCGGAGCGAAGGGGGCATGCTTCCAGGCATGCCCCCTTCGCTCCGCTCAGGGTGACTCGCGGGGGAGGGGGGAGGGCCGCATCGGCTCCGCTCGCCCAGCGACCGTCCCTACCTGGCCTGCCTCACGCTGTCTCCCACGGCCGCCTCCAGCCGCACGTACGCGCTGTCCCCTTCCACCCCCTCCATCAGCGTGCCCATCGCCGCGACGCTTTCACGAATATCCCGGCGGTGCTGCTCGAACCAGCGGTCGAACAGGTCGAGCCGGGTGCGATAGATCAGCGCCCCGATCAGCCGCGCATTGTTGACCGGCCGCTCGGGCAGCCGACCGATGGTGAACGTCCGAAGCCGCGCCGCCACCGGCCCCTGGAGCTCCAGGCGGGCCCAGCCGGCGGCGTCCGCCCGGCCCTGCTCCAGGGCCGTCGAGTCCGGATGGGCGTCGTAGAGGATCCGCAGGCGATGCACGAGCCCGGCGTAGAACTCGCCCAGGACGATCTCGTCGTGCCACCGGTCGGCCGCGCGCTGGGCCAGCGCGCTGTCGCCCCGATCGCGGAAGAACGCCTGCGCCGAGTGATAGCCCACGAACTGGGCGTAGCTCTCGTTGAACGGGGTGGCGCTCTTCACGTACAGCGTGTTGTGCGCGATCTCGTGGAACACCGTGGCCGCCAGCTCCACGGAGTCGCCGGTCAGCGCGGTCGAGAGCAGCGGATCGTTGAACCAGCCCAGCGTGGAGAACGCGCCCGAGGGACGGAGATGGATATCGTACCCGCGCGCCGCCAGCCGGGCGGCCTCGCGCTGCGCGGCCCTGGTGTCGAAGAAGCCCTTGTAGGGGATCCGGCCGACGATGGGATACTTCCAGGTGTACGGGCAGATGCAGTCGCGCGGCGCGGCCTGCAGCACGAGGAGCAGCGTGTCCCGGCCGACGTCGGCATAGGTGGTGTAGGTCTCCTTGGCCTCGAGGCCCAGGCGCGCGGCGTAGTCGCGGCTCGCCACCACCAGGCCGAGCGCGTCCCGGAGGGCGGGCTCGGTGTGGGGGTCCGCGGCGAGTGCGGCGATCGGCTGGCGGGCATGGAGAATCCGCGTTTCCTCGATGCCGGCGCGCGTCAGGTACCGGACGTCGTCGCTGGCCAGGTAGGCGGTGCCGTACCCGGCGAAGAGCGCGGCGACGACCACCAGGAAAACCACCCGCTTCACCGCACCCGCACGAGCGCGATCCGAGGCACGGCGGTGCTCGCCAACGGGATCGATCCGGCGCCGTCGGTGAGGATGAACGCGACCTCGACCGACCCGACCGGCTGGATGATGCGCACGTGCCGCCCCGATCCGCCGCGCAGCACGCCGGTCCGGCCGTAGGTCCCGGTCCTGGTGCTGTCGGGGGTGAGCGGATAGGGCTTGCTGAATACGGCCGGGAAGTTGGCCGCGTAGACGTCCCGCAGATTGAAGCTGGTGTACCGCAGCCGGTCGCTCGACGGCGTGAAGCCGGGGAGGTTCGTCACGTAGTTCGCCATCTGCCATTGGGCGAGCAGCGTGGGGAAGTCCTCCCCGGTCGCGGCCTCGACGTTTGCGGCGCCGGTGAGGTTGGTGAGCACCAGCTTCCGTGTCAGCTCGGTCGCGGCCGGTTGGGTGGCCGCGAAATGATCGCCCACCCAGCGCACGAACAGCCAGGCGGCGCCGCGCTCGGTCAGCGACCCCCCGCCGGTGGACGGCGCCACGAGGAAGGTCGATTCCGGGTCGTTCAGGTAGTTGTAGCCGTTGAACAGGTCATCGGCGATGAACTCGTCCTCGCACTGGGCGAAGGCCGGACAGAACTCATCCGGCACCAGCCGCCCCCCCAGCTCTTCGGCGTAGTGAGAGAGCCCCTCATTGAGCCAGGTTTCCTCGACGTCCCCCCCGCGCACCAGCACGTGCTGGTTGAAGCTGATCATGTGCTGGAATTCGTGGATGAAGACGCCGGGCAGGGACCTCGTGACGACGGCCTTGGTGTACGAGTTGCAGTTCGGCAGGTCCGAGCGCGGCACGGCGCCGTAGAAGACCTCGCCGTCGTTCGAGTGGTCCTCGCCCGGCAGCAGGTCCAGGCCGAAGAAGAAGCCGAGCACGATGCTGCCGGACGTGTTGCAGTCGGCGGACAGGTCGTTCACGTGCTGGCTCAGCAGGACGATGACCACGCCGTTGTTGTCGAGATCCGGCTCGCGGCCGAAAGCGGTCGTGTCGATTGCGTAGAGGTGCGCGTCGAACAGCGCGCCGACCTCGTCCAGGTCGGCCTGGGTGAAGCCGGCGGGCGCATCGTCGTCGAGATAGATCGCCACGCGCTGGCCGACGACCTTGGCGGTGGCCGTGCTCTGGACGAAGCTGTCGCACGTCGTGGTGGCGCAGACGTCGAAGGTCCTCACCGAGCCGACCACCGGGGGCACCGCCGCCACCGACGAGGTGGAGATGTGAGCCCGGGCGGCGCTCACCGCTGCCGGCTGCTGCGACAACGTCCGCTCCCGCTCGCGCAGCATGTCGTGGAAGGCAACGGCGGCAGACGGGGCCTTGTCCAGGGAGGCCTGGCCCAGCCGCGCGACCGCGGTCGATGGGCTCTCGCCGCCCTGGAGCTCATACGCGGCGGAATTCCCGTTCCGGCTCACCCTTCCGTCGCCCGAGAGAGCCACGAGAAGATATTCCGCTTCCGTGGCCCCGGCGCCCGGAATCCGGACACAGGCGTCTTCCGAGGCATCGAGGATGGTGAACTGACCCGCCGTGAGGGTCGTCGGGGCCGCCGACGAGCAGTCGACGGTGCCGGGGGGGTTGGGATCGCTGCCGCACGCGGCGGTCGCGAGCGCGCCGACCAGCAGGGTCCAGCGGGCTAAGGCTCGGGTCACGTGGGGCGCTCCGGGCGGCGGATGTAGGGGTCAAAATCTTCAGCAAGATAAGGAATCACAACGGTTTTTGACAATCGGTCGAGGCTCCGGTACCTTCTCTCGGTGTCTGAGACCAACTGGCTGGCGCAGGTCAGGTTCGGGGCCGACGGGCTGGTGCCCGTGGTGGCCCAGGAGAGCCGGTCCGGCGACGTGCTGATGCTGGCGTTCGCGAATCGGGAGGCGCTCGAGCAGACCGCCGCCACGGGCCGGGCGCACTATTACAGCAGGTCCCGGGCCGCGCTCTGGCGCAAGGGCGAGACGTCCGGCCATGAGCAGACCGTCCGCGAGATCCGGATCGATTGCGACGGGGATGCCATCCTCTACCGCGTCGAGCAGACCGGGCCCGCCTGCCACACCGGTACCCGCACCTGCTTCTCGGCGGCCGTGGCGCCGGACGGCCATACGACGCCCGGTGAGGATCCCGGTGCACATCTGCTGACCCGTCTGGCCGCCACGATCGCGCAACGGGGGGCGGAGCGTCCCGAGGGGTCGTACACCGCGCAGTTGCTGGACCGTGGCGTGGCCGCCATCTCCCAGAAGGTGGGCGAGGAGGCGGTCGAGGTGGTCGTCGCGGCGAATGCGGAGGAGCCCGAGCGTCTCGCGTCCGAGGCGGCCGATCTTCTCTATCATCTCTTGGTGCTGCTGCAAGCTCGCGGTGTCCCGCTGGATGCCGTCTGGAAGGAGCTGGCGCACCGCAGTCGGTAGGCATGGCCTTCGTCCATCTCCACACCCACAGCGAATATTCGTTGCTCGACGGGGCCAGCCGGATCCCCGACCTCGTCGCGCACGTCAAGAAGCTCGGCATGGACAGCCTGGCCGTCACCGACCACGGCAACATGCACGCGGCCTGGTCGTTCTACGACGCCGCCAAGGCCGCCAAGATCCGGCCGATCCTCGGCTTCGAGGCCTATCTCGCATTCGGCCCGCGCCAGGCGCGCGAGAAGCCGAGCAACGCGCCCGCGGCCTACAGCCACCTCGTCCTGCTCGCGAAGAACCGCGCCGGCTACAAGAACCTCGTCCGGCTGACCTCGATCGGCTACACCGAGGGCTTCTACCGGCGCCCGCGAGTGGACAAGGAGTGCCTGGAGAAGTACAGCGAGGGGATCGTCTGCCTCGCGGCGTGTCTGTCGGGCGAGGTGGCGCTACACCTCCGGCAGGGCCGCTACGAGGAGGCGAAGCGCAGCGCCGAATGGTTCGCCCGGGTGTACGGCAAGGACGGATTCTGGCTCGAGGTCCAGAGCCACGGCATCGCCGAAGAGCGGCTGGTCACCGAGGGGATGCTCCGGCTGGGCCAGGAGCTGGGCATCGGCGTCGTGGCCACCAACGACGCCCACTATCTCCGGCGGGAGGACGCCGAGTCGCACGATGTGCTGCTGGCCATCGGCACCGGCAGCGACCTCGACGACCCGAAGCGCTTCCGGTTCACCGGCGAGGAGTCGTACGTCAAGTCCGAGAAGGAGATGAAGGCGCTCTTTCCGGACCATCCGGAGGTCCTGGCCAACACCCAGACCGTGGCCGATCTCTGCGAGTTCGACTTCGAGAAGAAGTACTTCCTGCCCGGCTTCCCCCGCCCCGCGGGCTACGACACCGACGAGGCGCTGCTCGAGGACCTGGCCCGCCAGGGCGCGGTCCGGCGCTACGGGACCCCGCTCCCCTCGGCGGTGGAGGAGCGGCTGGGCTACGAGCTCCGGGTCATCAACACCGCGGGCTACGCCGGCTACTTCCTCATCGTCCAGGATTTCATCGCGGCCGCGCGGGAGCGCGGGATCCCCGTCGGCCCCGGCCGCGGCTCGGCGGCCGGCTCGATCGTGGCGTACTCGCTCGGCATCACCGACGTCTGCCCGCTCCGGTTCGATCTGCTGTTCGAGCGCTTCCTCAACCCCGAGCGCGTGTCGATGCCCGACATCGACGTGGACTTCTGCTTCGAGCGCCGGGGCGAGGTGATCGAGTACGTCCGCCAGCGCTACGGCCGGGCGAGCGTGGGTCAGATCGTGACCTTCGGGACGATGAAGGCGCGGGCCGCGGTCAAGGACGTGGCCCGCGTGCTTCGGATTCCGCCGGGCGAGGCCGACCGGATCACCAAGCTGATTCCCTCGGGCCCCGCGTACAGCCTCACGATCCCCGAGGCGGAGCGGAAAGTGGACGAGCTCAAGGACCTGGTGAAGGGCAATCCGGCGTATCGGCGGCTGCTGGACCTGAGCTCCCGGATCGAGGGGATCTCGCGGCACATGTCGGTGCACGCGGCAGGCGTGGTGATCGCCCCGGGCCCGCTGGCGGAGTATGTGCCGGTCTGCACGGCGCCCACCAAGGGCGCCGGCGCGGCAGCGGATGGTGAGGAGTCCATCATCACGCAGTACGAGATGGGCGCACTCGAGAAGGTCGGCATGCTCAAGATGGACATGCTCGGCCTCAAGACGCTCACCGTGATCCACGATGCGGTGCAGATGATCGCCGCCCGCGCGGGCCTGGACATCGACATGGCCGCGCGGACGTTCGACGACCCCAAGGTCTACGAGCTGCTGCGCCAGGGGCACACGGCCGGCGTCTTCCAGTTCGAGTCGCCGCTGGCGACCGATACACTCCGGGCCATGAAGTGCGATCGGTTCGACGACCTGGTCGCCGCCAACGCGCTGCTCCGCCCGGGCCCGCTCGACGCCGGGATGCACACCGTCTTCATCCGGCGGAAGCTCGGGCTGGAGAAAGTCACCTACCCGCACCCCTCGCTGCAGGAGGTGCTGGAGCCGACGTACGGCGTCATCACCTATCAGGAACAGGTGATGCGGATCGCGAACGTGCTGGCCGGGTTCAGCCTGGCCGAGGCCGACGTGCTCCGGAAGGCGGTGGGCAAGAAGGACGCGGAGCTGATCAAGAAGGAGCTGGGCAAGTTCTGCGAGCGGGCCATGGCGCTGGGCCACCCGAAGAAGATGGTGGACGAGATCGCCGCGCAGATCGAGACCTTCGGCCGCTACGGCTTCAACAAGTCGCACTCGGTGGCCTACTCGGTGCTGTCGTACCAGACCGCGTGGCTCAAGGCCCACTACCCCGCCGAGTTCATGGCGGCGCTGCTGTCCTCGGAAATCGGCAACACCGACAAGGTGGTGCAGTACATCAACGAGGCGCGCGAGCTCGATCTCGAGGTGCTGCCGCCGGACGTCAACGAGTCGGGGTTCAAGTTCACCGTGGTGGGAGACCAGCGCATCCGGTTCGGCCTCGGGGCCATCCGGAACGTCGGCTGGGGCGCTATCGAGAGCATCATCGCCGCTCGGCAGCACGCGCCGTTCACGGCGCTGGCCGACTTCGCCGAGCGGATCGACCTCCGGCTCTGCAACAAGCGGGTGCTGGAGTCGCTGATCGTGGCCGGCGCGTGCGACGGGCTCGGCGGCCACCGGAAGCAGCTCTGCGAAGCGCTCGACCACGTGCTGGGCGAGGCGCAGCTGCTGCAGCAGGAGAAGGAGGCGGGCCAGGAGTCGCTGTTCGGCGATGGGATGGGGGAGCCTGCCCTGAGCGGAGCGACCGGCCCGAGGCGGGTTGACCTGCCGGACATTCCGGCGTGGACCGAGGCCGAGCGCCTGGTCAAGGAAAAGGAAGTGCTCGGCTTCTTCATCTCCGGCCACCCGCTGGAGCGGTTCCGCGACGAGGTCGAGCTGTTCGGGACCCGCACCACCGCTACCCTGGGCGAATGGAGCGAGCACCCGGTGACCGTGGCGGCGGTGGTCACAGGAGTAAAGCGGCAGATCTCCAAGAAGACCGGCAAGGAGTACGCGCGGCTGGTGGTCGAGGACTTCCACGGCACGGCGGAGGCGATCGTCTTCCCGGACGCCTGGGCCAAGCTCAACGGCACCATCCTGCCCGATGCGGCGCTGCTGCTCACGGGCGGCTACAGCGACCGGGACCGGGGGGAGGATCACGCGCCGTTCATCGTCGAGTCCGCCCGCGCCCTGGACGAGCTCAAGACTTCGGGCGCCGTGGCCCTGAGCCTCCGCTGGCGGGCGCCCGGCGCCCCCGAGCCCGAGTCGCTCCGGGCGGCGGCGGCACTCTGTTCGGCCCATCCGGGCCCCACGCCCCTGTATATTGAGTGGAGCGACGGGAACGGGGAGTCGGTACGCCTCCGGTCCCGTCGCGTCCGCGTCGCGGCGGAGGACGACCTCGTTCGAGCCCTGCGCGATCTCCTGGGCGCCGATTCCGTCCACTACGTCAAGGCGGGATGACCCCGATGGCCTCAGCCTATACGCTGGAGTTCGAGAAGCCTCTGCTCGAGCTGGAGCGGCAGATCGAGGACCTGAAACGGATCGGCAGCGAACGACAGATCGACATCGACGGCGAGCTCGACGGCCTCCAGGGCAAGCTCGAATCGCTCCGGGCCGAGATCTACCGCAATCTCACGCCCATCCAGCGAGTCATGGTGGCCCGGCACCCCCGCCGCCCCTACACGCTCGACTATCTCAGCACCATCTTCACCGATTTCATCGAGCTCCACGGCGACCGCCTCTACATGGAGGACCCGGCCGTCGTGGGCGGCTGGGCGCGGCTCGCCGGCGTGTCGGTGATGGTCATCGGGCACCAGAAGGGCCGCGACACCAAGGAGAATCTCAAGCGCAACTTCGGCATGCCCCATCCCGAGGGCTACCGGAAGGCGCTCCGGCTGATGAAGCTGGGGGCCAAGTTCGGCGCGCCGGTCATCACCCTCATCGACACGCCGGGGGCGTATCCCGGCCTGGGCGCCGAGGAGCGCGGACAGTCCGAGGCGCTCGCCCGCAACATCCTCGAGATGTCCGCGCTGCCCACGCCGGCCGTCGCCGTGGTCATCGGCGAGGGCGGCTCCGGCGGCGCGCTCGCGCTCGGCGTGGCCGACCGCGTGCTCATGCTCGAGAACTCGGTCTACTCGGTGATCTCGCCCGAAGGCTGTGCCGCGATCCTGTGGAAGGACGCGAGCCAGCGGGAGCGCGCCGCGGAGGCGCTCAAGATCACGGCGGAGGACCTGCTCCGGCTCAAGATCATCGACGAGATCGTCAAGGAGCCCGTGGGCGGGGCGCACATCGACCCCGACGCGGCCGGCGAGGCGCTCCGCGAGGCGCTGATCCGCCACGTCACCGAGCTCCGGAAGATCCGCCCCGAAAAGCTGATCCGCCGCCGGGCCGACAAGTACGGCGCCATGGGCGCCTTCTCCGAGGCCTGATGAGTCAGACAGTCGAGGTCAGGTTCAAGGGCACCCGCAAGGCCTACTTCATGTGGGAGGACGGCGAGTCCCCCATCCGGACCGGAGACGCCGTCCTGGTCGAGGTGGAGCGCGGACGCGACCTCGGCCGGGTCACCGCGGTGGGCGACGTGGCCGCCAAGAAATGCGCCGGCAGCTGCACCGGCTGCGCCGTGGGCGAGGCTGCCCCGGCCGAGGCCGCGCCGCCCAAGCCGGTCCTCCGCCGCGCCACCCGCGACGACCTCCGGGTGCACGACGAGAACCGCCTGGACGAGGACAGCGCACGCCGCAGGGTGCTCGACCGGGTCCGGACCCATGGCCTGGTCATGAAGGTGAGCGACACCGAGTGGCAGTGGGACCGGAACAAGCTCACCATCTACTTCACCGCCGAGAAGCGGGTCGATTTCCGGGCGCTGGTGCGGGACCTTGCCTCGCATTTCCGGACCCGGATCGAGCTGCGCCAGATCGGCGTCCGCGACGAGGCGGCCCGCCTGTCCGGCGTCGGCCGGTGCGGGCGCGAGTACTGCTGCAGCTCCTGGCTGACCGAGCTGTCGCCCGTCAACCTCGGCCTGGCGAAGGACCAGCACCTCTCGCTCAATCCCAGCCAGATCTCCGGTGGCTGCGGCCGGCTGCTCTGCTGCCTCAAGTACGAGCACGAGTTCTACGTCACGGCCCGCCGCCGCTTCCCCAAGGAAGGCAAGCTGCTCACGGCGTCGCGCGGCCTGGAGCGGGTCGTCGCGGTGGATATCTTCCGGGAGCGGGTCTTTCTCAGGAGCGAGGAACACGGCTCGCGGATCATCCCCCTGGTGCAATTGCGCGACGAAGTCGAGGCGCTGGGGGAGATGCTCATGACCGCCGAATCGCGGGGCCGGCTCGCGGTTGCCAAGGAGTCTGTTGCGGCGGCAGTCGAGGATCGTCCCGGGGCCGC
>Ga0210120_1000181_pt1 | contig 14634 bp, 8 predicted proteins | sample Goodyear_PhragA__FD_184868 | JGI IMG/M metagenome (GOLD analysis project Ga0210120, IMG submission 184868) | Wetland microbial communities from San Francisco Bay, California, USA, that impact long-term carbon sequestration - Goodyear_PhragA_D2... | ecosystem: Environmental > Aquatic > Marine >... | reverse complement strand
AGTTTCTTCAGGTCAATGCGCTTGATCCATTCCTGCAATTCGGCAGGTTCCTCATTCTGCAGCTCGACTTGCACAAAGTAACGATTGGCGATCATCACCCACAGAGTGGCGTGCTTCGTGTCTTTCTCGAAAGTTTCAAACCCCGGGTTGCCATCGATCGTCACCGATTTGGCGTAACCTTCGTTGTTTTCGCTGTTGCTTTTCCACGCTTCAGTCGTGGCACTGACATAATCAGGATTAGCGACTGAATCGAGAATGCTAATCGCAGCACTGGGCGCCTTTTCTCCGTCGCCCTTGTGGTAATCGCGGTGTACGTTTGTGATCCTGAATCCGCCCACGTCTTCGGTCGAACCCTCCGGTTTGTCCGCAGTCCAACCCGACAACGGTTCCGGCAGGATCGGCAGCAATTTTTGATAGTTCACAGCCTCAGGGACGAGGATCGGTTCGTTTTGTGCCGGCGCCGCGGCAAGACCAAGTGCGAGAGCGAATATCATCAAAAAAAATCCGGCGTGTGCTGGAGAACAAACACGAGCGGTTGATTTCATGGGAGCGCCTTTCTGCGCGATTACCTTACGCGATTGACTTTAGCTTGGCTGTCAAGACGACTTGGCGGGATGTGCATAGCAGGGCGAGGCGACGCCTGAATTTAGGATTTACAAGCTAACAATGCGTTGAGATGAGAAGACTCACCGTTTCTCAATCGTCATGTCGAGCGAAAGTCGAGACATCCCGCGAAGCCACCTGAGCGCTAAGCCACGGGATTGCCACGTGAATCGCGTGACTGCGATTAACGTAGCGAGCGGCTCATGAGCATGAACCTTCTGCCCTCGACTGCGCTCGGAATGAGAAAACCGACCAGACCTCGCCGCCAGCTCGGGTTATTTGACGCCACGATGATCGTGATGGGCGGCATCGTGGGTGTGGGAATTTTTGCCAATCCCTCTGAGGTAGCGCATCGCGTTCACACGTCGTTTTTGATTCTCGGCGTCTGGTTGCTCGGTGGCTTGCTCGCGATGTGTGGCGCATTCATCTGGGCCGAACTTGCCACGCGCCTGCCGGGCGCGTCGGGTGGCCAATATGTCTATCTTCGCGAAGCGTACCATCCTGCTGTCGCGTTCGTGTATGGATGGGGACTGCTTCTGGTCACCCAAACCGGCGGTATGGCTGCCGTCGCCGTGATTTTTGCCTCATATTTTCGCGCGGTCACAGGCGTGGCGTGGAACGAGAGCGCCATCGCAGCGGCAGTGCTGCTTACGTTGGTTAGCATCAATTGTTTTGGAGCGCGAGCCGGAAGTAACGTTCAGAGCGCTCTGATGCTATTAAAAATTGCCGCAATCGCTGCGCTGGTGGCTATTGGGTTCTCTATTGGCGGTCATGCGCCTGCGGCATCGACATCGTTAGTCGAACAACCCTCCTCACTTGCCCTCCTCAAGAGCATTGGTGCGGCGATGGTGCCGATCGCTTTTGCATATGGCGGCTGGCAGACGGCGACTTTTGTCGCGGCCGAAGTACGCAATCCGCGCCGCGACTTATCGCGTGGTTTGCTGTTCGGAGTCGCTGGAGTCGTGGTGCTTTACCTTGCGGTCAATCTCGCCTGTTTGCGCGTTCTCGGGCCGGCTGGGCTCGATGCGACGACAACTCCCGCTTCAGACGTGATACGAATGGCGTTCGGTGAGAGCGGCGCCCGCTGGATCGCGCTTGCGATCACAATTTCAGCGCTCGGATTTCTCAGCCAAAGCATGCTCACGGCGCCACGCGTCTATTACGCAATGGCGCGGGACGGACTTTTCTTTGCAAGCGTTGGCAAACTGTTCGGAAAATCCGAAGCGCCCGTAGTTGCAATCGTTCTTCAGGGTCTGGCGGCAATCGTCATCGCCTGTTCCGGAACATATGGCGAGATTTTGAATTTCGAGGTCACGGTCGATTTCATTTTCTTCGCAATGACGGCCGCATCACTATTTGTTATTCGCCGACGTCAGATCGGATCTGACACGGCGACCTACCGCGTGCCGGGCCATCCGTTTACGACAATGCTTTTTGTGTTGTCGTGTTTGGGAATTGTCTTGAGCGCCATCCTCGCCTCGCCGCGGAATAGTGCTATCGCGTTGTGCATTATGCTGGCCGGGCTTCCCGTTTATTATTTTTGGAGCAGATTCAAGCGTGGCCAGGCCGCAACCAGATCGTCCTCATCGTCGTCGTAATCGAAAATACACTGCATCGAGGACGAGGAGGAGCACGAGCACGAGCAGGAGCAGGAGCAGGAGCAAGAGCAGGAGCAGGAGCAATAAAGATGTATGAGACAGAAGCATTCCGATTACATGCAGTGGTCGAAGACAGAGAGTCGTGCGCGCTTTAATCTCGCGACGAGTGGCGTCGCGCCTTTTCCACTCCGCGAACTGCCAGTCCAACTGGAGACACTCGAGATTAACGGCGATAACAGCTATGGGTATGCGCCGTTACAAAGAGCTATCGCGACGCACCACGGCATTGATCCCGACTGCGTTGTGGAATCTGCAGGCACCTCCATGGCAAATCACCTTGCCATGGCTTCGATTATCGACCCGGGTGACCAGGTCTTAATCGAGCATCCGGCGTACGGACCGATTCTCGATGTGGCGCGATATCTTCACGCCCATGTGAAACGCTTCCCGCGCACCGAAGAAACCGGTTGGGTTATAGATCCAAAAGTGCTTCGCGATTGCATCACGCCAAAGACACGGCTGATCGTGATTACTAATTTACACAATCCAACCAGTGCGCTTACGCCAGATTGGGTTCTGCGGGAAATCGGCGACATCGCGCGCAGCATTGACGCGCTCGTGCTGGTGGATGAAGTTTATTTGGATGCGGTCTACGAACGAACGCCGCGCACCTCCTTCTGTCTCGGGCCTGAGTTCGTGGTGACCAGCAGTCTAACGAAGGTTTATGGTGTTAGCGGACTGCGCTGTGGTTGGATCCTGGCGCGCCCGGACCTCGCATGGAAGATGCGTCGCCTAAACGATCTCTATAGCGCGACGGCTGTTTATCCGGGATTACTTTTGTCTGTCGCGGCATTTAAACACTTGAATCTGCTTCGCGAAAAAGGGCGGCGAATCGTCGAGGCAGATCGCAAACTGCTTCGGGATTTTCTCATACAGGAATCCGCGATTTCAGCGGTCTGGACGGAGTGGGGCACGACATCGTTCGTGCAACTGTTAGATGGCAACGCTGATGATTTCCTGCACATGCTACGTGCCGAGTTCGACACCTCGGCAGTTCCAGGCCGCTTTTTCGAAATGCCCGATCACTTTCGCATTGGCATGGGCGTAAACACCGAAATGTTCGCCGAAGGTCTGAACCGCATCAGCCGCGCACTGAGCTAGCTGGATAGACGGGTGCGCTGGCCGGTTGAATGTGTTGTCGTCAACGCGTTGACTAAACTGCGGCTTTGCCGCCGGATATCTGCGCCTCCGGCGGCGTGATCTATCATCGTCTTTCGCTACAGCGAATCTTCGATCGGAGAAGCCGATCCACCTTGTGTTTCCGGTAGAACGCGTTGTCCTCAACGCGTTGACTGAAAACGGCCTCGCGGCCTGACATTTGGACTCTGATCAGCTAAGGGCGCGGTGCGCGACTGGGCCGAGGTCGAGCAGTCGGTGCAGGTCTTGGTGTTGGCGTGGCCGTAGGGGTCGGAGAAGGTGGAGGAGGGTTTTGCACTTCAAACGAGCCGACGTCGATGCGACCGCCTCTTACACGATCGTAACCCGGGCCGCGTTGATCGTAGTCAGGCGGGCCAATGAAATTGGGATCGCCCGCATTAATGGCTGGGCTGCCAGGTAACAACGCATGTGTGAATGTAGGGCCACCGTTGTTCTGCAAAGGACCAAGCAGCGGATCGGTATCGATTTGATCGCCGGGGCCATTCAAGTAACCGCCGCCGTCGTCGCTGCTGAGATTATAGCCAAATGAGTGAACAGTGCCGCCGTCGCTGATGACGCTATGCCCGCCGGCGCTCACTTTGAACAGGGTGTTGGCTATGTTCAATGGGCTTGGTCCACTCACGGAAAGCTCCACCCCGTTGTTGCTCATGGTGCTATCAAACACACTCGTCCCCATCGAAACGAGATCGTTGGAAATGCCGGAGCCGTTGTCGCTGATAGTACTATTACTAACTACTGTATCCGACAGGGTCGAGTTGTGCACTCCACCTCCATTTCCGCTGATAGTACTGTTAGTGATTGAGATTGTGACGGGGCAAGAACCGCCGCAATTTTGCCGTCCAGTGTCGCTATAGATCGCATTGCCTGGATTGTCCGTAATCGAACTGTTCGTTATTTGAACGCTTGTCGTACCGTTTCCGCAAAACATGCAGGACCACCCGTCATTGTTAATAGCGTCGCCAGTATTATTGTTCGATAGCGTGCTGTAGGTTATTACTAAGGTTGCAGTGCCGGCCTGCAAGGCGTCGTTGTAAATGCCGCCGGAGTTGTTCGTAATTAAAGAGTTGTTTATCTGCAATGTTGCGTGACCAATGTTGTCCCCGTCGTTGTGGATACCACCACCGATATTGCCTGCTGCTGAGTTGCCAGTGATGGCGCAATTACTGAGTATCAGCACTGCGTGGTCATTCAGAATACCACCGCCAAGGTCGCTGGCGTGACCGTTGGTGATGGTGAGGCCGGAAATTGTGACGTTTCCGCCGGGATGGCTGACGTTAAAAACGCGACTCTTAGCATTGCCGTTGACCGTCAGATTTTCAGCGCCTGGTCCGGATATCGTGATGGCCTTGTCCACGAGCAACTCGCCGCTGGTCAAGCCGATCGTGCCAGTGACTGCAAAACCAATTATGTCACCGTCATTGGCATCGGCGAGCGCCTGACGCAATGAACCGGGGCCGCTGTCGTTCGTGTTCGTTACCGTGATGACGTCTGCACGGGCGGACGCCACCACCGCGCAAACCAGTGCCAAAGAAACTGCGGCGCGCAGGTTGAAGAAAGCGGACACCGAGATTCTTTGCGGGCACGCGACCAGATATTGGAGCTCGGCAGTGCGTTTCGTTTTCATTGGCAAAACTATGGGCGCGGATGCGGTGTAGGGCGAGGCCTTGGTAGCGGTGAAGTCCTCGGACTCAGCGTAGGTGTCGCAGTCGGCGTAGGTGTAGGGCCGGGTTGCGCGCAGTACCTCCCGCCGGTGTTCAAATAAAAGGGGTCGATATCATTAAATCCACCCCAGACGATCATTTCACTGCTGCTCCAGACGGCCGTATGATAGGCGCGGCGTTCAGGCGCGTTGGTTGTGGTAGTAGTCGTCCAGTCATCCTTCCCCGGATTGTATCTGCCACCAGTGTTGAATTGTTTTAGCCCGTCAGTCCCTCCCCAAACGATCATCTCACTGCCGGTCCACACTGCCGTGTGATTAGATCGAGGGCCAGGGGCGCTGGTCGTGCTGGTCGTCACCCAAATATTGATGTTCGGATTGTATCTGCCACCGCTGTTAAGTCCGGAGTTCGAGCCATCATCGCCCGCCCACATGATCATTTCATTACCGGTCCAGACTGCCGTGTGAAATTTTCGGCCAGAGGGCGCGTTCGAGGTGGTGGTGGCTTCCCAACTGTCCGTGCTGGGATTGTATTTGCCACCACTGTTGAAATAATTGGTGCCATTCCATCCACCCCAGACGATCATTTCATCACCGGTCCAGACTGCAGAGTGATCGAGCCGCGCCGCGGGCGCATTGGTAGTGCTTGTGGCTGCCCAACTGTCCGTGTTTGGATCGTATTTCCCGCCGGTGTTGAATTCGACTTCACCCCATCCACCCCACACGATCATTTGACTACCGGACCAGACTGCCGTGTGAAAGAGTCGACCAGTGGGCGCGTTGTTTGTGCTGGTTGTCGTCCAGGTGTTGGTAACAGGATTGTATCGGCCGCCTGTGTTCAAACTCATGCCGTTGTCTCCGCCCCAGACGATCATTTCACTCCCAGTCCAGACTGCTGTGTGACCGCCCCGCGCAGAGGGCGCATTGACAGTGCTGATGGTTCCCCAACTATCAGTGGTGGGATTGTATGTTCCGCCGGTGTTAAAGTAGCTGCCGCCATAGCCGCCCCAGACGATCATTTCACTTCCCGTCCAGACTGCCGTATGAGAGGCTCGCGCAGAAGGTGCGCTGCTCGCGCCGGTCGCTGTCCAGGTTTCGTCGGTGCATCCGCCCGGAACGAAGATTTCTGGAAGTCTGTAGGAAGCAGTGCTTGGATTCGTTTTGCGAAGACGATTCTCTGTAGAGGCAGCCGTGTCGGCTGCAAACGGTTTCGCGGACGCAGGCGACACCCCTGCCGCTACAGTTCTGTCTGCGGTCAGGCGCTCGGCTAACATTGGCCTCGCCAGACACTCCGCGATGACAAATGGATCATTACCGAGCGCTTCAAAGAGTTCGCGTAACACATCAGGTTGTTTGGTGTGCTTTGCCATGCGATTCATCTCAGCTTGTAATTGCTCGGGAGTAATCGGCCGTTGCCAGTGATCTTCCAGCGCCTGCGAGTTGCGCAGGTAATCCGCGACTTTCTTTTCCAGCTGCGTCTGAGACATAATCGCATCAAGCGATGGCTTGGAATCAGGATGCTCCCCGTCGGCGCGGGGCCAGATGCGATGACGCCAGTAAACTTCTTCAATCGCTCGCTGATAAGCTACCCGTTCCGCAACGGTCAGCGTTTTTTGGAAACTTCTCGTCGGCGCTTCGGAATGAACGAACGCCAGGACCCTCCCGCTCAAAATCGAGCCGGCAAGGGCCGTGAACAGAAGCAGACCAAGCAAGGCGCGGCCGTTCAAGAGAGCGGACAGCGAAATTCTTGGCGTACGCCCGACTCGATGTCGGAGTTGAGTAGTGCGTTCTTTGTTCATGAAGCAAAGCTACGGGCGCGGTGCGGGGGTAGGTCGCGCTCGCGGCGTCGATGTCGGCCTGGGGCGCGCCGTGGCTGTTGGCGTCGGCGTAGTGGTCGCGGTCGGTGTCGGACTCGTGGTCGGAGTTGTGGTTGGGGTAGGTGTAGGTGTGGCCGCTTGCACTTCAAACGAGCCAATGTCGACGCGACCGTTCACAAGGCGATCGAATCCCGGACCGCGCTCGTCGTAGAAAGGTGGCGGAGTAAAGTTCGGATCACCCGAATCAATGGCTGGACTACCGGGTAGCAGCGCATGGGTGAAGGTCGGGCCGCCGTTGTCTTGCAAGGCGCCAAGCACAGGATCAGTATTGATCTGATCACCCGGACCGGTCAGGTAACCGCCCGCATCATCGCTGCTCACGTTGTAGCCGCGTGAGATCACTGTGCCAGTGTCATTGACAATATTTCCTCCCGTGTTGCCAGCGTGGAGCACGGTGTTTTCGATGGAGACCGTTGCATTGCCATTGGCGATGCTGCCACCGAACGTCGCTGAGTTGCCACTGAAAGTCGTGTTACTGAGTGTTAATCCCGCAATGTTATTGATTCCGCCGCCAAATGATTGGGCAGAGTTGCCACTGATTGTGCAATTGCCAAGCGTCGCGGTACCCTTGGTGTCGGCGATATTAAGGAGGGCGCCGGCGTCGTCGCCCGCCGTGTTGTCACTGAGCGTCGTATTGCTGATTTGTAACAGCGTGGTTCCTTTCATACGACCGTCATTGCAGATGCCGGCTCCATGCGTAGCAGAGTTGCCGCTAACTGTGCTGCTGTTAATCCCCATAATCGCGGCCCCTCCCGTGCCGTTGTTGCAAATGCCGCCGCCGTCATTGCCAGTAACGTTGCCGGTAATGACGCAGTCGTTGAGGGTCAGTGTCGCCGCACCGGCGTTATGTACGCCGCCGCCGTCGCGAAATGCCACGTTATTGGTAATCGTACAATTACCAAGAGTTAGCGTGGCATGATCGTTGTAAATGCCGCCACCGTCGGGGACAGCTTCATTACTGGCGTTGCCGTTGGTGATGGTCAGTTCAGAAATCGTCACAACGGTACTAGGCGCGATATGCAATACGCGAGAGCTGGCGTTTCCGTCTATAGCCAGAACATCCCTCCCTGGACCTGCGATGGCGATACTCTTGTCCACCAGCAGCTCGCCGCTCGTTAACCCGATCGTGCCAGTCACTGCGAAGTCGATTATGTCGCCGTCATTCGCATCGGTAAGCGCCTGGCGTAATGAGCCGGGCCCGCTGTCATTCGTGTTGGTGACGGTGATAATGTCGGCGTAAGCGGTTATGCCGAGCAGGCAGATAAAAGCCGAACAGATCCAACTGCGCAGATTAAACCGATCGGACCCCGAAATTCTTTGCATGCTCGCGACTCGGTGTCGGATTGGAGCGGTGGGCTTCTTTTTCATAGGAAGAAGCTACGGACGCGGTGCCGGGCTGGGGCGGGGCCGCGGTGTGGGTGAACATCTCCCCGCGCATGCCGTCGGCGTAGCTGTAGCAGTAGGCGTGGGGGTTGCGGTGGGTGTGGGAGTTGGCTCTCCGCAAGGCCACAGCTCGTAAGTGACCTTTAAGCCATTCGTGAGCGCAGGGGTTTTGCACGAGAAGGTTGTAGCGTCACACGGACCGCCCATGCCACTTAACTGCACACCGCTTTCTTCTAAGGCGCCATCATCGCTTGTCGCTCCATAAATGACATCAAATGAGTTTTGGTTTTCATAGAAGCGCATTTCAAAGTTGGCGGTGCCCATTCTGTCGGCGTACGTCGCGCGCCATTCGATATTGAAGACTCTGTTGGGCGCGGTGCCCGTGACCAGGGTAAATACTCCGTTTCCTGGCCCGTCAGTGCGCAGGTCCGTTTGATATCCGACAATCGCGGCGCCCAGACAGCGATCTGGCAAAGGACAGGAGGCTCCGAGGTATGGCGCATTGCCAGAAAACTGCAAATTTCCGTTCGAGCTCACGTAAGCCTGGTCAAAAGTCGAATCGTAAAAGGTGACTGGGAACGGAAGGGTTATTGGCGTAACGCAGTTATCGCAGTGGTTGCCCGTGTCGACGATACCCGGCACGATCGTGCCAGACCCGCTGCTCGTTATATATTGACAGCAAGTCTGCACAGGCGTGGGAGTCGGCGTTGCCGTAGCCGTTGGCGTGGCGGCGGGTTTGTCGGGCGCGGTAGAGGGGGTCGGAGAAGCTGTCGCTGTTGGAGTGGGCGAAGCGGTGGCGGTTGCAGTCGGGGTTGTCGACGGTGTGGCTGTTGCGGTAGCTGTTGGCGTGGGGCTTGCAGTTGCCGTAGGCGTAGGCGTAGGCGTGGGACCTTGCCCATATTTGATCGTCAGATAATCAGAATTGTTGAGGAATCTAGCGGTACCCGTCACGTAAACGTTAGCCAGTTTGTCAACAGCTATCGCTGCCGCTTCAGTACTGGCGTTCTGTGGCTCGTCATATCGGACAACCCATTGTTCCTGACCAGCGGGATTGTATTTGATTGTGGCATAGCCAAAATCATTAAAAGTGAAATTTGTTCGCGAGCTGCTTCCTGTAACGTAAACATTGCCAGCGCCGTCAAGAGCGATGGAAGTGGCAGTATCGGCTCCATTACCCGGTGGTCCATTATACCGCGCGACCCACTGCTGTTGACCAGCGGAGTTATACTTGATTGTGCCGTAATCAGGAAAGCCCGGGCCGATCTGCCCCGTGACATACACGTTATCCGAGTCGTCAACGACAATAGCATAGGCGTAGTTGGATCCACCTTCGTCATAACGAGCGACCCATTGTTGCTGGCCGGCCGCGTTGTATTTAATGGTTGCGTACCCAATAGACGTGGGTAGGTCGCTTTGCCCCGTTACAACAACATTCCCTGAGTTATCGATGGCAATGGCATAGGCTTCGTCGAATCCGGTCCCGGATCCATTGTAGCGAGCAACCCATTGTTCCTCGCCCGCCGCATCATATTTGAGCGTCAGGTAATCATAATTTGAATAATCCGAGCAGAGCAAAGTTGTCCCAGTCACGTAGGCGTTACCCTTGTGGTCAACAGCGATAGCTGTTGGCGTGTCAAGACCTGCTCCACCGCGGTACTCTGCCACCCACTGTTGTTGGCCTGCGGAGTTGTATTTGATCGTGGCACAGAACGTGGAGGATTCATCCTGTGTGCGCGCCGCGACATAGACATTGCCTGAATCGTCCAATGCAATGCCTATTCCCGAAGCATAACCGCGAGGCTGCACGTTGTAGCGGGCAACCCATTGTTCCTGTCCCGCTGAATTATACTTGATGGTCGTGCAATCGTGGTAACTGTAAAGTATCCCGCTCCATCCCGTCACATACACGTTGCCTGACGCGTCGACAGTCATCGCGTTCAGTTGCTCATCGGGATTATCGAAGTCGTTATAAAGGGCAACCCACTGTTGCTGCCCGGCTGAGTCGTACTTGATCGTGGCGAAATCGTTGCCTGTTCCCATGCCTAAGCTCGTTCCTGCGACATAAACATTGCCGGAGTTATCAGCGGCAATGGCTTTGGCTTCGTCATAGCTACTGGCGGTTCCATCATAGCGGGCAACCCATGCCTCGTATGCACCGCCGGCAGGAGCCACTGCGGAAGCGCCCTGGCGACGGACTTGCGCGTCAACCTTACGCGCTCCCTGATGAGTTGACGTTTCAGGAGATACCGTGGCGAACAGTACGACAACCACTCCGGTGAAGAAGATCAATAAGCCGAAAAGAATGCACAGACTCAGGAACGCCGATTGAACAGTAGGTTTCTTTTTCATGGATGGAGGTTACGGGCGTGGTGCCTGAGTGGGACGAGGCCGCGGAGTAGGTGTACCTCTAGGTGTAGCAGTCGCCGTCGCCGTCGGACTAGGTGTAGCCGTTGCGGTCGGTGTGACGGTTGGTGTTGGGGTGGGCGTCGGTTGCACCTCAAACGATCCGACGTCGATGAGACCGTTGAATACGCGAACAAATCCGGGCCCCCGCTGGTCGTAGTCAGGCGGTGGAGTAAAGTTCGGATCGCCTGCGTCGATGGCCGGGCTGCCCGGTAACAAGGCGTGGGTGAACGTTGGTCCGCCATTGTCCTGCAAGGGGCCCAACATCGGATCGGTATTGATCTGGTCGCCGGGGCCGTTCAGAAAACCGCTGCCATCATCGCTACAGACATTGTAGCCATGAGTGATAAAGCTGCTGCCATTATTGTAGATATTGACGCCCGAGGTGCCTGCTTTTAGGATCGTGTCCCCAAGGTCGAGCGAGCTGGTTAGGTAGATTGCGCCGCCGTTTGCGCTGGCTGAGTTATTGCTGAAGGTGGTGTACGCGATGTTACCGCCGCCGGCGATCCCCCCGCCGTCTCCGACGCTTTGGTTACCGTCAATTGTGCAGTTGGTGATGATGAAGCCGTCGCCCGAGAGGCCGCCGCCGCTCGCAGGCGTCGCCAACGTCCGGTTGTTACTGATTAGGCTATCGGTGATTGTCCCTCCCCCGGCGATTCCACCGCCGGTAAACGTAGCGCGGTTTCCTGTGATCGAGCTATCAAGTACCTCTAGCGCTCCTCCATTGTCGATACCGCCACCTGAACCGTCCGAGAAATCGGGGTCGGCAGAGTTATTGGTGATGAGACTGTTCTGAATCGTTAGTTTCCCGACGTTGGCAATTCCACCGCCATGTCCGGCGCCGTGGCCGGCGCTTGCCTCGTTGTTGCTGATTGTGGTACCGATGATGGTCATCATGCCCTCATTCCAAATGCCGCCCCCGGCGAGCCAGCAAAAATTCGCCACAACACTCCCATTAATAATTATCATGGAGCCGGTGTTGGAGATACCGCCGCCCATTGACAGGAGGACATCACCGATCGCTTGGTTACTGCTCACCGAGCTGTCAAGAAGCGTGAGTGTTCCGGTGTTATGAATGCCGCCGCCTTCGCCAATGGGCTGGTTTCCCGAGATGATGCAACTGGCGATCGTCAGCGTTGATCGATCGTTGAAAACACCACCTCCGTTATTCATGCCGTGACCGGCCGTGATGTAAAGGCTAGTGATTTGGACTGTATAACCGGGCATCACATGAAAAATACGAAATTGGGTCGTCTGTGAACGCACCGTCACCGTTTGCGGTGAAGCGCTGATGGTAATGCTTTTGGTGATGACGAGCTCGGCTGTGGACAGCGTTACCATGTTTACAGAGGGATCGAAGTTAATTGTGTCGCCATCATTCGCGTCCACGAGCGCCTGGCGCAATGAGCCGGGGCCGCTGTCGTTTCCGTTGGTAACCGTGATGATGTTGGCAGGCCTGTTTCCCTTAGCCGTGCTTCGCTGTGCGAGCGCGAATGGGATCACGCACACGACTAGCAACAACAGCAGGTAAAACGCGCCTCGAATAAGATGGGCTCTGACGTTCGGGTTAATTTGCTTTTTCATAAGTCTGGATTTGTGAGTGGAGCAGTGCGTCTCTTTTCATCGATGGAAGCTACGGGCGCAGTGCTGGAGTGGGACGAGGCCGCGGAGTAGGTGTACCTCTAGGCGTAGGTGTAGCAGTCGCCGTCGCCGTCGCCGTTGCCGTCGGAGTAAGTGTAGCCGTTGCGGTCGGTGTGAGGGTTGGTGTTGGGGTGGGCGTCGGTTGCACCTCAAACGATCCGACGTCGATGCGACCGTTGAATACGCGAACAAATCCGGGCCCGCGCTGGTCGTAGTCAGGCGGCGGAGTGAAGTTCGGATCGCCGGTGTCAAGCGCGGGGCTGCCCGGTAACAAGGCGTGGGTGAATGTTGGCCCGCCATTGTCCTGCAACGGGCCAAGCAAGGGATCGGTATTGATCTGGTCGCCTGGGCCGTTCAGAAAACCCCCGCCATTATCGCTGCAGACATTGTATCCGTGCGAGGTGACCGTACCACCATTATTATAGATGTTGGCGCCTGAGGCGCCTGCTTTTAGGATCGTGTTCCCAAGCTCGAGCGGGCTGGTTAAGTAGAGAGCGCCGCCGTATCCGACGTCCGAGTTATTGCTGAAGGTGGTGTGAGCGATGTTACCACCGCCAGCAACCCCGCCCCCGAAACGACCGCTATTTCCGGTGATGGTACTGTTGGTGATGGTAGTGTTGTTACCGAAGAGACCGCCACCGTAACCACCGTCAAAGCCGCCCCCGAGCGCTGTGTTTCCGCTGATGGTGCTGTCCTGAATCGTCATTGTTCCATCATTTTCAATTCCGCCGCCATCCCCGCCAAAGTGACCAGGGTTGTCGGTTCGGTTGTCACTGATCGTGCTGCCGGTAATGGTCATCATGCCTGTATTGTAGATGCCACCGCCGGCATAATAGGCCATGTTCCCTTGCACCGTCCCAGCAATAATGATCATGGTGCCGGTGTTGGAGATACCGCCTCCGAACGGAACACTGTTACAGCCACAATAAACGCCATTGTTATTGTTAACGATGGCCTGATTGAGCGTCATCGTTCCGCTGTTATAGATGCCGCCCCCAAAAACATTCACGGATTCGCCACTCACAATGGTGTTTGCGGAGACCGTGCAATGAGCGATCGTCAGAGTTGAATTGTCGTTCAGGATACCACCGCCGTTATCGCCTGTAATGTGACCGCCAGAGATGGTTAAGCCGTTGATTTCCACGCTATGACCGGGCATCACATGGAAAATACGGAACTCTGTCTGTGAAGACCGCACCACCGCGACCATCTGCGGTGAAGCGCTGATGGTAATGCTCTTAGTGATGACGAGCTCGGCTGTGGACAGCGTTACGGTGTTTACAGAAGGATCGAAGTTAATTGTGTCGCCGTCATTCGCGTCCGCGAGCGCCTGTCGCAGTGAGCCGGGGCCGCTATCGTTTCCGTTGGTCACAGTGATGGTGTTTGCGGGAGCGCGCCAGATGGTTCGCTGCGCGAGCGCGAATGGGATGAAAGAAACAGCCGTCACTAAAAGCAAGAAGGACGCGCTGCGAGTGAAGTGAGCTTTTAGGTTCGGATTAATTTGTCTTTTCATAAATCCGACCCCCCCGAGGGATGGCACCACGCCTTGCGACGCGCCCAACGCAAGGCGGATTTCGTACGCCACCACCACCAGCAGCAGCGCAATGTAAAAAGCGTTTCGATTAATATGGCGTTTCATGACGCCGGTTTTTGCTGTCTCGCTGTCTCCTAATGAACCTCCTCGTGGAGCCCGATTTTGTGGCGAGCGCGTAAGAATGTCGAGATTTTTTGCATTTTCCGTTGAGAAACCACGGAGGCGGTGCGAAACCGGGATTGCCGATTCCCGCTACAGCTGGATCAATTGAGTCTCTTTACCGTTCAGCTTCGGGATGGTGCACGCATTTGCGATCGAGATGAAAGCGGCGACGAGCCGCCGCACTCCGAAGCTCGCTACGCGAGCAAAAACATTCGTGTGAATTAGTGTCCATTGGTGGTTAGTTTCGCTGGGATGGAGGCGCTTACTGATTTCAAAATTCGACCGGCGCACGTGGAAGATGTGCCGATCATTCTGCAACTGATCCGCGATTTGGCGACGTACGAGCGCGCGCCGGATGACGTTGTCGCGACGGAAGAATTGCTTAGCGATGTTTTGTTCGGCGAAAAACCTGCGGCGGAAGTGCTGTTGGCGTTTGAAGAAAAATCGCCGATCGGATTTGCAGTTTATTTTTATAATTTTTCCACGTGGCTTGGGCGGCCCGGACTTTATCTCGAAGATTTGTTTGTTAGGCCGGAGAAGCGCGGCAAAGGCTATGGT
>Ga0210120_1000180_pt1 | contig 14689 bp, 12 predicted proteins | sample Goodyear_PhragA__FD_184868 | JGI IMG/M metagenome (GOLD analysis project Ga0210120, IMG submission 184868) | Wetland microbial communities from San Francisco Bay, California, USA, that impact long-term carbon sequestration - Goodyear_PhragA_D2... | ecosystem: Environmental > Aquatic > Marine >... | reverse complement strand
CCGCCGCTTCGCGGCGGGGCTGGTGGCGCCGGCCCGGTCCTTCCAGACGACGTAGATCTCCTGGCCGGTGTAGCCGCCGAATTCGCGTTCGGTCAGCTCGCTCGCCGCCTTCGATTCCGAGCCGGGCGTGTTGTAGTCGGCTTCGTATTCGCCGGCGAGCGACGAGCCGAGGCCGATGATGACCACCGCGGCGGCGATCCAGGCGAGGACGACGCGGCCGCGGCGGCGGTAGGCGATGTCGGCGAGGCGGGCGAGACGGCGGGTCATGGGGTGCTCCCTTCGCTGGTGATGCTTACAAAAGAAAAAGGTTCAGGTAGATAACGATTCTTAGCAGAAATCGATTTGCTGTAGCATTGCCCTCGATGACCGCTGCACCGATCGGTGGCGACAAGGCGCCGTCCACGCTCGCCTTCCTGCTCTCGCAGGTCGGCATCTACGCCTCGAGCCGCTTCGCCGAGCGGATCGCCGCGATCGACCTCCATCCGCCCGAGTTCCGCGTGCTCAACATCGTCGACGCGGGGGAAGGGGAGTCCCAGCAGGCGATCGCCGAGGCGATCGGGGCACCGCCGAGCCGCATGGTCGCGATCGTCGATGCGCTTGAGCAGCGCGGCCTGGTCGAGCGGCGCCCCCACGCGACCGACCGCCGCGTCCACGTGCTCCACCTGACCGCGAAGGGCCGCAAGCTGCTCGCCCGCGGCCGCCGCGTCGCCGCCGAGCACGAGCGCGACCTGACCCGCGGGATGAGCGAAGCCGAGCGCAAGCGGCTGGTCGCCCTGTTGCAGAAGATCGTCGCCGAGCAGCAGATCGGTCACGGCATTCACCCGGGCTTCCGCGAGTCGCCGCGCCGGTAGCTGGTCGGGGTCGAGCGCGTCGGCGACCGCCGGCTCGGCGCCGAGCCGGCTCACGGCCTCGGCCTTCGCCGCGCTGCGGGTCATCCCGACGACCTCGTGGCCGGCCGACGTCAGCCGCGGAAGCAGCTGCTTGCCGATCGCTCCGGTCGCTCCCGCCACCAGCACCTTCATGACTTCCTCCTCTCGTCGGTCTCGGAAGTGAGACGAGGCAGCGGGGTCGGCTGTGACAGCGGGCGCGGCTCATTGTCGGGTGCCGGCCGGAAACAGGGACGAAGCCATGACGAAAAATTGACATTCAGCGCGCCACACGCGCGTCGGCGCTATTCACGATCGGCGCGTGAGGACGAGCTATGAGGACGTGATCGACTACGAGCGCGGCGTGGTCTTGATGGTCGAGTTCGAGTCGGTCGGCAAAGATGTCGTCGACTACTCATTGGTGCTGCGGCGCGACGGCGTGAGCGGGGCTGAGACGATTCGCGTATATGACAGCGCCCACGGTTTCAACGAGATGCATCGGTTCACGAGGCGCGGCGGCAAGCAGGCAGGGGTGGCGGCCCATCCCGGTACCCTTGGCGAAGGCATGCGCAGAGCGATCGAAGAAACCAAGTCCGGATATCGCGCGACGATCGAGGGGTGGGAAGGATGACCGTCGACAACGGCGTGCAGTCTCCAGCCAGCAAGCTGATGGACGAGGCGATCGAGAGGGCGATCGAAGAAAAGCCAATCGTCCCTGAGCGATCGTCATTCATCGATGCCGATACTCCCCACACCGAACGCCGGATCAAGCAGGCCGCGGAGAGAGGCTATGCCGCGGTGGTGGTCTATACGGATGGATCGAGGCGGGTCATCTCGCCCGACGAGGCTCTTGGCAGGGCGGGGCAGACCCCGTCCGGCGCCTGAAGCGCTGGGGGGCTCCATCAGCGCGAATTCCGACATAGTCGTGATGAAGTTCGGCGGCACCTCGGTCGCCGGCGCGGAGGAGATCAAACGCGCCGCGCGGCGGATCGTCGCCGCGCGCGAGGCCGGCAACCGGGTGGTGGCGGTGCTCTCGGCGCGCGGCAAGACGACCGACGAGCTGGTCGCGCAGGCGATGGAGATCTCCGAGCGGCCGGTGGCGCGGGAGATGGACATGCTGCTCTCGACCGGCGAGCGGATCTCCTGCGCGCTCTGCGCGATGGCGATCCACGACATGGGGCACGAGGCGATCTCGCTGACCGGCTCGCAGGCGGGCATCGTCACCGACTCGCTGCACACCAAGGCGAAGATCGTCGACGTGCGCGCCGACCGGATCCGCGAGATGCTGGAGAAGGACCGGATCGTGCTCGTCGCCGGCTTCCAGGGCGTCTCGACCGACAGCCACGACGTCACCACGCTCGGGCGCGGCGGCTCGGACACCACCGCGGTCGCGCTCGCGGCGGCGCTCGACGCCGGCGTCTGCGAGATCTACACCGACGTCGCCGGGATCTTCAGCGCCGACCCGCGGATCGTCCCCGATGCCCGCAAGCTGCCGTTCGCCTCCTACGAGGAGATGCTCGAGATGTCGGCCTCGGGGGCGAAGGTGCTGCAGCTGCGCTCGGTCGAGTACGCGCGCAACAACGGCGTGCGCATCCACTGCCGCAGCAGCTTCGAGGAGGGGCCAGGTACCCTCGTGGTCAGCGAAGAGGAGAGCGAGAAGGAGACCGTGGAGCAACCGTTCGTAACCGCAGTGACCCATTCCGACGGCGAGGCGCGCGTCACGCTGACCGGCCTGCGCGACGAGCCGGGCGTCGCCGGGCGGGTCTTCACCGCGCTCGCCGACGCCGGGATCAACGTCGACGTGATCATCCAGAACGAGCCGGTCGGCGACGACGCGCTGGCCGACCTCTCCTTCACCGTCGACCGCTCCGACCTCGCCGCGGCGACGGAGACGATCTCGGCGCTCGGCGTCAGCCAGGGCGTGCGCAGCGAAGAGCGGATCGGCAAGGTCTCGATCGTCGGCGCCGGGATGCGCTCGCACCCCGGCGTCGCCGCCAGGGTCTTCGCGGTGCTCGGCGACGAGGGGATCAACATCGAGATGATCTCCACCTCGCCGATCAAGATCTCCTGCGTCATCTCCGCCGACCGCGTGCCGGATGCCGTGCGGGCGCTGCACACGGCTTTCGAGCTCGGCGAGGACGCGGTGCGGGCCGAAGACCCGATGGGCGACCAGCATCGTCCGACCGTAAGCGGCTGAGGCCCCGTCATACTCGGACGATGGCGGGCGACGGATACAGAGTCGGTGTGCTGGGCGCGACCGGGCTGGTCGGGACGACGATCCTCGACCTGCTGGCGAGCCGCGGCTTCCCCGTGGCCGAGGTCGTCCCCTTCGCCTCCGAACGCTCCGCCGGGCGGGCGATCGAGTGGGGCGAAGAGGAGCTCGAGGTCCGGGCGCTCGGCGAGGACACGATCCAGGGACTCGACGTCGTCCTCTCCTCGGCCGGCGGCGCGGTCAGCGCCGAGTGGACGCCGAAGCTGGTCGAGGCCGGTGCGGTCGTCGTCGACAACACCAGCTACTGGCGCATGCACGACGACGTGCCGCTGGTCGTCGCCGAGGTCAACCCCGACGACCTCGCCGGCCACAAAGGGATCGTCGCCAACCCCAACTGCTCGACCATGCAGATGGTCGTCGCGCTGAAGCCGCTGTATGACGCGGCGGGGATCGAGCGCCTCGTGATCTCGACCTACCAGGCGGTCTCCGGCACCGGCAAGGCGGCGATCGACGAGCTGCGCGAGCAGTCGCGCGCGGTGCTAGACGGCGGCCAGCCCGCCGCCTCGGTCTACCCGCACCAGATCGCCTTCAACGCGCTGCCGCAGGCGGGCGGCTTTGCCGAGGGCGACGACCACACCGACGAGGAGTGCAAGCTGATCGACGAGACGCGCAAGATCCTCGGCGACGGGTCGATCCGCGTCAGCGCGACCTGCGTGCGCGTGCCGGTCCTCACCGGCCACTCCGAGGCGGTCAACGTCGAGACCCGCGAGCCGCTCGAGCCCGAGCGCGCCCGCGAGCTGCTCGCCGCGGCGCCGGGCGTCACCGTGCTCGACGACCCCGGGGCGGGGCGCTACCCGATGGCGGTCGACGCCGCCGGCCACGACGACGTCTTCGTCGGCCGCATCCGCCGCGACCCCGGCAACGAGCGCGCGCTCGACCTCTGGGTCGTCTCCGACAACCTGCGCAAGGGCGCCGCCACCAACACCGTCCAGATCGCCGAGCTGCTGGTCGAGCGCAACCTTCTCTGACGCGTATCGGCCGCTCTGCGCCCGCGTCACCCCAGCGCGACGTAGCGGATCGCGATGTAGGCGGTGGCGAGGGCGATCGAGAGGATCGTCGCCGGCAGGCCGACGCGGAGGAAGGCGACGAAGCCGATCCGCGACCCGGCCCGTTCGGCCATCCCGGCCGCGGCGACGTTCGCGCCGGCGGCGATCAGGGTCGCGTTGCCGCCGAAGCAGGCGCCCAGCGAGAGCGCCCACCAGTATGCGTCGTCGCCGCTCGCCTTCGCCGTCGCCTGGATGTCCTTGACGACCGGAACCATCGCCGTCGTGAAGGGGATGTTGTCGACCAGCGCCGAGCCGACGGCGGCGACCCAGGCGATCCCGATCAGCTCCGCGGTGCGCTCGCCGCCCGTGGCGTCCTTGACCGCCTCGGCGACGTGGCCGATCGCCCCGGTCGCGTCCAGCGCTCCGACCAGCACGAACAGCGCCATGAAGAAGAAGATCGTCGGCCACTCGACGTGCGCGAGCGCGCGCTCGAGGTCGATCCGCGTGACCAGCAGCGCGACCGCGGCGCCGCTCAGCGCCACCGTCGCCGGCTCGACGTGCAGCGCCTGGTGGGCGAAGAAGGCGAGCACGGTGGCCAGCAGGACCGGGCCGGTGCGGCGCAGCTCGGCGGGGTCGCGGATCGAGGCGGCGGCGTCGAGGCCCATCAACGCCTCGCGGCTCTCGGGCTCGACCCGCAGGCGCCGGCGGAAGGCGAGGTGGAGCAGCGGGATGAGCACGGCGAAGACGACGATCACGATCGGGGCCAGGTTGACGATGAAGGCGTTGAAGCCGAGGCCGGTGGCGCCGGCGATGATGATGTTCGGCGGGTCGCCGATCAGGGTCGCGGTGCCGCCGACGTTGGAGGCGATCACCTCGACGATCAGCAGCGGCACCGCCTCGATGTCGAGCGCGTCGGCGAGCAGGAAGGTGACCGGCGCGATCAGCAGGATCGTCGTCAGGTTGTCGAGGAAGGCCGAGAGCACGGCGGTCGTCCCGGCGAGGCTGAGCGTGACCGCGAAGGAGCGCCCGCCGGAGAGCTGGCCGGCGCGGATCGCGACGAAGTCGTAGACGCCGGTCTGCTGGGTCAGGTAGACGAGGATCATCATCCCGACGAGCAGCCCGATCGTGTTGAAGTCGACCGACTCGACCGCCTGCTGCTGGGAGAAGTCGCCGACGAACAGCACTACGATCGCGGCGCCGAGCAGCGCCACGTTGGTCCTGTGCATCCGCTCGGCGGCGATCACGCCCAGCACGATCAGGAAGGTTGCGACCGCGACGGCCATCGTCGCCTCGCAGGCTATGACAGACGGCGGCTACGCACCAGGCCCCGCCGAGCGCATATAAGCCAGGAATGGAAATCGGGTTCAGCGAGGCGGTCATGCTGTTCGGCGGGCTGCTGGCGGTGGTCGCGGCGCTCTCCGGCCTGATGCGGGGGACCGTGCTCTCGGCGTCCGTGCTCTCGGTCGCGCTGGGGGTCGTGCTCGCCGCCGTCGACGTGGTCAACGTCGACGCCACCACCAAGTCGATCGTCGAGCTGGTCGAGTTGGCGCTGATCCTCACCCTGTTCTCCGACGGGATGTTCGTCGAGCAGGAGCTGCTGCGCCGTCACTGGAGCCCGGTGGCGCGCTCGCTGGTGATCGCGATGCCGATCACGCTGGCGCTGCTGGCGCTCGCCGCGAAGGCGCTCTTCCCCGGCCTCGACTGGGCCGAGGCGTTCCTGCTCGGCGCGGTGCTCTCGCCGACCGACCCTGTCGTCACCTCGGCCGTCGTCACCTCGCCGCTGGTCCCCGCCGCGGTCCGCCACACGCTCAACCTCGAGTCCGGGCTGAACGACGGCCTGGCGCTGCCCTTCGTCCTCTTCTTCCTCGTCCTCGCCGGCCCTGGCGGCAACCCGGGCGCGGAAGCGGCGAAGCTGGTCGGCGAGGCGCTGGTCGGCGCGGCGGTCGGCGTCGCGTTCGGGGTGCTGGGCGGCCGCCTGCACCAGCGGCTGCCGGGCGGCGGTTTGACCCAACGTTACGAGGGGATCTACTCGGTCAGCTTCGCGCTGATGGCGTTCGGGCTGGCCGAATCGACGATCGGCAACGGCCTGATCGCCGCCTTCGTCTGCGGCATCGCGCTCGGCGCCACCGAGCACGAGGTGCCGGAGGGCTTCGTCGAATTCGCCGAGAACGCCAGCGCGATCTTCCAGGTCCTCACCTTCTTCGCCTTCGGCGCGCTGATCGTCGCCACCGGGTTCCACCACTCGGTGCCGCCGCTGGTCGTCTTCATCGCCTTCGCCCTGATCGTCGCCCGCCCCGCCGCCGTGCTGCTCTCCTTCGTCCGCACCGGCCTGCCGCGGTCGCAGAAGGCGTTCATGGCCTGGTTCGGCCCCAAGGGCGTCGCATCGATGCTGTTCGCCCTGCTGGTGCTGAAGTCGCACGTCCCCGACAGCGCCGAGATCTTCGACATCGCCGCCTTCGCGATCATCGCCTCGATCGCCGCCCACGGCCTCACCGACACGCTCGGGGCGCGCTGGCTGGCGGCGCGCGTAGCCCCGGACGGGGAGCCCGAGGCCGGGCACCTCGGCTCCGCCGGACTCGACTGAGGCGCGGGGGCCGGCTCAGCCGGTCGGCCGGCGTCGCGCCGGCGCGCGTCCCGGCGGCTGGGCCGGGCGGGGGCTCGCCGCCGGCGCGGGCGGCGGGGGGAAGCGAAGCGGCTCCGAGCCGAGCGTCGCAGGCTCGCCGAAGTGGCGGAGCTCGAGCGGCGGGCCGTCGAGCAGCGTGTAGGCGACGCCGGCGTCGCCGACCTCGACCGCGAGCCGGCTGCCGCGCCAGCGCAGGCGGAAGGCGAGGCGCGTGAGGCGCTCCGGCAGGCGCGGGGCGAAGCTGAGCTCGCCGTCGTGGTCGCGCATGCCGCCGAAGCCCGCCACGGCCGCCATCCAGGCGCCCGCCAGCGAGGCGATGTGGAGGCCGTCGCGGACGTTGTGCTCGAGGTCGTCGAGGTCCATCAGCGCCGCCTCGCCGAAGTAGTCGTAGGCGAGCTCGAGCTGGCCGACCTCGGCCGCGATCACGGCCTGCGTGCAGGCCGAGAGCGAGGAGTCGCGCACGGTGAGCGGCTCGTAGTAGGCGAAGTTGCGCTGCTTGTGCTCGGCGTCGAAGGCGTCGCCCCGGGCGTGCATCGCCAGCACCAGGTCGGCCTGCTTGACCACCTGCTTGCGGTAGAGGTCGAAGTAGGGGAAGTGCAGCAGCAGCGGGTAGCGGCCCTCGCTCGCCGCGAAGTCCCAGCGCTGGTGGGAGGTGAAGCCCTCCGACTGCGGGTGGACGCCGAGACCCTCGTCGTAGGGGATCGCGATCGCCGCCGCGGCGTCGCGCCAGGACGCCGTCTCCTCCTCGTCGACCCCGAGCTCGGCGGCGCGGTCGCCGTGGCGCTCGGCCAGATCGGCGGCGGCGCGCAGGTTCTGCTGCGCCATCAGGTTGGTGTAGACGTTGTTGTCGGCGACGGCGCTGTACTCGTCGGGCCCGGTGACGCCGTCGATGCGGAAGGTGCCCGAGGGGTGGTGGTGGCCGAGCGAGCGCCAGAAGCGCGCCGTTTCGACCAGCAGCTCCAGCCCCGGGCCGCGCTCGAACTCCTCGTCGCCGCTCGCCGCCAGGTAGCGGACGACCGCGGCGGCGACGTCGGCGCCGATGTGGAAGGCGGCGGTCCCCGCCGGCCAGTAGGCGGAGCACTCGGCGCCGCTGATCGTGCGCCAGGGGAAGGCGGCGCCGGCCAGGCCGAGCTGCTCGGCGCGGCGCCGGGCGAGGTCGAGCGTGTCGCGCCGCCAGCGCAGCGCCGCGGCGCTCGCCTCCGGCGCGGTGCAGGTGAGCACGGGCAGGACGAAGGACTCCGTGTCCCAGAAGCAGTGGCCGTCGTAGCCGGGGCCGGTGAGGCCCTTGGCGGGGATCGCCCGCCCCTCGCCGCGGGCGCCCGCCTGCAGCGCGTGGAAGAGGGCGAAGCGGACCGCCTGCTGCAGCTCGGCGTCGCCGTCGAGCTCGACGTCGGCGCCCTCCCAGAACTCGTCCAGGTAGGCGCGCTGCTCGGACTCCAGGTCCTCCCAGCCGCCGTGCCGGGCGCCGGCGACGGCGGCGGCGACCTGGTCGCGCACGGCGGGCGCCGAGCGCTCCGCCGACCAGCCGTAGCCGAGCAGCTTCGTCACCCGCAGCTTCTGCCCCGGCTCGGCCACGGCCGTGACCGTGACTCGCGCGAGGTCCTCCCACGCCTCGGCCTTCTCGACCCGGGTGCCCTCCGGGCCGTCGACCAGGTGGTCCATCGCCGCCGCGGCGCGCAGCTCGCTGCCCTTGGTCGTGTGCACCAGCACCGCTTCGTCGCCGGCCGTCGACGCGAGCTCGCCGGCCAGCGGCGATTCCAGCGCCGCCGCGGCACGCGGGTCGTCGGAGGCGGCCGGCCGGGGCTCGTTGGCGACCAGCTCCGATTGCACGACCAGGGTCGAGCCCTCCTCCAGCGGCTCGACCAAGTAGTCGATCGCGGCGACCGCGCGCTGCGCGAAGGAGACCAGGCGGCGTGAGGTCACCCGCACCTTCTTGCCGGTCGGCGAGCGCCAGACGACCTCGCGGCGCAGCTGCCCGGCGCGCAGGTCGAGCACCCGCTCATGGCTCAGCAGCTCGCCGTAGCGGACGTCGAAGGGCGAGTCGTCGACCAGCAGGCGGATGATCTTGCCGTTCGTCATATTGACGATCGTCTCGCCCGACTCCGGGTAGCCGTAGCCGGCCTCGGCGTAGGGGAGGGGGCGGACCTCGTAGAAGGCGTTGAGGTAGGTGCCCGGCAACGCGTGCGGCTCGCCCTCGTCGAGGTTGCCGCGCAGGCCGAGGTGGCCGTTGGCGAGCGCGAAGACCGACTCCGACTGGGCGAGCACGTCGAGCTCGAGGCTGGTCTCGCGCACGACCCAGGGCTCGATCGTGAATGCGGGGTGGCGAATCACGAGAGCGGCAGCAGCTCGGCCAGGTCGCCGATCACGATCGTCGCGCCGTGCTCGCCCAGCGCCCCGCGGTGCTCGTCGCCGAGCCGGTTGACGCCGACGACGCAGCCGAAGCCGCCGGCGCGGCCCGCTTCGACCCCGGAGAGGGCGTCCTCGAAGACCGCGGCCGCCGCCGGCTCGACTCCCAGCGCCCGCGCGCCCGCGAGGTAGGTGTCCGGCGCCGGCTTCCCCTTCAGCTTCTCGCGCGCCGCGACGACGCCGTCGATCCGCTGCTCGAACAGCTCCGCGATCCCCGCCGCCTTCAGCACGGCCTGGCAGTTGGCGGAGGAGGAGACGACGGCGCGGCGCAGGCCCGCCTCGCGCGCTGCTTCGGCGAAGCGCACCGACCCCGGGTAGGCCTCGACCCCCTCGCTGTGCAGCAGCTCGAGCACGAGCTCGTTCTTGCGGTTGCCGAGCCCGCAAACGGTCTCCGCGCTCGGCGGGTCGCCGGGCGTCCCCTCGGGCAATTCGAGTTCGCGCGAGGCGAGAAACGAGCGCGCCCCGTCGTAGCGCGGCTTGCCGTCGACATAGTCGTCGTAGTCCTCCACGGCGTCGAACTCGACGAAGTCCTCGCCGTCGCGCCCGGCCCGTTCGCGCAGATACGCGTCGAACATCCGCTTCCACGCCTTGGCGTGGACCTTCGCCGTCTCCGTCAGCACCCCGTCGAGGTCGAAGAGGCAGGCGGTGATTCCCTCCGGCAGCCTCGTCGGCGCCGGAGCCGTCATCTCAGGCGGGTGCGGGGGCGTCCAGCCGCTCCTCGACCCACTTGGTCGAGGCGATGTGCCTGCTCATCCCGAGCTGCTTCGGCTCGCCGCCGAGGGCGAGGCCGACCAGCTGGGGGAGGTGCAGGACGGCGAGCCCGAGGTCGCGGTTGACGATCTTCGCCGCGTCCGGCTGCTGCATGTCGAGGTTCAGGTGGCAGAGCGGGCAGGGGGTGACCAGGCAGTCGGCGCCGGCGTCGAGCGCGTCGCCGACGTGGGTGCCGGCCTGGCGCAGCGAGGTCTCGCGGTTCATCGTGATCACCGGGAAGCCGCAGCACTTGCGGGCGCCGTCGTACTCGACGACCTCGCCGCCCAGCGCCTCGATCACCTTCTCCAGGTAGATGTCGCGATCGGGGTGCTCGCCGTAGCCGAGCCGCTCCTTCGGGCGCACGACGTAGCAGCCGTAGAAGGGTCCGACGCGCAGCCCCGAGAGCGGCCGCACGACCTTCTCGGCCAGCTTGTCGAGCCCGTAGTCCTCGACCAGCAGCCAGAGGAAGTTCTTGTTGGTGAAGCCGTCCTTGCCCCTGACGTACTCGAGCCCCTGGCCGGCGAGCGCCTCGTTGATGTGGGCGCGGTAGGCCGAGTCGGCGTCGAGCCGCTGCTGGCACTCCGACTGGGCGCCCTGGCAGGTCGAGCAGATGTTCATCATCGCCAGCCCGGTCTGCTGGGCGAGCGCGAAGGTGCGGGCGTTGAGGGTGTCGGCGAGCTCCTGGTTGTGCTCGGCGATCACGCCGGCGCCGCAGCAGTTGGCGCGGTCGAGTTCGACCAGCTCGATCCCCAGCTTCTCGGCGGTGAACGCCATCGAGCCGTGCAGCTCGGTGGTGAAGCCGCGCGAGACGCAGCCTGGCCAGTAGGCGAGCTTCATGCGGTGGCCTCCTCGGTCGCGGTCTCGTCGGGCTCGGGCTCGACGTCCTCCTCGCCCGAGATGTAGATGTTGAATTCCTCGCGGTGCTCCTCGGCGTGGCGGTAGATCGCCTTGACCTCGTCCTGGGCGCCGCCGGGAAGCTTGTGGTGCGGCGCGATCCACTTGCTGCGCACCTTGCCGGTCCTGATTGCGCGGAAGATCGTCGGCAGGCCGGCGAGGACTTCCCTGATCGCCCGTTTGCTCGGTTTCAGCTTGCCCTTGAGGCCGAAGGCGAATGACTCCCGCGGCAGGGCGACCTCGTCCAGCGTGCCCTTCTTCTCGATGATCTGGGCGAAGGCGATCTCGTGGTGGTGGCCGCTGTTGGAGTCCTCGATGCCCTGCTCGCCGGCTTTGCGGCGCAGGCGCATGATCTGGTCCATCGGCGCGACCCCCTTCGGGCAGGCGTCGACGCAGCTGAAGCAGTGGGTGCAGTCGTAGATCCCGTGCGGGTCTTCGGCCAGGTCGTGCAGGCGCTCCTTGGTCTCGGCGTCGCGCGGGTCGCCGACGAAGCGGTAGGCCTTGGCCAGCGCCGCGGGCCCGACGAAATCGGGGTCGGCTTCCATCGAGAGGCAGGAGGAGACGCAGGCGCCGCACTGGATGCAGGCCATCGACTGGGTGATGTCGATCATCGACTGCGGCTCGACCACGTACTCGCGCTCCGGCGGCGCGCCGTGCGGCAGCAGCCAGGGGGTGACGCGGCGGATCTTCGTCCAGTGCGTCGACTCCATGTCGGTGATCAGGTCCTTGATCACGGGCATGTTCCCCATCGGCTCGACGACAATGGGCGGCACGTCCTCTGCTCTCGCGAGGGCGGAGGAATCAGATATGGATCCGCCCTCGCTCCCGCGTCCGGGCGTGCCGCCGTCAACCTTGTGGGCGAACTTGTCGGCCGCCTCCTGGGCCTCGCCGATCTGCGTCTTGCAGCCGAGGCCGGACTGGCCGTTGATCTTCATCCCGCAGGAGCCGCAGATCGCCGCCCGGCAGGAGCAGCGCACCGAGAGCGAGCCGTCGTCGCGGTCTTTGGCCTGCAGCAGCCCGTCGAGCACCGAGAGCGAGGGGTCGAGGTCGACCTTGAACTCCTCCCAGTACGGGCCCTCGCTCGTCTCCGGCTGGTAGCGGCGGACTTTCAGCGTGTACTCGGCCATGGGATCAGTACTTCCTCTCTTCGGGTTCCCACTGGGTGATCGTCACCTCTGAGTATGAGATTTCGGGCCCGTCGTCCCCCTGCTGGAGGTCGATGTGCTTGAGCCACTCCTCGTCGTTGCGCTCCGGGAAGTCGGTCCTGTACTGGGCTCCGCGGCTCTCCCTGCGCTCCAGCGCGGCGACGCAGGAGCACTCGGCGCACTCGAGCATGTAGCCGAGCTCGATCGCCGCCAGCATGTCCTGGTTGAAGATGCTGCCCTTGTCGTCGATGTAGGCGGACTTCGCCTCCTCCTTCAGCCGGCGCACGGTCTCCAGCGCCTGCTGGATGCCTGCCTCGTCGCGGAACACGGCGACGTGCTTGTCCATCGTCTCGCCCAGCTCGAGCTTGATCTCCGAGACGCGGCGGCCGCTGCCCTTCTCGCGCGCGGCGATCGCCTCGATCGACGCCTGCTCGCCCTCGAGCACCCGCTGGCTGGGGCGCGCGCCCTCCGTCCGCTTGGCGCGGGCGGCGGCGTCGACGCCGGAGCGGCGGCCGAAGATCAGCGTGTCGAGCAGCGAGTTGGCGCCCAGCCGGTTGCCGCCGTGCACCGAGACGCAGGCGGCCTCGCCCGCCGCGTAGAGGCCGGGGACGTCGGTGCGCCCGTCGACGTCGGTCTTGACGCCGCCCATCGTGTAGTGGTTGCCGGGCTTGATGCGGATCGGTTCGCGGGTGATGTCGACGCCGGCGAAGTCCTTGCCGACGAGGACGATCTCGCGCAGCGCCTCGTGGATCCGCTTCTTCGGCACGACGGTGATGTCGAGCGCGACGGTGCCGTCGGGGAAGCCGCGGCCCTCTTCGATCTCGGTCTGCTCGGCGCGGCTGACGACGTCGCGCGAGGCGAGCTCCATCTTGTTCGGCGCGTAGCGCTCCATGAAGCGCTCGCCCTTCGCGTTCAGCAGGTGGGCGCCCTCGCCGCGGGCGCCCTCGGTGATCAGGAAGCCCTTGCCCGCCAGCGTCGTCGGGTGGTACTGGATCATCTCCATGTCCATCAGCTTGGCGCCGGCCCGGTAGGCCATCGCGATCCCGTCGCCGGTGCAGATCAGCGCGTTGGTCGTCGGCTTCCAGACCTGGCCGTTGCCGCCGGTGGCGAGGATCACCGACTTGGCGGAGAAGAGCTGCATCTCGCCGTCGGCGACGTTGCGGGTGACGACGCCGCAGCACTCGCCGCTCTCGTCGAGCGCCAGCGCCGTGCAGAACCACTCCTCGTAGCGGGTCACGTCCTCGGAGTGCTTCATCAGCTGCTCGTAGAGCACGTGCATGATCGCCTGGCCGGTGATGTCGGCGACGTAGTAGGTGCGGGCGGCGGAGGCGCCGCCGAAGGCGCGGGTGCCGAGCCTGCCCTCCTCGTTGCGGTGGAAGGTGACGCCGAGGTGCTCGAGGTGGAGGATCTCCTCCGGCGCCTCTTCGCACATGATCGAGATCGCGTCCTGGTCGCCCAGGTAGTCCGATCCCTTGACCGTGTCGTAGGCGTGCGACTCCCAGCTGTCCTCGGGATTGAGCGCCGCGTTGATCCCGCCCTGCGCGGCGTTGGAGTGCGAGCGCACGGGGTGGACCTTGGAGAGGATCCCGACCGACACGCCCTGCTCGGCGGCGGCCAATGCGGCGCGCTGCCCTGCCAGGCCGGCGCCGATCACCAGTACGTCATGCGTAGGCACGGGCGCGGACTCTATAGAGCGGAAATCCGACCTCGCGGTCGGATTTCCGCTCTGCCGCCGACGGGCCGAAAACCCACCTATTTCGTGGGAAATCGGCCCGTCGGCGGTTAGAGCCAGTCGGCGTCGAGGCGGCGGATCGCGGCCTCGCTGAGGCGGACGCCGTCGGCGAGCGTGCCGAAGTCGACGTTCTCGGCCAGGTCGTGCCACCAGTGGTAGTTGGCGGGCTGCTTCAGATCGGTGCAGCTCGCCAGCACCGCGGTCTCGTAGCCGGCCGCGAGCGGCTCGAGCCCGTCGGTGCCGTTGCGCAGCCGCAGGTTGGGGAAGAGGTGGATCCTCAGCTCCTCCGCCAGGCCGTCCATCAGGGCGAGGGCACGGGGCGAGTACTCGCGCATCTTCAGGAAGCCCTCGCCGCGCAGCACCAGCAGGTGCGGCGAGCCGAGCGTCTCCAGGCAGAGGAAGAACGTGCTCTCGCGCGGGAGGGAGTCGAAGTGGCGCTCGCCGAACGCCTTGATCCCCTCGCTGAACGACTCCTCCGAGCCGACCGAGAGCAGCACGACGCGCGTCTGTCGAGGCGGCTCGGCGAGCAGCCGCTCGGCCAGCGCCAGCAGGGCGACGACGGCGGTCCCGTTGTCGTTGGCGCCGGGGACGACGTCGCGAGCGCCGATCTCGGCCATCGCCGCCGCCGCGCCGAGCCCGAACATGACGCCGAGCCTGGAGAGCAGGCGGCGGCCGCTGAGCGCTCCGAGCGCCGCCAGCACCGGCCCCGCCATCACCGGCGCCATCAGCGGCGGGCTGGTGTCGTTGGGCTCGATCAGCCCCAGCCGGTCGGCGACGTGGGGCAGCTGCGGGTGGAAGACGAGGCCGGAGTGGGCGGCGTCGTGGTGGGCGATCAGGACGACGGTCCGCTCGGCGCCGGCCGGGCCGAGCTCGCAGACGACGTTGTAGGTGGTGCGGCGGGGGAGCAGGCGGCGGATCAGGCGCTTGCCCGGCGGGAAGTCGGTCGCCATGCCGCCGGCCGCCGCGCCGGCCAGGGCGCCGCCGAGCAGGCGCCGGCCGCGCAGGCCGAGGATCC
>Ga0210120_1000179_pt1 | contig 14689 bp, 13 predicted proteins | sample Goodyear_PhragA__FD_184868 | JGI IMG/M metagenome (GOLD analysis project Ga0210120, IMG submission 184868) | Wetland microbial communities from San Francisco Bay, California, USA, that impact long-term carbon sequestration - Goodyear_PhragA_D2... | ecosystem: Environmental > Aquatic > Marine >... | reverse complement strand
CAGCGAGGGCGAGAGCTGGGTCAGCACGACGGCGACCGCCGCGAGGTTGACGAAGTACCAGTAGAGCGCGGTCGCCCGCAGGGCGATCAGCCTGTAGTTGGTCAGGCCGCGCCGGAGCTTCCACAGCAGCCACGAGTCGAGCGCCAGTCCGACCGCGACGTGGGCGTGGTGGACGCCGAGCAGGACGAAGTAGATCGAGGAGTAGGCGTTCTGCTGCGGGCTGAAGCTGTTCATGTCGGAGACGAAGAGGTGGATCTGCAGGCCCAGGTAGGTCGCCTGGATCGCGGCCGCCGCGGCGAGCAGCCAGCAGGCGCGCCGCGGCTCGCCCCGCTTCGCCTCGCGCACCGCGAGGAAGACGGGCACGGTCGTGGCGACGAGCCCGCCGGTGAGGACGAGCGGCAGCACGATGGACGGGTCCTCGATCCCGCCGAGCGGCCATTCGCTCGCCTTGAAGCGCAGGTAGAAGTAGGTGGCGATCAGGCAGGCGAAGAAGGTCGCCTCGGTCGCGATCAGCAGCGCCATCCCCCACCAGCCGCTCGGCTGCGCCCGCCGCCGTGCCGCCGCCTCCATCAGGCCTCCTCCGGCTCGCGCCCGTGCCAGCCCGCGAGGACGAGCAGCAGGATGACGACGCAGATCGCCGCCGAGAGCCAGCGCTGCAGGATGACCATCGCGAAGATCGCCGAGACCGCCAGCGCGGTCAGCGGCGGCCAGGGCGACTTCGACGGCATCTCGAGCACCTCGTCCCACTCCCCGTCGACGGCGGTGCTGGCCGGCGTCTCGTGTCCTTGCTCGAGCGTCTTCACGCCCCACTCGAGGTGGTCGTCGTCGGCTTCGCGGTCCTCCCGGTCCCACATCGCGTAGGGGCTGGAGACGGTCGGGATGACGGCGTAGTTGTACTCGGGCGGCGGCGAGGTCGTCGACCACTCGAGCGTGTCGCCGCCCCAGGGGTCGTTGCCGGCCCGCTCGCCGCGGAAGAGGCTGATCGCCAGGTTGGCGGCGACGCTGAGCAGGCCGATCGCCAGCAGGTAGGCGCCGAGCGTCTCGATCAGGTTGTAGCCGCTCCAGCCGAGGCCGGCCGAGTAGGTGTAGTCGCGCCGCGGCATCCCCGCCAGGCCCAGCAGGTGCATCGGGAAGAAGGTGACGTTGGTGCCGACGAAGGTCAGCCAGAAGCTCGCCTGCCCCCAGCGCTCGTCGTACATCCGCCCGCTGACCTTGGGGAACCAGTAGAACATCCCGCCGAGCAGCGGGTAGACGGCGGCGCCGAAGATCACGTAGTGGAAGTGGGCGACGACGTAGTAGGTGTCGGTCGTCTGCTGGTCGAAGGGGATCGCGGCGAAGGTGACGCCGGAGAGGCCGCCGACGATGAACAGCACGATGAAGCCGACGATCCACAGCAGCGGCGTCTTGAAGCGCGGCGTGCCGGTGACGATCGTGGTGATCCAGGAGAACAGCTGGATGCCGCTGGGGATGACGATGATCAGGCTCGCCGCGGCGAAGTAGATCGTCGTCGCGGTCGCCAGGCCGACCGCGAACATGTGGTGCGCCCAGACGCCGAAGCCGAGGAAGGCGACGAGGATCTCGGCCAGGGCGACGAGCGGGAAGGCGACCATCCGGCGCCGCGTGAACGTGGGGATGATCGAGGTCGCGATGCCGAAGGCGGGCAGGATGATGATGTAGACCTCGGGGTGGCCGAAGATCCAGAAGAGGTTCTGCCAGAGGATCGGGTCGCCGCCGAACACCGGGGCGAAGAAGTGCAGTCCCAGCAGCCGTTCGCACTCGAGCAGGACCAGCGCCGTGTTGAGCGCCGGCAGGGCGAAGACGAGGGCGAAGGAGACGGCGAGGAAGGCGAAGCAGAAGAGCGGCATCCGGTTCAGCGACATGCCGGGCGCGCGCAGCTTGAACACGGTGACGATCACGTTGATCGCCCCCGCCGTGGTCGAGATGCCGACGAAGAGCAGGCCGAGCGCGTAGAAGTCGATCCCAGGCCCGGGGCTGTAGGCGCTGGAGGCGAGCGGCACGTAGTCGAACCAGCCGGCGCTCGGCGCGTTGCCGCTGAACAGGCCGACGTAGATGAAGATCCCGGCGCAGAGGTAGATCCAGTAGGAGACCGCGTTCAGCCGCGGGAAGGCCATGTCGCGCGCCCCGATCATCAGCGGCAGCAGGTAGTTGCCGAAGGCGCCGAGCGACATCGGGATGACGAAGAGGAAGATCATCGTCACCCCGTGCATCGTCATCAGTTCGTTGAAGGTGGCCGGGTCGAGCGTCGACTGGTTCGGCCCGATCAGCTGCGTGCGGATCAGCAGCGCCTCGACCCCGCCCGCCGCGAAGAAGGCGAGCGCGGTGAAGAAGTAGAGGATCCCGATCCGCTTGTGGTCGACCGTGGTCAGCCGGCCGAGCACCCCGGGCGGCTCCTCCCAGACGCGCTCCAGCCGTTCGATCCGGGCGCGGGCTGCGGGCGGTGCGGCGGCCTCCACTACTTCAGCCCCGCGAGGTAGGCGGCGATCGCGTGGAAGCGCGCCGCGCCGAGGCCGAGCCCCGGCATCTTGTCGCCCGGCTTGATGCTCTGCGGGTTGCGGATCCAGCGGAAGAGGTTGCGCGGCGTGTTTTCGATCGTGTCGGCGGCGAGCGTCTGGCGGCTCGCCACGTGGGTCAGGTCCGGGCCGATCGAGCCACGGGCTTCGGTGCCGGCGATCGTGTGGCAGGAGGCGCAGGCGCTTTCCATGAACAGCCGCTGCCCGCGGCGCGCCTGCGGCGTCGACGGCTCGCGTCCCGGCCGTTCCTGGTTGGCCAGCCATTCGCGGAAGCGCGCCGGCGGTTCGGCGTAGACGCGGAACGCCATGTGGGCGTGCTGCAGGCCGCAGAACTCGGCGCACTGCCCGCGGTAGACGCCCGCTTCGTCGGCGTACAGTTCGATCGTGTTCGCCTGCCCGGGGATCATGTCGACCTTGCGGTTCAGCTCCGGCACCCAGAAGGAGTGGATGACGTCGGCGCTGCGGGCGACGAGCGCGATGTGGGTGCGGTCCGGGATGTGGATCTCGTTGGCGGTGGCGACTTCGCCTCCCTCGTAGCGCACCTCCCACCACCACTGGTGGCCGACGACGGTCACGCTCATCGCCGTTTCGCTCGCCGTCGGCGCGTCGGTTTCCTGCATCAGCACGAGGTCGGAGACGACGAACAGCGCCGCGAGGACGACGATCGGGATCGCCATGCCGAAGGCGACGACCAGGGTCGTGTTGGCGCGTTCGCTCTCGCCGAGCAGCGGCAGGCCCGGCTTGTCGCGCCGCAGCCAGCCGAGCACGAGCATCGCCACGGCGCCGAGGAATACGACGCCGGCGACGACGAGCATCCACCACCACAACGTCGCGATGTGTTCGGAGGCGGGGCTGTGCGGGTCCAGTGGCGACACGTCCGGTTCCCCGCCCACGGCTCGGGCGGGGCGGGCGCTTAGTCCCTACCCGGGTGCGGACAGCGAAAACGAACCGACCGCCGTCGAGGTTGATGCCGCTATCGGTGCATAAGCTCGACGGCGCTAGGAGGAGGCCGACTCGCGCAGCTCGCCGAGCGCGTCCTCGCGCCGCTCGTGCATCGAGATCTGCGATTCGACCCCGGTGATGTGGAGCAGCCGGCGGACCTGGTGGTTGTGCGAGCAGAGGACGAGCCGGCCCTGTCCGTCGCCGCCGGCGTCGCGGTCGAGCCGCTGCCAGGAGCGTACGATCAGGGCGATCCCGGTCGAGTCGATGAACTCGCAGTCGCAGAGATCGATCATCACCGCGGCGGCCGGGTCGGCCAGCGCCTGCTCGAGCTCGCGCTCGAGCTGCGGCGCGGTGTGCATGTCGAGCTCGCCGACGACCGAGACCGCGCGGACCCCCTCCAATTGCTCGGATTTCACGCTGAACGGGGCGGGGCTCACGGACCCGATCCTACAACAGCGGTATAAGCGCAAAATCGGCGCCACCGGCCGGGGGTTTCGTCCCTGCGCGCGGGGGGTAGCGGGGATTGACCGTTGCCCGAAGGTTATGCTCGGGCCCCGCGGGGAACAGGATCCCCAGCGGAAGAAGTGGGTTCATGCCAGAGGTCTCGATCACCGACGACAAGCCGAAGGGGCTCCAGATGACGCTCCCGGCGCAAGCCGAGAACGTCGCTGTCGTGCGTCACGCTCTCGCCGGCCTCGCGGAGGAGATCGGGATGGACGAACCCGGGCTCGCCGATCTGAAGACGGTCGTCACCGAGGCCTGCATGAACGTCGCCGTCCACGCCTACGACGGCGACCCCGGCCCGCTGACCGTCGAAGCGCGCCCGGACGAGGACGGCCTCACCGTCACCGTGCGCGACGAGGGCGTCGGCATCCAGCCGCAGGCCGACGTCGAGCGCGGCAGCCTGCGGCTCGGCCTCTCGCTGATCGCCGCGCTCTCGACCAGCTTCGCGATCTCCGGCGGCGTCGGCGTCGGCACCGAGGTGAAGATGCGGCTGCCGCTGCACGGCGGCGGCGCCGGCAGCGTCGACGGCGACCCGGTGAGGATGCAGGCCGACCTGCACGAGACGACCGAGCTCATCACCGACCGCCCGGAGCTGCTCGGCCCGGTGCTGGCCCGGATCGTCGGCGCGCTCGCCGCTCGCCGCGACCTCTCGGTCGACCGGGTCTCCGACGCGGTGCTGGTCACCGACGCGATCGCCGACGCCGTGCCCTCGCGCTTCGCCGACGGCCGCGTGAAGCTCGGCCTCGACGACCGCGGCGAGGGGATCGCCCTGCGCATCGGCCCGATGGAGCGCGGGGCGGCCACGGCGGTCCGCGGCGAGCTCGAAGTGCCCGACGTCGGCGGCTCGCTGGAGGCGCTGGCCGACGAGCTCGCCGTCGAGGCGGACGACGGCGAGTACCTCGTCATTCGCTTTGCTGCTGCTCCCTGATCTGCTCGCGGATCCGCGATAGAGCGCGGCGCAGGATGCGCGAGACGTGCATCTGCGAGTGGCCGATCCGCTCGGCGATCTGCGACTGCGTCATGTCCTCGGCGAAGCGCAGGCGCAGCACCAGGCGCTCGCGGTCGTCGAGGAAGGGCAGGGCGGCGTCGAGCGCGATCCGCCCCTCGACCAGCTCGAACCCTTCGTCCTCGGCGCCGATCCACTCGGTCGGCGCCGATTCCTCGGCGTCCTCGGAGCCCGCCGGGCGGTCGAGCGAGAGCGGCCGGCGGTTGTGGTTCGCCTCCATCACCTCGAGCACGTCGGTCTGCTCGACACCGAGCCGCTCGGCGATCTCGCCGACCGAGGGCGAGCGCTGCAGGTCCTTGGTCAGCTGGGTGATCGCCTTGTCGACTTCCGCCATCCGGTCGTGCAGGCCGCGCGGCACTCGCACGGTCCAGACGCGGTCGCGGAAGTGGCGTTTCAGCTCGCCGAGGATCGTCGGCGAGGCGAAGGCGGTGAAGGGGATGCCGCGCTCGGGATCGAAGCGGTCGATCGCGTTGAGCAAGCCGAGGTTGGCGACCTGCAGCAGGTCGTCGAAGGACTCGCTCGCCCCCCGGTAGCGCAGCGCCAGCCGCTTCGCGAAGTCGAGGTGCCGGCGCACCAGCTCTTCCCGGATCGCCGGGTCACGCTCGCGGGCAAAGCGCCGCCACAGCTCGGAGTCTTTCTCTATTGCGTAGTCGCCCGGCGAGGTAGTCACTTACCCGGGATGGGTGCCGCCGAAACGGCGTTTGCCGATTATGCCCAAGGGTAAGCGGCGGAGGTGAGCTCCTACCCGGCGCTGGCGGCCTACGGCCTGATCGGGGACCGGCGCAGCGCCGCGCTGGTCTCCTCAACCGGCTCGATCGACTGGTGCTGCCTGCCGCGCTTCGACGCCGGGTCCGTGTTCGGGCGACTGCTCGACTGGGAGCGCGGCGGCTGCTTCGCGATCGAGGCGCCCGGCGCCGAGTGCGGGCAGCGCTACCTCGAGGGCACGATGGTCCTGGAGACGCGCCTGCGCGGCGAGCAGGGCGAGGCGCGGCTGCTCGACTTCTTCGCGCCGCCGCGGGGGCGCGCGGACTCGCGCGTCGTGCGGATCGTCGAGGGCGTCTCCGGCTCGCTGGACCTGCACGCCCACTTCGAGCCGCGCTTCGACTACGGCCAGGTGAAGCCCTGGCTGCGCGGCGCCGGCGAGGGAGGCGGGCTGTTCGCGGCGATCGGCGGCGACGACGGCCTGGTCCTGCGCAGCGAGATCGAGCTCGAGTTCGAGGGCCGCCACGTGCTCCACGGCGGCGCGACGATCGGCGAGGGCGAGCGGCTGCGGATCGAGCTGGCCTACCGGCGGCCGGTCGAGCTCGACTCGCTGGAGGGGCTCGAGCCGCTCGACCCCGGCGCGGTCGACGAGAGCCTCGACCGGGCCTGCGAGTGGTGGCGGGAGTGGGGGCGCTGCGCGCAGGGCGAGGTCGTCGACGCCTTCCCCGGGGCGATGCGCTCGGCGCTGACCCTGAAGGCGCTCTCCTTCGAGCCGACCGGGGCGATCGCCGCCGCCGCCACGACCTCGCTGCCCGAGGCGCGGCAGCTGAGCGGCGAGCGCAACTGGGACTACCGCTACAGCTGGGTGCGCGACTCGGCGATGACCGTGCGCTCGCTCGCCGAGCTGGGCTGCGAGCGCGACGCCGACGCCTTCCGCCGCTTCATCGAGCGCAGCGCCGCGGGCAACGCCGCGGACCTGCAGATCCTCTTCGGCGTCGGCGGCGAGCGGCGGCTCGGCGAGCAGCGGGTGGAAGGCCTGGAGGGCTGGCGCGGCTCTGCGCCGGTGCGGGTCGGCAACCAGGCGGCCGGCCAGCTGCAGCTCGACGCCTTCGGCCAGATCGTCGACCAGAGCTGGCGCTGGCACGAGCGCGGCAACTCGCCCGACCACGACTACTGGGTCTTCATCGCCGACCTCGTCGACACCGTCGCCGAGCACTGGGAAGACCGCGACAAGGGGATCTGGGAGTGGCGCGGCGAGCCCCGCCACTTCGTCCACTCCAAGGCGCTCTCGTGGTCGGCGGTCGACCGCGGGATCAGGCTCGGCGAGGACATCGGCAAGGACGTCCCCGACGGCTGGCGCGAGGCGCGCGAGGCGATCCGCGAGGACGTCGAGCGCGAGGGCTACGACGACGAGCGCGGGATCTTCCGCATGGCCTACGGCTACGACGACCACGACGCGGCGCTGCTGCGCCTGCCCGCCGCCGGCTTCCTCGCCTGGGACGACGAGCGCATGCTGCGCACGGTCGACGCGCTGCGCGAGGCGCTCGACCTCGGCGGCGGCCTGCTGCGCCGCTACGACGCCGACGACGGGATGCCGCCGGAGGGCGCCTTTCTCGCCTGCTCCTTCTGGCTCGCCACCTGCCTCGCCCGCCAGGACCGCGAGGCGGAGGCGCGCGAGGTCTTCGAGCGCGCCGAGGCGACCGCCAACGGCCTCGGCCTGTTCTCCGAGGAGTACGACCCCGAAGCCGAGCGCATGCTGGGCAACTTCCCTCAGGCCCTCACCCACCTCGCCCACATCGAGGCCGCTGTCGCGCTCAGCGGTATGGGCCCCTGAAGCTCGGGTTGCGGGTGGGCGGCCGCCCGGGGCCCGGCGGGACCCAGAACACCTGCTCTTCGTCTTCCCCCTCGCCGCTGTCCCCGTCCCTCTCCTCCGCTTCTTCGGCGGTCAGCGGTTTGGCGATGTTCTCCAGGCCCTCCTGCTCGGCCTTGACGCCGAAGAGCAGCTCGGCGATGCCGCCGACCGCCATCACCCCGGCGCCGATGAAGAAGCCGATCGCGACCTGGCTTTCGCTGCCGCTGGCGATCAGGTGGCCGAACAGCAGCGGGCCGGCGATCCCGCCGGCGGCGGTGCCGACGGCGTAGAAGAAGGCGATCGAGAGCGCCCGGGTCTCCATCGGGAAGATCTCCGAGACGGTCAGGTAGGCGGAGCTGGCGCCGGCCGAGGCGATGAAGAAGATCGCCAGGACGAAGGCCATGAAGCTCCAGGTGGTGAGGCTGCCGCCGAGCAGGAAGAAGCCGAGCACGACGGTCAGCGCGGAGGAGGCCAGGTAGGTGCCGGAGACCATCGGTTTGCGCCCCACCGTGTCGAACAGGCGCCCCAGGGTCAGCGGGCCGAGGAAGTTGGAGATCGCGAAGATCGCGATGAAGATCGGGATCGTGCCCGAGGCGACTTCGAAGAATTCGCCCAGCAGCGTCCCCAGGTCGAAGGTCACCGCGTTGTACATGAAGGCCTGGCCGACGAACAGCGCGAGGCCGAGCGTCGTCCGCTTCGGGTAGACCTGGAAGGCCGTGCGGGCGATCTGGCGGAAGGGGATGCGCTCGCGCTGGCGCACCTCGAGGCTCTCGTCGGGCTGCTCGAGCTGCTCGCCGGTCTCGTCCTCGATTGCCCCCTCGATGTCGCCGACGATCTCCTCCGCCTCTTCCTCCTGGCCGTGGATGAACAGCCAGCGCGGGCTCTCCGGGACGCTGCGGCGGACCACCAGGATCGTCAGCCCGAGCGCCGCCCCGACGCCGAAGGCGAGCCGCCAGCCGAAGTCGGCGGCGAACAGCGCCGTGTCGAGGAAGGCGACGGCCGCCAGCGCGCCGCCGGCGGCGCCGAGCCAGTAGCTGCCGTTGATGATCAGGTCGACCCGCCCGCGCACCCGCGCCGGGATCAGCTCGTCGATCGCCGAGTTGATCGCCGCGTACTCGCCGCCGATCCCGGCGCCGGTGAGGAAGCGGGCGGCGTAGAAGTACCAGGCGGCGAAGGAGAAGGCCGTCGCCACGGTGGCGGCGACGTAGACGGCGAGCGTGACGAGGAAGAGCTTCTTGCGGCCGAAGCGGTCGGTCAGCTGGCCGAAGAAGAGCGCGCCAGAGCAGGCCCCCGCGACGTAGAAGGCGGCCGCCGTGCCGATCTGGCCGGCGTCGAGTCCGATCCCGCTGCCGCTTTCGGTCAGCCGGTCGCCGATGCTGCCGACGATCGTCACCTCGAGCCCGTCGAGGATCCAGACCGTGCCGAGGCCGATCACGATCAGCCAGTGGAACTTCGACCACGGCAGGCGGTCGAGCCGCGCCGGTATCCGCGTCTCGATCGTTCCGGTCTGAGCGCTTTCGTCGCTCATGTCGCAACCGATTCCCACCGGATTCGAGCTTCAATCCGTTGTGTGCGCGGGCGGCCTGCGGGTAGCGATAGTCCTGCGGTGGTTAGGCTCCCGCAGGACTTTCAATTCGAGAAGAAGGAGCTACCTGATGGCTTTCACTGTCCCCGACCTGCCCTACGACTACGACGCGCTCGAGCCCCACATCGACGAGGAAACGATGCGCGTCCACCACGACAAGCACCACCAGGCCTACGTCACGAAAGCGAACGAAGCGCTGGAGGGGACCGAGTGGGCCGACCGCGAGGTGGAGGACGTGCTGCGCAACCTCTCCAGCCTGCCGGGGGACAAGCAGGGCCCCGTGCGCAACAACGGCGGCGGCCACTTCAACCACTCGCTGTTCTGGCAGATGCTCAGCCCCGACGGCGGCGGCGCGCCGGGCGGCGATCTGGCGAGCGCGATCGAGGCGACCTTCGGCTCCTTCGACTCGTTCAAGGACGAGTTCAAAAAAGCCGGTCTCGGCCGCTTCGGCTCCGGCTGGGCCTGGCTGGTCAAGGACAGCTCCGGCCTCGCCGTGATCTCGACCCCCAACCAGGACTCGCCGGTGCTCGACGGCAGCGTCCCGCTGCTCGGCTGCGACGTCTGGGAGCACGCCTATTACCTCAAGTACCAGAACAGAAGGCCGGAGTATCTAGACGCATTTTGGAACGTCGTCAACTGGGAGTTCGTCGCCCAGCGCCTCTCGGAAGCGGGCTAGGGACTAGGAACTGCAGGACGCGCGGCCTCCGGGAGGTCGCGCGTCCCTGCTCCCTCCTTGGAGGGGATTTGACTCATTGCGTTCTCGGCCAGGGCGGTGATCGTCAGGCTGGGGTTGACGCCGACGTTCGCGGGGATCGCCGCGCCGTCGCAGACCATCAGGTTCTCGTAGCCGAAGACGCGCTGGCGGGCGTCGACGACGCCGTCCTCGGGGCCGTGGCCGATCGTCGCGCCGCCGAGGATGTGGGCGGTCGTCGGCACGTTCAGCGTCGCCTCCATGATCGAGCTCTGGGCGATCCCGCCGGTGCGCTCGGCGAACCATTCGGCGGCCTCGTTGGCGACCGGGATGAAGGTCGGGTTGGGCCGCTCGGGGTCCTGCTCGGTCTGCAGCCGCACCTCGCCGTTGCGCTTCAGCCGCGGCCGCAGGGCGATCGCGTTGTCGAGCGTCTGCATGACCAGCAGGATGATCGTGCGGTGCGAGGTGCCGAACGGCCACAGCACCCTGGCGAACCTGACCGGGTGGCGGAGGATCTGGCCAAGCAGCTTCAGCGGCCGCGTCGCCCGCGTCCCGTCGCCGACCAGCAGCGTGTTCAGCGTGCTCATCGAGTCGCCCGCCCGGCCGTAGGTGACGGTCTCGATGTGGGTGTGCGGGTCGGGGTAGATGCTCGAGGTGATCGCGACGCGGCTGCTCAGGTCCTCGGGATAGTCGGGCGGCACGCGCACGGCGAGGATGCTCTCGCTGTTGGTCCGCACCAGCTCGCCGAGCCGCGGCGAGATCTTCGGCAGCGAGCCGCCGAGCCGGCAGCGCTGCAGCAGCTTGTTGGTGCCGAGCGGGCCGGCGGCGACGATCACGCCGCGCGCCTTCAGCGTGCGCCGGCGGCGGCCGCGCAGCATCCCCGAGCGCTCGCTGGTCACCGCGTAGCCGCCGCTGCCGTCGGCGGCGCCGAGCGGCCGGATGTCGGTCACGGTGCGCTCGGCTTGCACCTCGACCCCGCGGTGCTCGGCGAGCCAGAGGTAGTTCTTGACCAGCGTGTTCTTCGCCCCATGCGGGCAGCCGACCATGCAGCGGCCGCACTGCATGCAGCCGGTGCGCTCCGGGCCGGCGCCTTCGAAGTAGGGGTCGGCGACGGTCTCGCCCGGGTTGTCGAGGTAGACCCCGACCGGGGTCTTGCGGTAGGTGTCGCCGACGCCGAGCTCCTCGCCGAGTTCGCGCAGCAGCTGGTCGGCCGGGTCGTCGCGGTCGTGGACGGTCACGCCGAGCATCCGCTGCGCGGTCTCGTAGTGCGGGGCGAGCCGCGCCTGCCAGTCGTCGAGGTCGGCCCACTGCGGGTCTTCGAAGAACTTGGCGGGGGGGACGTAGAGCGTGTTCGCGTAGCCGAGGCTGCCGCCGCCGACCCCGCAGCCGCTGACCACGGCGACGTCGCGGAACAGGCTCAGCCGGAAGATCCCCTTCATCCCGACCCGCGGCGCCCAGAAGTAGCGCCGGCTGTCCCAGGTCGAGCTCGGGAAGTCGTCGTCGCCGAACCGCTTGCCGCACTCGAGCACGGCGACGTCGTAGCCCTTTTCGGCCAGCCGCAGCGCCGAGACGCTCCCGCCGAAGCCGGACCCGACGACGATCCAGTCGTAGTCGTAGGTCAAGGCGGCGCTTGTCCTCTCGGGCCTAGGCCTCGCCCGGCTCGAGGGGGCGGAAGTCGGAGGTCCTGGCTCCGCAGACGGGGCAGAACCAGTCGCTGGGGATGTCCTCGAACGGCGTTCCGGGCGGGATGCCGCCGTCGGGGTCGCCTTCCGCCGGGTCGTAGATGAAGCCGCAGCTTTCGCAGATCCACTGCGTCGTCTCGGTGGTCGTCGTGCTCATGGTCCCAGCTTAGAAGACTGGCCTATTTGTCGAAGCTGACCGCGACCGGCTCGCGCTCGGATTTGTCCTCGATCTCGAAGTACTCGCGCGCCGTGAAGCCGCCCTGGCCGGCGATGACCGAGCCGGGGAACTGCTGGATCATCGTGTTGTAGGACTGGACGTTGGAGTTGTAGATCCGCCGCGAGGCCTGGATTTCGTCCTCCAGCTCCGACAGGTTGCGGCTCAGCTGCTGGAAGTTCTCGGTCGCGCGCAGCTCGGGGTAGTTCTCGGCGACGGCGCGCAGCCCGGCGAGCGCGCCGGTCAGGCCCTGCTCGGCTTTCGCCGTGTCGGCGACGCCCTGCGCCGACATCGCGTCGGCCCGCGCCTGCGTCACCTTCTCGAAGGTCTCTTTCTCGTGCGTCGCGTAGCCCTTGACCGTCTCGACCAGATTGGGCACCAGGTCGTGACGCCGTTTGAGCTGCACGTCGATCCCGCTCCACGACTCGTCGACCCGGTTGCGCGAGGCGATGATCGAGTTGCGCTTGGCGACGTAGTAGAAGCCGCCGATCACGACGATCGCGACGACCACGATGAGGACGATGACCATGCCCCGCATCCTACCCCCAACCCCGCCCTTCCGGTGCGCCTTTCCCACCCATGGCGTTGGAAAGGCGCACCGGAAGCTGAAATAGGATCGCGGGGATGGGGGCGAAGCAGGAAGCAGCCGAGTGGGCCGGGGTCGTGCGGCGCTACGGGGAGCGCAACTCGCTGACGTACGAGCCGGTCGGCGGGATCAACCCGGTCGACGCGCCGGTGGCGCTCTGCGTCGGCGGCTCCAACCGGCTGACCGGGCAGCTGGTCGAGGGGTTCTGGGGGTCGTGCTGCGACGCCGACGAAGTCGAGGCCGGCGGCCTGTTCGGCAAGGCGCTGCTGCCGACCGCGCTGCTGGCGAAGGCGCACATGCCCGACCTCGCGCAGGTGATCCCCGCCTTCAACGTCGAGTCGGTCGAGGGCCACGAGCACGTCACCCGCCGCCTCTCTCGCCGGGTCGAGTTCGAGTCGATCGAGTTCAATCGCCGCTTCACGGCGACCGTGCCCAGCGAGTACGACCCGGTGAAGCTGCGCGAGCTGTTCAGCCCCGGCTTCCTCGCCTGGGCGACGACGATGACCGGCGAGATCGATTTCGGCATAAACGACCGCCAGCTCTGGTTCCTCTGGCACCTGCGCGAGCGCAGCGAGGCGGAGCTGAAGGAGGCGCTGAAGAACGCGGGGCAGCTGTTCGGGCGGTTGCAGGGCGAGATGGACGAGAGCGGCCTGCACACCTATCCGCCCGGGCCGTGGCATGCGGGCCTGGCGGAGTTTCCAAAGGACTGACCTCGCCGGCGCGCGGGTCCTGTCGTGCGCCACCCGCGCGAGGAGGGGTTAGGTGGCCGGGTAATCGGGGTCGCCGGGGAGGACGACGCGGTGCTGGTCTGGGGTGCCGATCACCTTCGGCAGGATCGGATCGACGTGGCGGCCGCGGTGGGCTTCGAGAGCTTCGGTTGCCGTTCGATAGGGGAGCAAGGACTTGAGCTGTTGGACCGTGGGGAAAGCTAGGTTGAGCTCACCCTCATGCTGGGCTTTGAGCGCTGCCTGTGGTTCAAACCATCTGGCGTCGGTGGTCTCTATGCCGTCCGGTTTGGGTGGGGTGTGGGCGGGGGCGAGGGCGAGGAAGAACCAGGCGTCGAAGCGGCGCGAGACGACCTCGGGGGTGATCCAGCGCGAGAACAGCACCAGCTCCTCGTCCTCCGCCAGCGCGATCCCCGCCTCCTCCTCGAGCTCGCGCACCGCGCAGGCCCGGTGCCCGGCCTCGCCGTCCCCGTCCCCCGGATCGACCCCGCCGCCGGGGAACACCCAGACCCCCGGCATGAACTTCGCCTCCTCCGACCGCTTCAGCAGCAGCACCTCCAGCGCCCGGTCCCGATGCTTCCCCCCGCGCCTCAGCAGCACCACCGAAGCCGAAGGCCGCGGCGTCGCCGGCTCACCCAGATTCGGAGCCTCCGCGGGCCCCCGTCGTCTCTCCTCGCCCATCGACCAACCCTAACCGGACGGGCCGTAGAGCTTTTCCGCGGATAGCGGCACAAACCTCTACGGCGGTCAGCCGAGCGCCCGCTCGCGCCGCCGGCGCGCCCAGGCGCGGCTGGTGGCAGAGGATCGCCGGCGGTCCAGCGACAGCCAGGCCGATCACGACGACGCCGGCGGCGACCGCGAGGATGCGCCCGCCGTCGCTCAGCGCGTCGCCGACGCCCCAACTCGTTGCGCCGAAGCCCGCGGCCGAGCGGCCTTCGATCCGCAGGGTGACGCGGGAGAAATAGGCGCGGGCATGCAGGCGATTCAGCTGGTTGCGAAGTGCGTCGCCGTGCCGGCGCTCGCGACGCAGCCGCGCTTCCGCCGCCAGCCGTTCTTCCTCGCTGCCGGCGCTCGCCAGCTGGGCGAGGAGGCTTTCGGCCTTCGCTTCGGAGGCTCTCAAGCGATCGTGGAGAGCCACGGTCGGCGCGGTGATGTCCGACGTCGATTCGTGTCGCGAGCGAACCGGCGCTATCCGCGAGAGCGTTGCCATGGCGTCGCCGAGTCGCGTGCTGGGAATCAGCAGCTTGAAGCCGGCTCTCGCTTCTCCCGCGTGGCCGCCCGCGTTTGCCGTCCAGTCGTGGACGGAGGAGTCGAGGACGATTCCGCCGGCGGCGCGCACGGCCGCGAAGACCTGCCGGGCGTTCTCCTCGATCCGGCCGGGCTCCGAGCGGAGCACCAGTTCGGCGCCCCTTTCCACGTCTCGGTGGCGGCGGCTCGAAGTCAGCGACTCTCCGGCGGAGGAAGGTGCGAGCGAGTATTGATAGCCCGCGTGCGGCGCTCCCGCGTGCGGCGCTCTCTTCTCCGGTGCGGTCGTGGCGGGCGCCGAGGCGCCGCCGGCGAGCGAAGACTCGCTGGGGTGTTTCCTCCCAGTGACCTTCGGATGGCCGGCGAACTCGTTGCTGCCATGCCGTCTCGGGGCGTCGGCTTGGGCGGTCCGGCGGGATTCCTT
>Ga0210120_1000176_pt1 | contig 14826 bp, 14 predicted proteins | sample Goodyear_PhragA__FD_184868 | JGI IMG/M metagenome (GOLD analysis project Ga0210120, IMG submission 184868) | Wetland microbial communities from San Francisco Bay, California, USA, that impact long-term carbon sequestration - Goodyear_PhragA_D2... | ecosystem: Environmental > Aquatic > Marine >... | reverse complement strand
GCCCGCCGCCAGCAGCTCGTAGAGGATCGCCATCCGCACGACCAGGCCCGAGGCGACCTGTTCGCCGATCAAAGACTGCGGCGAGTCGATCGCCTCGCCGGAGAGCTCGACGCCGCGGTTGACCGGCCCGGGGTGCATCAGGAGCTGGCTGCGGCCGAGCCGCCGCGAGTCGATCTGGAAGTGAGCCGCGTACTCGCGGATCGAGGGGACGAAGCTCTCCGCCATGCGCTCGCGCTGCAACCGCAGCGCGTAGACGACGTCCGCCTCGCCGAGGCGGTCGAGCGAGTAGGCGATCTCGCAGCCGAGCTGCTCGATCCCGCGCGGGATCAGCGCCGGCGGCCCGCAGACGGTGACCTCGGCGCCCATCGCGCGGAAGGCGCTGAGATTGGAGCGGGCGACGCGGCTGTGCAGCACGTCGCCGACGATCCAGATCCGCCTGCCCTCGATCGAGCCGAGCCGGCGCCGCAGGGCGAAGAGGTCGAGCAGCGCCTGGCTCGGGTGCTCGTGCTTGCCGTCGCCGGCGTTGACCACCGCGGCCTCGCTCCAGCCGGCGACGAGCTGGGCGGCGCCGGCGTAGGGGTGGCGGATCACGATCGCCGCCGGGTCGTAGGCGGAGAGCGTCGCGCAGGTGTCCTTCAGCGACTCGCCCTTGTCGACCGAGGAGCCCGCCGCCTTGATCGAGACCAGGTCGGCGGAGAGGCGCTTCGCGGCGAGCTCGAAGGAGGCGCTGGTGCGGGTGCTCGACTCGTAGAAGAGGCTGACCACGGTGCGCCCGCGCAGCGTCGGCACCTTCTTGATGTCGCGGCGGCCGACCTCGGCGAAGCTCTCGGCGCGGTCGAGGATCGCCTCGATCCCGGCGCGGTCGAGGTCCTCGATCGCCAGCAGGTGCCTCATCGTAAATCCTCCCGCTCCGCTCCCGGCGCGAAGAACCAGAGATGCACGCTTGGTCGCTCCGCGCTCACAGCGCCACCTCCGCCGGCTCGGAGATCGTCACCCGGTCGAGCTCGTCGGTCTCCTCGAGCCGCACGTTGACCCGCTCGCCGTGCGCGGTCGGCAGGTTCTTGCCGACGAAGTCGGGGCGGAAGGGCAGCTCGCGGTGGCCGCGGTCGCAGAGCACGGCGAGCTGCACCCGCTGCGGGCGGCCGTAGTCGAACAGGGCGTCGATCGCGGCGCGCACCGTGCGGCCGGTGAAGAGGACGTCGTCGACGAGCACGACCGTGCGGCCGGTGAGGTCGAAGTCGATGTGGGAGGCGTGGACGACGGGCTGCTCGGCGGGCGCCTTGGCGCCGACGTCGTCGCGGTAGAAGGAGATGTCGAGGTCGCCGATCGGGGTCTCGGCCTCGGTCAGCTCGCCGACCAGGGCGTGCAGGCGGCGGGCGAGCACGGCGCCGCGGGTGTGGATGCCGACGATCGCCAAGCACTCGGCCTCCGGGTTGGCCTCGGCGATCTCGTGGGCAATCCGCCGTAGCGTCCGCCGCAGGTCGTCGCGCTCCAGCACGACCTTCTCGCTCACTCTTTGCTCCTTCCTGGCCTCGCGGGACCTGGTTAAAGGACGCGGCCAGGGTAACACGGGGGTCGGGGGACGGCCGGTGATCCCGCGGGAGTGCCTAAATCCGGCCTGCGGCCGGATTAACTGTCTGCCGCTTCGCGGCAGGGATCACTCCGCGGTGCCGGGGGGAGGCACTCCCGCGGGACCCCCGGCCGTCCTTTCATGCGACTCTTCGTTGGTGAAGCTTGCTGTACAAGAGGCGATTTCGAGGCATGAAAACGCCGGCAGGCGCTTCGAGGCGGGCGGCGTCGGGAGCTTCGTGCTGGAGCAGGGCGATGGCGATCCGGTGGTCTGCCTGCATGGGGTTCCGGTCAGTTCCTACCTCTACCGCAAGGTCGTCCCAGAGCTGGCGAGCCGGGGGTTGCACGGGGTCGCGTTCGACTTTCCGGGGCTGGGGCTGGCCGGGCGGCCGGAGGGGTTCGACTACAGCTGGTCGGGTCTGGCGAGCTGGACCGGGGCGGCGATCGACGCGCTTGGGATCGAGCGCTGCCACCTGGTCGTCCACGACCTGGGTGGCCCGGTTGGGCTCGAGTGGGCGATACGCAACCCCGAGCGGGTGCTCTCGCTGACCGCGCTGAACACCTGGGTGGATGCGGCGCGCTTCCACCGGCCCTGGCCGATGCATCCCTTCTCGATCCGCGGGGTCGGCGAGCTCTGGCTGCGCAGCCTCGTCGCCCCGGCGTTCGCCGAGGTCTTCTACCTCGAGACCGTCGCCGACCGCGCCGCCGTTCCGCGAGCCGAGGTCTACGCTCACCATGCCCTGCTCAAGCGGGGCGATGGCGGGCGGGCGTTCCTCAAGATCATGCGCGGCTTCGAGCTGACCGAGGCCAAGGAACGCTTCTTCCTCGACGGCCTGGCGGCCGCCACCTGCCCGAGGCAGGTCGTCTGGGGCGACAAGGACCGGATGATCAAGGAGCCCCACCGCCTGGCCCTGCAAAGAGCGCTCGGCGTCGAGAGCCCGACCCTGCTCCCCGCCAAGCACTTCCTGCAGGAGGACCAGGCGCCGGCGACCGCCGCGGCCGTCGCGGCGCTGGCCGCCGGCTGAGCTACTCGACCGGCTGCGGCTCGGCGCGCTCGCGGGCGCCGTTGGCGACCAGCTCGGGGGCGCCGCGCTCGGGGAAGGGGATCTCGATCAGGTCGAAGTCGCGCGGAGCGACGGTCGGCTCGAAGACCTCGCGCGCCTCGTCGAGCACCTTGCCGACGTGGTAGCGCGAGGAGATGTGAACAAGCGCCAGCAGCTCGACCTCGGCCTCGCGGGCGACGGCGGCGGCCTGGCCGACGGTCGAGTGGCCGGTGTCGGCGGCGCGCTGCGCCTCCTGCTCGGAGAAGCTCGCGTCGTGGACGAGCAGGTCGGCCCCCTGCGCCGCCTCGACCGTGGCGTGGCAGGGCGCGGTGTCGCCGGTGATCACCAGGGTCCGCCCCGGCCGCGACTCGCCCATCACCTGCCCCGGCTCGACCGTGCCGCCGTTCAGCGACTCGACCGACTCGCCGCGCTGCAGCGCCGCGAAGGCCGGGCCTTCCTTGACCCCGAGCCGCTTCGCCTCATCGGGGTCGAAGCGGCCCGGGCGCTCGGCCTCGACCAGCGCGTAGCCGTGCGCGCGCACGCTGTGCTCGACCGCGAAGGCGCGCACCTCGGCGTTCTCGCAGGGGATCGCGTCGCCGGGCTCGATCTCGACCAGCTCGAGCTTGTAGCCGACCCGGCCGACCACCCGGCCGAGGCTGCCGATCAGGTCGCGCAGCCCGCGCGGCCCGTAGATCGTCAGCGGCCGCTCGCGCTCGGTCAGGTCGTACGTTTTCAGCAGCCCCGGCAGGCCGAGGAAGTGGTCGGCGTGAAAGTGGGTGAAGTAGATCGCGTCGACCTGCACCAGCCCGAGCGAGCGCTGCATCTGCCGCTGCGTCCCCTCGCCGCAGTCGAACAGCAGCCGTTCGCCCCCCCGCGCGACGAGCACGCTCGCCGTATTGCGCCGTGCCGAAGGCACAGCGCCGCCCGTGCCGAGGAAGGCAACCGAGAGGTCCATGGCCCGCGAGGATAAGCTGAAGGGACAAGCGCCCGTAGCTCAGCTGGATAGAGCGTGCGCCTCCGGAGCGCAAGGCCACAGGTTCGAATCCTGTCGGGCGCGTCGAATGTGGAGCGCGATCACCGAGACCCGCCCGCCGCGCGGAGCGATCGCCGTGGTCGTGGTCGGGCTGATCGCGACGGTTGCGGCGGCGCTGCTGGCGACCGAATCGGCCGGGGGGTCGTCGGCGAAGGTCGAATGGGAAAGGGGCGGTGAGCTGCCGGCGTCCAGGCCGGCGGCAATTCCCGGCGGCGGCTCGATGCGGCTCGGCGACGCCGGCATCGAGGCGACCGAAAAGAACGTCAACGGCGAATACGTCTACCGGGTGAGCGCGGTGCTGACGATCGCCGCCGGCTCGGCGGTCGGCCAGGCGCGGGTGCGCTGCCGGATGCGCGGCGGGCCGCGCTCCGAACTCGGCCGCACCGTCAACAGCCGCGGCGCCTTCCCCCGCTCGAGCGGCGAATACAACCTGACCAAGCAGGGCGTACCGGGCAGCGTCGGCATCAGGCTGCCGATCCAGGGCGCCGAATACGCCTCGCTCGAATTCGAAGACGCCTTCCCCGTCTTCACCGACCTGCCCGGCGTCGTCGTCAGCTGGGCTCCCCACCGGCTGAAATCCCAGGAATGGCAGTGGGGGCTGCCGGAAGGCCGCCCGAGCAAGCCGCTGCCGCTCGCCTTCGCCTCCTTCTGGCGCAGCGCCGGGCCGCCGCTGGCGCACATCTCCTGCACGCTGGAAAACAACGGTGGCGCCGCAACCGTGCGAACCGGCGGCAGGCTCGCCGGCTAACCGCGCGGCGCGACGAGCAGCTCCGGCCCCTCGCTCCCCTTCCCCACCTTGTTCAGCTTCGGGTTGGCGGGGGCGCCCTGCATCCGCCCGGCGGACAGCGGGCCGCACATCGCGATCGCGTCCTGCGCGCTGAGGTCGGGGCGCAGCCAGGCCGCCTCGGCCTCGGCGCTCGGCAGGATCGCCGGCATCCGGTCGTGGACCGGCGCGACGACCTCGTTCGGGGTCGTGGTGACGATCGTGCAGCTGTACAGCCAGCCGTCCTCGGCGCTGCGCTCCTCGTCGTCCTCCCACTCCTTGCGCGTGCAGAGGCCGGCGAAGGCGAAGAGCTCGCCGCCGTCGACGGTGAAGCGCCAGGGCTGGCGCGGCTGCTTCGGGTCCTCGGCCGCCATCCACTCGTAGAAGCCGTCGGCGACGATCAGGCAGCGGTGGCGGAACTTGCCGACCAGCGGCGCGTAGGCGCGGCTCGACTCGAGGTTCTCGGCTTTCGCGTTGATCATCCGGTAGCCGACCTTGAGGTCCTTCGCCCAGCGCGGCACCAGCCCCCAGCGCATCAGCCGCGCCTCGCGCTCCCCCCGCGCCGCCTCCTCGGGGTCCGGCGAAGAGCGGACCGTCAGCACCTCCTGCGTCGGCGCGACGTTGAACCGCTCCAGCCCACCTTTGTTGCGCTCCAGTGAGCGTTCGAGCTCGACCTGGAAGCGGTCGGCAACGGTCTTCGTGTCCTTCGCCGTGACCGTGAAGCGCCCGCACATGTCAGAGATGGGGCCTGGCCTGCGGGTGGTCCCGGTACCACTCGAGCGTGCGCCGCAGGCCGTCCTCCAGCTTCACCTCGGGGCGCCAGCCGGTCAGCTCGCGCAGCTTCGCCGAGTCGACGAACTGGCGGTCGATCTCGCCGTCGGGGTTGCCCTCGCCCCGGAAGTCGGGCTCCACCGCGGATCCGCCGGCGGCGCAGATCAGCTCGACCACCTCGCGCACCGGGTGCGGCCGCTCGCCGCCCGCGTTGAAGGCCTCTCCGGCGGCCGTCCCCTGATCGAGCGCCGCGGCGATCGCCAGGTAGGCGGACACCGCGTCGTCGACGTGCAGGAAGTCGCGCTCCGGGCTGCCGTCGGAGCGGATGACCGGGGCGCGGCCGTCGAGCACCGCCACCACCGTCTCCGGGATCAGGCGGGAGAAGTTGAGGTCGCCGCCGCCGTAGACGTTGGCGAAGCGGGTGACGGCCAGCGGCAGCCCGTAGGCGTTGGCGTAGCTGCGCGCGATCGTGTCGGCCGCCGCCTTGCTCGCGTCGTAGGGATAGGCGGCGCGCAGCGGGAAGTCCTCGCGGTAGGGCAGCTCGGGGCTCGACCCGTAGGCCTTGTCGGAGGAGGCGAAGACGACCCGCTGGACCTCATGCGTCCGGCAGGCCTCGAACACGTTCCAGGCCCCGCGCACGTTGACCTCGAAGGTCTCCAGCGGCGATTCCCGCGCGACTCCGACGATCGTCTGCGCCGCCAGGTGGAAGACCGTATCGGCGCCGGCGACGGCCGCGGCGACCGCCTCCGCGTCGCGCAGGTCGGCCTCGACCAGCTCGACGTCGGCCCGGATGCCGAGCAGGTCGAGCCCCGAGAGCCGCTCCCCGCCGACGTCGGCGAGCCGCGGCGCCGGCCGGTCGAGCACCCGCACGTCCTCTCCGCGCTCCAGCAGCGCCCGCGCCAGGTGCGAGCCGACGAACCCGTGCGCCCCGCTGACCAGGGTGCGGCTCACGCGACTCCCTCTGGCGAGTTTCCCGTCCACTGGACCGGAAAGTCGCCAAGCGTCGCCCAGGGGGCGTCGCCGGAACCCCAGAGGTCGTTCAGCGCCACGGCGTCCTTGTAGGTGTCCATGCAGTCCCAGAAGCCCTCGTGGCGGTGGGCGCGCAGCTCGCCCTCGGCGGCCAGTCGCGCCAGCGGCTCGCGCTCGAGCACGCTGTCCTCGTCCAGATAGGCGAGCGCCCCCGGCTCAAAGCAGAAGAAGCCGCCGTTGATCCAGTGCTCGCTGCGCGGCTTCTCGGCGAAGCCCTCGACCCGGCCGTCCTCCGCAAGCTCGGCGACCCCCCATTGCAAGTGCGGCCGCACGACGGTCATCGTCGCCAGCCCGCCGTGTCCGGCGTGGAAGTCGAGCAATGCGCTGAGGTCGATGTCGGCGACCCCGTCGGCGTAGGTCGCGCAAAAGGTACCGCCGCTCAGCCGCTCGCCGAGCGCCGCGATCCGCCCGCCGGTCGGCGTGTCGAGCCCGGTATCCACGCAGTCGACCTCCACTCCCTGCAGCCAGTCCTCGCCGGCGACGAACTCCTCCACCGCCTCGCCCAGGTAGCCGGTCGCAAGCAGGAAGCGCTCGAAGCCCTGTGCGGCGTAGATCCCGATCACGTGCCAGAGGATCGGCTTGCCGCCGATCTCCACCAGCGCCTTGGGAATGGTCTCCGTCCGCTCCCGCAAACGGGTCCCCCGCCCACCACACAAGATGACTACCGGTGGCTTAGCCACCCGCCACGGCGGGCAAAATCGTCACCTCGTCGCCCTCGTCGATCGTCGTGTCGAGCCCCTGCTGGAAGCGGATGTCCTCGCCGCTGACGTAGACGTTGACGAAGCGGCGCAGGTCGCCGTCCTGGGTGATCCGCTCGCGCAGGTCGCCGTGCGCGTCGAAGACCGCGTCGAGCACCTCGCCGACGGTCGAGCCGGACACCTCCACCTCGGCATCGCCGCCGGTCGCGGCGCGCAGCTGGGTCGGGATCTTCACGGTGACTGCCATCAGGCGACTACCTCCTGCGTGGTCTCGAACTCGGACTCGAAGCTCTCGAGATCGGGGTCGATCTCGTGCATGTGGAAACTATCGCGCGCGGCGTCGAGCGTCTTCAGGCCCTCGCCGGTGATGTAGAGCACGACCCGCTCGCCGGCGCCGATCTCGCCCCGCTGGGCCAGCTTGGCAAGCACGCCGACGGTCACCCCGCCGGCGGTCTCGGTGAAGATCCCGGTCGTCTCCGCCAGCAGGCGGATGCCGGCCCGGATCTCGTCGTCGTCGACCGAGTCGACGGCGCCGCCGCTGCGGCGCGCCTGCTCGAGCGCGTAGGGCCCGTCGGCCGGGTCGCCGATCGCCAGGCTCTTGGCGATCGTCTCCGGCTTCTGCGGCTTGCAGACGTCCCAGCCCTCGGCGAAGGCGGTGGCGACCGGGCTGCAGCCGAGCGCCTGGGCGCCGTTGAAGACCGGCTGCGAGCCGGAGATCAAGCCGAGGTCTGTCCACTCCTGGAAGCCTCGCGCGACCTTGGTGAACAGCGAGCCCGAGGCGATCGGGCAGACGACCCGGTCGGGCAGCTCCCAGCCGAGCTGCTCTGCGGTCTCGTAGGCGAGCGTCTTCGAGCCCTCGGCGTAGTAGGGGCGCAGGTTGACGTTGACGAAGGCCCACGGCCGCGTTTCGGCGAGTTCGGTGCAGAGCCGGTTGACCGCGTCGTAGTTGCCGCGCACGCCGACAAGGTTGGTCCCGTAGATGCCGGTCGCGAGCAGCTTCTGCTCCTCCAGGTTGGCCGGTACGAGCACGTAGGACTCGAGGCCGGCCGCGGCCGCGTGGGCGGCGACGGCGTTTGCGAGGTTGCCGGTCGAGGCGCAGGCGACGGTCTCGAAGCCGAGCTCGCGCGCCTTCGCCACGGCGACCGCGACGACCCGGTCCTTGAACGAGTGGGTCGGGTTGGCGGCGTCGTTCTTGATCCAGATCTCGGCGTCGAGGCCGAGCCGCTCGGCCAGCCGGTCGGCCCTGACCAGCGGCGTCAGGCCGGGCTCGAGCGGGTCGCGCGGCGGGCCGCTGAAGGGCAGGAAGTCGACGTAGCGCCAGATCCCCTGCGAGCCCGCCTGGATGCGGCGCTTGACCTCGGCGGGATCGAGCCCGGAGAAATCGTAGGCGACTTCGAGCGGGCCGAAGCAGCGCTCGCAGGCGTAGCCGGCGCCCAGCTCGTAGGTCTCCCCGCACTCCTTGCACTTCAAGCTCTCAACTGACATCCGATCTCACTTCTCCTTTGCCTAAAAGAAAACCTCCGCCTTGTGGGGCAGAGGTCCGATCGGACGCCTTCCCCACATCTTCCAGATCCATAGACCTGCTGGAGTTGGCACCTCTCCCGGACCAAAGGTCCGAGGCGGTTGCCGGGGCTTCTGCGGGCCAGTCCCTCCACCCCTCTAGATGTGGCGCTTATGTGAGAGGAAGACTACCAGGGGCGATCCCGTGCAGGGCGAAAGGGCGCTTGCGTTTAACCTTCGGTTCACCGTGAACGCCACGCACGCCGAGACGATTGGGCCCACCGATGCCGAACCTTCCGAAACCACGGCTACGGCGAGCTGCCCGGCGCGACGCCCTGGCGGGCGCGGCGGCGACGCCTGAGCCGCAGACCCCGAACGTCGAGCAGATCGACTCCTCGGGCCTGCGCTGGGTCAACATCGAGCGGCCCGGCGCGCTGGAGCGCGGCTGGCTGGAGGAGCATTTCGACTTCCACGCGCTCGACCTCGAGGACGTGCTCTCGCGCAACCAGCGGCCGAAGATCGACGTCTACGACGAGTACCTGTTTATCGTCCTCCACTTCCCGATCTTCGACCCGGCGGCCGGCCGGCTCGGCGCCGGCGAGCTCGACCTCTTCGTCGGCCCGGGCTACGTGGTGACGATCCCGAACCAGCCGCTGCAGCCGGTCGAGTACCTGTTCGAGCGCTGCCGCGCCAAGGAGGAGCTGCGCGAGCAGCTCTTCTCGCGCGGCTCGGGCTACCTGCTCTACCGCCTGGTCGACGACAGCTTCGACTACTGCTTCCCGATGCTGCGCAAGATCGGCAACAAGCTCGACGCGCTCGAGGACGGCATCTTCGAGGGGCGCTCGGAGGAGGTCGTGCGCGACATCTCCAACGTCAAGCAGGAGATCATCAACTTCCGCAAGGTGATCCGCCCGCAGCGGCCGGTGCTGCGCGACCTGGAGAAGGTCAAGCAGCGCTATCTGGCGCCCGAGCTCGACCTCGAGATCTACTTCGACGACATCGTCGACGCCCACGAGCGGATCTGGGACATGCTGGAGAACTACAAGGAGGTGGTGGTCGCGCTCGAGGAGACCAACGAGGCGGTGATCTCCCACCGCCTCAACGACATCCTCCGCGTGCTCACCTCGATCAGCGTCATCGTGCTGCCGCTGACCCTGATCGCCAGCATCATGGGGATGAACTCCTGGGTACCGGGCCAGCACATGGAGGCCGGCTTCTTCATCGCCCTTGCCGTAATGGCGGCGATCCTGGTCGGCCTCGTGCTCTACTTCCGCCGGCGCCGTTGGCTATAGCCTCTCGCCCAGTGGCTAACTTCCGCATCTGGGCGCCCTGGCGCCTCGCCTACGTGAAGGACGCGTCCAAGGACAACGAGGAGGAGTGCATCTTCTGCGCCAAGCCGGCGGCGGATGACGACGAGGCGAGCCTGATCGTCCACCGCGGCGGGCGCAGCTTCGTGATCCTCAACCTCTTCCCCTACACCAACGGGCACCTGATGGTCGCCCCCTACGAGCACATCGGCCGCATCCAGGACCTGCCGGCGGAGACGGTGGCGGAGATGATGTCGCTGGCGCAGCGGGCGATGAGCCGTCTGGAGCAGGTCTACGACCCGCACGGCTACAACGTCGGCTTCAACCAGGGCCGCGTCGCCGGCGCCGGGGTCGAGCACCACATCCACCTGCACGTCGTCCCCCGCTGGGGCGGCGACACCAACTTCATGCCGGTGATCGCCGACACGAAAGTGATGCCGCAGACGCTCGAGCAGAGCTACGCGGCGCTGAAAGGAGCGTTTTGAGCGAGCAGCAGGTCCTGGCCCCGCCGGAGATCTTCAAGGCCTACGACATCCGCGGCGTCTACGGCGAGCAGATGGACGAGACGACGGGGCTGGCGATCGGCCGTGCCTTCGCCCGCGTGCTGGCGCGGCTGCGCGGCAAGCAGCCGGGCGAGCTGCGGATCGGCCTCGGACGCGACATGCGGCTGACCGCGCCGGCGATGGCGGCGGAGCTGCGCGACGGGATGATCTTCGAGGGCGCGACGGTGCTCGACGCCGGGATGGTCGCCACCGAGATGCTCTACTTCCTCGTCGGCTCGCGCGAGCTCGACGGCGGCGCGATGGTCACCGCCTCGCACAACCCCAAGGCCTACACCGGGGTGAAGCTGATCCGCGAGGGAGCGCTGGCGCTCTCCGGCGACGCCGGGATCGGCGACGTGCGGCGCGAGATCGAGGCCGGCCTCGGCTCGGGGCCCGGCGGCGGCTCCTTCGAGGAGGTCGACGTCTGGGACGAGTACCGCGCCCACGCGCTCTCCTTCGTCGACCCGGCCGCGGTCGGGCCGTTGAAGGTCGTCGTCGACGGCGGCAACGGGATGGCCGGGCCGATGGTCGGCCCGATCCTGCGCCGGCTCGGGCTCGAGCTCGACGAGCTCTACTTCGAGCCCGACGGCGAGTTCCCCGACCACGAGCCGAACCCGCTGCTGCCCGAGAACCGCAGGCTGATCGAAGAGCGGGTGCGCTCCGCCGGCGCCGATCTGGGGATCGCCTGGGACGGCGACGCCGACCGCTGCTTCTTCATCGACGGCGAGGGCAGCTTCTGCGACGGCGACTTCGTCTGCGCGCTGCTCGCCCGCTCGGCGCTCGCCACCCACCCCGGCGCGACGATCCTCTACGACCCGCGCTCGAGCCGCGCCGTCCCCGACCTGGTCGCCGCCGAGGGCGGCCGCTCCGACCTCTCTCGCGTCGGCCACGCCTTCTTCAAGCAGCGGATGCGCGAGGAGGGCGCGGCGTTCGGCGGCGAGGTCTCCGGCCACTACTACTTCCGCGACTTCTGGTGCGCCGACTCCGGCACGATCCCGGCGCTCCTGATCCTCGAGTTGCTCGGCAAAGAGGGCCGCTCGCTCGCCGAGCTGATGGCCGAGTTCCGCTCGCGCTACTTCATCTCCGGCGAGATCAACTCCGAGGTCGGCGACCAGATCGCCAAGATGGAGGAGATCGCCGCGCGCTGGTCGGACGGCGAGCAGACGCGGATCGACGGGATCTCGGTCGACTACCCGGACTGGCACTTCAACGTCCGCCCCTCGAACACCGAGCCGCTGCTGCGGCTCAACCTCGAGTCGCTGGTCTCGCGTGCTCACATGGAAGAGAAAAGAGATGAGGTCCTTGGACTCATCCGAGGGTAGGCCCGCCGCCCCCGGACGCAGCCCATGCTGACTCCGGGCGAGGCGCTGGAGCAGGCGGCGCTCGCCGGCATCCACCAGCTCCGCATCCCCACCCCGTTCGCCGTCGGCCGCGTCAACTGCTACCTGCTCGAGGACGAGCCGCTGACCCTGATCGACACCGGCCCGAACTCGGGCAAGGCGCTCGACGAGCTGCAGTCCCAGCTCGCCGCCCGCGGCCACTCGATCGACGACCTCGAGCTGGTGATCCTCACCCACCAGCACATCGACCACCTCGGCCTGGTCGAGATCATCGTCGAGCACTCCGGCGCCGAGGTCGCGGCGCTGGGACTGGCGGCCAAGCGCCTGGCGGGCTTCGGCGAGGAAGCCGAGCGCGAGGACGAGTTCGCGGTCCAGCTGATGCTGCGCAACGGCATCCCGCAGGAGGTCGCCTTCGCCCTGCAGAGCGTCTCGCGCAGCTTCCGCGGCTGGGGCGCGAAGGCCGAAGTCACGCGGCCGCTGGAGGACGGCCAGTCGCTGCCCTTCCGCGACCGGGTCCTGCAGGCGTTCCACCGGCCGGGGCACAGCCCCTCCGACACGGTGTTCTGGGACGAGCGGCGGCGCATCCTGATCGCCGCCGACCACCTGATCGCCCACATCTCCTCCAACCCGCTGATCGCGCGGCCGCTCGACGGCTCGGCGGAGCGCCCGCAGGCGCTCGTCACCTACATCGAGTCGATGCGGAGGACGAGGGAGATGCCGGCCGAGATCGTCCTCTCCGGCCACGGCGAGCCGATCGTCGACCACGTCGCGCTGATCGACGACCGGCTGGCCAAGCACGAGCGCCGAAAGGAGAAGATCCACGCGCTGATCGCCGAGCGCCCCCGCACCGGCTATGAGATCGCCCAGGCGATCTGGGGCAACGTCGCCGTCACCCAGGCCTTCCTCACCCTCTCGGAGGTGATCGGCCACGCCGACCTGCTGGTCAACGAGGGCCGCGTGCGCGAAGTCGGCGACGACGACGTGGTGAGGTATGAGACGACCTAGGCGCAGCGGCAAGAAGCGGATGCTGCTGATCGTCAACCCCTATGCGACGACGGTCTCCGACCGGCTGAAGAACCTGGTCGTGTACGCGCTGCAGGGGCGCTACGAGGTCGAGACGGTGGCTACGGAGGCGCAGAACCACGCGACCGAGATCGGCCGCGAGGTGCGCGACCACGGCTACGACCTGGTCGTCGCCTTCGGCGGCGACGGCACGCTGAACGAGGTCGCCAACGGGCTCGCCGGCACCGACGTGCCCGTCTCCGTGCTGCCCGGCGGCTCCACGAACGTGGTCTGCCGCACGCTCGGCATCCCCAACGACGTGGTCGACGCGACCGAGCACCTGCTGGCGCTCGTCGACGAGTGGCGGCCGCGACGGATCGACCTCGGCCGGGTCGACGACCGCCACTTCGTCTTCTCCTGCGGCGCCGGGATCGACGCCACGGTGGTCAAGCGCGTCGACGCCCACCCGCGGCTCAAGTCGGCCGCCGGGCCCTACTACTTCAGCTGGGCCGCGATCTCGGCCTTCTACCGCCAGTACATGGTCAACCCGGTGCGCCTGCGGGTCGAGGTCGACGGGAAGACCAGCGAGGGGGTCACCGCGCTGACCCAGAACTCCGACCCGTTCACCTACTTCTCCAACCGCCCGATCCGCGTCTGCGAAGGCGTCGCGATCGACGACGGCGGCCTCGCGCTCGCCGTCCTGCAGCGCGCCGCGCAGCGCGACATGCCGACGCTGATCCCGCGCCTGTTCAGCGAGCGCCGCCCGGCCGCCCGACACCGCCGCATCGAGCACTTCGGCGGCGTCAGCGAGGCGACGATCGCCTCGACGTCAGAGACGAAAAATGGAATCAGGAGACCATTTCCAGTTCAGGTCGACGGGGATTACATAGGCGAGAAAGTTGATTTGAATTTGCAGGTGGTGCCTGGGGCCTTGACCGTGGTGTCCTGAGGTCCGAGAACCAAGCCTGGGTAGGACGCAGGGAGGCCGACAAGGGGAGCGCACTGTCGTGCGTGACCCGCAGGCGGCCGAGCGAGGACACCCCCAGGCGCCGGTTATCGGGCCTCAGGACGGCGTGATGCGGTAGGCGTCGAACACCGACTCCACGTTGCGCAGGCGCGAGATGCACTGCTTGAGCTGCTCGGTGTCGCCGACCTCGACCACGAAGCGGTTCTTCACCATCGGGTGCTTGGTCATGCAGCTGGCGCCGAGGATGTTGATCCCCGCCTCCGAGAAGGTGCGCGAGAGGTCCTCGAGCAGGCGGGTGCGGTCGTAGGCGTCGATCTGCAGCTCGACCCGGTAGGAGGACTCGTTCTCGCCCTCCCAGGCGACGTCGACGAAGCGTTCGGGCGACTTCTTGAGGGCCTTGACGTTCTTGCAGTCGGCGCGGTGGATCGTGATCCCGCGGCCGAGCGAGACGTAGCCGGCGATCGTGTCTCCGGGCACCGGCCGGCAGCACTTGGCGAGCCGCACGGCGACGTTGTCGGCGCCCTTCACCCGGATGCCGTAGTTGGAGGCCTCCTTGGTGCGGCGCGCCGCGTCCTCGCGCGGGCCCTCGAGCCCGATCGGCGGCTGCTCCTCGACCGACTCACCCTCCTTGAGCCGCTGCATGAGCTTGTTGGCGACCGCCTTGGTGGCGATCTTGCCCTGGCCGAGCGCGATGTAGAACTCGGTCGCCTTGTGGAAGCCCATCTCGCGGATCACCTGCGCGAGCAGCGGCGACATCGCCAGCTTCTGCATCGGCAGGCCGCGCTTGCGCAGCGCCTCCTCGAGCGCGTCGCGCCCCTTCTTCTCGGCGTCCTCGCGCCGTTCCTGTTTGAAGAAGGCGCGGATCTTGTTGCGCGCGCGGCTCGTCCGCACCAGCTTCAGCCAGTCGCGCGAGGGGCCGCGGTTCTGCTTCGCCGTCAGCACCTCGACGATGTCGCCGGAGCGCAGCTGGTAGTGCAGCGGCACGATGTTGCCGTTGACCTTGGCGCCGACGCAGCGGTGGCCGACGTCGGTGTGCACCGCGTAGGCGAAGTCGAGCGGGGTTGAGCCGGCGGAGAGGTTCTTCACCTCGCCCTTCGGCGTGAAGACGAAGACCTCGTCCTCGAACAGGTCGACCTTCAGCGACTCGAGGAACTCGGCCGGGTCCTGCTCGCCCTCCGCCTCGACCAGCTGCCGCAGCCAGGTCATCTTCTCGCGCCGCGGGTCGGCCGCGCCGCCCTCCTTGTAGGCGACGTGGGCGGCGA
>Ga0210120_1000175_pt1 | contig 14847 bp, 10 predicted proteins | sample Goodyear_PhragA__FD_184868 | JGI IMG/M metagenome (GOLD analysis project Ga0210120, IMG submission 184868) | Wetland microbial communities from San Francisco Bay, California, USA, that impact long-term carbon sequestration - Goodyear_PhragA_D2... | ecosystem: Environmental > Aquatic > Marine >... | reverse complement strand
GTTTTGATTGCGTCGGCGAAGGGCGTGTTCTTCCTGAATTGGTCTTTCGCTGCGCGAGTTTGAATCCGATTGCGATCCGCAGCGCATCAATAAAGATAGGTATGCGCACATTCATCAGCTTTGTCATCGCGTTCGCCGCAATCGCGCAAGTTTCAGCCGGGCAACGTAGCGACAAGATTCTAATTCAAGGCAATCCGGCCGGCACCCAGACGGTGCAAATGCACTCTGCGGGACTCACCCACGTCGAATATTCCTACAACGACCGTGGCCGTGGCGATCACATCACCGCAACATGGAAGCTCGACACTGCCGGAGTGCCCACCAAATACGACGCGCACGGGAACGATTACATGAAAGCGCCGGTCGAGGAACAATTCGAAATCAAGGACGGGAAGGCCAATTGGAAAAATCGTTCCGAAAAGGGAGAACAGGCGATCCAAGGCGAGGCGTTTTATGTCCCGGTCAATTCACCTCCCGAATTTCTCGGTGTACTGGCGCGTGCTTTGCTCAAAGCGCCTGGTCATAAGCTGCCACTGCTGCCTGCGGGCGAGGCGAGTATCGAGAAAATCGGCAAACTCGCCGTCAAAAGCGCATCCGGCAAAGACGATCTAATTCAGTATCGCATCACCGGCCTTGGCTTCACGCCACAGGCGATTTGGCTCGAACCCAACGGCGATACAGCGGCGTCAGTATCAAGTTGGTTCTCAGTTGTCCCGGCGCAGTACCAACAGGCGGTCCCGCAGTTGCAGGAAGCGCAACAGGCAGCCGAAAACGCCTGGTCTGCGCGTCTGGCACATGATCTTGCGCACACTCCCAAAGGCGATCTCGTGATTGGCAACGCACGCTTGTTCGATCCGCGCGACCTGAGTGTCACCCCGGGAATGAGTGTTCTTGTGCGCGGCGATCGCATCGTGCGAGTGGCCGCGGATGCTGACATGAAGTCATCCGCCGACGCGGAGGTCATCGACGCGCACGGCCGCTTTTTGATGCCAGGATTATGGGATAACCATCAACATTTTAGTGACATCGATGGCCCGCTTGATCTCGCGAACGGTGTGACCAGTGCGCGCGACATGGCTAACGACACGGATGCTTTTCTGAAACGTGTCGCGCGCTTTGACAATGGTACCGAACTGGGGCCTCGCGTACTGAAAGCGGGCATCATCGATGGCACCGGAGAGTTCGCCGGTCCTACCAAGATGCGCGTCGATACAGCCGAGCAGGCGATTCGAGATGTCGATTGGTATGCCGACCACGGGTACGCGCAGATCAAGATCTATTCGTCGGTCAAACCCGAGCTGGTTCCGATCATCGCCGATCGTGCCCACGCGCGCGGGTTGCGCGTGAGTGGCCACGTCCCAGCCTTTATGTCGGCCCGCCAATTTGTCGAAGGCGGCGCCGATGAAATCCAGCACCTTAACTTCATCGAGCTGAATTTTCTGTTTCCGGAGGTCAAGGAAACTCGCAACCGCGACCGCTTCATCAAAGTCGCGGAACACGCCCGCGAATTTACGCCGGACAAACCCGAAGTGCGCGAGTTCATCGCGTTCCTCAAGCAACATCATACCGTGCTTGATCCAACGGTGGGCATCTTTGAGGCTCTCTTTTGCGGTGATCCGACAGTGATCACACCAGGGCTCGAAGAGATCGCCCCGCGCTTTCCGCCACAGGTACGGCGCCAACTGTTGAGTGGTGCGCTTGAGGTTCCCAAGGGCAAAGAGGCAGCCTACCAGGAAGCATTCCCGGCGATGCTGCGCCTGCTAAAAGCGCTCTACGACGCCGGGATTACGATTATTCCCGGTACCGACAGTCTGCCTGGCTACATGCTGCATCACGAACTTGAGCTTTATGTGCCGGCGGGTATCGCGCCCGCCGAGGTCCTGCGCATGGCGACATTAACCCCGGCGCTGGTGATGGGCGTAAACAAGGATCGAGGCGTAATTGCTCCGGGTAAACTTGCCGACATGATTCTCATCGATGGTGATCCGACCCAGAACATTCACGATATAGGTAAAATCACGACAGTGATCAAAGGCGGCAAAGTTTATGACCCGGCAGCGATCGAAAAGGCTCTCGGTATCGCGCCGCGTTGAGGCTCTAGAATAGCAGAATGACCGTAACGCTTATCCAACTTCTTTCAGGTGTCAGCCTCCGCGGAGCTGTTATTCGGTTCTAATCGGAGTTTTCTCTGAAACTACGGGCGGTTGGGTTGTTTGGATTAAGATCATCCGTCGGCCGGGCGAACACGGACGGTCACGCCGCCAAGCAGAGGAACATCCTCACGTAACGACCGCTCGATTTCTTTCGAGATCGCGTGCGCTTTCTGCAAGGACAAGCCCGGATCGACATCGACTGCAACATCGCTGTAAACCCGGTGACCGAGCCAGCGGGCGCGGACATCATGCACGGCAATGACGCCATCAACATGGGTCGGCGCGTGTTCGATTTGTGCAAGAATCTCGGGCTCGATTCCATCGATCAAACGCGTCCAGATCGAAGCAGCCGCAGCTTTCACGATGAAAAGAATCGCGATGGTTATCGCAATGCCAACGATCGGATCAAGAATCGGAAAACCAAAGTAAACGCCGAGGACCCCGATCAAGACCGAAAGGCTGGTGAAACCATCGACACGTGCATGCTGCCCGTCGGCGATCAACGCTACCGAGCCGATCTCGCGTCCAACGCGGATGCGAAAGACCGCGACCGCTTCGTTGCCGAGAAATCCGATGATGGCAGCCGCTGCGACCCAGCCCAGATGAAGCATGGGTTCAGGATGAATTATTTTTCGGACGGATTCATAACCGGCGACACAAGAGGAAGAGAAAATAATCAGAACGATGATCACGCCGGCCACATCTTCTGTCTTCCCGTAGCCATAAGTAAAACGCCGGCTTGCTCCGCGCTGCGTGAGCGCGAACGCGATCCAAAGCGGAATACTTGTGCCGGCATCGGCAAAGTTGTGAATGGTGTCGGCGAGCAATGCGACCGAGCCCGACAAGAAGACGATGATCATCTGAAGAGCAGCGGTTATCCCGAGGGCCAGAAATGAAATCTTCAGCGCCCAGATGCCACGCGCGTTCGACTCCATCGTCTCATCAATTTTCTTTGCTCCGGTATGAGAATGTCCGTAGATCCCGCGCAGCCAGCCCAATATCCCTGAGCCATGCTCGTATCCGTGCTCGGAATGTTTGTGATTCTGATGCGGGTGATGACCACTCATTCCTTAATGCTCGATCGGAATCAGATCGGTACCCAACTGCTCTGCAGTTGTGACCGTTTTCTTAACTGCCGCGTCGTGTCCGTGCTCGCGTTCAAACCAGGCATAAAGCACTGGCAATACGATCAAGGTGAGAAAGGTCGAACTAAGGATCCCGCCGATCACGACTGTCGCGAGGGGCCGTTGAACTTCGGCGCCGGTGCCGGTTGCAATCGCCATCGGCACGAAACCAAGACTCGCCACAAACGCGGTCATCAAGACAGGACGTAATCGCGTAAGGGAACCTTCTATGACGGATTCACGGATCGTCCGACCTTCTTCACGCAGTTGATTCAAATAAGTAATCATCACCAAGCCGTTCAGAACAGCGACGCCGCTTAGTGCGATGAACCCGACTGCCGCCGTGATGCTGAAGGGCATACCGCGTAACCAGAGCGAAAGAACGCCGCCAGTCACAGCGAGCGGGATTCCGGTGTAAACGAGGAGCGCTTGGCGAAGGCTGCCCAGGGCGAGAAAAATCAAAACGAAAATTAAGGCTAGCGCCGCCGGAACGACAATCGCTAGGCGCGTACGCGCTTCCTGCAAATTCTTGTACTGCCCACCAAATTCGACCAAATAGCCTTCGGGCATCTTGACTTGTTGTTTGATTCGTCGCTCTGCATCGCGCACGAAACCTTCAACGTCGTGTCCTGCGAGGTTGACCAGGAGAGCGGCGCGTCGATGTCCGTCGTCGCGCAGAATTGGTTCGACTACTTTCACGGTCTTGAAATTGACGACCTGACCGAGCTTGATCATCCCATGATCGCCGACGCGGAGCGGCAACTGGCGGATTTTCTCGTCGTCAACGCGGAGATCCTCGGGCATCCGCACAACGATTTCATGGCGCTTCTCGCCTTCTATGGCGGTCCCAACAAGTTTGCCGGCGAGCGCTGCGCTGATCGCTTTGTTCACTTCCGCCGACGATAAACTGTAGCGTTGCAGTTCGTCATGCTTTGCTTCGATCAAAAGCTGCGGCGTGCGTCCTTCGGTCTCGAATTCCACCTGGGCGGCGCCGGGGGTGTTTTCAAGAATGTCTTTGACCTGCTCCGCGAGCTTCTCTAACACGTCGTAGTCGTTCCCGAAAATTTTCACCGACAATTCGGCCTTCGTTCCCTCCAACATTTCGTTGAAACGCATTTCGATCGGCTGAGCGAAGAGAATGTTGTAGCTCGGGTTCATCTTCTTAAGCATTGCCTCGATATGTTCTCGCAGTTCTGCCTTGTTACGGGGCTGCCCGGCAGTCTTTGCCCACTCACTAACCGGTTTGTAGAAGATATAGACATCGCTTTCATTCGGCGGCATCGGATCGGTCGCGATCTCGCTGGTGCCGATGCGCGAGAACACGCGTGTGATTTCCGGAAATTCGGCGTGTAGTCGTCTTTCAACTTCCAGATCGGTCTTCAACGAATCCTCCATACTCATACCAACCGGTTTGTAGAGCATGGCCGTAATCGATCCTTCATCGAGCTTTGGTACGAATTCCGCGCCGAGGTGATTGAAAAGCCAGATTGATCCGGCGAAGACGGCGATTGCGGCAAGCACGACGATCCACCGCAGCGCAAGTGCAAGTCGCAGGCTTGGTTCATAAATCGCCTTGAGAGAGCGAATGATGAAATTGTCGCCCTCACGAATCCGGCCACGCAGCAGGAAAGAGCACAACACCGGCATCAGTGTTAGCGCCAGAATAAGCGCGCCAGTAAGCGCGAGCATTACAGTCAGCGCCATCGGATGAAACATTTTCCCTTCGATGCCAGTGAGCGCGAGGATCGGCATGTAAACGATGGTGATGATGGCAACGCCGAAGAACATGGCACTACCGACCTGTTTACTGGCGGTGAGCACGGTCTGAAGGCGTTCTTCAGTCGTTAGTGGGCGGCCAAGGTGGTGCTGACGAATTCCGAGCTGACGCACGACGTTTTCCACAATGACCACAGCGCCGTCGATGATCAGACCGAAATCTATCGCCCCAAGACTCATCAGATTTCCAGACACGCCGAACTTCAACATGCCAGTCACAGCGAATAGAAACGAAAGCGGAATCGCGGCGCTCACAATGAGCGCGGCACGCCAGCTGCCGAGCAACGCAAACAAAACGGCGATCACCAAAATCGCCCCTTCGAACAAATTGTTTCGCACGGTATGAATCGTTTTGTTGATCAGGATCGACCGATCGTATTGCGGTTGGATCTGCACGTTATCGGGTAGCTTCTCCTGAATTTCGGCAAGGCGCGCCTTTACTCGCTCAGCGATCTCGCGGCTGTTCTCGCCAGCGAGCATCATGGTCGTGCCGATGACGGTCTCTTCGCCGTCAATGGTTGCAGCGCCGGTGCGAAACCGGGATCCGTAGGTTACGTCGGCCAGATCTTTGACGAGCAACGGTTTTACACCCGCCGCGTATTTCACCGGTAGATTAGCGATGTCCTCAATGGTGTTCGCCCGGGTGACGGCACGAATGGTGAGCTGATTGCCGCCACGGCTGATTATTCCACCACCGGCGTTTTCCACGTTTGCGGCGATGACGTCGCCGAGCTCACTGAATGTCATCCCGGTTCGTTCCAAATCTTCCGGCCGCGGTTGAATGACGAATTGCCGTTTGTATCCGCCGCTTTCGTTAATGTCGGCAATGCCCGGAACCGTCCGCAGCAACGGTTTGATTGTGTATTCCTGCAGCGCGTTTAATTCGAATAACTGCTCACGGAGTGAAGCGGGTTTCGGTGCGCCGGGTTTATAGGAAACGTTGTAATAGAAGATTTCACCCAAACCTGTGGTGATCGGCGCCAGTTTTGGCGCGACGTTTTGCGGCAGGCGCTCGACGGCCGCTTGCAAGCGTTCCATCACAAGCTGGCGCGCTCGATAAATGTCGGTGCCGTCTTTGAAATTCAGCGTCACCTGCGAAAGACCGAACTTGGTCAGTGACCGCATTTCTTCGAGGCCAGGAAGCCCGGCCATTTCGATCTCGATCGGTCGAGTCACGAGTCGTTCCGATTCGTCGGCTGCCAACGCGGGAACTTCGGTATTGATTTGTACCTGCACACCAGTGATGTCGGGCACGGCGTCAATTGGCAGACGGGCGCTGGACCACAAACCGACTCCAAGCAGCGCGAAAGCAGCGAGCAAAACGAATGCACGCTGTCGTAAAGATATTTCGAGAATTTTGTCAATCATCGCTTGTCCAGTCGTATGGCGGTGAGCTGCTCAAGTTGTTCTCGCGCTTCAATGGCGGCGGATTGCGCAGCGAAAAAGGCGTCGAGCGAATCGAGATACTGTTTTTGTACCTCCGTGTAAGTCGTTATCGGTAGCGCTCCGGTCCGGTAATTGCGGTCCGCCAATTCCGCCGCCTCGTGCATCTGAGGCAAGATCGAAGACTGCAACTTTTCCACTTCGTCAAGGCGCGATGCATAAATGAATGTGGCGTCGGCAATCTTCCGCTCGACTTCGCGGATCACTGCGGTGAGTTCGGCCTCCATCTTTGCCGCGCGAGCTTTCTCAGTTGCGATCTTCCCGGCGTTTGTACTCCACAGTGGGAGCGGCAAGCTCACGCCGATACCAAATTGATATTCATTTGTATCGCCGCGTTCGTTGTGCGCGAATGGACCGACAGTCACGGCCGGCCAGCGTTCGTTGAGCGCGAGCTTGACCTTAAATCCCTGTTGCTCTAATTCGACGACGTGAGTGCGAATTTCGTAATTCTTCGCGCGTGCGGATGCGATCAACGCTTCCAGCGGCCCGATCGCGGCGAGGTTTAGATCCAGCTGTGGAACCGTTAGCGAGGCATTGGCTTTCGCGCCGCGCAGTTGATTCAGCTCGAAAATCGCACGTTGGACTTCTCTCTGAGCTTCAACCGGACGACGCTTCAACACGATTGCGCTGGCCTCGATAATTCGGATATCCAGCTGCGGGGCCACGCCGGGAATCGGCCGTTCCGACAAGACAGACAACAGATCGTCGAACCGTTTCGATACCTCCGTGGCGGCGCTTCCTTTTTGCCCGTTCAATGCCGCACGAAACGCGATTGAACGAACGCGCGCAGCCAACCCAGCACGGAATCCTTCGAGCCCCATCTCCGCGAGCGCGATTTGATGATTGGCGATAGCCTTGCGCAAACCCATGCGGCCCGGATACTCGAACGCTTGCGTTACGGAAACCGTCCAGACAGGTCCGTTGCCAATGGAGTTCCCGTGAAAATCACGGACAAGTTTTGCACCAATATCGGCCATAACTTCCGGGTTTTTCCATTCCCTGGCAGTACGTCGCTCTCCCTTTGCTGCCGCAATTTCAGCGACGTAAGCATTCACCTCTGGATTGCCCGCGAGTGCTTCGGTCACCAGCGAGTCGAGAAAATTTGCGCCGCTCGCGCTGTAGCACAGCGGGGCCAGCATTACTGCAAAACTAATCTGAATAATTGTTTTCAATTGTGGATAAGTCCGCTCAGAGAAAGAATTCTCCGCGCACGAGATCGTACGTGGCCGTTGCGAAGAACCCCGACGTTTCGGGGCCCGCTAAACGAATCAGATCAGCAACAGCGTGCTGCTATCGAGCGGCAAAATCGACGCCGTGTCCGGCGGCGGACGCGAGTAAAGGAGCGGCAGTGGCGGAACAAATGTCCACCACACTGAAGCAATGCTTGCTGGAAAATATGCAACCACATCTCGCGTATTGTTGACCATGAACAACGGCGATTGTTTGGCACTCGTCGATCCAACCACGATTCGAATTACGTGAGCTCGTTCCGACGCTGGTGATAACAAACCTAGCGGGTTTTGATTTTCCCCGAAAGAACCGTCGTCATGACTAAGAACCAAATTGACTCCTTCTCCGTCACCGTGCAAAGAGACGCCATGATCGCGATCGAGCGAAGCGATCTGAGCAAGGAGCTGCGGCAAGATTTGTTCGCTGCAACTGATTGACGCGCAAATCGAGAGTACCGCGATCAATTTGCACGGCATCTTGCGTTGGCCTATGCGTTTCAGCACGGCACGAAGCTGCGCAATTGAATTGGCGAAGTCAATACCGAAGGCTGTCTTCCAAGCAGTACACGAACTCAGTTTTGCAGCGGCGAGCTGACCTCTAGTAGTCCACCCACGAGAAGCCCGCCTTTGATGGCATTCGCCAGATCCTTGGCATCCCCCCGTCCCCAATAGTGGAAAAACATGATCTTCGGCTCTTCGTGAGTCATGTGTTGGTGAATGGCGACAATCTTGATCTTGTCCTTGAGTAGTGATTTTATAACAGGCTGCAGTTCATCTTCCGTCACTGCAAAGTCTCCATCGACAACGGCGTTGTCGTCGCTGCCTGCGAATGCGGCCCAGGTGTTTACGCCCATATCCTTGGCGATGTTCGTGCCGTGCATTTTGGCGGGACGACCGAACGTAAACTTTAGCATTCCGTCTTTTGATTCACCTTGTGCTCCAAAGATCTCGTTAATACGAGCGGCATTGATCGAATTCTTTTGCGGCAACGGCATTGCGCCAAACGAATCCTTTGGCTGCGAATTCCCTGCGCGAATCTGCTTGGCAGCATCATAAACTTTTCTGACCGCACCGGCCAACTTATCGACCCCGCCTTCCCCTTCGATATGCATGAAATAAACTTTTGGATGATCGAAGAAGAAATGGTTATGGAGTGCGGTGACGTTTAGACCGTTTTCGAGCGCAGTTGACATCGCCGCGTTCACTTCATCTTCAAACAAGACCGTATCGCCCATCACCATCGCGCCGGTTGGTGTCTGCGTGAACGCTGCCCAAGTTCCCAAACCCATAAACGGTGGCATTATCCATCCGTCAACGCTTACTTTCACGTCGCTGCGCGGGAAGGTAACCTTGTAGACACCTTCCTTGTCGTTAAATTTGCCCTTAAGCCCGGTGAGTTGATCGATTCGCGTTGTGTTCAGATCAGCGGCCGAGGCGACTGAGATGAGTGCGAAAAGGATGGCTGAGCAACGGCGTATTTTCACAAGTTCGAGAAAACCGCAGAATCGCTGCCGGCGGCGTATGCGCGACCGGCAGCGATGCAATGACAGTTAGTGCTTCTCGCCCCTTTCGCTGTGCTCTTTACTCTCGTTGTGTCGGCTCACCACTTTGCCGTTGGCGTCGATTTCGATACCCGTCTGCTTCCCATTCTTCTCGACAACGGCTTCGTAGTTGTTGCGTTCCTTTTCCCAGCGGACAATCGTTCCGCCTTTTGCTTCAGCCTGAGCAGCCTGCAGCACCGCTTGCGGCACATCAGAGCTGCTGATCGTTTGCTCTTCCTCTTTTTCTTTTGCTTGAGCTGTGACGCTGAACGCGAGCCCGGCGCTCACCAGCGCGGCGATGAAGGTGTTATTTGCTTTCATAGATCTTGGTTCCCGTTTTGTTTGGTTCTTCCTTTTAGGTGTCTCGTTCAAAAAACACCGATCGGATGTAAAATCAAATGGGATTTGCAATACATCTTTCATCACGTCAGGATGGACGGGTGAAATCCATGTCGTGGCTGCTGTTGCTGTTCAGTTTGCCAACGAACTGTAATACCGAGCGTGTGGCCGTGTGGCGGCGCCTGAAAAAGATGGGCGCGGTGCAGATCAAAACATCGACGTATCTCTTGCCCGATGAACCCTCGCAATACGAACAATTCCAATGGCTGGCACAGCAGATCCGTGATTACGGAGGCGATTCGACGCTCGTGCGAGCACAGGAAATCGAAGGCCTATCCAAAGAGAAGGTGTTCGCGATGTTTAACGATGCGCGCGCGAAAGATTATGCTGCGCTGCGCAAAACCCTTCAGAGTTTTGTCGCCCGCCGAAGGAAAATGGAGGCGGAAAAAGCCGCGACGGAACTGGAGCGGCTTACCAGGCAGTTTCGTGAAATTCGTGCGGTCGATTTCTTCGACAGTCCACGGGGGCACGATGTCGCTATGCTGCTCCGTCGCGCCGACGGCCGCAGTCGCGCGCGACAACTCGCAGTGCTCGATGCGAAGCAATATCAAGGCAAAACATGGCTGACGCGTCCACGCCCGGAGATCGACCGAGTCGGATCAGCATGGCTGATCTCAAGGTTCATTGACCGCAAACCGAAGTTCGTATTTGCGCCAAATGCAGATACGGCTCCCGACGCGATCCCGTTTGACATGCTTGATGCTGAGTTCTCTCACCATGGCAACTACTGCACTTTCGAGATGCTCACTAAGCGCTTCACAATCTCTGGCAAAGTGCTGGCGAAGATTGGGGAGATGATCCATGACGCAGATCTGGACGACGTGAAATTTCAGCGGGTGGAAGCGGTTGGGATTGATCGTGTCCTGAAAGGTTGGGCGAAAGAAGGATTACCCGACGAAGAGATCTTGCGTCGTGGTTTCCAGTGCTTCGACGCGCTTTTTGCATTCCTACAACACCGATGAGCCCAACCCGCCACGAGGAGAACAAAGCGGCAAATGCCCCAGTGGCGCGAGATGTTTCTCGCGGCAAGGCTCGGCGGAGCGCTCTACACTGCCCTAAAGGCCTGAGCCACGCTACGTGGCACCTTCAAAAGGAGTTGGTCGTACGTGCTCCCAGAACGAAAGCGTTCGGGATATCGGTGCCGGATCGATGAATCACATATTGGAGGTCGGGTTGGACACTGAGCCCCGGGGCGACGTCGATTTGATATGTTGCCTCCACTACGTTTTCGTAGCCGGGAATTGATTTGTCCTCACTGTCTCGAGAGCTGGTACTGAGATGCCCATAGGCAAAGGCTACACCAAGAACGTCGTTATCTCGTGTTGGAATAAGCCCCTGATAATTTAGCCCGTCACCTGATACGACCGCGCGAAGATTTAGAGTTTTCTGACACCATCATTTTACGCCGGCAACGCGCTCGCCGCATTCTCCAGCAGCAGCGCGGTTTTCTTTTTTGTCGCCCCAGAGATGAAAAGTGTATGTGAAAACTATGTAGCCGAACAGATCATGATTCGAATCATTGCTAATATAGAGCGCTGGATTGAATTGAAAATCGCGTGTGACGTTGCAGGTGAAACCGATTGTCGATGAGTTTTCAGAACCGCTTTGGAAATCGACCTGCAGCCGCCACGTCTCATTGAAGTCGTAGGCATATCCAAGGATTGCTTCATTTTTGTAGCCGGCATGAATGGCTCCAGCGATCAGCTTGTGGTGCTCAGTGTAGTATCCAAATTCGATATACGGTTGAGGATCTACATCCAGATGAGGCGACCAGTTCACGAATCCAATCGAAAGAAGATAAGGCTCTGTCGTCAGCAATCCGATCTCCGTCCCGAAGATCCACTCGTCCGGCTGGAACCCTCGGAACACCGCTACCTCGGCCCATTTCGTCAGTCCCATCTCGGCTTGCAACTCATACGGATTGGCAATCCGCTTGTCTTGCATTTGCAGACTTAGGGAAAGATCCCCTTCCGGTTGCAGGTCCGGCGTCACGATTTGACTCAAACCTTTCGTCGTAGCGAATGATGAAAGGGCGCTTGAAAGAATCACAATCATCACCGCGATGATCTTCATAAAGCCGGTTGGCTTTTTGCTCACCACTTGTTTATAGCAGACGCCCTCCACAGATTCTCTCCAGCAATAAGCCGGAGCAGGACGGATTCCCGGCACGAACGGAAACGCATTTCTTCATATAAGCGGAGGCGTGGTAAACCTTCGTCGGCTGCCGAGTGTCAGCTATCTACCGCATTACGTCGAGGCTGGACTTACAACCATCGGCTATTGACCGGCACGAAATCAGAGTTGACTTGATTGCTCCCACAAAAATGGCTTTAAGATCATGTGATGGGAGATCTCAGTTTTCAGAATAATGTCCCGGATCCTTTGCTGGCCGGCAAAGAGTTGCCGACATTCAAGTTCGAATTAGAAAAATCGAAGGGGAAAGTTCTAGGGAACAGTTTCGGCAAGGAGGTGACTGTCGAACAATTACCGATTTCCAAGGGGATCGCTGGCGTGTCGATGCAACTTGAGCCGGGCGTGATGCGGGAACTTCACTGGCATGCGACCGCTGCGGAATGGGCGTTCGTCTTGAAAGGGCGAGCGCGCACCACGGTGATCAATCCGGCGGGGCAAACAGAGACGAACGACTTTGATCCCGGTGACATCTGGTATTTTCCACGCGGGCACGCGCATGTGCTCGAGTGTCTCGGCAATGAACCGACCCATTTCATTCTGATTTTTGATAACGGCTATTTCTCCGAGTTCGGCACATTCAGCATTACCGATTGGATCGGTCATGTGCCCAAATCGTTGCTGGCGAAGAATTTTGGCCTTCCTGAATCGGCGTTTGATGGTTTTCCAACCGGCGAAGTTTACTTTGCCAAAGGTGCGGTTCCGCCGGAGAAAACACCTGAGAATCTGCAGGGCCCGCGGATTGCTCCGCCGCAGACCCACAAATTCCGGATGCTTTCCGAGGCGCCTCACGGCGTGTTCAAAGGTGGCCGCGAATGGCGCGTTGATTCGACGCGATTTCCTATTTCAACCACCGTGACGGGCGTGGTTCTGGACCTCGAACCTGGCGCGCTCCGAGAGTTGCACTGGCACCCCAACGCAGACGAATGGCAGTACATTATCGACGGCGACGTCAGCGTGACCATGTTCGCTTCCGGCGGCCGTTTCCGGACGGAACTGCTGCACGCCGGCGATGCCGGCTACATCCCGCAGGGTTACGGGCACTCGATCGAAAACGTTGGCAGCAGCCCGAGCCGGATACTGATCGGATTCAACAGCGGAATTTATCAGTCGATCGATCTTTCCGCGTGGATCGCCGGAAATCCATTGGACGTTCTGGCAACGAATTTCAACAAGCCGGCATCCTTGTTCGAGAAGTTCCCGCGCAAGGACGTTTTCATCTCGCCGAATCAATAACAGTCCATAAGGGCGACATGCGAAACGTTCGGATGCAAAGGTTACGTGTGAAAACGAACTGCCCGGGCCGATACGCGTTGGTATTCGTGTTTGTTTTAATGTCCGGTGACGCTGCGTACCTGCTGGCAGCCAACATGCGCAGCTTTATCGAATCAGTCCGAAGGAAAGCCCCCGTTGTCTATGTTGGCTCTGTCAAAGAGGTCCGCGCGTTGCAGAGGACAAAGTTCGACATCAAGGCAAAAGCAGTTGTCGACATTCTGGCAGTAATGCGAGCGCCCGGAAGCAATCCTCGTGAAGCTGTCATCGAGTATTCAAGTTTCGACGACAAAACGCCCATGCTGGCTGGCGGACCTCAATACCAACTGCGACCCGGTGCCATAGTGATCGTTTTTGCCGATTCCTTCAAAGCCACGATTCCACCAGGATATCTCTTGCAGGGTAGCCGCGGAGAGTTGCTGGAGCGGGTCGAAGCATTACGTAATGCACTCACCAAAATGTCGCCGGACCAACTTAAGTTGAACGAGATCACGGGGGAAGATCGCCTGGTTCAGATCAGTTTGTACGATAAGCTTTCCGCGTATCTCCGTGCTGCCAAATAACCGCTTTTTGACCCATGTCCGAACCGGAAACAAAACTTCGCGACGGAAGAATCGTGCGCAGCGAAAGCCCGCTTAATCTGGAGATGCCGTTCTCGAGTCTGGACAGTTTTCTTACCCCGACGAGATCGTTCTACGTTCGAAGCCATTTTCCAATCCCGTCAATCGATCGCAATGCATGGTGGTTACACGTAGAGGGCGAAGTGGAAAAACCATTCACCATAAATTACGAACAACTCATCGCACTGGAATCGGTGACCGCTCCGGTAACTTTGGAATGCGCGGGGAACAGCAGAAGTTTTCTCAAGCCCAAAGTGAAAGGCGTGCAATGGCATCTCGGTGCGGTAAGCACCGCAGAATGGACCGGCGTGCGACTTTCGATTTTGCTCGATCGGGCGGCTCTGAAACCAAATGCCTGTGACGTGATTCTGCAGGGAGACGATCGCGGCATGCTGGAGGACCCAAAGGGTCCGTCGGGCGAATTGACGTACGCTCGCAGCATTTCGCTGGAGAAAGCGCGTCGCGATGTGTTGCTGGCCTATAAAATGAATGGAGACGAGCTGTCCCCGCAACATGGCTTTCCAGTGCGCGCTATCGTGCCCGGCTGGTATGCAATGGCCTCCGTTAAATGGCTCCAACGCATCATCGTCACGGCCCAGCCGTTTACGGGGTACTATCAAACGCTTGACTACGCGTACTGGGAAAAGCGGGATCAAATAACGGAATTGAAGCCGCTGACTGAGATGCAAGTCAAAGCGCAGATTGCACGTCCGGAAGAAGGCGAAGTCCTGCCGGCGAATAGTAGTGTCCGTGTTCACGGAGCCGCATGGGCATGCGATGCGGAAATCGCCAAGGTGGAGCTGAGCACAGACGGCGGTGCAACGTGGAACGACGCAAAATTGCTTGGCGAATCAACCCCGAACGCGTGGCGAATATGGGAGTTCAACTGGCAAACACCGTCGCAACCGGGAAAACAGACTCTCATGGCTCGCGCCACCGATTCGCTCGGCCGAACCCAACCGGTACTGCGCGACCCAGATCGCGGCACCTATATGATCAATCATCTGTTGCCGATCGAAGTCGAAGTGCGGTAGCGCATGCGTCTCGCTTGCGAAATTCGCGTGCCGGGGAGCGCACGCCTCTAGGCGTGCTGGTTGGAA
>Ga0210120_1000174_pt1 | contig 14903 bp, 11 predicted proteins | sample Goodyear_PhragA__FD_184868 | JGI IMG/M metagenome (GOLD analysis project Ga0210120, IMG submission 184868) | Wetland microbial communities from San Francisco Bay, California, USA, that impact long-term carbon sequestration - Goodyear_PhragA_D2... | ecosystem: Environmental > Aquatic > Marine >... | reverse complement strand
CTCGCTATCCAGCAGTAACTTGATCGTCTCGTATGTTGTTCCTCCGGCAAATGGCGGCTGCCCAGTGAGCAATTCGTATAACACCGCGCCTAGTCCAAAGACATCCGTGGTGCCGCTGATGGCCGCGTTATTTCCCACGGCTTGTTCCGGCGCCATGTAACTGGGCGTGCCCATCACTTCCAGTGTGCGCGTAACCGTGCTCTCGCTTTCCAGTAACCGGGCAAGGCCAAAATCCGTCAGATGCGGTTCGCCGTTTGCATCCAACAGAATGTTCCCCGGTTTAATGTCGCGATGGAGAATGCCGTGTTCATGAGCGTAATGCACGGTGCGCGCCACTTTTGCGATCAGCTCTACCGCCTTGCGGATCGAGATCGGGGCCCGCCTAACGACTTCGTCAAGCTGGCCACCTTCGACGAACTTCATGCTGAAGTAGCACGCGCCATCACGCTCGCCGACCTCGTAGATGGGCACGATGCACGGATGATCCAGGCTGGCGACAGCTTTGGCTTCTAACCGGAACCGCTTAAGATGCGCTTTGGTCGCCCACTGGCCAAGACCAATGACTTTTAGTGCGACGACGCGATTGAGACTCTTCTGCCGAGCACGAAAAACGACGCCCTGACCACCGCGTCCGATTTCCTCGAGCAATTCATAATCGCCTAGCTCTCCAAGCATCATTGCTGCACGCGCAGTCATCGTCAGCTGCGGTTCAGCATTCGTGGTAGTCCCTTGCGGCTTTTCAGCGGGGCCGCCGTCGTCGCCAGCGGCTACAGATGCGTTCTCGGGTATTCCCAGCGCGGTTTCGAGCACGCACCCGGTACAAAGCCCCTCCGGTGCATTAGAAAAGATTTTTGCGCCGCATTTGCGGCATATTCTGATTACTCTGATCATTGCCCGAGCCTCCCTCGCACACTCTTCCCGTTGTACTTCGTAAATTTTGCCATACGTTACGCTCGGACCACCGCGATGAGATGGCGCAGTTCATCTTCGATATCGCCAGGCGTCGCAACCGTGTGCGCGATTTCCTCTCGCAAGAACACCTGATAGCGCTGCCGAAATCGGTGAAACGCCTGTCGGAGCGCATTTTCGGTCATGCCTAATTGCGCGGCAATTTCTGCCTGTGAAGGCGCGCCCGGTTCGTCTGGCAACAGTTGTTTCAACGAATCAAATAACGCGGCATTGCCCGCCACGCGGTATTGGTCTTTTAATCGGGTTAGCACGCGCTCCAGCACCGTCGAAGCCCACTGGCGCTCGTAGATCATTTCGGGAGTTATTGGGTCCCCGGGCTCCATTCCGACCGCCTCGTCGGTGCGGAGTTCCTCCAATGGGATCAGATGCAACCCTTTTCCCCGCTTGGTTGCCGTCGCGCGACGCCGCCGGTCGGCCAGAAAATATTTCAGCGCGCCAAGCAGATAAGAACGAAATCGCCCCTTCTCTTTTCGGACAGCGTTCAGGCTTCCCCGCTCGAATAGCGATGCAAAAAATCCCTGAGTGATATCCTCTGCCTCTTCCTGCCGAAAGCCCTGCCGCTGCAAGAAGCTAAAAATAGGTCGCCAATAAGTCCGGCAGAGTTTCTCCAGCGCTTCTTGTGCTGCCGGCGCTTCAGCTTGCGCCTCGACCACCAGGCTCCAATGCGTAGTGGCAAACGCCGCCGGGCCGTGATGGGCGCTTCCGCCAATCGCGGTGAGTGAAGTCACCTGATCATCGGCAGGGGGCACGCAGTGATCGAACCAAAAATCCGCGCCAAACGCAAGCCTGCAGATAGCTCGCAAGAGGCAAGGCGAAGGCAGTAGTCTGATGATTTTATTTTTCGGAGCGACACCACGCAGGTAAATTCGGTGTCGATGAGATGACGCGCACGTTCTTTATCGTAGGACCAACTGCGATCGGGAAGTCCGATCTTGCGGCCGACCTGGCGTGTGAATTACACGCTGAAGTTGTCAGCGCAGACGCGTTTCAGATTTATTGCGGGCTCGATCTGCTGAGTGCAAAGCCCGATGCCGCAACTCTCGCCAAAGCGCCGCATCACCTGATTGGAGCCGTTCCGCTTCCGGGAGAGATGAACGCCGAGAAATTCCGCCAGGCAGCGTTGCGTGTAGTGGATGAAATTAATTCGCGAGGCAAGCTCGCGGTTGTCGTGGGCGGAAGCGGACTTTACATCAGAGCGTTGACGCATGGGCTGTCAACTCTGCCTCAGTCTGACCCAAACCTGCGCGAAACTTTAAACGGGATGACTCTGGATGAATTGCAGTGCCGACTTGTCGAGCTCGATGCGAAAACCGCGCTGAAGATCGATATGAAAAATCGGCGTCGGCTGGTGCGCGCGCTGGAGATTTGCCTGCTGACTGGCAAACCGGCGTCAACACAGCGGACTGTAGCCGCCTCGCTGTGCGAGGCGAGGGCGACTGCGGTGAAAAAAGCTAGAACAAACGCTTCGCACAGCGAAGCGGCTACAGGGCGAAAGATCCCGGCTAAAGGCTTCTTTGTCTTTCGCGACCGCGAAGAGCTCTACGAACGAATCAATCGACGAGTGGAAGCGATATTCGAACGCGGCGTAATCGAGGAGGTGCGCGCCGCCGGGAAAACGAGTGCGACAGCTTCGCAGATGATCGGCTTGCGCGAGATCCGTGAAGTGCTCGCTGGAAAAAAATCGCTCTCGCAGTGCGTAGCTGAAATTCAGCAGGCGACTCGGCGCTACGCCAAGAGGCAGTTGACCTGGTTTCGACGGCAAACTAATTTTTTGCCGCTGAACTTGTCGTCTCTTACTCACAACGAAGCTGTGAAGTACATTCTGCTCCGGGCTCATGCTGAGGTCAGCCCAATTCGATGATCGAAATGCGTCCGCAAGATTCTGTAGCCGGGGGCGCTGACCCCGGCGATCCTGAAGCGCGCCACATCAGCCTTGCCGCGGTCATCGCCCGCGGCTACAACGTCTCGGCCGCCAGCCCGCAGAGAAAACTCCCTCAAAGAGATGATTGAAACACGCCCGCAAAAAACACGGGAGCGCGCGCTCTTGATTGGCTTGGAAAAGGAAGGGGTCTCCAAGTGGGATTTGCACGATTCACTCGATGAATTGCGCGAGTTGGCGAATTCCGCAGGGGCGGAGGTTGTCGATACGGTGACGCAAAAATTGCAGAAGCCCACCGCGCCGTACTACATCGGCCGCGGCAAAGCGGAGTCGATCAAGGAATCGTGTCAGGATCGGCAGGTAACCTCGGTCATTTTCGATGATGAACTTTCGCCGGCGCAAGGGCGGAACCTGGAAACCTTGTTCGCGCGCAAGGTGCTCGATCGGACACAATTGATCCTCGATATTTTCGCCCAGCGCGCGCGCAGCCGGGAAGGTCGATTGCAAATCGAGCTCGCGCAGTTGCAATATCTTTTGCCGCGACTGACTCGAATGTGGCATCACTTATCCCGGCAGACAGGCGGCATCGGCACACGCGGTCCGGGTGAAACGCAATTGGAAGTCGATCGCCGTCGGGTGCAGGAACGCATTTCGCGGCTCGAGCGCGAGCTGGAATCCGTGCGCAAAACGCGCGCCATTCAACGGCAGGGACGCAAGCGCCACCAATGGCCCGTCGCTGCCGTCGTCGGCTATACGAACGCCGGTAAATCGACGCTCCTGAATCTGCTCACGGGAGCTGATGTAGTTGCCGAGAACAAACTTTTTGCCACCCTCGATCCTACGACACGCAGCTTCGTTTTGCCTAACAAACAGCGGGTCCTGCTCACGGATACGGTGGGCTTTTTGCGAAAGCTACCCCACACGCTCATTGAGTCATTCAAGGCGACACTGGAGGAAGTGAGCGAGGCGGATTTGCTCATCCACATCGTCGATCTGAGTCACCCACGCGTGGACGAACAGATGGAAGCAGTCGATCGGGTAATCAAAGAACTCAATGCTTACGGCAAGCAAACTCTGATCGTGTTCAACAAGATCGATAACCTGCCGAATCGCGAAGTGATCGATTCGTACTTGAAACGTTTTCCCGGTAGCGTGGCGATTTCCGCGCGTACCGGAGAAGGAGTCAACACACTGGTGCAAGCTCTGGAGCAAGCACTCAGCTCATGGCGGTTACGCTCGCGGTTTCGGATCCCAGCAAACGAAAGCGCGTTGATCGCGGAGATTCATCGAGTCGGTCACGTTCTCGAACTGCGCTACGAAGGCAACGACGCCCTGGTTGTCGCACACGTTCCTCCTGATCTAGCGCAAAGGCTGGAACGTTACTTGGAAAAATAGCACCGGCCCGATCCACAAGCCCTTTAGGTACACCAACGCTGTTCCGTAGTTATTCTCATTACCGCCTCGCTTCAGCGAGGTGCGCCTGACCCTCGCCGCGGCTCGAAAACCGCTTCAGCGGTTTACCAATTTTCGAAAACCGCGAAAGCGGTTCTTGCTTGTTTACCCCATGTTCCACACCCGCTAAATCAGGGTGTTAATGCGATCCATTGGTTGTGCTTTTATTGCGTCGTAAGCTGTCGCACTGCGGCTTCGACATTTCGTGCGATTTGTGACCAGCCTTCGCGGTTATTTGGAATCGTTGGAAACTGCAAAGGCGTTCCAATCGTTAGTTCGATCTTCACAGGACGTGGCACTTTTCGATTTGGTGGCAGGGCCTCGAAAGTTCCAAAGAGACCGCAAGGGACAACCGGCACGTTGGTTTCCGCAACGAGCATCCCGAGGCCGTGTTTGAAAGGCATCATGGAACCCGTGCGCGTGCGTCCGCCCTCCGGGAAAATGATAAAAATCGCTTTTTCCTCCTGCAATTTGAGTCGCAGTTCTGTCAAAGCATGCGGACCGCAGTTTTTCCGCCACATCGGCAGGGCATTAAGCATGATTGCGGAGAACACACTGGCTGCAGTGGTTTGAAAAAAGATGTCTCCTGCAGCGATCGGAAAGGCGCGTTCGCGATGACGCAGCCTGAGCGCGGCTCCGAGAATCAGCGCGTCGAGATGACTGCAATGATTCGCTGCGAGCACAAATGGACCGTGTGGTGGCAGGTTGTCGCGACCCATGATTGTCAGTCGATGAACGATCGCGAAGTAAAATCTCAGTGTTGAAAAGCAGGTCTGCTGCGCCAGACTTTCAAGTAGACCGCTCTCGCGCCGTATGCTTCGGAAACGCTCCGCCGGAGTTAACCCGGTATCACGCGCTGGTTGGAGTTGCCACGGTTCCATTCGCTAAAACCCGGAGAAAATTCGTTGCGGCTGCCCTGCGCCGAAGCCGACAAAATAACCGACGTAGTGAAAGACCGCCGGAGCCACCAGAATCAGGCTGTCAAAACGATCCAGCAACCCGCCGTGACCGGGAATGATCCTGGAGATGTCCTTCAGACCCAGATCCCGTTTGATTGAGGAGAGCATCAAATCGCCGAACTGACCGACTATGCTGACGATGATGCCGAGGCCGGCCAGGCAGATTGGGTTATCCAATGCGGTGTTAGTCCAGATAAAATGCGCGATCACTGCCACAAGCGGTGTTGTTAAAATGACTGCGCCGAGCGCGCCTCCCACCGTTTTGCTGGGGCTGGTGTTCGGGACAAATTTTCGATCTCCGAATAGATGGCCGCAGATGTACGCAAAGATGTCATTAAGCTCCACGGCAAAGATGACCAGCAACAGGCTCGGACGATAATTCCAGTCGTTTGCCATGTAACCAAGATTACCAAGAGCGCTTCCGAAAAGAGCGAATCCGAGGACACCCAGACCGACACGCTGGATGTAGCCTTTCGGTTGATCAGGGATCAATCCGCCGACGGCGATCAACGCGACGGTCAACGGAAACAGCGCAACAAAAAGGCGATACCAGTTGTCCAGTTCGGCAAAAGTGATCAGGAGAATACCAATGACCACGATAAGACTGATGGTTCGTTCCCGGAACAGCCCGGTGATGCGAGCATATTCGCGATAACAAAGAAGACTCAGAGTGGCCACGCCGAGGATCGTCCAAAAAGCGCCGGCCAGAATAGGAATCAGAATGCACAGCACAAGCCAAATCCAGGAGCGATAACGGTCCCAGAGTTCCTTTCGCTTTTCGGCGGTGCTGTTCGCTGTTCGCGTGGTAACGAAAATCAGCAGCGGCGCTAGCATCAACAGAAGGACGGCTGTCGCGGTCAGAACAACCGTGACGCGATCATCGAACGCATGCCGAAATCCAAACAACCGCTGCCAGGTGCTGCCAGTCATGTCAACGCACAGGCGATTCGATGTACCCTGCGATCAATTGTTTGCGCTACAGATTCGTTCATCGCGGACGAATCCATAGCAAACGGTAAAAGGAATGACGAGATAACAAGTCAAAAGCACACAGCGCACCCGTTTTCCGACGCGAAGTCGCCGCTCGCAAAGAAATCCATCTCTTCCTGCGGGAATCCACATGCTTCGTCTTGCACTGCGCGCTTTCCTTCGTGATGATGCAGAAGCATGCCAGCGACGTTGGAACAGACCGGCTCAAACCTCCTTACTCCGCGTTCCGCGTTCATTCTGCGATTCATCAGCACCGTCGCGCTTTGGACAGTGGCGCTGCTGATCATGTTCTCGGGTTACGAGATCTTGTTCTGGGTTTTGATTAGCGCGTTCGGAATGATCGGGCTGTGGGAATTTTACGGCATGCTCGATCACAAGGGCCTGCCAAATTTCAAGATTACCGGAATGATCTGCGGCGCGGTGATGCTCGCCGGGAGTTTTTATTATTTTTCCAAAATCGGTCCGGAAGGTTCCTATGATTTTGAGGTCGCCGTTCTGCTTTTTTTTCTCCTGATGGTGTTCGGGAGGCAAATGTTCGCCCGATTGCGGAATGACGAGCCGTTGCAGACGATGGCTTACACCTTATTCGGTCTGCTCTACGTCCTGTGGCTCTTCAATTTCATCACCAAAATCGTTTATCTCACGCCGCGTTCGAGCAGTGGGCAACTTACCGGTCAGTTTTACGTGTTGTATTTGATCGCGGTCACCAAATTTTCCGACATGGGCGCGTATCTGACCGGCAGCGCGGTCGGCCGGCATTTGATGGTGCCGCACATCAGCCGGAAGAAAACATGGGAAGGTTTTTTCGGTGCGATTGTGTTTGCGTTGCTATGCAGTCTGACCCTTTTCAAATTGATGCCCGGCCATCTGCCCGCTCTCAACTGGACACATGCAACTGTGCTCGGCCTGCTTCTCGGGCTTGCCGCCGTGCTAGGAGACCTCGCGGAATCCATCATCAAGCGAAGCACAGACGTAAAAGACTCTGGAAATCTGCTTCCAGGAATTGGCGGCGCACTCGATCTTCTGGACAGCCTGCTTTTCACGGCGCCGCTTTTATTCTTCTACCTGCGACTGGTCATTCGTCTTCCGTAAGACTTTCACACAAATGCCACAGCGGACACTACGATTCGCAAAATTGATGACCTAACTTCTTTACCCGTTGTGATCGTTGTGTGAGGTCTTCTAAAATGAATCGTAAGCGGGTGGTTATTCTGGGAGCGACGGGATCGATCGGTGAGAGTGCGTTGAAGGTGGCTCGCGACATTCCGGAGCGAATGGAAATTGTAGGGCTTGCGGCGAAAACCAATGCGCAGAAGCTCGCCGCAGCTGCAAATGAAGTCCGGCCGGACTCGATCTGCCTGGTTGACGAGACCCAGGTTGGCGTTCTTCGGAAAGCGCTCGATTACGAGCCGCGGATTTTTTCCAGAGAAGCGGGTTTGCTCGAGATCGCTTGTCTGGCTAATGCGGACATGGTGCTGGTAGCGATTGTCGGCACCGGCGGTTTGCGGCCCGCGCTGGCCGCAATTGAAGCGGGCAAAGATCTCGCCGTGGCGAGCAAAGAAATTTTGGTCATGGCAGGCGAGATTGTGATGCGCAAGGCGCGCGATAACGGCGTGCATGTTCTACCGGTGGATAGTGAGCACAACGCGATCTTTCAGTGTCTGGAGCCAGCCCGCGTTCGGGCTGCAGGCGACGGGCGTGTCGCGTCTCCAACAGACGTCAGACGCATCATTCTTACCGCGTCCGGCGGACCGTTCCGCAACACGCCGCAAAAAGATTTCGATTCGATTACGCGCGAACAGGCGCTAAAGCATCCGACCTGGAACATGGGACCGAAAATCACGATCGATTCGGCGACGCTGTTTAACAAGGGCTTGGAAATGATCGAGGCGCATTGGCTGTTCGGTGTTGAGATGAAACGCGTCGAAGTGGTCATCCATCCCCAAAGCATTGTGCATTCGATGGTCGAATTCACTGACGGTTCCACCCTGGCGCAATTGAGTTATTCAAACATGTGTTTCCCGATTCAATATGCGGTGACCTGGCCGGATCGCGTCCCGAACACGTTGCCGCCGCTGGATTTTTCGAAGCTGTCGAGGCTGGAATTTTATACTCCGCGCTACGACGATTTTCCGGCATTGAACCTGGCTCGCCGTGCGGGAGAAACTGGAGGCACCCTTCCGGCGGTGATGAACGCCGGCAACGAAATCGCGGTCGCTGCGTTTTTGGATGGCAAAGTCCGGTTCCCGGAAATCTGGAAAATTGTTGAACAAGTGATGAATCGGCATACGCCCGTTGCGCACCCCGATCTCGATGCAATATTGGGAGCTGATCAGTGGGCGCGGGAGCAGGCGAAGGAAAACGTCGAAGTGTTGGAGCGCTAAACCAGGAAAGAGTTCCAACGGCGCAACCGGTTGCGTGTCCAACCAATCACTGATCGCCAGTCTCTAATCACATGATTCTGCACATCGCCCGCGTCATCTTTATCCTGCTGGAGGTACTCATCCTTTTTAACCTGCTCATCGTAGTGCATGAGCTTGGGCATTTTCTCGCTGCCCGGTGGCGAGGTCTTTATATCGAGAAATTCGGCGTTTGGTTTGGGAAACCGATTTGGAAGAGGACAATCAATGGGGTCCAATACTCCCTTGGCTCACTGCCGTTTGGGGGCTTCGTCGCGCTCCCGCAACTCGCGCCGATGGACATCATCGAAGGCAAAGCCGATCTGGACCGGGCGAAGCTCCCAAAAATTTCCGCGCTAGACAAAATCATCGTAGCCATCGCCGGCCCGGTATTCAGTCTGCTCCTGGCGTTGTTTTTCGCTGGAATCGTCTGGGCTGTCGGTCATCCGGTGAGCGAAGCCGATTCAACGACGGTTGTCGGCTACGTTATGCCGGGGTCGCCCGCGGGAAAGGTGGGCCTGCAGCCGGGCGATAAAATCTTGTCCGTGGACGGCAAACCTGTGCGCCGGTTCATGGGAATGAGCGACAGCATTAGTTGGGACGTCGTGCGTAGCGAGGGCGATAAGATCGCAGTCAAATTCGAACGCGACGGTAAAGTGCAAACCGTATGGGTCGAGCCTTACAAAGCAGAGACCAGCGGCTGGCGCAGGAAAAGCGTGCGGCAACTACTCATCTATCCGGCGGAAACCCCTATTATCGCCAAAGTCCAACCGAATACTCCCGCCGCGGCGGCTGGACTACGTGCCGGTGACATTATTCGCGGCTTTAACCAAACACACATCTACAATCCGATCGCGCTTCTGGAATATATCAACAAACATCCGAAGGATGCGCTTGTGCTGCATGTGGAACGCGGCGGCACAAAATTGGATATTCCGGTAAAACCGACGCCTCTGCCCACTGCAGGCGAAATGAAGCCGCGAATTGGCATTCAATGGGACACCTCCGGGATTGTATCGATTCAGCATCCCAACCCAATTGAACAAGTTTACAACAGCGTAACGAGCACGTTGAAGACAATCGGCGCGGTGGCCTCGCCCAAGTCAGACGTAAAGTTGCAGCATCTGAGCGGTCCGATAGGAATCGGTCGCATTTACTATCTGCTTTTCCAAAGCGAACGCGGCTGGCAGCTGGCGTTATGGTTCAGCGTAATTCTGAACGTCAATCTTGCGATTTTGAACCTGCTGCCGATCCCGGTGCTTGATGGAGGCCACATCGTGCTGGCGTTGATTGAGTCTGTCCGGCGCAAGCCCGTCAACATACGAGTGCTTGAGGTGATTCAGACCAGCTGCGCAGTCGTCATCATCGGTTACATGCTCTATATCACCTTCTTCGACGTGCAGGATTTGCCGTTTGTCCGCAAAAAGCTCGATCAGCTCGAAGCGCAGTCGCCCGAAAAAAACCCGGGAGCGCCCTAGAACGGCGGCGCAATTGCGCGGTCGCGCCAGCCTTCTTACATTTGAGTTCTGGTGAACTATCGCAGTAATTCTTCGCACTACGCTCGCCGGCTCACACGCGAGGTGAAGGTTGGCGACGTCGGCATCGGCGGCGACAATCCGATTCGTGTCCAGTCGATGATTACCTGCGACACGATGGACACCGGGGCGTCGATCCAACAAACAATCGAGCTTGCTGATGCCGGGTGCGAGATTGTCCGGATTACCGCGCCCACAGTGAAAGATGCGCGCAACCTCGAGCACATAGTAAAAGGTTTGCGCGAGCGAGGCTGTAACGTGCCGATCGTCGCCGACATCCATTTCAAACCCGAGGCAGCGATGGAAGCCGCCCGATGGGTCGAAAAAGTGCGGATCAATCCGGGCAATTACGCTGACTCGAAAAAATTCGCGATTCGCGAGTACACCGATGAACAATACTCGGCGGAGTTGAACCGGATTCGGGAACGGTTTTCTCCGCTGGTCGAGTTGTGCAAGACGCGAGGGATCGCCATGCGTATCGGGACAAATCACGGCTCGCTTTCCGATCGGATTCTGAATCGCTACGGCGACACACCACTCGGCATGGTCGAGAGCGCGCTCGAGTTCGCACGGATCGCGCGGGACCTCAGCTATCATGATTTCATTTTCTCGATGAAAGCGAGCAACCCGAAAGTCATGATCGCCGCCTATCGACTGCTGGTGGCCCGACTAAATGAACTCGGTCCCGACTGGAACTATCCGTTGCACCTGGGCGTGACCGAGGCCGGAGAAGGTGAAGATGCGCGCATCAAGAGCGCGATCGGGATCGGATCACTGTTGGCGGACGGAATCGGCGATACCATCCGTGTTTCGCTGACTGAAGATAGTCCTCACGAAATTCCCGTAGCGAAAGCGCTTATCCAGAACATAAAGGAAACGTCCAACCCGCCTTCGCCAAGCTACGGCGCGGCAGGCGCTCAACACCGAACGCCAAACGTCCAACTTTCCTTTGATCCTTTCTCCTACCAACGCCGCGCAACAGAGACAATTTCTGTAGCCGGCGGCGCTGACCCCGGCGCTCGAGTGAACCTTGGCGGCACAGAGTTAATGCGCGTTGTGGTGCGTCAGGCGAACTTCGACAAAATCGCGCACAAGATCGATAGAATGGGCGATTACAAGCCCGAAATTATTTATGAGAATGCCGGGATCGAAGAACTCGATCCACGCGACGAAAATGCGCTCGCGCAAATTAATGAAAGCTCCTCGTCGAAATTCGTAACTGTGCGCGACGATGTCGAGCTGTCGGTAATAGCCGCATTTCGTTTGCTTGCGGCGCAATTACAGCCGCGGCATCCGATTTTGCTGAAAGATGTTTTTAAAAAGTGGGAGGAACCTCAGCGTCCCGACAGTCGCGGCACTGAGGCCGCTCCCACATTTCTTCAGACACTTCTTACGGCGTCGACCAATATCGGCTCGCTGCTATGCGATGGAATCGGCGACGCGATTCTGGTGCAGGGCGAGGAAGCCCCGGGGCAGGCACTCCGATTGTCGTATAACATTTTGCAGGCAGCCGGTGCGAGGATTTTCAAGACCGATTACGTCGCGTGCCCATCGTGTGGACGGACCCTGTTCAACCTTCAAACCACGACCGCGAAAATCAAAGCGGCGACGTTGCATCTAAAGGGCGTAAAGATTGCCATCATGGGCTGCATTGTGAATGGCCCGGGTGAAATGGCAGACGCGGATTTTGGTTACGTCGGTGGGGCGCCGGGCAAAGTGAATCTCTACGTGGGCAAAACCGCCGTGAAATTCAACATTCCCGAAGCCGAAGCCGTCGATCGCTTGAAAGATCTAATCCGCGAACACGGCAAATGGACTGAGCCTGCACAACAGGCGCCTGCCTTCGAAGCAGTTTCATAGCAAGCCTGGTAGCTCACCAGACCGCTCGTACGCAATTTTGCGTATTTCCAAAATCTGGAGGCGGTCGAAACTCTACGTACCCCAAGCGCGACAATCGTCGGCCTGCAGGGGTACACCTCAACAATAAACTTCAGAAAAAAACATATGAAAACGCTCCATCGTATTACTACAAATCGTGCCTTCACGCATGTACGTATTCTGATTGCGATCCTGCTTCTGTTAACCGCCGTGGGATTGTTCTTCATCGCAACGTCGCCCCCCGCTGCTGCGCAACGAACCAATCGCCTGCAACCGCTGGCTCCAAGGTTTTCTACAGCCGTCGCTTTTGACGTATCGCCTGCTTTACGCAGTTTGCCGCGCGCTGCGAGACCTGCGCCCTACGCACCCGGCACAATATTGGAAGTGCGGCCGGAGGGCCGAGAATCACAAGGTCCAAGAGCCCGCCGGGTCCGGCCTTACCGTGCCGACGGTGTACGTCAACTGTTCAACCTGACTCCGACAATCCCCGCTCCGTTGCTTACTTTCGAGGGAATGGCGAACCAGGACAATTTCGACGTCTTCGGCTTCCGCGTTAATCCGCCCGACCCGGTAGGCGATGTTGGCCCAAATCACTATGTGGAAATGATCAACCTCGTGTTCGCGGTCTACGACAAGGCAGGCAATTTACTAATGGGTCCGGTTGATACCGGCACGCTGTGGGCGGGATTCCCAATCGAAGACTGCACTGACCCCTCGGGCGACCCGATCGTGCTCTACGACCAAACCACCAACCGCTGGATCCTGAGTCAGTTCACGACCCGTGGGCTGAGTGACCCTACGCTGCCGTTCTACAACTGCGTGGCCATTTCGAAGACCCCCGACCCGACAGGCGTCTATTATCGCTACGCTTTCATCACTCAAGCAGACGACATCGATGGCGGCTATTTCTTCCCGGATTACCCGAAGTACGGCGTATGGTCGAACTCGTACATCCTCACGACGCGCGACTTCGGATTGGTCGACAGGTACGGGATCAGCGTCTACGCGCTGGAGAAGAACAAGATGCTAGGCGGCCAGCCGGACGCGCGCGCAGTCCAGTTCTTTCTCGAAGCCGACTTTAACCCAACGGGCACCGTGCCACTGGAACTCATTGGTGACGGTCTCCTCCCGCCTGACATGGACGGCCACCGCCGGCCGAGAGACCGCGAGTCTGCACCGATTGTAGGCACGCAGGATGATAGTGCAGATTATGGTGCGACGTTCGACGCACTCAACATTTGGGAGCTGAGCATCCAGTGGAGTGCGCACCCCACAGCTTCGCTGGTTCTCGCTGCACAGCTGCCTACCGCGCCCTTTGACTCAATTTATCCGTGTGCACCAACGTCTCGCGACTGCCTGCCGGAGCCCGGAATTGTTAACCCTGCGCAGTACCTCGACATCCTGTCTTACCGGCAGCGTCCAACCTGGCGGCTCGCATATCGGAATTTTGGTAGATACGAGTCGCTGGTGACAAATCAATCGGTTGAGGCGGCGCCCAGCGTTGCCGGCGCGCGTTGGTACGAGATCCGGAGGGAAGCCGGCGTGTACAGCATCTACCAGCAGGGGACTTATGCCCCGGGCGACGGCGTGCATCGCTGGATGGGCAGTATTGCGCAGGACAAGCAGGGAAATATGGCTCTCGGCTATAGCGTGGTGAACGGAGTAGACGTCTATCCTGGCGTCCGCTACACGGGCAGGCTCAGTGGCGATCCCTTGGGCATGATGACTCTGGGCGAAGGCACGATCATGGACGGCAGTGGCGTGCAGACGACTACAAACTCGCGCTGGGGCGATTACACGTCGATGAACATCGACCCTACTGACGACTGCACGTTCTGGTACGTGAACGAGTACTACACGTTAGCGGGTCAAATGTCGTCCGCGGCAGGATGGCAAACACGTATTGGCAGTTTCAAATTGCCCGGTTGTCAGTAAATACCGTCCGTATTCGAACGACTCCAGATCACTGCGAGCGACGATTCAGGAACATCCCGGAAGCGATGCCTGGATTGTTCGCTGCGCGTGCCTAATTCGAACGCTGCCGGGAACATCGCGCTGAGGCGTAACTCCCGGCAAATGGGTTGATCGCGCACCGCAGCTCACGGCCCGTGGAAGCAATTTCATAGTTGGGCCGCTGCACATTGCGCGGATCAAAGACTGGGAAGCCCCGCGTATTTGCGTCGGCTTGCGTGCTGCGGTTCCTTCTGAAATCGGCAATCGGCAATCCGAAATGCCGAATCTATTATGTCCCGCCAATACACGCTACAACGCGCTCCGGTTTCCACGTCGATCCACGTGGACTACGCCGCTGAGCTGAACGAACAGCAACTGGCCGCCGTGACCGCTGCGCCGGGCCCCATCCTTGTGATTGCCGGCGCCGGCTCGGGAAAAACCCGCACGTTGACTTATCGCGTTGCGTATCTGCTCGAGAATGGAATCGATGCCCGCAACATCCTGCTGCTGACATTCACGAACAAGGCTGCGCGGGAGATGCTGAATCGCGTTGCGAATTTACTACCCGTCGACGCAAGCGGGCTTTGGGGCGGAACATTTCATTCGATAGGAAACCGGATTTTGCGCAGACACGGGAGCGCGATCGGCTACTCAAGCGGGTTCACCATCATGGATCGCGAAGATCAAAAGGATCTGATCAATACCGTTGTCGCGAGCGCGGGAATTGACCCGAAGGAAATCCGATTTCCAAAGGGTGATGTCCTCGCTGAAATCTTCAGCTTCGTCGTCAACACCGAGAATCCCATGGAAGAGCTGCTCGCGGAGAAGTTTCCTTATTTCCTGCCGCTGCTCGACAAAATTCAAGACGTCTGGCAGCGATACGAGAAAA
>Ga0210120_1000173_pt1 | contig 14930 bp, 11 predicted proteins | sample Goodyear_PhragA__FD_184868 | JGI IMG/M metagenome (GOLD analysis project Ga0210120, IMG submission 184868) | Wetland microbial communities from San Francisco Bay, California, USA, that impact long-term carbon sequestration - Goodyear_PhragA_D2... | ecosystem: Environmental > Aquatic > Marine >... | reverse complement strand
GGGTCCGGAGCCCAAAACTTCGTTGCATAAAGCATGTCCGGATCTTGCTCGCTCGCCGCGACAATTAATTTTGCAGTGTGGCTTTTAGTTTTGCTCATAGATTTAGTTCGGTTGCGGGGATTCTCATTAACACCCCGCTTCAGGAGGGTGTCAACGCCAGCAGACGCTGCAACTGCTTTAGCAGTTTTCCAGCGCGAACAAGAAAACCGCTAAAGCGATTCGAGCCGTTTCGATGCCGACGGCACCGCGCTAAAACGCGCTGTTAATGGAAATTCGAAGGCAACTCCAGGCTGTTTGAGCGCCGTGTGATAAGAGTGCTCTCAGGTTCTGCGGACTTCCAGCTGCTTTCGCAAAATCCAATGGAGGAGCACTAGCAACACGAGTGTAGACCCGACCAGAACCACCGTATCAAAAGTAAACACGCCAAATCGGATTCCGAAATAACGTTTCTCCAGACCGAAGAACACGTTGGGTTTACTCCCACGGCGATAATCGTTCTGCTCCATCTCAGCCCGTGAAATCAGGTCGGAGACTTTTTGGTTCACGTAAAGTTGGTCCGCCGTGACCGGCCCTTCCGCGTCCTTAAACAACGAGCGATCGAACCTTGCTTTTCCGGCAATGACCGGGTCGACCAGTTTCAGATATCGGTCGATATCCCGGGCGGAACGTCCTTCCAATCCCGAAAGCAATGCCAATACATCTTTTAGATCGTTCAGATGCGCGCGTTGCGGAGGCGTTTCCGCCTTCGGCGCGAGCTTTTGAATTTCGTCGTGTGCGCGATCCTGTCGTTTCGTGAGCGGGTTGAGCTTGGCTTGGGCGACAATCATCTCTTCGTACGACCAGCGCATGGCTATGAACTGGCACACCAACGGGACCTGCAGCTTGCTCTCGGTCTTTCTCGTTTTTTCTGCATTCGGATGCTCGGAAAACCAGTGCGAGAAGGAGTACAGCAGACCGAGGTTCCGGTTCATGTCCTCGTATTTGATGAGCGCGCCGCCCATAATGATCTGCGGAATTAAGACCAGCGGCACGATGTTAGCCGCGGTTTTCGGGTCGGCCACCATCGATGAAATAACTAGGCCCAGCGCAAGGCCGCTCAAGGCGGTAAGGAACATGATTCCCAGGTCGATCCAAAACATACCACGGATTTGGAGAACGAAATTGCCGATCAGCACAAAAAGAACGCACTGAATGAGCGCAAAGAAGCCGAGGGTGATCGTCTTTGAGATGACGTAGTACGAAAGGCGTACCTTGATGTTGCGCTCGCGTTGCAGCACCGGCCGGTCCCGGATGATGTCATCCGCGCTGTTGGTCAGCCCGAGAAACATCGCGACGATTAGCCCAAGAAACAAAAACGTCGGGATATGATAAGCCGAGGCGAAATCGTACGCCCCTGTTTCTGAATACCGAAGGAGCGTTGCAATTAATAGCGCAAGCACTGGTGAAACGCCGATTGTAATCACCAGGTTTGCGCGATTGCGCAGTTTGCTGATGAAAGCTCGCCGCAGCAAAGTCCGAAATTGTGTCCACTCGTCGTGCCACCGCAGCGGAAGCCGCTGCTTTTGGGCCGGTGCAACCGGCAAAGGGTCCGCCTCCTCCTGGTGCAAAGCGACTTGCTTGACGTCCTGGATTAATCGGAACGCCTCGTATTTATCGCGCCAGAAATCCGGCGCGTACCGACGTGCGGGCACAAGCTGGCCACGGCTGTTTTCCTCGTAAATGACGTCGCCGCTTAAATCGCGCAGCGGCGTCTCCAGAACATCGAAAATAAATTCCGGCCGCGTCGTTCCACACGAGGGACACGCCCCCAGTTCCGCGCCGAATTGATGCTGATGTTCCGCTTCAGCGAAGTAGCGCAGCGCATCGGAGGGCGTTCCGAAAAAGACGAGCCGGCCGCCTTTGTCCAGCAGGATCACCTTGTTAAACATCTGGAAGATTTTCGAGCTCGGCTGGTGAATCGTGACGATGACGATCTTGTTGTGCGACATGCTCCGAATGATTTCGATCACGTGCTCGGAATCTTTCGACGAGAGACCGGAGGTTGGTTCGTCAAAGAGGTAAACATCCGACATGCCGATCATATCCAGCCCGATATTGAGCCGTTTCCGCTCGCCGCCGCTCAGCGTCTTTTTCTCGGGACTGCCAACGACTGCATCGCGGCGTTCGCTCAGACCAAGTTCGATTAGCTTTGCGTCTAGTCGTCTGATCCGGTCGCGTCGCGAAAGATGCGGTGCGCGGATCGCCGCCGCGAACTGCAAATTCTCACCTATGGTGAGATGTTCGTCGAATGCATCCTGCTGGGGCATATAACTGACATACTGCTTGAGAACGTCAAGGTTCCCGTAAAGGGACTGTCCGTTGAGCAATACCTCGCCGCTGGTCGGTTGGAGTTGCCCGGCAAGCACTCTCATCAGCGTGCTTTTTCCAGCCCCGCTTGCCCCCATCACGCATACGAGCTCGCCACGCGTAATGGTAAAGGAAATTCCATCGAGGCCGATGTGGCCCTTTCCAAACTGATGCGTGATTTCGTTTAGTTCGAGGGTGCGAATGATGTTCCGCTCCTCCTCGATGATGCGCTCCAAAAAATTGCATCGCAGGACTTGTCCGACATCGATGCGAATAATGTCACCGTCTTTGAGCTTGGCCGTGGAACGCACAGGGCCGTCGCCTACCATGATCGGACGGTCCGCCTCGATGACTTCGACGGTGCCCACCCGCTGATCGTAATCGCAAAAAATCTTCAACAACACGTCCCCGGCCGTGCCAGGTGAAAGCAAAATGTCGTCCGCTTGCAATCGGCTTGGATCATTCGAGACCAGATATTCCGACTTGGACGCTTTCAATTGGAAACGGCCGCCCAAGGCGCGCGCGCGACGGCGCAGATCGTTCAGATCCAGCTCGGTATCGTTGTGGAAAATGATCTTGTCTTCAAGTGTCGCGTCGACCTGAGCCCCGGACTTGAGTCGCACTCCGTTAAGCTCGGCGTCGATATCGCGCAACGCCTTCACGCGTACCTTGAGTCCGAAGGTGACTCGCAATGCACTCTCCCGGGTTCGCGATCGTTCCAACTGCACCTGCTCTGCGTCTTTAGTCACGCGGATAAAAATTTCCGGGAGCGACACGTTCTTCTTCGCGTTGAAATATTGCGCCAGCTCCTGATAGCTGAGTACCTGGTCCCCGATCAAAATACGCTGACCAGGGTAAATTCGACAAAAGCCGCCTCGCGCTAAAGGCCTTCCACGCACAGAGACGTTTTGGCCACTGTAGTTTTTCAAAATAATTAGATCGTGATAGCGAAAGGCCATCAGCCGATCTGCTTCGCCAAGGTTCTTGAGGATGATATCGGACTTGCTGTTCGCTCCGAACGAGAGCGACTCCAGCGGCGATGCGCCATGCTGGTAGATCGAAGGGTCGGATTCTTCTGACGCGTTAAGTTGGTAAACAATATCGATTGCCTGCGCAGCCATCCCCATTTGCGACATGAACGAATAGAACGCGACCACCTGTTCCTGCTTCAGTCCTGCCTGGGAAATCAGATCATACAGCTGAACCCCGAGCATGATTTTGCGCTCGGTGCTCAGCTGTACGCCAAGTTTTTGTGCCATGGCGGCGAGATCCTGCTGCTCGTAAAGCGCCTGTCGAAACAACTGTCGCAACTCGGAGTAAACCGCCTCCGGATAATCATAACGCAGGAAGCCGAGGCTCGAGTCGATCTCCTCCTCCATGATCACGCCGTCGGCCTTCGTGAAACTCGCCAAAACCTGAATCAGTAACGGCAACAGATTTGGTCCCTCGGAAACGCTGCGCGGTTTGCGCAACGCGCGACGCACCAGACGCCGGCCGGTTCGTCGCACACGGTACGCAATCGGGATTACCCGTTGCATGGTACGATCGATCTTGTCTGCCATCGATGAAACCAGCTCTGTCATTTTTAGTTCTCGGATGCGAATGTTAAGCGAAAGCGCGAAGCCGCGCAATGCGGGGTGGATTCGCGTCCGCTGCGAATCAGTGTGTCAACCTTTGATGAGCACAGCAGGCGATACGCACGCCGTCAACAGAACCGCAAGGGCGGGCTTGACCGGCGCGCCAGGAATGCCTCGGTCACAAGACCTGGTCCCATTGGCTCTTATCTTTCAGCATAATCTCACGCAGCAGGCGAATGGGCGGCATGCCGTGATTGAGCAGCTCGTTATGGAATTTCTGCAATGTGAAATCGTCGCCTTGCTGCGTCTTGTAATCGTCGCGCAACTTCAAAATCTCCAATTTGCCCAGCGTATAGTTCAGATACCCCGGATCGAACGTGGCGCGCATGGCTTCCTGACGCGCCGGTTTTTGTTCGTAGTAACAGTTATCCTGGAAAAATTTGGTCGCCTCATCAATGGACATGTTTTGTGTGTGCACCTTGATGGACACGCATAACCGACATACACGCAGCAACGCCTCGTCGGCCTGCGCCATGCGATACTTGGCGGCCGTTTTTACTTCGTCTTCGGTTGGAGTCGAGTTCGTCGCACTGCCGTAGCCTTCGTCGATCATCATTTTTTCGCAGTAGTGCGCCCAGCCTTCAATGAAAGCATAACTGCCGAAGATCTTTTCTACTTTGCTCGCAGGTGACGCATTCAGATGGAGGAACTGCACGTAATGACCCGGGTAAACTTCATGAATTGAGACGACGTCGGAGGTGTAATAGTTGAACGCGGTGAGCCATTCCTGTTTTTCTTTCTCGGGCCAATCATCCTCTGTGGGAGTGACGTAGTAGTACGCCTCCGTCGCACGCTTCTCGAAAGGACCTGGAGTATCCATCGAGGCGAAGGATGTGGCGCGCAGATATTGCGGTGTTTCTTTTACTTTCGCGCGGACCTCGGATGGAATGCCGACCAGATGACGGCTCGCGACGTACTTGCGGATCTTGTCCAGGTCTTTGGCAATATCCGGGATCAATTTGTCCGGGGTTGGATGCTCGCTCTGTATTTGTTTAAAAACCTCAATTGGAGGTTTGTTCGGGTCGATTTTTTTCGCTGCGTCCGCAAACGCTGCTTGTTCGGCCTTTAGTTGCGCCATCCCGATCTCGAGAAGTTTTTGCGGTGGAAGATCGACTAACTCCGTCTGTGCTAAAAAACGGCGGAATTTTTCCTCTCCGAGAGCGAAGTTAAGGGTAGCTTTGGGAAGCTTCTCTCGTTCCAACCAGGAGGCGTAATCATTCAGCGCGTTTGCTGCTTTGCGATTGGTGGCCTGAAATGCCACGCGGAGCTGGTCGTCTTTCAGCCCGCTTACAGCCGCAACGAGATCTTTTTTCAAGAAATCGGCAGAACCCCTGGCGATTTGAGTGGCAAGCTCGACGAATGGTCTTGGCAGCTTTTCATCCAGGTTTGTTCGCGCTGCGATCAGGATGTTTGGTATTTGCGATTCGATGGCAACGAGGCTTCGAACCCGGTCCTCAAGGGGCGCAAAATTTCTTTTGATGTAGACGTTCACGTCACCGGCGCGGGCATAGACCATCGGGTTTCGTTCGAAAACAGACATGTCCTGCATCGCAAACAAATCCCGCTTCACCGCTGACTGGAGAATTCGAAGGTCAACGGACTGACGAAGACTTAGTTTCGCTGGATCGAACTTGGCCAGGCGATCATCAAATCTTCGGAGCCGGGAGAGTTCGGCGTCGAGCGCAAGGCGACTATAATCGCTGATTTTGCCATCATACTCGTGAAGACCGAGAGCGGTTCCCTGCAGCGGATGAGCCGCGAGGTACGTCTTCACGTATTCCTCGGCCACCGTTTCGTATTCGGCGTCCTGGCTCTGGCCACCAAGGACCTCGGCCGGGAGAGAGAACGCCAGAAGGAGGGAAATCAGCGCGAGCACTTTTCGTAGCGCACTCTGATCGGTACGGAGTCTCAGTCCGATGCCGCCGAGTGAACCAGAATTGAACGGTTTCAAGATTTTGCGTTCGGAAGGGTAAGCGTTACACCCGCTGAGGCTTGGGCGGGGTTGTGTGGCTGGCTGAATGCTGGTGATAACCGGATTAACCAAGCGATGACTCATTTGCGACTCTCAAATTACGAGTTTTCACGTAAGACAATGCCTTGCGTTGGGCGTTGCCAAAAATTTGCTATGAGCGATTGTCGCACTGTTCTCTGATCATGGGTAAAAATATGAGGCTCTCGGTCATTGTTCCCTTACTGGCGTTTGTACTGGTCATCCCTTTGCCTGGCATTTTCGCGCAGGAAGCGCCGCCTCCAAAGAGCAATGAGGATAACGGCTACTCGCAGATTGCCATTTTCGCAAAAGCCCTGGAATTGGTCCGCCAGGATTACGTGGATCAAAACAAAACGAGCTATCACGATCTGGTTACCGCGGCAATGAAGGGAATGCTCTCGTCGCTCGACCCGCACAGCCAGTTCATGGATCCAAATGACTTTCGAGACATGCAGGATGACACGCGCAGCCGGTTCAACGGTCTCGGCATTGAGGTCTCAATGAAAAACGGTCTGCCTACCGTAGTCACGGCAATGGAGGACACGCCCGCCGCAAGGGCTGGGATTCTTTCGGGCGACCAGATTTTGCGAATCAATGGCATCTCCACAGAGAGAATGGACCTTCAGGACGCAATCAATGTTTTGCGTGGGCCTGCAGGCGCAAAAGTTAGTATGACTCTATTGCGGCCGTCGACGAAGGAGATCAAGGAGTACACGCTTCAGCGCGCAGAAATAAAAATTCAAAGTGTTAAGGGCGAAAGGTTGCTGGCCCCGGAGCTGACCGGCCCATTCAGGATCGGTTACGTTCGGTTAATCCAGTTCAACGAACCGACGGCCGAAGAGCTATCAAAGGCGATCGACAATTTGCAGAAGCAAGGGATGCAGGCGCTCATTCTTGATCTTCGGAATAATCCCGGCGGGCTGTTGAACAGTGCCGTGGATGTATGCGGTCAATTTTTACCGCCGAATACAAAAGTCGTTTCAACCCAGGGGCGAGTTCCCTCGCAACAACATGACTACTCGACTTCCGCGGCAAGTAAGCAGCGGCCCAACTTTCCGATGGTCTTGCTGGTCAATGAAGGCAGCGCGAGTGGCGCGGAAATCGTAGCAGGCGCGCTCAAAGATTTGCATCGGGCGGTACTTGTCGGTGAAACCACTTTTGGAAAAGGTTCCGTGCAGAACGTGCTGCAGTTGCCCGACGGCTCCGCAGTGCGTTTTACCACCGCAAAGTATTACACGCCTGGCAGACAGGTCATTCAGGGTAACGGCGTAACACCAAATATTCGCGTCGGCATGACTGCCGATCAGGAGCGCGCCCTCAATGCACTGCGCAACGCGGGAAACGTTACGCCCGAGGAGGAGACGCGCATCATCAAGACGAAAGATGCCCAGATGTTGCGAGCCATCGACGCCTTGAGGGGTGTCATGATCTACGCTCAGCAAAGCGCGCCAAAAGCTGAAGCGGTAAAGAAATGATTTGGAGGCGCTTTTGCGCCGGGCGCCTTAATTCTGAGTCGGCTCTTGAGATTACCGCCCATCGCCCGTGAAGACGGTCCTCGCCCTCGAAACTTCCTGTGACGAAACGGCCGTTGCGATTTTGCGCGGGACAGAGTCCCGATACGACTTGCTTGCCAGCGAAGTGGCATCGCAAATCGCGGCCCACGAAAAATATGGCGGGATTGTGCCCGAGATCGCGTCGCGCAATCATCTGATCTATGCGCCGCGCCTCCTCAATCGAGCTGCGAGCGCAGCGAAGATTAGGTTGTCGGAAATTGACGCATTCGCGGCTACCGCCGGCCCCGGCCTGGCGAGTTCGTTGATGATCGGTGCGTCTATCGCAAAAGGATTATCAATTGGCTTCGGTAAACCATATCTCGCGATCAATCATCTCGAAGGTCATTTACTCTCGCCCTTCTTTCGCGCCGATAAAGACGGTGAGAATGAAATCCGACCGAACGTGTCGCTCATCGTCAGCGGAGGGCACACGATGCTGGTTCTTGTGCGAGGCGTGACAAAATATCACTTGGTGGGGCGCACCGTTGACGACGCTGCAGGAGAGGCATTCGATAAGGTCGCAAAGATGCTCGGGCTCGGTTACCCCGGCGGCCCGGAAATTGAAAAGCGTGCGAGAGATGGAGATCCCAAACGTTTTGAACTGCCCCGCAGCATGCTCGGCTCGGAAAATTTCAGCTTCAGCGGATTAAAAACAGCTGTGCGCTACCTGCTGCCGAAAGTTGCGGGGCAATTCGGTGAGACGACGGGCCGGGAGCGGAGGCCGACACAAACGCTCTACGATTTGGATGAGCAAACACTGCGCGATGTCTGCGCATCTTTTCAGCAGGCAGTGATTGACGTGTTAATCGCGAAGACGGTCGCCGCTGTACAGAAATATCGCGTGGATCTTGTCACAATGAGCGGTGGCGTCAGCTGCAATCAGGAGCTACGCCGGCAAATGCGTGAAACCTGCGTCCGCAAAGGAATTGAATTCAAAAGCGCCGAGCCATGGCTTTGCACGGATAATGCCGCCATGATCGCATTCGCTGCGATGTTGCGACTATGCGTTGGATATGAATCGCAAGTGACGGACGAAATTGATCCGAATCTAGCTCTTGCTCTGTAGCGCATTTCGCTTCGGGAAAAACCCAAGCTGGCTATTTCAGCCACGTGCGTCATCGCGACAGGACCACGACTACAATCAATACTCGCGCTCAAGCAGATAATTGGCCAGCGCATGCAGCGGCCCTGCATCACCAGCACTGAACACCGACAAAGAATTGTGCGCCCGGCGGGTGAGCCGTTTCGCTTCAGCACGGGATTTCTCCAAACCGATCACCGCAGGATACGTAGCTTTCTTTGCCGCCACGTCTTTGCCAGCACTCTTCCCGAGGATTTGCGAGGTCTGTGTTACATCGAGGATGTCATCGATGATTTGGAACGCCAGACCCAACTGTTGCCCGAATCGTGTGATCGCGGACAGTTTCCTTGGATCTGCATTTGCACTCATCGCGCCGAGCCGGACTGAGCTTCTCAACATCGCTGCAGTTTTGTTCTCGTGGATGAATTGCAGCTGGCGTCGCGCGACATTTTTTCCTTCCGCTTCGAGATCGGCTACCTGACCGGCGATGAGTTTCTTACTTCCAGCTGCGACAGCAATCTCGCCCAACAACATTGTCATATCGTAGCGGCGACTTGGCTTTGCGCGGGAAACAATTTCAAAAGCGAGAGTCAACAGAGCGTCCCCCGTCAGCACGGCAATACCTTCGCCGAAAACTTTATGACATGTGGGACGACCGCGCCGGAAGTCATCGTTATCCATACTGGGAAGATCGTCATGCACGAGTGAGTAGGTGTGAATGCATTCAAGTGCACACGCGAGCGGAAGCGCATCCTTGATTTTGCCCCGGCAAGCTTCGACGGAGGCCAGGCAAAGAATCGGCCGCAACCGTTTGCCGCCCGCAAACAAACTGTAGCGCATCGCCCGGTGAAGCGTGGCAGGCTTCGTATTCGCCTTCGGCAGGTACCGGTCCAGAGCGCTGTCGACCAGCTTCTGGCGAGTAAGGAGATAGCTTTTGAGATTCACGAGGCAAAAGAGAGATCCTTGCTGGATTCTTACTAATCGATAATCCAAATTCGCGCAGAGTGTCCAGCAGCATCAGAACCAGAGTAGCAATTCCGTGCAAAGCAACGGAATAGCGTGCTCTGGCCGCGACAAGTCTAAATATTTTCAGCGGTTTCCGCGGTGGCGACAGGTTTTGTGCGCATGGCAAGAAACGCCCCGATTAACAGAATCGCCGCACTCCAAATCTGCGCGTGCGTCAGTCGCTCGCCGTAGAACCTGGCGGAAAGCGCCATTGCAATAGCGGGACAAAGAAGCTGGAGACTTTGAGAGAGTGCAACTCCGATTTCGTTTATTGCCACGTAATAGAGAACATGGGCGAGCGTGATACACGTTACCGCCGAAATGATAAGAACCAGGTTCACCTGCGCTCCAGCGTGAAACGGAGTGTCGATTTTACCGAACGCCAGGGTGAGAGGAAACAGCAGTGCCGAGGTAATGAAACTGACCAGGCCGAAGCTGCGAATCGGTCCAAGCTCAGCTGACGGACGTTTGATAAGAACACCGTAAAGCGCCCAACAAATTGTTGCGGTAAACGCGATGAATAATCCGGGTAAGGCGACGTGTTGTTCGTGTGAGCCCGCATTCGCCTGGAACCAAATCACCCCGAACGCGCCGATTAATCCGAGTAACGTGCCAAGTTGGAATTGCCATTGCCGAATAACGACACGTTCCTCCGGGAAAAATGCCAGCGCCAAAAGGGCTGTGAAGATGACTGATGATCGAGTGAAAATTGTATAGACGCCGGGTCCTATGTAGAAAAGGGCCATTACCTGGGTGACCTGGTGGACGACGTTTGGCAGACATGGCAGCAAACAAAGCTTCACTGCGCGCAAATCGATGCGCGGTCCGCCGCGACTGATCCGATAAAGCACCAATGGCGCGATGGCGATGCAAGCGACCGAGTACCGGTAGAAATTTTGGGCCCACGGATCGTAATACCGATTCAGGTAAAACATGAATAACGACGGCAGTGACCAGATGAAAACGGTGGCAAAAATTGCCGAATATCCCTTTGAGAGATTGACGTTTCGGTGCGGGGGAGTGTCGACAGGCTTGGAGGACATTTCGGGCTTCATACAGAGATTTGTCCAGCGTACTCAACGGCTTTGGCGGGTGCCGTTGTCAGGGCATCGGTTTTTGCCTGGTTGCACGGTGGACGCCGGTCCGTTAAAACAGCGAATTTTACAGCATGTCGGATTTGCTCGCCCAACCAATTCATGGCCCTTCCATTAAATTTTCTCGCATGCAGGCGGTAAATTGCGCAAAAGTAGCTGGTAAGGAGAAACGAATATGTTGAACAAACACCCAATCATCGCCGGAATCGTGTCGCTTCTTTGTTGTGTAGTTGTTCAGGTTGGCCATGCCAAGCCGAAGGCGAAGGGCGGCGGCGGAGGAAACCACATGCAACGTGGCATCGACCTTGCCAAGCAACAGCATTTTGACGCTGCTGCTGAGGAATTCGGTAAGGCGATTAAAGAGAGTCCGAATGATGCGCGCGGCTATGCAAATCGCGGCACGGCCTATCGACAGGGAGCGCGAACGGCGATGGCAGCCGGAGATCAACCGGGAGCATCGACAAGATACCAGTCCGCGATGGCCGATTTTTCAAAAGCTATCGAGCTGGCGCCAAAAGACGCATCCCTCTATTCTGAACGCGGCGAGACCGAAATCGAACTTAAGCAGTACGACGCCGCGCTTGCCGATCTGGACAAGGCGTTGGAATTGAAACCTGACGACATCAATGCAATAAAATTCCGCGGATTCGCCGAGATTGGACTCAACCAATGGGATAAAGCAGTCGCCGATTTCTCTGCCGTAATCCAAAAGAAACCGGACGCTCTGCAAAGTTATGACCGACGCGCACTGGCATATCGAAGCCTGAAAAACTACGATGCAGCCATCGCCGATTATACATTTTTAATCACCAAAAACCCAAACGATATTGAAGCGCTAACCAAACGTGGATACACCTACAGTCTGGCGCAGCAGTATGAAAATGCCATTGCGGATTACCAGGCCGTTTTAAAGGCCAATCCGCAGGACAATGCCACGTTCCAACGCCTGCAATATTCGCAGTCGATGCTCGCGGCAAAAAATGCGACGCCTTCTCCCACGCCTCCCATTGCCAGCCCCACGCCGGAAGAAAAGACCCTGATGGACAAAATCAGTCCGATGTACATCGGCATCGGTATTGTCGCGCTGCTTATAATTGCCGTGCTAGTGCGTCTTCTCACGCGCGGAAAGGTGGAAGAAACCAGCCATAGAATTCGTTAGGCGAACGTTCCCGATGGTGTCCGCTGTCATCAGTGGAGTTTTCAATCGTCGTTGGCCTACGCGCGCTGGGACACCGCAGAGCCTCGCGCAGGCCAGAATTTCTTTGACACGCCAATGGGCGTGGTTAGTTTGCGAACGCTTTTTGCCGGAGCGAACGGGATCCCATGGTCGTTCAAATGTCGATTTGACGCGACTCTGGGATTTTTATCTCTCTGGTCGAAGGCGCGGCCGGTTCGCCGCCCGGGTTTCCCAGGGGAGGCGCTGGGTTGGTGAGGAACAGCCCATGTAGCTCAGTTGGCAGAGCACGTCCTTGGTAAGGACGAGGTCACCGGTTCAATCCCGGTCATGGGCTCGATGAGTTTGTGACCGGCAATGAAATCAACTATAGAGGTTAAAAAGAAACGATATGGCTAAGGAAGCTTTTAAACGCGACAAGCCCCACGTGAACGTCGGCACGATCGGTCACGTGGACCACGGCAAAACTACGCTTACTGCTGCAATCACCAAGGTCCTCAACAAAAAGGGGATGGCCGAAGTGCGTGAATACGACTCGATCGATAATGCGCCGGAGGAAAAAGAGCGTGGAATTACCATCAACACGGCACACGTGGAGTATGCCAGTGATAAACGCCATTATGCGCACGTCGATTGCCCGGGACACGCCGATTATGTGAAAAACATGATCACTGGCGCGGCGCAAATGGACGGCGCCATCCTGGTTGTGTCCGCTGCCGATGGGCCGATGCCGCAGACGCGCGAACACATCCTTCTGGCGCGACAAGTGGGCGTGCCTTCCATCGTAGTTTTCTTAAACAAGGTGGATATGGTAGATGATCCCGAGCTTCTCGATCTCGTGGAGATGGAGGTGCGCGATCTCTTAACCCAGTACGAATTTCCAGGTGACAAGATCCCAATCGTCAGAGGCAGCGCACTCAAGGCGCTCAATGGCGATGCGGATTCTGAGAAGCAAGTCGTCGCGCTTGTGGAAGCGGTCGACGATTATGTGCCTGTGCCCGAGCGACCGGTGGATCTGCCATTTTTGATGCCGATCGAAGACGTGTTCAACATTGAAGGTCGCGGCACCGTCGCGACGGGTCGTGTCGAGCGCGGCATTCTCAAAAAGATGGGGGAAGTGGAGCTCGTCGGAATCCGACCGACCGCGAAGACCGTAGCCACAGATATCGAAATGTTCCGCAAACTTCTCGATGAAGCCCGCGCGGGCGACAACGTGGGCGTCCTGTTACGCGGTCTGAAGAAGGAAGAGGTCGAACGCGGACAAGTCATCGCGAAGCCGGGCTCCATTACGCCGCACAAAAAGTTTAAGGCGGAAGTTTACGTTCTGAGCAAAGAGGAGGGCGGACGTCACACTCCGTTCTTCACCAATTATCGGCCGCAGTTTTATTTCCGCACAACCGATGTCACCGGCACGGTGAAGCTGCCGGACGGCGTGGAAATGGTCATGCCGGGAGATAACATCTCGATCGAGGTCGAGTTGATCACGCCCATCGCGATGGAGAAGACGATTCGATTTGCCATTCGCGAGGGCGGAAAAACAGTCGGCGCCGGTCGCGTGAGCGATATTCTGGATTAAACTCTTCCTCTACTTCTTCCTTTGACTCTGCTATTGAGCGGACGGTTTAGGAAGAGAAGATTAAGAGTAAGCGGACGAGGAAGATTAAATACGCCAGTAGCTCAATTGGTAGAGTAGCGGTCTCCAAAACCGTCGGTTGGGGGTTCGAGTCCCTCCTGGCGTGCATCAACAGACTGCGAACACCGAACATAGCGAAGCGATGATAACCAAAGTCAAAAACTTCTTCACTGAGGTGAAGGTCGAGCTGCAGAAATGTTCCTGGCCGTGGGACCCGAAAGAGCGAGGGTTCCGCCGATACAAGGAACTCGTGGATTCGACGGTTGTGGTCGTTATCGCGATGCTATTGCTGGGTGGTTACGTCGCGCTGTTCGATTTTGTTTTGGTTAACGTTGTGCACTTTTTCACCCGGTTACATTGATTATGGCACAAATACTTGGAGGGAAAGATCAATGGTACGTCGTGCACGTGCTTTCCGGCCAGGAAAACAAGGTACGCGAGAACATCTTGAAACGCGTCAAGACCGAAGAGATGAGCGACGTGGTTTACGATGTGCTTCTTCCAACCGAGCGGGTCTCGGAAATCAAGAAAGGCAAGAAGACTGAAACCACGCGAAAATTTTTTCCCGGATATCTGATCGCCAACATGCATCTGCTTGACGAGAATAATCAACTGATCGGGCGCACTTGGTACTTCATCCGCAATACACCTGGCGTAATCGGGTTTGCAGGGACCAAGGACAAACCGATCCCAATGCGGCAATCGGAGGTGGACAGCATGCTCGCGCAAATGAAGGAGCGCGAGGAAAAGGTGAAACCGAAAGTCAGCTTTGAGGTGGGCGAAAGTGTGAAAGTCGCCGACGGCCCATTTCAAAATCAGACCGGAATCGTGGAAGAAATCGATCCCGAGCGCGGGAAGCTGCGCGTCTCTGTCACCATTTTTGGTCGCGCAACGCCAGTGGAACTGGAATACTGGCAGGTGGAACGCGGATAATTGTCAAAATTGTCTTCCGAGCGAAGCCGAGGAATCTCTGGATTTAGACTGAACGAACCATGGCCAAAGAAATCGTAGCCCATATCAAACTTCAAATTCCCGCAGGACAAGCTAATCCTGCCCCGCCAGTGGGAACCGCGCTGGGTCCGCGCGGTGTGAATATCATGTCGTTCTGTAAGGAGTTTAACGCCGCCACACAAAAGCAGGCCGGCGACATTCTCCCTGTCGTGATCACTGTTTACAAAGACAAATCGTTCACGTTCATCACCAAAAGCCCCCCCGCTGCTGTCCTTTTGAAAAAAGCGGCCAACATCGCCGCTGGTTCTAAAGAGCCGAACAAAACAAAGGTCGGCAAAGTCTCGCGCAAACAAGTCATGGATATCGTCAATACCAAGCGCAAAGACTTGAACGCGCGTGACGACGAAGCCGCCTTCCGCATCATCGCCGGCACCGCCCGGCAAATGGGCTTGGAAGTCGTGGATTA
>Ga0210120_1000172_pt1 | contig 14942 bp, 12 predicted proteins | sample Goodyear_PhragA__FD_184868 | JGI IMG/M metagenome (GOLD analysis project Ga0210120, IMG submission 184868) | Wetland microbial communities from San Francisco Bay, California, USA, that impact long-term carbon sequestration - Goodyear_PhragA_D2... | ecosystem: Environmental > Aquatic > Marine >... | reverse complement strand
ACTCACATAACGAGTGGACCGATGAACGGGGTCCGGTCACGTGAGCTCCAGACCTGAGCTTGCCCAGATCGGGCCGGGTCTTCAGGATCAGGTCGGTCACGGCGTTTCGCACTTCGAGATCGGCCGCACCGAGTTCGAGCGGGCGGTCAAGCTCTTGCAGTTGGCGCAGCTCGAAGAGGCGAAGAAGCTCAAGAAGGGCTGGAGCCCGTAGGCAGACGCGAGTCGGACGGGTTCTCCGTGACTTCCCGCGGGCTTCCGCTGAATTACGAGCGGCTCCGAGCCCTCCGAGCCGGGCCGCTCGCCCGGGCTTAAAGGAAACCCGCGGACGGCCTCAGACGAGACGGCCCTCACATGCGCATGCGCGGAAAGGGCGCCTCACACATGCACGCGCGCGAGGAACCCCGATGTCACCCGTCGCTCACTCGGCTGTGGCCGTCGAATGTGGCGAGCTACTCCAGCGACGAGTCCGCAGGCTCTGTGACGGGCACCCGGCGACGCATTTCCACGAGCCTCCGAGACCCGTGCGGCGTGGCGGCCCCGCGGCGCGGGTCGGCTCGAACTCCTGCGCGGCTTCCTCGATGCTCGCGCCGGGCCAGCCCGCCTCGACCAGGGCTACCCGGACTCTGATCTGCCCGCAAATGGGGATGGCGGCTCGAAATGTGCGCACCGACTCGTGGAGTCGGAAGTCGCTCCAGGTCACTGATGCATAGGCACGCGAGTTGCGCGGTCCCGGGAGCGGTTGTAAGGTCGTCGCGTGTCTGACATGTCACTAGCCCGGAGGTGCGGGCAGCAGACAGCTTGATGTCTGGCTTAAGGGAGTGCAGACCGGGTCGAGCGACAAGGGTCTCATTGCGGCGCTCAGTCTCAGCCCGGCCCGGTCGGGACGATCGCGCTTTGGAGCCGCATGCTTCACGAACTAGAGGAGGATTTGATGTTCTTGCCGATCAGGCAGAGACGGACGCCAGGGGCGCGAATCACCGCTAGGGCTCTGATACTCGGCGGAGTCGTCATCACGCTTGCGCTGATCGCGGCGGGTTGCGGCGGAGGCAATTCGAGTAGTTCAGCATCCGGGACAAGCGGGAAGCCATGCGACGCCTCCATCGGCGTGCTGACCGTTCTGACCGGCGCGGCGGGTCCGCAGGGGCGCGAAATGCTCCATTGGGCACAACTTGCAGTCGATCAGTTCAACCAGGAGAACGGGACCAACATCACAGTGGTCGAGGGTGATGATCAGCTCGATCCTGCGCAGGCGGCAACTGTCGCCCAGCAGTGGGCGTCGAACTCGAAGATCGTTGCTGTGGTGGGGCCGGAGTCGGACGGCACGGTCGATTCGGCGGGACCGATCCTTGGGAAGGCTGGCCTTGTGATGGTCTCGTCGACTGCGACGAGTTCACGCCTCACAGATGGCAAGTATCCGACCTTCTATCGAGTCATTCCGCCCGACAGCCTCCAGGGCTCGCAGGACGCCCAGTACATGATCGACACCCTGAAAGTGAAGAAAGTCTTCGTCATTGACGACCAGAGCGCGTACTCGAAGGGCATCGCCGACGTCGTCGTGCCAAAACTCAAGGACGCTGGCGTCGATGTCTCAAGCGACTCGGTCAGCCAAAACAACACCGACTATTCCGCTCTGGTGAGCAAAATCTCCGACGACACTGACGTCGTATTCCTTCCGTGGATGCTTGCTGCCAATGCACAGCTGTTTGGCGACCAGATGGCGGAGCAGGGTAAGAAGGCGGCGATCTTCGGCAGCGATGGTGTCTTCTCACCTCAGGATTTTCACGTGAATGGCTCCTATATTTCGACATTTTCGCCGGATATCCAGAATGACCCGAAGTACGCCGACCTCGTGAAGGAGTTCGAGGATCAGTACGGCCAGTTCGGGGCGTTCGGGCTCACGACGTATCCGGCGACCCAGGTCGTGCTCGAGGCGGTCAAGAAGGCGTGCGATGACGGCGGCTCTCCGCCCGACGTTGGCGCGGTGGCGGAGAACGTGAAGAACACGAACATCCAGGAGTCCGTCCTCGGCCAGCCGATCGAGTTCGAGTCGAACGGCGAGATGAAGAACGCGAAGTTCTACGTGTACACGATCAAAGACGGCGAGTACGTGATCGCGCCCTCGTAGGCGCGCGCGAGCTCGCGAATCGGCGGCCTCCCGGGGACGCGTCCCCCGGGAGGCCTCGCACAGCCCTCCGTGGACTTCTTCGTCCAGCAACTGGTCAATGGCCTGACGCTCGGGAGCCTCTACGCGCTCCTCGCGCTCGGCTACTCGATCGTGTACGGCGTTCTTGGCCTCCTGAACTTCGCGCAGGGCGAGGTCTACATGGTCGGCGCGTTCATCGGCTTCGGCGTGCTGAGCGGGCTAGGGGGACCGGCTTCCCTCGCGGTGCCGGTGCCGCTCGCGCTGATGCTGATGTTCATCGCGGCGGCGCTCGGATCGGGCGCGCTCTCCGTCGCGATCGAGCGCATCGCCTTTAAGCCGTTACGGGAGGCCTCGCGGATCGCACCGCTGATCACTGCGCTCGGCGTGTCCGTCTTTCTCCAGAACGCGGTGCTGCTCTTGCTCGGCCCGGACATCCGTAACTACGACGCGTCGAGCTTTATCCCGTTCACGAGCGGGATACACGCGGGCCCCCTCAACATCTCGCTGATCCGAATCATCGTCATCGTGACCACCTTCGCCTTGATGGTCGCCCTGACGCTCTGGGTCGGCCGCTCGAAGCTGGGTCGCTTGATGCGAGCCGTCTCGTACGATCGCGAGGGCGCACAGATGATCGGCATCGACGTCGACCGGACGATCATGATCGCGTTCTTCGTCGGCGGGGTGCTCGCGGGCATCGCCGGCGTGATGGCCGGCCTCGTCTTCAGCAGGGTGTTCCAGCTGATGGGTTTCGTCGCCGGCCTCAAGGCGTTTACCGGCGCCGTGATCGGCGGCATCGGGAGCATTCCCGGCGCAATGCTCGGCGGAATGCTCGTCGGGCTGGCGGAGTCGTTCACCGCCGCGTACATCTCGTCGACATTCCAGAACGTGATCGTCTTCGCGGTGCTCGTCGTGATGATGGTCGTCCGCCCGACCGGGCTGCTCGGTCGGCCCACAGTGGGGAAGGTCTGACCGGGATGTCGATCGGCTCGGACCGGTGGGTCGAGACGGCGGAGTCTCGTACCGAGGGGCCCCGCGGATGGTGGGGCCGGGGCAAGCGACGTTGGGACTCGCTGCCGCCGCTCGCGCGGCTCGGGCTCCTCGTCGCGCTCGCCGCGCTTGTGCCGCTTGTCGTCAGCTCCGACTTCCTCGTCCGCATCGGCGTAAACGGGCTGCTCCTGGCGCTCCTCGCCGTAGGGCTCAATGTCTCGGTCGGCTGGGCCGGGCTGCTCGATCTCGGTTTCGTCGCCTTCTACGGCTTCGGGGCGTACACGTTTGCGCTGCTCTCCTCGGACCAGCTGGGCATCCACCTGCCGACGCTCCTCGCAGTGCCCATCGTGATCCTCGCCACCGGGCTCCTCGGGCTCGTCCTCGGGCTCCCGTCGTGGCGACTGAGCGGCGACTACCTGGCGATCGTCACGCTCTTCTTCAGCCAGATCTTCCTGGAGTTGGCGCTCAACTTCGACCGGCTGGGCGTCGACCTCACGGGCGGGCCGAACGGCATCTCTGGCGTCGATCCGTTCTCAGTTCTCGGCTTCGAGTTCTCGAGCCCGACGTCGTACTTCTACTTACTGCTTGTCCTCGTCGCGGTGATCGTGACGATGCTTTACATCGTCGACCGCTCGCGGACCGGGCGCGCCTGGCGGGCGCTGCGCGACGACCCGCTTGCCGCCGAAGTGATGACCGTCCCGATCCGGCGGCTGAAACTGATGGCGTTCGCGACAGGAGCAGCGGTTGCCGGCTTGGCGGGCAGCCTCTTCGCCTCGTTCCAGCTCGGCGTCTATCCGCTCAACTTCCAGGTCCAATTTCTCATCGTGATCTACGCGGCGCTGATCCTCGGAGGCAGCGGCAGCCTCGCGGGCGCGGTCGCGGGCGGGATCGTGGTGACACTCGTGCTCGATCTGCTGCGCGATCCGAGCCAGGCGAGCGCGGCGTTCTACGGCGTGATCGCCGTGACGCTGATCGCGAGGGTGCGCCCGTGGAGGACACTCGCCGCGGTCGTCGCCGCCACCGTTGCGCTCGGCTTCGTGGTGCACGCCGTGGTCGGCGCGATCTGGCCCGTGGCGGTCACGGGGGAAGTGCAGGCAACTGGCATCTTCGGCTCGGCGATCAGGTCCTGGGTGGTACTCCCTGAGGATCCGACCACGATCGGGAACTGGGCATTCTGCGCGCTCGTGGTCGGCGTCGTCGCGCTCACGCGCGTCTCGGCGCGGACGCGCATGATCCTCCTGGTCCCGCTTCTCTACCTCGCATCGTTCGTGTGGGAGAACCGCCTGGTGGACGAGCCGAGCATCACGCGCCAGCTGCTCCTCGGCGTGCTCCTCATCGTGATGATGATCTCGCGTCCGCACGGGCTGCTCGGCACGCGTCGTGTCGAGCGCGTCTGATGGCGCCGCTTCTCGAGCTCCGCGGCGTCTCGAAGTCGTTCGGCGGTCTCCGCGTGATCCAGCACCTCGATCTCACGGTCGAGGAGGGCGAGATCGTGAGCCTGATCGGGCCGAACGGGGCAGGCAAGACGACGGTGTTCAACCTCGTCACCGGCGTGTACGTGCCGGACGAGGGGACGATCTGCCTCGCCGGAGAGGACATCGTCGGGCTGCCGCCGCACCGGATCGCGACGATGGGCGCCGCGCGGACGTTCCAGTCGATCCGGCTCTTCCTAAACATGTCCGTCCAGGAGAACGTGATGGTCGGCGGATACGGGCGGACGCATACGCGGCCGTGGCAGGCCATCCTACGGACCCGAGGCGCGAGGGCCGAGGAGTCGGAGGAGCGGCGGCTTGCCGAGGAGCTCCTCTCGTTCTTCGGGAAGCGCCTCGTCGGGTTCAGGCTGGAGCAGCCCGCCTACAGCCTCTCGTACGCGAATCGGCGCCGGCTCGAGATCGCGCGTGCGATGGCGACGAGCCCACGGGTCCTGCTCCTCGACGAGCCGGCGGCCGGCATGAACCCGCACGAGACGCACGAGATCACGGAGCTGACCGCGCGACTCCGCGATGAGGGAGGCTTCACGGTCGTCGTGATCGAGCACGACATGCACGTGGTGGAGGGCGTCTCGGACCGCGTCGTCGCGCTCGATCATGGCACCGTCATCGCGGAGGGTTCGTTCGAGCAGGTGGCCACTCACCCTGCCGTGATCGAGGCCTATCTCGGGAAGGGCGCTGCGACAAGGAAATGACGGCACTGCTCCGGCTCGACAACGTCACGACGTACTACGGCGAGATCCGGATCCTCGAGGGGGTCTCGATCGAGGTGGGCGCGGGTGAGGTCGTGTGCCTCTTGGGGGGGAATGCCTCGGGTAAGTCCACGACGCTCAAGACGGCGCTCGGCCTCGTGCGGCCGCGAAGCGGCAGCGTCGAGTTGGAAGGCGAGGACGTCACCGACCGGCCGACGGCGTACCGGATCAAGCGCGGTATGGCGATCGTTCCGGAGAACCGGCGCCTCTTCGCGCCGATGACCGTCGCCGAGAACCTCGAGCTTGGTGCACACCTTCGCGACGACGACGACGACATCGACGAGACCCGCGAGCGCGTCCACGCACTCTTCCCCCGGCTCTACGAACGGCGTGCCCAGCTCGCGGGAACGCTTTCCGGCGGCGAGCAGCAGATGCTGGCGATGGGTCGCGCACTCATGTCGCGACCGCGGCTTCTCCTCATGGACGAGCCGTCGATGGGGCTCGCGCCGGTACTCGTCGAGCAGAACTTTGAGATCATCCGCGAGGTGAACGCGACGGGAGTCGCCGTGCTCGTTGTGGAGCAGAATGCCAACATGGCGCTGTCGATCGCCGACCGCGGCTACGTCCTCCAGACCGGCGTGATCGCTCTCGCCGACAAGGCCGACGCACTCCTCGCGAGCGACGACCTCAAGCGCGCGTACCTCGGTCGCTGATGACGATCGCGGGACAGCCGGGGCACGCGCGCCATGTGTGCTCCTCGTTCCACGGCGCCTGGGACCGCGGCCTTGAGCCGGCGCTCGAGGCCGAGGACGGTGACGTGGTGGAGCTCCACGTGCCGGACGCCTCGCGCGACCAGATCGGGGAGCGCGCCGTCGTCGCCGACCTCACCTCGCTCGACTTCGACCTGATGAACCCCGTCGCCGGCCCGGTGTTCGTCCGGGGAGCGCGACCGGGCGACGTGCTCGAGGTCGAGGTGCTCGAGGTGCGGACGCGGACATGGGGCTGGACGGCGATCGTCCCAGGGTTCGGGCTCCTCGCCGACGACTTCCCAGAGCCCTGGCTTCGCATCTCACGAATCGAGAGCGGGCGCGTGCTCTTCGGCGACCGCTTCGTGCTGCCCTCCCGGCCGTTCCCGGGCACGATCGGCGTCGCTCCGGAGAGCCCGGGACCGCACTCGGTCATCCCACCGTCGCGTTTCGGCGGGAACATCGACGTCCGTCACCTCACCGCCGGAGCCACCCTCTTTCTACCGGTCGGCGTCGAGGGCGCCCTGTTCTCCGCGGGCGACGGGCATGCCGCGCAAGGCGACGGGGAGGTCTGCGGGAGCGCGATCGAGACCGGGATGGAGATGGCGCTCCGGCTCGGCGTCAGGCGCGACATGCGGATCGACGCCCCGCAGCTTCTCGTCCCCACCGTGGCTCCGTCGGTTGCGGGCAACCTTCACATCACGACGGGTGTCGCGGAGGACCTGCGCGAAGCCGCCCGGGCGGCCTCGCGCGCGATGATCGAGCGTCTCTCCGGCCTCGGCTTCAGCCCGGAGGAGGCGTACGCGTTGCTCAGCGTCGCCGGCGACCTCCGGATCCACGAGATCGTCAACGCGCCCAGGTGGGTTGTCGGCATGGCGCTCCCGGAGGCGGTGCTCGCGTGATGGCCCACGCCGACGCGATCGCGCCGGCAGGCCTGTGGCGCGTGTCGCTAGTGGAGGTCGGCGCGTCGATCCACCCCGGGGAATGGATCGCCCCCGGCTATCCCGAGTGGGTCTGGTCGCCTATCAACGTCGTCGTGCTCCGGAGCCCCGAGCAGACCGTCCTCGTCGACGCTGGCCCCGGGTTCACGACCGCCTGGTGGCCGTTCGACGGGATCCACGCGGACACCGAGGCGGCGCTCGCGTCGGTCGGTGTCGTCCCGGCGGACGTCGATCTCGTCGTGCTGACTCACCTCGACTATGACCACGCGGGCGGGCTGCTCGCCGGGACATGGCCGGACGAGCTCGGGTTGGCGTTCCCCAACGCCCGCGTCGTTGTCCACGAGGACGCGGTCGCGGCGGCCCGCGCTGCGGACCCCGACGCGCCCGACAACGTCGGCACGCGGCTGCTCGCGCTGCTCGACGCGGGCGGCCGGCTCGAAGCCGTGCGCGACGGCGACACGGTCGCGGAAGGGATCAGCGTGCGCAGCGCACCTGGACATCGCGTGGGCCACATGTGCGTCCAGGTCGCGGGCGACGATCCGTTCGTGTTCGCAGCTGACAGCTTCCACAACGCCGAGCACGTCGTACATCCGGAGTGGGACAACTCGTCTGACGAGGACGGAGAGACTGCGCTTGCGACGCGGCGTCGCGTCCTTGGTGAGCTGGCCGACTCCGGCGCGCGCACGGCGATCACACACGCGGCCGGGCCACATGCCTTCCGGGTCGCGCGCGACAGGTCGGGCGGCTTTCGCGCCGTCGAGGTGTGCGCCTAGCCGCTCTGCTACACGATTGCGGTCGCCTCGACCTCGATCAACAGACCTGGAAGCGCAAGTCCGGTCACGCCAGCGATCGTCTGTGCCGGGTCTCCGGCTCCCCCCGTGACTTCTGCGATCGCGCTCGAGATCGTTTCGAACTCGGTGGGCATGGTCGTGTAGACGGTTCGGCGCACGATGTCGTCCCAGCTGACATCCACCTCGCGCATCGCGGTCTCGAGGTTGCGCATCGCCGCAACGGTCTGGGCGCGGAGGTCGCCCGCGCCGATGATGTTGAACGCGGCGTCGAGCGCGACCTGCCCGGCGAAGTAGATCGTGCGCGATCCGGACGCGACGGCGATGTGGCTGAAGCCGGGTGCGGGGTGGAGCGAGGCTGGATTGATCAGCTCACGTCCCATGCTCGAGCCTCCTTCGTCGGTGGATATTCGACCGCGAGCACGGGGTGTGGTGTGCGGCTCGCCGTCGTGAGCGGAGGTGACGTCACGTCGGCGTCGGCACGAGCCCGAGCTCGGTCATGAACACGACGACTTTCTCGTGCTCCTCGTCGTCGAGTGGCAGATACGGGGGCCGTGGATAGCCTCCCGGGAGCCCTCTGACGTTCAGTGCCGCCTTCATCACCGCCTGGGCCGACGCGAACTTGGGGCTGAAGTCCGGGTTCATCGAGAACTCGAAGAAGCGCCTGTCGCGCTCGCCGCAGGCGCGCGCGGCTTCGAGGTCGCCCGCCCAGAGGTGGTTGAAGTAGTCGGGGTGGTCGCGCCCGAGCGCGCCGCCTCCGCCGATCGTGCCGTCACCGCCATGATGCACGAGCAGCGTCATGCTGAGCTCGTCGGCACCGAATCCGAAGATACGTAGCCGATCGCCGAGCGTGAAGAACGTCCGGACGAACGCCGCCAGACTCGACGTCGAGTTCTTGATCGCGACGACGGTGTCGATCTCGGCAAGCTGGGCGATGAGCTCGGGCGCCATGTCGATGCCCGTTCCGCGTGGCCAGTTGTAGAGCGAAAGCGGTAGTCGGACCCGCTCTGCGATCGATCGGTAGAACGCCACGATCTCGCGCTCGTTCGGGCGCGAGTAGGGTGGGGGTGCGACGATGATGCCGTCCAGGCGCGCCTCTTCGGCGGCGCGCGCGTATGCAAGCGACTCGCGCGGTGAGATCGCATTGCAGCAACCGATCACCGGGATACGGCCAGCGATGTGCTTCGCGGCCATCCTGAACAGGTCGATCCGCTCGTCGGGAGCGAGGCTGAACCACTCGCCGCTCGAGCCCGCGACGACGATCCCGTGCATCCCTTCGCCGACGAGCCACTCGAGAAGCTCCGAGAAGCCGTCGCGGTCAAGTTCGCCGTCGCGCGTGAACGGCGTCACCATCGCCGGGATGTACCCGCGCCAGTCGACGCTGCTGCGGTCCATGGCACCCATCATCCCGCACTCCTTGCCGTGCGGTCGCGATCCTGTTGCCTTATCGCCTCGCCGATCCGCCTGATCCCTTCGGCGATCGTCTCCGGCGGTGAGGCAAGCGACAGACGGACCGCGGCTCTCGCCTCGTCGCCGAACGTCGCTCCAGGGGCGACGGCGACGCCGCGCTCGACGAGGAGGCGGCGGGCGAACTCGTAGCTGTCGAGCCCGCTGCGTGCGATGTCGGCCATGACGTAGAACGTTCCACGCGGCCGCGTGAGCAGCAGACCTTCGGTCTCGAGGAGCCGAACGGCGAGGTCGCGGCGAGCGCGGTACTCCTCGCGCATCCTGTCGATGCAGTCCCGCGGGCCGGAGAGCGCGGCAAGCGCGGCGTGTTGCGCGAGCGAAGAGGGGCACGCGACCACCGCTTCCTGCGCCTTCACGACGGCCTCTGCGATGGCGGCAGGGGCGGCGAGGTACCCGATGCGCCATCCCGTCATGGCATAGCCCTTGGAGAAGCTGAAGACGGAGACCACCGGCGCGTCGCCCCCGAGCGAGGCGACGCTCACGTGATCGCCGTCAAACACGATGTCCTCGTAGACCTCGTCGCTGATGATGACGAGGCCGTGGCGCTCGGCGATTCCGACCAGGCCCTCCAGCGTGTCGCGGGTGAAGACGGCCCCCGTCGGGTTGCTCGGGGTGTTGATCACGAGCACACGTGCATGTCGAGCGAGGCGCTCGACCTCGTCGAGGTCGGGCGCGTAGTCGGCCTCCGCGCGAAGCCCGTACCGAAGCACGCGACCGCGCAGGAGCGTGACGATCATGTCGAAGCTGGGCCAGCCGGGGTCGGGGATCAGCACGCCGTCGCCGACGCGGAGGAGCACGAGCAGAGCCTCGAGGACCGCGGTCGTGCCGCCTGTCGTGACGACCACGTTGTCTGTGGACGCCGGGATCGAGTTGTGCGCGTGAAGCTTCGAGACGATGGCCTCACGCAGTGGACCCGTGCCACGCGACAGCGTGTACTTCACCTGCCCGTCCTGCATGGCCTGCGCCGCGGCGCGGATCACATGCGGAGGCGTCGGGAAGTCGGGCTCGCCGATCTCGAGATGGAGACCGCCGTCGGCGACGTCTGCGAGATCCATCATCTCGCGGATGCCCGATCGGGGCATCGCACGGATCGTGTCCGAGAGCAGAGCGGCTGCTTCGCCGTCTCGCGCCCGTCGAGATCTGCTCATGCCGGCCTCGCGACGAGGTTGCCCATGGCGTCGACGACGACGTCCCACCCCGGCTGAACGTAGGTCGTGCTCGTCGGCTCGGTCACGACGACCGGGCCGTGAAGCTCGTCGCCGGGCTGGAGCCGGGCGCGAGCGTGAACGGCGACGTCGACCGCCCCCTCCCGAGAATCGACGACGACTGGCCAGGTTCGAGAGCGCTCGCCTGCGCTCGCCTCACCAAGCGGGAGCGGTGCCCAGTAGGTGACGGGTGGAGCGGGCACCGCAGCACTCACGAGCAGCGCCACGAGCTCAACCGGTCTGTCCTCTCGTGAAAAGCCGTAGCGCGCATGGTGGGCTTTGTGGAAGCGGTGCCGGATCTCCTCGAGGCCGTCGCTTTCGAGACATCCCGCCGGAAGCTCCACGGGCAGCTCCCATTCCTGGAGCACGTACCGCATTGCCGCGCTGCGCCGTAGCCGGGACGGCGTCTCACCGGTGTCGTTCGTCAGCTGTCGTGCGGCTTCCCGTTCGAGCTCGGAGAAGCGCAACTCCAGGTCTGCACCGTTGGCCTCGTCGAGTGCGATGAGATAGGAGGAGCGCGCGTAGTGGCTGTGGTCGGCGACGATCATGCCGAGCGATGAGAAGACGCCGGGGGCGACCGGGATCACGACCTCCGGTATCGAGCATGCCTCGGCGAGGAGCGTGGCATGCAGCGGGCCGGCGCCGCCGAAGGCGATCAGCGTGAACTCGCGCGGGTCGTGCCCGCGGTCGACCGTTTGCAGCCTGATCGAGTCAGCCATGTTCGCAACGGCGATCCTGACGACGCCCTCGGCTACCGACTCGACCGACATTCGGAGCGACCGGGCGAGACCTGCAAGGCTTCCACGGGCTTCGTCGGTCGACAGTTCGATGCCCGCCGCGAGCGAATCCGCTCCGAGACGGCCGAGGACCAGATTCGCGTCGGTGAGCGTCGGCTGCGTGCCACCTAGGCCGTAGCACGCGGGCCCGGGTAACGCCCCGGCGCTCTCCGGCCCGATGCGCAGGGCACCACCCGCGTCGATGTTCGCGATGCTGCCCCCACCCGCGCCGATGCAGCGAATGTCCGAGGTCGGGATGCGTACGGGGTAATAGTCGACCTCCGTTCCGTCGGTGGTCGGCACCTCGTAGTCGAGCACGAGTGCTGTGTCGCAGCTCGTTCCGCCGATGTCACACGAGATCACACGAGGCCGCTCCAGCCTGCGAGCCAGGAACGACGCCGCGACAGCACCGCCGACGGGACCGCCACGGAGCGTGAGCACGGGGAGGTCGCGGAGCGCGTCAGGGCCGCTCACCCCTCCGTGCGACTGCATGAGCAGGAGCCGGCCGCGAAAGCCGTGGTCGCGCAGCCGCCCGTCCACGCTCTGGAGGTATCCGCCGAGCACGGGCAGGAGCGACGCATTCACGGCCGTCGTAACCATGCGCTCGTACTCGCGGATCACCGGGGCGACCTCGGTCGAGATCGAGACGAACCCGCTGGGTACGAGATTCGCCAGCTGCGCCTTCGCTTGCCGTTCGTGGGAGTCGTTGACGGGTGACCACAGGAAACAGATCGCGATCGCCTCGGCCCCGTGTGCGATCAGCGTTCGCGCGGCCTCGTCGAGCTGGCCGACGTCAAGCGGCTCGACGATCTCGCCGGAGAAGAGCGTCCGCTCGTCCACCTCCCGGCGAAGCCGGCGCGGGACGAACGGCGCCGGCTTGGCCTGGTGGAGGTCGTAGATCGCCGCCCTGGGCACCCTTGTCCAGCGTCGCACCATGCGCTGGATGTCGAACTCGTCGCTGAAGCCCCGTGTCCCGATGAAGCCGGTGCAGGCCTGCGTGCCCTCGATCAGCGCGTTCGTGCACGTCGTGCTCCCGTGGACGATGCGCGAAACCGCGTCGAGCTCGAGACCGAGCGCCTCCACCCCCGTGACGATTCCGTCGACGAGGCTCCCCGGCACGGTCGGCACCTTCGCCACCGACAGCCCGCCGGTCTTTACATCGACTGCGAGCACGTCAGTGAACGTCCCTCCGATGTCGACCCCGAGGATGTGCCGCGCCTCGCTCACGTCGCGGCACGCGGTACCAGCTCGTACCCTCGCCGGTCGACCGGGGTGCGACCCGGTGCCGTCGCGTCGAACGCCAGACTCAGCTCGGCGCGGAGCTCATGCGTCGCCTCCTCGTTGAGCGCACTGGTTTCCGGGTCAATGACGACTCCGTACTGGGTTCGCGCCCGCTCGTACGAGAGGATGCCGTCGAGCACGTCATCGAGGACGTCTTGGGCGACACGCTCGAGCGGGTTGCCGTAGCCGGCCCCGCTGGTGGCATCGATGACGAGGACGTCGCCCTCGTGCACGGCAACGCGCTCGGCCTTCATCGTCCGCGGCGCGATCTGCTCCTCCGTGCCGTTACTCCGTCGTATGTGGCAGCGCGCAGTGGCTCCGGGCTTGCCGCCGAAGAGGCCGAACGGCGGTGTGCTGGCTCGATCGCCGTTCAGCGAGAAGACGGCATCGTGGCCCACGGGCGCGAGCTCGAGGTGATTGCCTTCACCGCCGCGCCAGCGACCCGCGCCGGCGGAATCCACTCGCAGGCGGTAAGCGAGCACCCGCCATGGGTAGCGGTATTCGCTCGTCTCCACAGGGATGTCCCAGCCGTTCGCCTCGATGAAGCAGACGTTGTGCCAGCCGTTGGCGCCGGCGCGTCCACCCCATCCGCCCTGGGAGTTGATCGAGTACCAGACGTAGGGGTCTCCCGTGATCGGGTGCCGACCGCCGAGGAAGGCATTGCACGTCGTTCCGCTCGTCGCGGCGATGACGCGTTCGGGGATGATCGGGGCGAGCGCCGCGATGACGACGTCGACGATCCGGTTGCAGACATCCGGGAAGCCGACGGCCGGCGCCGGAAACCGCGGGTTCACGAGCGAGCCGGCTGGTGCCGTGACGTGGATCGGCCGGTAGAAGCCGTGGTTGGGCATGATCGTAGGGTCGGTGAGCGAGAGCAGCGTCGAGACGACCATGGAGACGGTCACGGGGAAGACGCTGTTGACAGGCCCGCGCGACTGCTCATGCGTGCCCGCGAAGTCGACGAACACGTCTCCGTCGCGGATCGTCAGCGAGACGGCGATCTCGAGTGGGCGGTCATCGTGTCCGTTCCCGTCGATCCGGTCCGACGCCGAGTACGTGCCGTTGGGAAGTAGCAGGCTCTCGCGGAGCGCCCGCTCCGAGTGGTCGAGGTACTCGTTCACAGCTCCCAGCACGACGTCGCGTCCATACCTGTCGATGAGGCGTCCGACGCCGCGGGCGCCAGCGTCGTTGGCGGCGATCTGTGCGTCGAGGTCGCCTTCCACCTCCTTCGGCGTTCGCACGTTGGCGAGGAGGATTTCCAACACGGCGTCGATGCGCCTGCCGCCATCGACGAGCCGGGCGGGTGGGATCCTGATCCCTTCCTCGTAGATCTCGCTGGACAACGGAAAGCTGCCCGGCACACTGCCGCCAACGTCGCTGTGATGAGCCCGGTTCCCGGTGAACATGACGATCTCATCACCGACAAAGATCGGCGTGATCAGCGTGATGTCCGGCAGATGCGTTCCGCCCCGGTAGGGATCGTTGAGGATGAAGACGTCGCCCGGGCACATCTCGTGCCGCGGGAACCGGTCGATGCACGCCATCACTGCGAAGTGCATCGAGCCTACGTGCCCTGGGCAGTTGCATGCCTGGGCGACGAGCTGTGCGTCCGCGGTGAAGAGGGCACACGAGAAGTCCTTGCCGATGTTGATGATCGGGGACAGCGAGGAGTTTCGGAGCGTCAGGTCCATCTCTTCGCAGATCGCGAACAGGGCGCCGCCTATCACGGCGAAGGTGATCGGATCGACCTCCACCCGTGCCGGGGCGGCGGCAGCCCGTAGGACCGCTGGAACGGCGCCGACGCAGACGTACTGCTCGGCGGCATCTCGAGCCCACGCCAAAGGCGACAGCGGCGGGGTCCAGGAGTCGGCATTGAACGAGCTCAGCGGCTCACACTCGCTTCGTCGCCGATGCGACCAGGGATGACCAGCTTGCAGCGACTGACGCTCGTCGAGGCCGGGGCCAGAGCCTCGAGAAGATCCTATGAATGCGCCGGGGCAACGGTCTTGGTGGGCACCCTTCTGACTCTACGAGATCGAGTGCGCGAGCGGCAGCAGCGATTCTGCGCACTCGCTGCTCAGCGGCATGGCCCCAATCGTTATGACCGTTGTGAGGGGGAGGGTGCCTCGGACACCGGGGGCACCGCGAACCACATCCCACTTGGAGGTCGCAAGTCGCAGCGAAGAGTCGCGCGAGGCAGTCTCGATGTCGGTCGCTGTGGCAAGAGCTGTGGCACGGGCGCGAGCCCAGAAGCCAATGCCAGCGTTCGCCCGTGATTGCGGGCTCTAACAGCGCAAGACTTCAAAACCTGTGCGGTCGTGTAACCCACGGCTCGGTCGGTTCGACTCCGGCGCCGCTCCGTGAAGCCAGATTCGGTGCTCGGAGGGACGCCGTGGCGCGAGGCCCGTGGGCGTCGACGCGGTGAG
>Ga0210120_1000171_pt1 | contig 14979 bp, 10 predicted proteins | sample Goodyear_PhragA__FD_184868 | JGI IMG/M metagenome (GOLD analysis project Ga0210120, IMG submission 184868) | Wetland microbial communities from San Francisco Bay, California, USA, that impact long-term carbon sequestration - Goodyear_PhragA_D2... | ecosystem: Environmental > Aquatic > Marine >... | reverse complement strand
ACCGATTGCGGAGAAAGAATAACGAGCAGTCCGTCATTGCTTTCATCGCGCGCGACGATCTCAACCGCTTTCGCGTACATCTCCGGGTTCGCGTCGCCAAGAATATCAACCGGATTGCCGCGGCTCCAGTGCGGCGGCAAAAGCTTATTTAATTGATCGAAAGTGTTGCCGGATAACTCCGCGAGCTTCCCTCCGCACTCGATCAGCGCGTCGGTTGCAAGGACACCCGGGCCGCCGCCATTGGTCACAATTGCCAGACGCGGTCCCGCCGGGCGCGGCTGTTTACCGAGTAACTCCGCAAGACCAAACAATTCTTCGATGGTGTCCACGCGCAAAACCCCGACGCGCCGAAAAGCAGCATCGAGCACGTCGTCGCTGCCGGTGAGTGCGCCAGTGTGCGAGGCAGCGGCTTTCGCCGCGGCTCCGGAGCGGCCGACTTTGATGACAATGATCGGTTTAGTGAGCGCGACTTCCCGCGCAGCAGAAAGAAACGAATGCGCGTCACCCACCGATTCCATATAAAGGAGGATGCTGCGCGTGTGTGGATCGTCGCCAAGGTAATCGATCAAATCGCCCCAATTCACATCGGCCATGGAGCCGATGGAAATGAAGGCGCTGAACCCGAGTTGGATCGACCGGCTCCAATCGAGAATCGCCGTGCACAAAGCGCCGCTTTGACTGATGAATCCAATATTGCCAGGCAACGCCAAGGGCTTTGCGAACGTGGCGTTCAAGCCGATGTGTGGCAGCATCACGCCTACGCAATTTGGCCCGATGATCCGCATCTTTCCGCGGCGCTCGAGAATCTGTTTTTCAAGTTCCGCGCCAGCCGGTCCACACTCCTTGAATCCAGCCGAGATGACGACCGCACCTTTGACACCCGCAGCCGCACATTCTGCGATGACTCCGGGAACTGTTGCGGCAGGCGTGGCAATCACAGCGAGATCGACTTCCCGTGGCGTATCGCGGATTGTCGGAAACGCTTTCTGCCCGAGCAGCGTCGCGTGACTTGGATTGATTGGAAAAACGCAGTCGCGAAACGATTGCAGATTTTCCAGCAATGCACTTCCCACGCTGTCCGGTTTTTCGCTCGCGCCAATTAGTGCGACAGACTTCGGCGCAAGCATCGCGCTGAGGATCGGACGATGTTCCGATACGACGGCCTCGGCAGAAGTATTAGTCCGCTTGATTGCTGAGTTCATGATCCATCTCGCCGTTTTAATCTGATACGTTTAGACCAACCGCGCAGCCATTGGCGAGCTGTTGCCAGCCACCTTCTGGCCCATCGAAATTCGGTTGCCAAAATGGCTAGACCAAGGGGTATAAAGATAATCGCCGGGCCGGGAAGAATCAGCATTGCGAAACCGATCGCAACCAATGATCCCCCTAGAAGAAACACGATTACCCTGCGCCAGAGCGGTGAGCCGTGTTCCGGTTGCGACCTCGGCATCCGTAGATTCATGTCTGTCTGACGGTCGCCTGGCGGCCGAAGCGGATCCATTTCTCCAATTCAACAGCAGCGAAGACAATGACTCCCACGGCGACAATACGCAACCAGGAGTCGCCAGCTATGGGCGCGGAATGGAACAGTCCATTCATAACAGGTGCGTAGGTGAAGAGAAGCTGAACCGCGATGATTAAGCCGATGCCGAGAAGCACCCAAAGATTCGAAAAAATACCCAATGCAAAAATCGACCGGGTAAGTGAGCGGCAGTTCAGCAAGTAGAAAGCCTCCACCATGACAATCGCGTTAACGACAGCAGTGCGGGCTTCAGCTAACGATGCGCTTTCACGTTGCAATTCCCAAAGAAACAAGGCGAATCCGCCGGCAAGCATCAAGAGCGATACGAATCCGGTGCGCATGAAAAGAGGAAATGTGAGAATTGGTTCATTTGGATGGCGGGGAGGACGGTCCATCAAATCGAGTTCCTTGGGTTCGAACACGAGCATAGTGCCGAGTAAAGTGACGGCCGTCATATTGATCCAAAGCAACTGCACCGGAAGCATCGGCAGGGCGGTGCCCAAAAGAATGGCCGCGAGCAACACACACGATTCGCCAACGTTTGTGGGGAGCGTCCAGACGATGAATTTTTTGAGGTTGTCGAAGATGCCGCGGCCTTCTTCCACAGCCGCCTCGATGGAAGCGAAGTTATCGTCGGTCAGGATCATGTCGGCGGCGTTTTTGGCCACGTCCGTGCCGGAGATGCCCATGGCGATCCCGATGTCGGCTTGCTTCAAGGCCGGCGCATCGTTCACGCCGTCGCCAGTCATGGCCACGATTTGCCCACGACTTTGGAGTGCTTTAACCAGACGCAGTTTTTGTTCGGGAGTCACTCGAGCAAAAACTGCCGAGTCCTGCACGACGGTGCGCAACTCTTCGTCGCTGGCTCGTTCTAGTTCGCGACCAGTGATTGCATTCGGCATGTCGACATCGGACCCGCCGCGGAGTCCGATTTCCTGGGCGATCGTTCGCGCGGTGAGCAGGTGGTCTCCGGTAATCATCTTGACCACAATGCCGGCGTTTTGACAGCGCCGCACCGCGGCGATCGCTTCGGGGCGCGGCGGATCCATCATTCCTTGAAGACCAAGAAAAGTCAGATCGCGCTCGACGTGATGACGTTCGAGTTCGCGCTGTGCGATCGTGCCCTTCCTTTGGGCGAAGGCCAAAACTCGAAGACCATTTGCCGCCATCCGGTCTGCGGCGGCGAGAATTTTTCCGGGCTCAATTTCCACCTCGTGGCCATCGTTATCTGCCATTGTCGAACAGCGTCCAACTACACGTTCAACCGCGCCTTTCTTGCTAATGAGGTCACCCCTCTTGCCGCGATGGAGAGTTGCCATGAATTGATGTTCGGACTCGAATGGGATCGCGTCGAGCCGGTCGAACTCGCGACGGACATTGGTATGCGCAAGCCCTGCCTTCTCAGCCGCAACAATTAACGCCGCTTCTGTTGGATCGCCTTCCACGCGAATTTTTCCATCGTCGCGGATGAGTGCGGAGTCGTTGCAAAGCAGCCCGGCACGAAGACACGCTCGCAACGCCGGATGTTTTTCCATAACAACAGGCTTGCCATCTACTCGAATTACCCCGCTGGCGTCGTAACCGGTTCCAGTGACTTCATAGAATCGACCGCCGGCCAAGATTTGCTTCACCGTCATCTGGTTTTCGGTGAGCGTTCCCGTCTTGTCCGAACAAATAACCGTCGTGCTGCCGAGCGTTTCCACGGCTGGCAGTCTGCGAATGATCGCGCGGCGACGCGCCATACGCGCAACGCCGATGGCAAGTGTAATGGTTACGGCGGCAGGCAATCCCTCCGGAATCGCACCGACTGCCAATGCCACAGCAGCCACGAACATCTCGACGATCTTTTCGCCACGCCACACGCCGACCGCGAATGCGAACGCAGCAAACCCCAAAATCAACCACAGCAAGATCCGGCTAAATTGTGCAACCCTGCGTGTAAGCGGTGTTGATAAATTGACAGCTTCGGAAATCAGGCGCGCAATCCTGCCGGTTTCAGTTTGGTCGCCCGTGGCCCAAACGACTCCTTCGGCCTCGCCCCGGGTTACCAGTGTCCCTGCAAAGGCGAGGTTCGTGCGATCGGCCAGTGCGGTTTCGAGGACGAGAGGGTCGACATCTTTGCGCGCTGGCAGCGACTCGCCCGTCAAGGTCGATTCATCGATCTCGAGACTTCGCACGCGAACGAGGCGCAGATCGGCCGCGACGCGGTCGCCCGATTGAAGTAACACCACATCGCCCGGAACCAATTCAATGGATGGAACTCGTTGTTTGCGCCGGTCGCGGCGCACTGTTGCTTCCGAGAGAAGCATTTTCGTTAGTGCCCGAATTGCGCCTTCGGCCTTGGTTTCCTGGATGTAGCCGATAAGCCCCAGGATTAAAACAACGCCAAAAATCACCGAACCGTCTACAAATTCACCCAGAGCAAGGGTGAGGCCGCTGGCGGCGAGCAAAATATAAATGAGCGGCTGATGGAACTGCAAAAGAAATCGTTTCCACGCTGGTGTTCCGGGCTTCTCAGTTACTTTGTTGGGACCGTATTGTTTTAGTCTTGATTCGACTTCAACGGCGGAGAGACCGCTTGCCAAATCCGTCTCCAACAGTTCAGCAACCTCCCCAACGGAGAGTTCATGCCAGGAAGTGTTATCCCCCGCCTTCATACTCTCCAGCTGGCAATCGCTTGTTAACGGGACGATTTACCCTCGTGTTTGAAGCGCAATACAGCTGGGCCTATTCGCTTTCGGCCGGACCCACGTTTCCCCGGACGCACGAGAACGACGGGACAGGGCGCAAGACGCGCGACCCGATCGGCAACGCTGCCGATCAAGTACCGATCCAAGCCGGTGAGGCCCCGCGTCGAAAGCACGATCGAATCGCATTTTGATTCTCGTGCCGCTGCAATAATTTCCTCTGCCGGATGGCCGACACGCACTTCCATGTCCGCTGCCACTTTGTGGCCGACGTTTTCATCGGTAAAAGCACGCAGACGATCCGCCGCCTGCTTTTGCAATGAGCGGTCCAAGTCGCGCAATTCTTCGCGTCCGATCCCCAACCATCCGTAATCAGCCGGAACGACGTACACTATGATCAACGAGCCGCTGGATTCTGCGGCTCGCTTTGCAGCATGGCGCAGCCCGCGCGCCGATGAATGAGAAAAATCCACGGGCACCAATATGCGGCGCGGTTTGACGCGAGCACGACGGCTTTGGTTGGACAATTTCGTTCTCATTTTCTTTGTTCTCGCACAGCAGTTTCCGCTGGAGGAATTACGGCAACTGCCACCCTTGCATGATGCAGAACAGCGCGCGAAACCGATCCCAATAACACTCGGCCTAACCCGCGTCGCTGGTGAGTTCCGACGACGATCAGATCGACTTTTTGTCGGCTGGCCATTTCGAATAAGTATCCCTCCGGGGTGCCCCAGCCGGGTTCAACCACCACAGTAACTTCTTGCTTCGGCAGAAGTCTTATGACGCGTTCCTTGAGATCGCGCTCGAGCTTCTTTTGAACGTCAGCCGGGTTACTTACCAGTGACAGCGGTCCTTCGTATCCCAATCGGCGTGCCTCATCCGGAGGCCAGTTGCTGTAAAGGACGGTGGCTTGGAATGTCCCGATCTCACCAAGCTTGTTCACCCAACCCAAAGCAGCATCGCTTGTCGCGGAAAAATCGTATCCCACAAGAATCTTTAATCCATGCTCGCCTCGAATCCAGGAAGCCAGCCTTCCGCCCGGACGCACAACTAACGTTGGAATCAGCGAACGCTCCGCGGTACGCTCGGCTACACTACCCACGAGCAACCTTCGTGCGAGACCGTGTCCTACCGCGCCGACAACAACAAGTCGACTCTTGGCGTCCGTCGCAGCAGTCACCAGTTGGTCGAACGCGGAACCGGAAAGGAGTTTCTCTTTGACGCGAGTTCCCAAGCTGCGCAGTCGGTTCGCCTCATCATCGAGGGCGGTGCGTTTTTCAGACAGCGCCGCGTCAAACAATTTCGGATCGACTGGTGCCAGTCCGTAAAATTCATCAACGTGAGTGAGAATCAGCTCGATGCCGAGCTGTCTCGCCATCGCCGCGGCGATGTCCACCGCTTCGGCCGCCGTGGCAGAAAAATCCGTCCCGCAAATAATCGGTGATCCATTCTTCTTTTTCACAGGTTAGCGTTCTTCTTCCGTTCGAGAATTGTTAGCCGGCAGCAAAGCATCATCCGATTTGTTTCATGACCGAATCACTTGGGGGTCTATCAACCAAACAGATTGTAGCGATGTCTGGCAATCTCAAAGCTCGTGGTTCGGGAAAAACGAAGGAGCAATTGCACCAGCTCAAATGTTTTGCATGATGTTGCAATCAGTGGAGACCGATGTTTGTTTGTTTCGTCTTTCACTTCAATGAACCGTCAGGTTTTCTTGAACGCATGTTCGCGATGGACCGTCACGTGCGTTGCGGTCGCCGTCTCGGGTTTCTGTAGTGGCCTTGCACCGCTCGAAGTTTCGGCGCAATCATCGCCCGCGGCTGGTGGACCGCTCCCGCCGATGCCAATCCCGGCGGACAACCCCCAGAGCGATGCGAAAATTAAACTCGGGCGGCAGCTTTACTTTGATGGTCGCCTCTCGGCTGACAACGAGATTAGTTGCGCGACGTGCCACGATCCTAAGACGGGATGGGCTGGACATGACGCGACCGACACAGGCGTTGGCGGACGTGTCGGAAACCGCAATTCGGGAACTGTCGTCAATTCGGGCTACATGAAATATCAATTTTGGGACGGACGCGCCGCTTCTCTGGAAGAGCAGGCCCTCGGCCCTATCCACAATCCAGTGGAGATGGGCGAGACGCTGGAGAATGTCGTGCGCAAGCTCAACGCGATTCCCGGTTACAAGCGTGAGTTTCAAGAGGTCTTCCACTCCGACGTGACCACGGATGGGATCGCGAAAGCCATCGCTGCATTCGAGAGGACGATCGTTTCCGGACCCTCCCCATACGACCGGTTCCTTCAAGGCGACAAAAAAGCGCTGAGTGCTGAAGCACAGCGTGGAATGGAGATTTTCAACGGCAAAGGAACCTGCGTTGCGTGCCATAATGGGCCGGTGTTCTCGGACCAGAGTTTCCATAACTTAGGGATTGGAATGAACGCCCCGAAACCGGACATCGGCCGCGAAGCTGTTACGAAGGACACGAAAGACCGAGGCAAGTTCAAGACGCCGGGACTACGCAACGTCATGAATACTTACCCGTACATGCACGACGGGCAGACGCCGACGTTGGAGGCGGTGATTGAATTGCACAACAAGGGAGGGATTCCCAATTCGAACCTTGATCCGCTAATTAAACCACTTGGTTTAACTGACACTGAAAAGAAAGATTTGCTCGCTTTCCTCAAAGCGCTGACCGGGCCCGAGCCTCTCGTCAGCCCTCCCAAACTACCGTAGGTCCAATCAGCTTCTGCGGATTTAATCGTCGTCTTTGTCGGCCTCGCCCGCACCAGCAGCAGAACCTGACCACGCGCGGAGTACTGATTTATCGGCTGCGGACAGTCGTGCTTCAGGATGGAGTACCACGTAGTACCAGGTGGGCATCTTGCCTTCTGCTACTTCCTCCCAACTTTCCTTCATCGCCTCAGCTTGCTTCTCCGCGCTGAGCTGGTCCCAAGTAGAAAAATTCAACACCGCCCGCCCCTCGTTCACGTCATGGGCAACGACCCAGGACACCGGCGCTACGCGCGAATACCAGGGCCACACGGTCTCGTTCGAATGACAGTCGTAGCATGCGCGACGCAATACGGAAACTACTTCGGGGGAACCGCGAAACTCGCCTTGCACCGGTGGGTTCGTGCGATCCAGCGGCACGAACTGAATGGCGATAAATGCCACGCACAACCCGACCACGAACCACTTTAGGAAACGTCCAAACTGTTTCTTCGCTGGGAATCTCATTTCGCTCGATTCGATCCGCTTAACATGATATGGAATTCTCCCTCAAGATTTTCCGGAGCTTTATTTCCGTCTAGTCCGCTGGCGCTCTCACGATCACTGGTTGATACATGGAATCAAGTTCTGGTTTTAGTGTCCGCTTCGGCCGCCGTGGCAGAGAAATCCGTCCCGGCACACGATTGGCTGCTTATCGTTCTTTTTTGTCATGACTTCTTGATGATTTATTGCTCACCTTGCAACTCTGACGGGACCGGCTTTGAGCTTTCCGCGTAGCGGGATCACCAGCACCGGGCAAGTCGCGTGGCGCACCACGCGCTCGGCCACGCTACCAATGAGAACATGGCCGAGGCCTGTCCGTCCATGGGTCGGCGCAATAATCAGGTCGACATCTCGCTTCGCCAAACGGCAAATCTCTCTGGCCGGCGAACCTTCTGTTATGCGAATGGAGCATTGCACTTTTGCGTTCCGGGCCAGCTTCTTCATCTCGTTTTGAGCAAAGGCGCGCGTTTCCTCCATCAGCCGCGCCGAATGAACTCCGCCGTATTCGTCGCCCAACGGATAGGAAATCGGATCGATCACATGAACCAGTAGCAGTTCTGCGCGAAATTCGCCGGCCAGCCCCACGCCGCAATCGAATGCTGCCTGCGAGCAGTCGGAAAAATCCAGCGGCACAAGAATCTTTCGCAGGCGAATTTTTCCTTCTTGGAATCGCCGGCGTTGTTTGCGCACGACAAGCACCGGACAAGGTGAATGTTGAACTACGCGTTCCGCGGTGCTACCGAGCCAAACGTGCCGGAATCCAGTAGTTCCATGGGTTGCGATCACGATCAGATCGGCGCGTAGCTTTCGCGCGCGCACGCATATCTCATTGTAGGCGCGTCCTTCCCTCGGCTTCATCACATGAATCTCGCCATCGGGCGAAAATTTCAGCGCGATCCCCTGCAGTCTCTTCAGCAGCGGTCTGCTCAATTCTGCTGGTGAAATGAGCGGAATCAGCAACGACTTGGATGAAAACTGCGTTGTATCGACGACATGGAACAAATGCAGGTCTGCGCCAAACTGCCGCGCCACTGCAAGTGCATACGGAATCGCGGCGAGCGACAGTCGCGAAAAATCCGTTGTCACCAAGATCCGTCTAATCCGAATCGGCCGCACAATTGGACGTTCAAGCGGGCTTTTCATCATGCAGTTGATCGTTAATTGTCACACTGGTGTTGGCGGCGTCGCAAGCGTAGGAGTTAGAATGCGGTAGGCAGCTAGCTTAATTCGATCGTTAACCAGAAACCAGGCGACTGCGTAACCCCAGACCCCAAGAGCCCATCCCCAACCGATCGGCGTCATGAAAACTCCATAAACGGCAATCAAGGTGGCGATGGCTTGTGTGCCGAAAACGGCAATAAGCAGAATACGCGCAGGCCGGTGCGACCAAAATGGGCCGCGAGTGCGGGTGATGAAAATTGTCAGGTGTCCCGCCACCGACAGCTTCAGGTACATGAACGACTGGATCACGTCCCGGCTCAGGTGAAAAACATTCTCACCGAGGTAAAAAAGACCGAAAGTTGAGACCACGCCAATCCCACCCAGAACGGATGCAATTCCAAGCACCAGACGCATGTTCCAGGCTTCCGGCTCGTTCGAGTAACGGACGTTGTCGTAGGCGATGGAAAGAATCGCTCCGTCGTTGAGCAGTGCCAGCAGCACGATCATGACTGCGGTGACCGGATAGAAATTGAAGACCAGAATAGAGAGCGTCATGAACAGCAAAACGCGGATCGTCTCGGCAATGCGATACATCGCGTAACTGTTCATTCTCTGGAAAATTTTCCGGCTTTCCTTGATCGCGTCGATGATCACGGAAAGACCGGGCGTGAGCAGCACGATGTCGGCCGCGGCTCGCGCGGCGTCAGTGGCGCCGGAAACCGCAATGCCCGCGTCCGCTTTCTTTAACGCAGGCGCGTCGTTCACGCCGTCGCCCGTCATGCCCACGATGTGCCCGTGCTTCTGTAGCGCGTCGACGATAAGATATTTGTGCTCTGGGAAAACCTGCGCGAATCCTTCTGCGCGTTCGATGGTCTCGTCGAGTTTCGCTTCCTCGATGTGCGCCTTTGCGTCGAATACCTGTGCATCCATCAAATCGGTTCCGAGCCCCACCTGCTTTGCAATCTCCTTCCCGATTGCGAGCTGGTCGCCGGTGACCATCTTCACTTCGACACCCATTTGTGCGGCGGTTTTGATCGTCTGCGCCGAATCTTCGCGCGGCGGATCGAACAACGGCAAAACGCCGAGAAACTGCCAGACGCCACTGGCGTCCGTCCGCGCGACACCGATTGAACGAAAACCGCGCTGCGCGAAATCATTGACCGCCTTGTCGACGCTCGCCTCGACTGAATTGCGATTGGCGGCCAGCGCGAGAATGACTTGCGGCGCGCCCTTGGTGACTTTGAACGCTTTGCCGTCTGCGGCCTTCACATCGGCCTCCGTGCGTTTGTGGACCGGATCGAAAGGCAGGAAATGCGTCACCTCGAAGCGGCTCATCGCGCTCTTGTCTGTCAACCCGCCGAGCACGGCCTGATCGATCGAATCCTGGTTCTCCGCTCGTGAGGCCAGCGCGCCCGCTACGATGACGTCTTCGGCCGAGCCTCCTTCAACGGTGAAGGCATTGCTGAGCGTCAGCTTGTTTTGGGTAAGCGTCCCTGTCTTGTCCGAACAGAGAACGTCCACGCCGGCCAATTCCTCGATGGACACCAACCGGCTAACGATAGCCTCTTTTCGGGCCAGTATCCGCGCGCCGATGGCCATCGTGACCGAGAGCACAGTCGGCATGGCCACGGGAATCGCCGCGACTGTGAGCACGAGTGCAAATTGCAGCGTCGTTGTAAAACGATCGCCGCGCCAGACCGCAACACCCAGAATCAAAACCACCAGTACGACCGCGATGACGATCAGATAGTTGCCAATCTTGAGGACCGCTTTTTGGAAATGGCTCCTGCTCGGCGCCGCCTCCACCAGCGCCGCAGTTTTGCCAAAATAGGTGTTTTTTCCCGTCGCCCACACGACCGCTTCGATCTCTCCCATCTTCATGATCGAACTCGAGTACACCGTATCGCCGGACTTGTGCTGAACCGGGAGCGATTCGCCGGTCAGCGCCGATTGATCCACCTCGATCGAATCGCCTTCGCTCAGCACCGCGTCGGCGGGGATCACGTCGCCAATGCGCAACCGAATCAAATCGCCCGGCACCAGCTCTCGTGCTGGGATTGTCGTCCATTTTCCGTCGCGACGAACGCGAGCGCGCAAAGCCAATGTTTTCTTCAGCGCCGCGATTGCGTTTCCCGCTGTGAACTCCTCCCAGAACCCGACTAATGCATTGGCAACGAGCAGGATCAGAATGATAAAAAAATCCGGCCAATGCCGCACGATTGCCGACAACACGACGGCGATCTCGATCATCCACGGGATCGGTCCCCAGAAGTAGCTGAGGAATTTGAGGATCAGATTTTCCCTTTTTTCCGGCAGCTCGTTGTAGCCGTATTTCTCCAATAGCAGTTTCGCTTCGGTCTGAGTCAGCCCTGGTGGAATCGGTTCGCCGCCGGTTGGCTCGAGGTTCCCTCTCGGACCTTCGCCGGCACCGCCCCTGCGGTGATGATTTAATTCGCGATTAGATGCACTCACTGATTCAACAACGTTGCGTCGTGCTCCGGCAACGACGGATTGATGTGAATTCCGGTGCCGAGCTCGAATCCCGCAGGCGTGACGAGTCGCGGTCGGACCTGGAGATACCAGTGAATGTGCGGCTCGCCGGAATCGTACTGCGACGAGGAATTGATCACGTAATTGTAGTCCGGATCGGAGAGCTTCACGCGGAGCCGGCCAAGAACGCGGTGCATTGCTTCGGCGAGTGCAGCTTTTTGCCCGACGTTGATCGAGCCGAAATCCGCCTGGTGTTGTTTTGGCATCACCCAAATCTCAAAAGGCACCTCCGCGGCAAACGGGATAAATCCGAGAAATGATTCATTCTCAAAAACGACCCGCAAGCAGTCGTTCCTCTCGAACTCGAGCATCTCGCAAAACACGCATCGGCCCCACTGGTCGAAATGTCGCTGCGCCTGTTCTTCTCTCTCCCGAACAAGAGGTGGCACGATACCAGTGACGATCATTTGTGAGTGCGGATGCGTTAACGACGTGCCGGCGCGCTCGCCGTGGTTGCGAAAAATCAGGACCAGCATGTTTTCATGCTCCTTTATGAGGGCGACATAATGTTGATGATATGTCTCGATGACTACGCCGATCTCTTCCAACGTCATCTGACTCAGGTCGCGGTTGTGTCTGGGACTTTCGATAACCACTTCATGCCGGCCATGTCCTTCCATGGTGACATAAATGCCTCGTGGAATACGTGCGCGGCCAGCCTCGGGCACCAGAGCCGGAAATTTATTCGGGACGATCCGGGTCTGCCAGGAACCATCGGTCGCGGCGGGTGTTTCCGAGATGATCGACGGAAGCATGGCTTCGTTCCCGGGACAGAACGGACAATGCGCGTCATACTCGGGGAGTGTGCGCCTTTTCTGGGCTGGCTTAACGAAGTCGCGCGGCCGTTTGGATCGCGCCGTAGAATAAATCACCCATTGTTTGGTCGCCTTATTCTGCCGGATCTCGGTCATGATCACCGCGCCGGTTCGAAACGGTAAATCGTGCGGAACGAACCAAACAGGTCGAGATAGTGCTCAAGTGAGTAGGGCAGAAGGAATCTTCGACGAACTGTTTCGCGAGCAGCCGCTCCGATTTTTCGCCGCAATTTCTCGTCCTTGATTAGTTGAACAATTCTTTCGGCTGCCTGTTCGACCGACGAAACGAGAAATCCGTTGGCTCCATCTTCAATCTGATGCCGGATTCCGCCCACGTTGCCGCCGATGACTGCCGCACTTTTCCACATCGCTTCCGTGACCGTCAGTCCGAATCCTTCGCGAATCGATTTCTGCAACACCACCGCGGCGCGGCGCTGAAGCGCATTGACCAGCGCGGAATCCTGCGCGCTCAAGATGATGATGCGTTCCTCCCGTGCATCGAGTAGTGAGCGATAGACTTTCTCGCCTTCCGGGTCGTCCGTCGCGACATCGCCCAACAACACGAGAGTGCAATCCACTTCGCGCCGGGCGAGCTTGAACGCCTCAATTACGCCTTCGGGATCTTTCCATCGATCGAATCGCGAAATCTGCGCCACCAGTGGCAGGTCGGTCGGAATTTTGTAATGAGCAAGCCGCTCGCTGATCTCTGAATCGCTCAGTTCTTTGTTCTTCGAGGTGAATGGATCAATCGTCGGCGGAAAGAAAATCTGTGGCTTCTCGAGATCCTGGCGGTACTCCGGCAGACTAAGAATGATCGCGTCGTAACGTTCGATAAACGGCTTGAGATATTGCCAGACCTTCCGGCTTGGATTCGACAAGTCCAAATGGCAACGCCAGATCCAGGGCCCGTGCTTTTTGTAATGTGTGATGAGCGGCAGTGGCTGCGGATCGTGAATCACCACAAAATCGTGATCGAGAATGTTCCGTACGGAATTCTCATAAGCCACCTGCTCATAGATCTGCATTTTCAGTTCGGTCAGATCGATTTCGCCGCCTTGCAGCGCGTTGTGGATCTTCTTGGTCACGTTGAAGTAATCGGGACGACCGAGGATGGCGCGCCATTCGGTCGCCAGTCCGGCGTCATTCATCAGGAGCGTGAGTGACGACAAAAGCTCCGCAACGCCGCCGCCGTAAAATGTGGAGTTAACGTGAGCGACCCGCGCCTCGCGCCATGGTTTGGCTTTTGCGCGGACTCGTTCGATCATCTCTCCGCCGATATACCGCTCGTAATCTTCCAACTGGACGAGAGCGCGATGATGTCTCCCTGGATCTTTGCCCGTATCGGCGGTTGCCGTTCTTTTAGTGGCAAATGGTTCCTGTACTCCTGAGGTCATTTGGGCTGCCATTTCCAGTCCCGTATCTCCGGCATGTCTTCGCCGTATTGGTGAACGTAATGCTTGTGATCGATGAGCTTGTCGCGAATGAACTGCTTGGTATAAGCGGCGCGCGCGCCGAGACTCGGAACACGTTCGATCACGTCTCCTACGAGATGAAACCGGTCGAGATCGTTTAGCACTACCATGTCGAACGGTGTCGTGGTGGTGCCTTCCTCCTTGTAGCCGCGCACGTGCAGGTTCTTGTGATTTGTCCGGCGATAAGTGAGCCGATGGATCAGCCACGGGTATCCGTGAAAAGCAAAAATGATCGGTTTATCTTTGGTAAACAGCGCGTCGAAATCCTTGTCACTTAAGCCGTGAGGATGCTCGCTCTTGGGCTGAAGCGTCATTAGATCTACAACGTTGACGACGCGCACCTTCAAATCAGGGAAATCGTTCCGCAGTATTTGCACAGCAGCGAGCGTTTCCAGGGTCGGAACGTCTCCTGCGCACGCCATGACTACGTCCGGATAGCCTCCTCCGTCATTGCTCGCCCATTCCCAGATACCCAGTCCGGCTGTGCAATGCTTGATAGCCGAATCGATATCAAGCCATTGCAACTCCAGCTGTTTGCCGGCGACGATCACATTGACATAATTACGGCTGCGCAGGCAGTGATCGGCCACCGAGAGCAGCGTATTCGCATCGGGAGGAAGATAAATGCGGATTACGTCCGCCTTCTTGTTCGCGACATGGTCGATGAAGCCCGGGTCCTGGTGGCTAAAACCGTTGTGGTCCTGTCGCCACACATGTGAGGTCAGCAGGTAATTCAGAGATGCAAGTGAACGACGCCATGGAATGCGGCGACTCACCTTTAGCCATTTGGCGTGCTGGTTGAACATCGAATCGACAATGTGAATGAAGCCTTCGTAACAGGAGAAAAAGCCATGACGCCCGGTCAGGAGATAGCCTTCAAGCCATCCCTGGCAAAGGTGTTCGCTGAGAACCTCCATGACCCGGCCATCCGGCGAAATATGTTCGTCAGTCTTCAAAATCTCGGCAGTCGAAACGCGATCGGTAATGTCGAAGAGGTGCGTCAATCGGTTCGACGCGGTCTCGTCCGGGCCGAACACGCGAAAATTACGCCTATCCAAATTGAGCTTCATGACGTCACGCAGAAATTCGCCTAAGACTCGAGTGGCTTCGGCCTTTGTCGTCCCCGGCTTCGGAACCGCCACTGCATAATTGGCAAAATCCGGCATGCGTAAATCGTGAAGCAGTTGCCCTCCGTTCGCGTTCGGGTTCGCGCCCATGCGTCGCTCGCCTTTCGGGGCGAGTTCCCCAAGTTCCGGGATGAGCTTTCCGTTTTTGTCGAACAATTCGCGAGGACGATAGCTCTGCATCCATCGCTCCAGGATTTTGATATGCTTCGGTTTGGTCGCAAAATCCGTCAACGGCACCTGGTGCGCTCGCCAGGTGCCTTCAATTAGCACGCCATCGACCTTTTTGGGGCCGGTCCAGCCTTTCGGCGTTCGCAAGATGAGCATCGGCCAGCGTGGACGTGTCTGGAAGCCATTCTTCCGCGCATCAT
>Ga0210120_1000170_pt1 | contig 14982 bp, 14 predicted proteins | sample Goodyear_PhragA__FD_184868 | JGI IMG/M metagenome (GOLD analysis project Ga0210120, IMG submission 184868) | Wetland microbial communities from San Francisco Bay, California, USA, that impact long-term carbon sequestration - Goodyear_PhragA_D2... | ecosystem: Environmental > Aquatic > Marine >... | reverse complement strand
CCGGTGCTCCAGCCCGCTCGCACAGGAGGAAGAGGCCGCGGACCGGGTCGTCGCCGGCGACCATCTCCCACGCCTTCTCGACGGTGAGCGCTCCGAGCCCAACCGGAGGCTCGCCGAGCCCCTCGAGCAGCAGACGGGCGCGAAGCGCCACCGGTGTCGGGGCGGCGACGGCCAGCGCCGCGAGGACCTCTGGGCCTTCAGGCGCTTCCGCGACGATCTCGAGCGCCTCCGAAAGCAGCTCGTCGGCGTCCTCGAGCAGCGCATCCGGCAGCAGGTCGGCCGACTCCAGCTCGCGCTCCCCCGGGTCGGCGACCTGCGCGAGCGCGTGAACACCCTCGATCAGTACCGGCGCAACCATGCGCCGGAACTCCGCCCGTTGCGCCGCCGTGATCGGCATTCGCTGCGACGGTACACAGCCCGAACAGCCGTGTAGCAGCGGGTCGGAGCTTGGCCGCTGACATCGGGAGTCCCTCCACGCCTTCTACTTCTACGTCGACATCGTTGAGCACGTCCGGCAGGCAAACCGAGAGCAGCCGGAAGGCCTGTAAGAAGCGGTGTAGGTCAACGACATTTATCGTCTCCGACATCGGATGTCGGCGACATCGAATGTCGATAACCTTGGGCAGCATGTTCGTGAACCGCGAAACCGAGCTCGAGGCTCTCGAGACCTGGTGGAACCGGCGGGGTGCTGGCCTCGCCCTCGTCTGGGGTCGCCGACGGATCGGTAAGACGGCGCTCGTCGAGCGGTTCGCGCAGGGCAAGCGCGTGATCAGCCATACCGGAGCAGGCCGGCCCGCTGCCGCAGAGCTGACGCTTCTCTCGCAGGGGGCTGCGGCCGTGCTTGGTCCCGGCATCCGCGATCTTGCCTCCCGCCCGTTCACGAGCTGGGACGACGCTCTGGAGTCGGTGGCCGACGCTGCGCGGTCGGAGCCGCTTCTCCTCGTGCTCGACGAGTTCCCGGATCTGCTCGAAGCGTCGCCCGAGCTCGAGGGCGTCGTGCGCGCGACCTGGGACCGCGTACGCACGACGACGCGTCTGCGAATCCTGCTCAGCGGATCGGCGTTCAGGACGATGGAGGCGATCCAAGAGGAGCGCTCTCCGCTCTTCGGCCGCGTCGACCTCGCGCTCCTGGTCGAGCCGTTCCGGCCTCACGAGGCCGCGCTCCTCCTGCCACGGCTTTCCGCGGCTGAGCGGGCAGCCGTCTGGGGGCTCGTCGGCGGCATCCCGCTCTATCTCGACTGGTGGGACGACCGAGCCTCGATCCGGAAGAACCTCGAACGGCTCGTGTGCGCGCCCGGAGCCCCGCTCCTCACGGCGGGAGAGCTCTCGCTCGCATCAGATCTCGACGCCGGCGACCTCGCCAGGCAAGCGGTGTATGCGATCTCCGCCGGGAAGACGAAGCACAACGAGATCGCAGACACGATCAGAGCCGACCCGACGCGCGTGCTCGAGCGCCTGACCAGGATCGGGGTCGTTGAGAGAATGACTCCCGTCACCGAGGACCCCAGGCGCACGCGACGCCGGATCTACCGGCTGGCGGACAACTTCCTCGCGTTCTGGCTGACTGTGGTGGACCGTCACCGTGATGCGATCGAACGCGGCCTGGGACGGTCGGTGCTCCCGGTGATGGTGAGCGAGCTCGACGACCACCTCGGGGGCCCGTGGGAGGAGGCGCTGCGCATCCACCTCCGTCGCATGGCGACCACGGGTGCGCTCGGCGCGGACGTAGTCGCGGTCGGCCGGTACTGGACCGCGGCCAACCCGCCCGTCGAGATCGACGGCGTCGTCCTCGCCGGCCGAGGACGCACGGCCGTGGCGGTCGCTGAGGCGAAGTGGGCGCGCCGCGTCGACGGCGCGAGGATCGGCCGCGAGCTCGCACGCAAGGCGGCGGCGCTCCCGCGCGTCTCTGACGATCTCCAACTCGTCGTCGCCGCCAGGGAGGAAGTGACGGCCGAAGGCGTCACGGCAGTGACAGCCGAGGACATCTTCGGCTCGTAATGCATGCCCAGGGCCGGCCGCTGAAAGGGAAGATCTCAGCCGAACGCGCTCGAGATGGCGGACACAGCCGCGCCGAGGTCGAATGGGTAGTAGCCGCCGTTCCGATTCGTGTGCGGGCCGATCTCGAGCCCCAGCCGGTCGTTGTCGGCCAGGAGCTCGCCGCCCCAGCCGGGTGGCGGTCGGGGCGGCGCGTTCGGGCTGAGGACGCCGAAGCGGTTGCGGAAGCGAAGGCCGCCCTGAGGGTCGCCCTCGATCGTGTAGCCACCTTCGTGCAGGAACCGGTGGTGGTGGAAACAGAGCAGCACGAGGTTGTCGAGGCTCGTCTCTCCGCCGTCGGCCCAGTGCCGGCGGTGGTGCGCCTGCAGGTGGCGCCGGCGCTCGCAACCGGGGAAGCAACAGGTGTCGCCGTCGCGAGCCTCGAGCAGGCGGCGAAGCGCCGGCGGCACCGTGCGCCGCTTGCGCCCGACGCTCAGCGGCAGCCCGTCCTGCTCGACCTGCGCCACGACGTCCGCGTCGCAGCCGAGCCGCCGCGCGGTCTCGGTCGAGATCACCGGGCCGTCCTCGAGCTCGGAGCGGCCGTGCGCGTCGGTCGTGAGCGTGGCCGCATCGACGTGGACGACGAGCCTCGTGCGGTCGAGCCGCTCCGTGTCGGGAGCGGCGAGCGACGACTCTGCGAGGCCGAGCAGCGCCTCCACGCCAAGCGAGCGCGGCTCGGACGGGAGCGCGTCGGGCGCGTCTCCCTCGGCGGTCACGTCTGCGTCGCGAGCGGCGGCTCGCTCCTCGCGCCGGCGCTCGAGCACTCGGTCACGCGCAGCGTCCAGCGCCTTGACGAGCAGCGTGCCGTCCTCGGCAGCGAGGCGGGCGCGCAGGTACAGGGTGCCGTCCTCCTCGAAGTGATAGTCGACGTACTCCAGCTCGTGGGTCTCCCGCGCTTCCTCGGCCGCGACGCGCCGGTACACGCGCAGCGCACGCTCGAGCTGGGACGCCGTCAACGCGCCCGCGAGCTCGAGCAGCCGCTTCTCGGACGGCGCGGTCGCGACCCGCGTCAACGCGCGCACCTTCGTGAAGGTGAGCTCGCCGCGCGCGAACGCCGCCCGTGTCGCGGGCAGCTCTCGCAGCGCCTCGGCAACCCGCACGTACTCGCGCGCCTCGCGCCCGGTGATCCCGCAGCGGTACGCGAGGAAGCCTGCGAGATCGTCGCTGATCTCCGCCTCGTGGAACTCCCACACGCGCTCGACGAAGCGGGCGGTCGCGGCGCTCAGGTGCGCGGCGAGCGTCGCCAGCTCATCCACGCGGCGCCGCTCCTCCCGCCCGCGCTCCTGGGCGTGCTCCAACCTCACCTCAAGAGTTGTTGTCTCCATTGCCAACCAGACTAGCGACCCCGTCGGACGGCACTCCGCGGTGCGTATCGCTTCGGGAACACCTCTAAGGGTCGAGTTGCACCGCGAACGTGACGACTACACCTCAGTTTCCTCACGCGCCCAGAACGGGCGGCCGACACGCAGCTCGAACTCGAGGTAGCTGTCGAGGCGGACGCCTTGGACGGGCTCCCGGACCGCCTGCACCATCGCGGCCGCGACGTCGAGGTCGTCGACCTCGAAGATGAGGTTCCACGCCCACGGATGCCGGTTCGGCCCGACCTGGAGGACGTCGTCGCAGAACGACGCGATCACGCGCGCGCCGAGCTCCTCCCACTCAGCGAGCATCTGCTTGAAGCGCGGGAAGAACTGCGCCTCCCTCTCATCCTCCGATGCCGCGAAGAAGGCGGTCGTTGCACGCCCGACCGCCATCACTCGGTACGGGCGACGCATCGGCAGCGGTTCCCAGCCGTTCGGCATGTCCGCGTCTTCGAACTTGATCCCGGCAGTCCTGCGACAAGCCTCCGGGTAAGCTCGCCGGGTGGCGAGCATCCTCATCTTCGGAAACACCGTGCGGTGTCCCGAGCTTCGTGTCGAGGTGCCGCACTCCGTTAGCGACCCGTTCCTGTACGTCGAGCAAAACGGCGACCGCTACACCGTGATCCGCTCGCTCGAGGCGGCGCGAATGAGCGAGATCGCGGACATGAAGGTCATCCCCCTCGAGTCGCTCGGGCTCGACGAGTACGTCGCGAACGGACTCGACTCCGACGCAGCGATGCTCGAGATCGCCGCGCGGGCCTGCGCGGAGCTCCGCGTCCGTGAGGCGATCGTCCCCGGCGGGTTCCCGGTCGAGCTCGCCGACCGGCTGCGAGCAGACGGCATCGTCCTCGGCGTCGACCAGGCCGTCTTCACCGCGCGGCGCCGCTCGAAGACCGCACGGCAGCTCGAGGGCATCCGCCGCGCGCAGGTCGCGGCCGAGGCGGGCACGCGCGCCGCCGCAGAGCTCCTCCGCGCAGCTGACGAGGTCGATGGCGTGCTTCATCTCGACGGTACGCCGCTGACCTCCGAGCGTCTCAAGCAGGCGGTCGCCGTGGCGTTTCTCGCGAACGGCGCGACGGGCGAGGACTTCATCGTCGCCCACGGCGAACAGACCTGCATCGGCCATCACATGGGCTCCGGCCCGATCCGCGTCGGCGAGCCGATCACCGTCGACCTGTGGCCGCGCGACATGGAGTCGGGCTTCCACACCGACATGACCCGGACGTTCGTCGTCGGTCCCGTCTCGGACGAGCTCGCCGACTACCACCGGCTCTGCCTCGAGGTGCATGAGCAGGTGATCCCGGCAATCCGCCCCGGGGTCACCGGCCGCGAGCTCCACACGATCGGATCAGAGGTGGTCGAGGCGGGTGGTTATCCCACGCAGCTATCGAAGAAGCCGGGAGAGGTGCTGCTCGACGGGTTCTTCCACGGCCTGGGCCACGGCGTCGGGCTCGACGTTCACGAGGAGCCGTCTCTCGACCTCTCAGGAGGGAAGCTGGTGGCTGGAGACGTCGTGGCGATCGAGCCGGGCTGCTACCGGCAGGGATATGGCGGCGTCAGGCTCGAGGACATCGTCCTGGTGACCGACGACGGGGCCGAGGTGCTGACCGCGTATTCCTACGCGCTTGCCCCCTAGCGGCGATCCGGTCGCGCGCGACGCCGACCGCCTCGTCGACGAATGGTGCGAGGCCTGCCGCATCCCATCCGTCAGCGGCGACCGTGTGCCCGTCGAGCGGATGGCCGCGTGGGTCGAGGAGCGCGTTCGGCGGCGCTTCGACCGTTTCGTGGTCGAGCGGACGCCCGACGGCGTGCCGGTCATCCTCGGCGAGCTCACTGGCAGCGGGGCCGGACGGGTCATCGTCTACACGCACTACGACGTCCAGCCGCCGGGCGATCTTTCCGCGTGGGACAGCGATCCCTTCGGCGCCGAGCTCCGTGATGGCGCCGTCTACGCGCGCGGCACCTGCGACGACAAGGCGGACATAACCGCGCGGCTGCAGGCGATCGACTACTGGCTCGACGCCAACGGGGGGCAGGCGCCGGTCACGATCCTCTGGGTCTGTGAGGGCGCGGAAGAGATCGGCAGCCCGGGGCTCCGCGACGTGCTCGAGCGCAATGCCGAGTGGCTCTCGGCCTCGGATTGCCTCTGGGAGAGCTTCGTGCGGCGTGACGACGGAAGGCCCGAGGTGGCGTTCGGCTGTCGCGGGCTCGTCTCCGTCGAGCTCCACGTCCAGCTGCTCGAGCATGACCAGCATGCGGCGTTCTCGCCTGTCCTTCGCTCGTCAGCGTGGACGTTGACCCGGGCGCTCGCGAGCCTCGTCGACGGGAACGGCGAGGTCGCGATCGCGGGCTTCCACGACGCCGTGACCGATCCTGACGCTGCCACTGTCGAGGTCGGACGCGCGCTCGTGCCGCCGGGAGAGTCCCTGGGCCCGGGCGGCGCCTCCGGCTGGCAGCCGGGCCGGTCAATCGAGGACCTCGCGCTCCGGCTCTCGTTCACGCCGACGGTCAACATCTCTGCGCTCGGCGCCGGAAACCCGGCCTCCGAGACGACGGTCGTGCCCGCATCCGCGACCGCGCGGGTCGACCTCCATCTCGTCCCCGACCAGGATGCCGAGGACGTCGTCCGTGCGCTGCGGGAGCACCTCGAGGCCCACGGCTTTGCGGAGGTGGAGATGCAGGTCGGGACGATGTTCTCGCCGGCTCCGGGCATCCTCGGGACGCCGCTCGCCGAGGCGACGTTGGCCGCGGCGGCTACGATCTACGGCGAGCCGGTCGTCTACCCCCAGCTTCCGGGTGCGGGGCCTGGGCGCGTCATGCTCGATGTTCTCGGAGCGACGACCGTCTCACCCGCCGGCACCACGCGGCTCGGAAGCGGGCTCCACGCCCCGAACGAGCACGGCCGGGTTCAGGACTACCTCGACCACGTGCGCTTCAGCCTTCGACTGCTCGAGGAACTGTCCCGGCCGACCGCGTGAGGGCCCGGTCGGCGGCGAGCCAGCACGCGGCCCTACGCCGATCGACGACCTCCTCGAGCGCAGGATGGTCGTGCGCGCAGCGCTCGAACGCGAGGGGGCAGCGCGGGTGGAACCGACAGCCGGCAGGCGGACGGGCGGGGTCGGGCACCTCGCCGGGGAGGGCCTCGGGCATGAACCGGCGACCGTCGGGGTGCGGTATCGCGTTGATCAGCGCTTCGGTGTAGGGGTGGAGCGGCCGTGCCCAGAGATCGTCGGTCGCTCCTTCCTCGACGATCTCGCCGAGGTACATGACACAGACCCGGTCGGCGACCTGGTGGACGATCCCCAGATCGTGCGAGATGAGGAGCAGGCCGAGCTCGAAGTTGTGCGAGAGATCGACGAGGAGGTTCGCGATCTGTGCCTGGGCCGAGGCGTCGAGGGACGAGAGCGGCTCGTCGAGCACGAGCACCGAGGGGTCGGCGGCCAGAGAGCGAGCGATAGCGATCCGCTGGCGCTGGCCTCCGGAGAACTCATGCGGGTATCGCGAGGCCGCGGAGGCGGGCAGGCCGACGCGCTCGAGCAACTCGCGTGCCTTGCGTGGACGCTCGGCGCGACTCCCAAGCCCGAGAATCGCTAGCGCATCGGCGATCTGCCGCCCGATCCGCCGCCTGGGATTGAGCGAGGCGTACGGGTTCTGGAACACCATCTGCAGACGCGTGGCCTCCCGGCTCCTGGCGCCCCGATCGAGTGGCGACAGCTCACGGCCCTCGAGCACGATCGTCCCGCCTGTCGGACGGACGAGGCCGACCGCGGCACGCGCGAGCGTCGACTTGCCGCAGCCGCTCTCCCCGACGAGCCCGACGATCTCGCCGCGGCCGACCGACACGCTCGCATCGACGACGGCCCGCACCGGCTCGTGGCCGCGCCGCTCGTAGCTGACCTCGAGGTTGCGGATCTCGAGAGCACTCATCCGGCGAACGGGTCGACAGGACAGGCGAGGCCGCGCTCGCCGATCCGGCGGAGCTCGGGCACCTCCGTCCGGCAAGTGTCCACCGCGTACGCGCAGCGCGGGTGGAAGACGCAGCCGCTCGGAAGGCTGCCCGGCTGAGCCGGCGGCCCGGGGATGCCGAGGAGCGGCGCACCACGCGCCGTCTCGGGGTGCGGCAACGCGTCGAGGAGTGCGCGCGTGTACGGATGGCGCGGTGTGGCAAGAAGTGCCTCGGCCCGTCCGTCCTCCACGATACGGCCGCCGTAGAAGATCGCGAGGTCGTCCGCGAGCGCCGACATGACGCCGAGATCGTGGGTGATCAGGATGACGGAGAGCGCACGGTCGCGCCGGAGCCGGTCGATCAGGCGAAGGATGCCGGCCTGGACTGTCACGTCGAGCGCGGTCGTCGGCTCGTCCGCGATCAAGAGCCGGGGCTCGCACATGAGAGCGCCGGCGATCGCAATGCGTTGCCGCATTCCGCCGGAGAACTCGTGCGGGTAACGCTCGAACGCCGACTCCGGATCGGGGATCCGCACCTCGTCGAGGAGCGCGAGCGCACGCACTCGCGCCTCCGCCCGGCTCGTGCCGAAGTGGTGGCGGAGGTGCTCGGTCAGCTGGCGCCCGACGGAGAGCATCGGATGGAAGGACGTGAGCGGGTCCTGGAAGACGAGACCGATCTCGCGTCCGCAAACCTGGCGCAGCCTGGCGGGAGGCATGGAGACGAGGTCGTTTCCTTCGAAGCGGGCCGTCCCCTTGACGCTCGCGCTCTTCGGGAGGAGCCCCATCAGGGCGAGAACGGACACCGTCTTCCCGCTCCCGCTCTCGCCCGCGATCCCGAAGATGCGTCCCTCGCCGACCTGGTACGAGACGCGGTCGACGATCTGCAGCCGCGCGTCGTCCGTTGCGATGCTGACACGCAGCTGCTCTACGTCGAGAAGTGTCACGCGACACCTTGGTGTTTGCCGCGCGATACTCCGCGCGGATCGAGTCGGTCACGGAGGCTGTCGCCGAGGAAGTTGAACGCGATCACGGCGGTGAAGATCGCCAGCCCCGGGAACGTGCCCATCCACCAGTACTGGAAGTATTGCGTGCCGACGGAGACCATCGAACCCCACTCGGGGTCGGGCGGCTGCGCGCCGAGCCCGAGGAACGAGAGCCCGGCGAGGAGGAGGATCGCGTTCGCGAGGTCGAGCGTCGCAAGCACCACAACTGGGCCTGCGAGGTTGGGCAGGACGTCGTGGAGCAGTGTCCGCCTGGACGAAGAGCCGAGCAACCGCGACGCCTGCACGAACTCGGCGTCGCCCAGCGAGAGGACCAGGCCACGCACCACGCGGGCATACGCCGGCCACGCGACGATCACGATTGCGAGCACGGCGTTTCGGATGTTCGGCCCCAACGACGCCGTGACCACCATCGCGAGGATGATCGCCGGGAACGCGAAAACGAGGTCGGTCGTCCGCATCACGACGGGGTCGACCCATGAGCGGAAGTACCCGGCCATCGCGCCGAGGATGCTGCCGAGCGCCGTCGCGAGACAGACGAGGAGCAGCGCGAGTGGAAGCGAGAGACGGGCGCCGTAGATCACCCGGCTGAGGACGTCGCGGCCGAGCTCGTCCGTGCCGAACAGGTGGTCGCGCGACGGCGCCTGCGTCAGCGGGAAGTCCTGTGCGAGTGGGTCGTACGGCGCGATGAGCGGCGCGAAGGTCGCGACGAGCAACCACGCGATCGCGATCGCGGCGCCCACGACGGCGAGCGGCTGCGAGAAGAGGTTCTTCGTCCATCGGCGACGGACGATCACTTCCTCGGGGATCACGGCCGGTGCAGAGCTCATGTCAGGCGGAGCCGCGGGTCGATCACGCCGTAGAGGACGTCGACGACGAAGTTGACGGTCACGTAGACGACAGCGACGAAGAGGCTGACGCCCATGATCGCGGGCAGGTCCAGCTCGATCGACGCCTGATACGCGTACTGGCCGATCCCTGGCCACGCGAAGATGTTCTCTACGAGGACTGCGCCGGTGAGGACGTTCGCAAAGACGAGCCCGAGGACGGTCACCACGCTCGGCAGCGCGGCTCGGAGGACGTGTCGGATCACGACGACACGCTCCGGGAGGCCCTTCGCGCGGGCGGCGCGGACGTAGTCGTCGTTGATCACCTCGAGGATCGCCGAGCGTGTGTAGCGCGTGATCAGGCTTACGTTGAATGCTGCGAGCACGAGCGCCGGGAGGATCAGGTGGTGGAGGGCGTCCCACGCGAGTGACCATTGGCCATGGAGCACGGCATCGAGGGTGTAGAGCCCCGTGATCTGGCCGGGAGGCGTCGTGCCCGGGTCGAGCCGACCTCCGCCCGGGAACCATTCGAGCCGGAAGAAGAAGACGTACAGCGCGAGCAGCGCGAGCCAAAAGGTCGGCATCGAAATGCCCGCGAGCGAGACGACGCGCAGCGCATGGTCGGAGGCTCGGTTTTGCCGAATCGCTGCAACCACACCGAGCGGGACTCCGACGACGATCGCGAACGCGATCGACAGGAACGCGAGCTCCATCGTTGCCGGGATTGCGTGCCGCAGGTCGGTGAGTACCGGCTGGTGCGAGAGCTGCGAAACACCGAGGTCGCCGTGGAGGAGGTTCCAGAGGTACGTCAGGTACTGGACCGGGAGCGGCTTGTCCATCCCCCAGTGAGCGTGGTACGCGGCCACCGCGTCGGGGTCGGCGGATGTCACGGGTCCCAGCGCCGATAGCGCGGGGTCGCCCGGCACGAGCTGCGTCAGAACGAATGCGACGAACGTGATCCCGAGCGCGAGGACCACGAGAGCGACGAGGCGCCGCCCGAGAAAGCGGAGGAAGGGCCAGGGCGCCCGCGAGCGCGGGCGCCCTGGCTCGCTCCCTGCTGGGTTACCTCGTGCCAACCGCCCGCACGTCTAGCGGCCAGATGACCCCCAGCACGGCGCTCGTCAGGTTGCTGCTCGAGACGATTGCCTGCGCGGGCTGGAACAACGGGAAGAACGGCGCGCGCTGGTTCATGATCCGTCCGATTTGCCGGAAGAGCGCGGCGCGCTTGGCGTCGCTCACCGTACGCTGCGCCCGCTTGGCGAGCGCAGCGAGTTTCGGATCCTTGCTCGCGCCCCAGTTCACCCGGTTCGCCGCGAGGCCGCCTGGTGTGAAGACGAGGTAGTCGTTCGGATCGGGGTAGTCGGGGCCCCAGTACGACTGGCTCATCGGATGCTTCCCCGCCGCGTAGGTCTCGAGGAAGGCGTTGACGGGCTTCCCCACGAGGTCGACCTGGATTCCGACTTCGTCGAGGTTCGCCTTCGTCTTCTGTGCAAGCGTCGCGAACGAGATTCCGTTGATCGTGAGCTCGGATGGGTAGTACATCGTGATCTTCGGATCTGTGATCCCGGAAGCCCTCACCTCGGCACGGGCTTTCGCAAGGTTCCGCTTGACCCGAGCCGATGGAGGCAAGTGCCCGATGAATCGCGTGGGGATCATGCCCGGCGCCTGAACCGCCCCGGGCCCGGACAGCTTCACGAACGACGGATAGTCGAGCGCGAACCGGATCGCGGTTTGGATGTGCGGATTCGCCGTGACCTCGGAGATCTTGGGATCGGTGTTGATGTCGATGTTGAACAGGTTCGCCGATGCGTTGGTAATGACCCGCACGCCACTCTTGCCGCGGAGCGTCGACGCCTGCTGCGCCGACAGGTCGAGCGCAACCTCGTTCTGGCCGCGCTGAACGTTCAACAACTGCGTCGCGGCCGGCAGATTCCGGATCACGACCGTCTGGAACGTCGGCTTGGGCCCCCAGTACTGCGGGTTGGCCTCGAGCACGATCTCGGTCTTGTTGTTGTAGCTCTTGAGCACATACGGGCCAGAGCCGGCCGAGCGCGACAGGAGGTATGGCTCAGCCTTGTCTGTCTTGTCCGCCCCTACCGCGTCGGTTCCGCCGTTCTGCTTCACGACCTTCGAGTTCACGATGCCGAGCGATGGGTTCGGGACGATCCGCAGCAGCGCGGGATTGGGCGTCGACGATCTGAGGACGACGGTGTACGGGTTCGGGGCAGAGACCTTCACGCCCGCGAGCAGGAACGACGGAGATCCCTTGAGGTTGATCAGCCTGCGGTACGAGAACACGACGTCGGCGGACGTAAGCGGGGTTCCGTCCGAGAACTTGACGTCGCGCCGGAGCGTGAACGCGAAGGTCTTCGCGTCCTTCGAGACCTTCCACGATCGCGCGAGCCACGGCAGCGGGGTCGTCGACTGTCCGCGGAACGTGAGGAGCGTGTCATACATGCCCTTCACTGCGATCTGGGACGTCGGCTCGAACATTCGCTGCGGGTCGATGGTTTGGACGACGAACGAGGTGTCGACAACGAGCGTGCCTTCCGCCGCCATATCGTCCCCTGCGGCGAACGCGGCGGACGCCACGGCGGCTGCCGCGAGCACGATCGCGACGAGAGCCGCCAGGGCCAGGCGTGAGACCTGTGCCGGCCTATGCATGTGATCCCTCCTTGGAGCTGGACACGACGGATTAGACGATCTGGAGCTCGGGGACGATGGGCCCGCGCGCGAATCGGTCGAGCGCGAATGCGTCGAGGGCGGGGTCGTGGCGGCCGGTCAGCAACCTCTCGGCGATCACTCGGCCGACGGCGGGGGCGATCATGAACCCGTGCCCGCTGAAACCGGCTGCCACCCACAAACCGTCCCCGACCGGTGCGACGAACGGCTGGTTATCGGGTGTGACGTCGTAGAAGCCCTCGACGACGATCGGGTAGCTCACGTACTCGAGGATCGGAAGGTAGCGCCGGACGCTCGCCTTCACGTGCGACCGCCACGCTGCGGCGTCCCGCTCGGGGTTGCCGTCCGCCGAGAGGTCGCTCGCGAGGACTCGGCCGTTGCGGAGGTGCTTCGCTGCAAAGTGGCGTTCGGACGAGACGACGAGTGGCTCGAGGAGCCGGTCGACGATCGGCTCGCTGAGCAGCAGGTAGCGCGGTTCTTTCGCGATCGGCAACTCGACGCCGACCGTCGCGAGGAGGGCCGGCGCGTCGTATCCCGTCGCCACGACGACCGAGTCGGCTTCGTCCACGCCGGCTCCGTCGCACTCGAGCGCCCAGGTCGCGCCGCGCTCGGCGAGCCCGATGACCTTGGAGTGCTTGATCTCCACGCCGCGTCGCCGACAGGCTTCGGCGAACCCCTCCACCACGCCCTGCGGCCGGTCGAAGTACCCGTCGTCTGCGCAATACGCCGCGCCTGTCACATCCGACACGTCGATCCCGGGGAGCATTGCCTGCAGGTCCCGTGGCCCGAGCAGCCTCGAACGGATCCTGAGCTCGTTCTGCAGGGCCACGTCCGACGCGAGCGCCGCGAGCCGCTCGGGCGAGTGGGCGAAAAAGACGTAACCGCACGGCTCGAGGACAGGGCCTGCAGGAACACCGAGGCGATCTGCCAGCTCGGCGTAGAAGGCCGCCGACTCGCGTGCAAGCAGGCAGTTGACGCGAGTGCTCCATTGCTGGCGTACGCCACCGGGCTGCACGCCCGAAGCCTCGGCACCGACGCCGGCTCGCTCGTGAACCATGACCTCGGCGCCAGCTTGTGCGAGGTGGAAGGCGACGGAGAGGCCCGTGATGCCGGCACCGACGACTGCGACCTTCATCCAGAACCCATGATCCCGCGTTGAGTATTCTGCACGCGCGTCCAGTTTATTATGCGAAGGTCAGAAGTCAAACCGGCTGGAAGACGCGCTAGGGTGGCGGCGTGGCGACCGTAGAGACGCCAGCCGGGCTCGGCTCAGCGCTCCGCGGGGCCCGCCAGGCGAAATCGCTTTCCCTGAGTGACGTCGCAGCGGCGACAGGCGTTTCGGCGTCGTTCCTCTCTCTCGTCGAGAACGGAAAGAGCGACATCACGATCGGACGCCTCGTCCGGCTCGTGACCTTCTACGGGATCCACCTCGCCGATCTCGTCCCGCTCGAACCCGCGGCAGACCCCGATCTCGTACGCAAGTCGGAACAGCGTACGCTTCCCTCGCCCGCCGAGGGGATCCAGATCCGGCTCCTCGCTCCCAGCATGCAGGGCGTGATGATGCCGATGATCGTCGAGTTCGAGCCGAGTGCGCACCTCGCCGAGTACGGCCGGCACGCGGGCGAGGAGTTCGTCCACGTGCTCCGCGGAACCATGGAGCTCGAGCTCGAGGGATCCGAGCCCCGGATCCTGCGGGCCGGTGACAGCGCGTACTACAGCGCCGAGCGGCCGCACCTGTTCCGCAACGCGAGCGACACCCAGCCGCTCCGGGTCATCTGCGTCGACTCTCCGCCCAACCTGTAGGCAGCCGGAACGCGAGCTCGCCGAGGCGCCGGTGACCTTCGACGGACGGATGGTTGCCGTCCGGCGTCCACTCGGCCTTCATCCGGCCGGGCAGGTCGGGGTCCTCGAGCGTCTCGTGGAACGGCAGGAGCAGCACGTGCTCCGCCGCGGCGAGCGCCTCGATCCGCCTGTTGAGCTCGCGGATCTTCGGCTCGGCTTCCGGCCAGCCATTGTTCCACGGGAGGACGTTCGGTAGGAGGACGACCTCGGCGAGCTTCTTCGCCCGACGGAGCATCGCCTCGAGGTCGACGACGGCAAGCTCGATCAGGCGGCCCTGGACGATGTCGTTGATCCCGCCCTGCACCACGATCACGTCGGCGCCGACCACGGCCGTCTCCAGCCTGGCCCGGATCTCGTCGGTGCGCTCGCCACCGACGCCGTGGTTCCGGAACCGCATACCCGGGTTCGCGCGGGCGGCCCAGTAGAGGTACTGGCTCGTCTCGTCGTCCCCCGGGTCCTCGAGCACCCGGCGCTCCGGATCGGGGTCCCAGCCGGGATTCCCCGCGGTGATCGAATCGCCGACCGCGACGACGACGAACCGGCTCACTCCACCACCCACGCGTCGAGCTCCACCTCGACGAGGACGCCGGGAGGAATGAAACCGGCGACGTAGATGGTGGTGTTCGCCGGGTCTATGCCCTGGAACACTTCGCGGTGCGCCCTCACCGCCTCTTGCCAGTCGCTTTCGGGACTGAGGTAGAGCCGGGTGCGGACGGTGTCGCCGATGTCCGCCCCGAGTGCGTGCGCTGCGGCGACCGCCCGATCGAACGCCTCGCGCGTCTGGCGGTAGGTGTCGCCCGGGTGGAGCGCGCTGCCGTCAGCGGCCGTGGCCGCCGTGCCGCTCACCGCGACCGCCGGGCCCGAGCGGACGGCACGACAGTAGGCGGCCGTCTTCTCGAAGGCGCTTCCGTCTCTGTGCCGCTCGATCACGAGCACTGACTCTAGTGGCGCGCCTTGTTCGTCCTCCACCACGACGCCGACTTCGATGGCTTGCACTCCGCGATCGCGGCGTTGTGGTGTCAGACGTGGTATCATTATGGCATGGATCGCACCACAATTACCATCCCAGACGAGCTCCGGTCGCGGCTCCGTCGTCTGGCGGCCGAGCGGGGCGTCTCGATGGCCACGATCGTCCGCGAGGCGATCGACGAGAAGCTGAACGGCTGGCGGCCGCCCCCGCGTAGCCTCGGCGCCGGCTCCTCGGGCGTTCGCGACACGGCTCGGAGATCCGCCGACGAGCGCCTCGAGCCGCGCTCGTGGCGCTGATCCTCGACACGGGCCTGCTCTACG